>Ga0123357_10009033_pt1 | contig 12537 bp, 8 predicted proteins | sample TergutEmb28metaG_FD_89873 | JGI IMG/M metagenome (GOLD analysis project Ga0123357, IMG submission 89873) | Embiratermes neotenicus P4 segment gut microbial communities from Petit-Saut dam, French Guiana - Emb289 P4 | ecosystem: Host-associated > Arthropoda: Insects > Digestive system > Gut ... | reverse complement strand
TTCTTCAGAAGATCTTGTATTTGAAACATGAACAGTAAGACTTCGCTTTGGTAGCTAAGAGCGAGGAATAAGTATTCCTTCCCTCATGTATCGTGTGTGTCTGTGTGTTTGTATGTAGGTCACCCTAAGACACCGTCAGCATGTCGAGTTTTAGCGTCGAATGACAGGATGATTCATGAATTACGAATCATAAAAGGATTTGAAAGGAATTGATAGCACACCATTCGAGGAACTATCCTGGTCCATACAGCTGGTGACGTGGCCGAGTTACAAAAAAGAGATCCGCAACTACAATTACAGCTGGCTCTGTACCATTCAGAGCGGACAGTATGGCTGTATTGAAACTGCTTAAAGCACAGTAATTACACCTCTTTCCTCTCTTGACATTACAAGATTTTCCAGTGGGCCCTCACAGTTTGTGTGTTTCGTGAGATGTTCATAACGAACAGCGTTCCTCTACCTAAAGGTCAGTGGCTGATAACTGTGTTTTCTGTGAGGTACGCCTAAGAACTAAACTTTACGCTTCGCAGTGTTCGACAGTTCCATAATTTCATAGTTACTTCACACTGTATAGCGTCCAGTTCATATTGAGGGACCGCACATTTTGGAGCTCATGGGAATAAGTGAGAGGTATTTCTGACAACCGATTCAAAGTGCAATTATGCAGTCCTCTTTTGGAAGATTTGTCACTCGAATTCTTACAGTTCTCAGCGTTCATAAGCCTCGAAGAAAAGCCACAGCTGTGCATGCCATCTTATCAAAGTTAAGTTCCCGAAAAAGGCAGTTACATTCTTTGTACCGCGGATTTATTCTTCAAAAACGCGACACACTTCACTTTGCATGTACGAATGTCGATTACATAATACGTTTACATGGCCGATAATTTCGTGACTAAGGAACCTGTAATGACTGTAACTGTATCAGGCGAAGTTGCTGACACACAATATCTTCTGTTCCTAGTGCTGAAGCACAGCCTGCCCCTAACGAATTTAAAAAAAAATATAGCAAGATGAAAAATTTGTTTTACGATTATTAGTAATAGAGGACATGGAACTCTATTTATAGGTAATAAAAACGTTCGTCCTATAACACGACAATTGCCTGAGTTGTGGCTGGAACTATGCATATTAGTAATGGAACAGCAGTAGACGTCGTGTTGGGGGTTTAACATAAGACAAGACGAGCAGTGTTCCTGTAACGTAATATAGAGGCACGTTAGCGTAAATATTGTTGCAGTGGGAAAGCAAAAATATTGTATGTTCTGTGTGCATGTCAGTAGCCTTATATGTCCAGCAAAAAAATGAAATAAAAATATATTTTAAAAATTCTTTAAAAGTTTTTTTTTACATCCAACTGGTTTTTATTATATGGACGCACCACTTAGTTTTCTCTTTCATGTTTCACCCTTAAGGGTTAACATCGGGGTGGCATTTATAATACCAAAAAGGGAAGATCCGACCTCTTCAAGCCTTTGGTTATAGTCTTTTAGATAATATTAATTTCCTGCTAGTGAAAAACCTTTCAGAAATACACATAGAGGAGAAAGTTACAAAGTGTTTAAATTTTACGTACTACGAGGTCCAAAACGAAATACTCAAAAGACAAAATGAAAATGTTACAATAACCAAGAATTCATATTGGTAGTTAAATTAATAAACAGAAACGTTTCTGCACGCCGCCCACAATTATCAGATGATGGACATACTGGCACTACTGGCCAAAGTTAGGTTTAATTTAATAAACGCGACACCTAAATATGATTTAGATACATGGCACAACCTGTCGACTTTTACAATTTTACGTTCCACGTCAGGTTCTGTATCAAGCGCGTCAAACTTCAGACAAGTTGCGGGTCAAATCCGAAATCCAGCTTGAAGTCTTGGGCCGCATGGCATGTCACATTCCCTCGCCTTACTTCGTCTGCAAGTTTTCCGATGTTGTAAAATCTAAAGGATATTTCAGGTGCATTGTGCAATAAAAGAATAACAGTAAAACTCTATACAGCCGATCTCAGTGGCCGCGCGGTCTGAGGCGTGGGTTTGCGGTAGCTTGCTTGCTGGCATTATGGATTCGAATCCCGCCGGGGGAATGGATATCTGTCTTTTGCAAGTGTAGTATGTTGTCAAGTATATGACTTTGCGTCGGGCTGATCACTTGTGGAGAGGGAGTCCTGACGAGTGTGCTGTGTCTCAGTGTGATCGTGAAGCCTCAATAATGAGGAGACCCTGGCACAGTATGGAGTGTTGCACCATAGAAAAAAATATAATGGAGAAATGCCATGCCTTACACGTGGCGGTGCTTTGATACTTGTAGCCGAAAAATTCCATTAAAGCCATGTTATATATACTGAAGTAACTTGATCGATGGGATTTGCAAGAATAACATGCTATGAAGGTACAGAGGAGGAGTAGCAGTATAGCTCTACTCTTTCTTTAACCTTGGTGCTAGATCGGTCTGACGAACACCACGCCTCAGTCACCTTATCGCCGGGAAAGACCCGCTACCCATTGTACAAGAGGCCGGATGGGCCTCACGGTAGCTCTGGATGGATGTGGAAAATCTCACCTCAGACAGGGTTCGAACACCGAACCATCCAGTCCGTAGCGAATCGATATGACCACTACACTATCCTTTCCCCCTAAGTGGTTCAGTTCACTAGTACATACGAGTATATACCCCGGACCACAGCATCAGTTCGTTTGTTCGGCGAACAATGCAGATTAATGTGCGAGGCTCTCCAGAATGAAGCTGCCAAGTCCAGAGCACTTCAGGGTACACTGCCTACAAACTGCAGTACCTCTACCCACAAAAACCTGCATGAAGTCCGCCCTTAAAATATATTACGCTGACAAAATCTAGTAAGATGCAGTATTGGTATGAGACATAAGAAATAAATACACAGAAAAGCTGAAGGCAAGATACCATGTTGAATATCTGGGAGTAAATGATAGGGTAATATTAAAATGGATACTATAAACAATTGGGTGTGTGGATGTGGAATGAATTCATCTGCATCAGGACAGGGACCAACGGCGCTTTGTCATGAAGAAGTTAATGAACTTTCCGGTTCCAAGCAAAGACTGAAATTTTGCCTAGCCGAGTGACTATCAGATTCCCCAAAACGACTCTGCTTCGTGTAACGAGCCTGCATATGAAGGTAAAAGTAAACTGTGTTGTTGTTATTGATAAATGTTGAATATTTTATGGAACATACAGGTAAGTCTAATGTGAGGAATTTTAACAACCCACTTGCAAGCAACCAAAGGAGGATTAAATTCGTTTGTAATTTGAGGGGGCCAAAAATTCAGGTCAACACAGACATGTGGAGGGGACTGCAGTCAGGAACTCTTTCAAAGTCCGGACATAACAATCAGAATACACGACTGCAGCTGAGTAATTAACTAATTACCTGTGGTTGCTAAGAGGCCATAAGCAATTTTAAGCGCTTTCACAATCCTTCGGAACTTCCACTAAAGTTCCTGCATCCTTTTGTGCTTCCTCTGTTCGTACGCATAAATCAACTGGAAAATCTTTAAACGTTTTACCGTGAAGTATTATACTGCGCGTCTTCCTAGAATTTGTCGAGTAATTTGATCTTCCTTTTAGATCGGAGAGTTTTAACAACCTCGTTTTGCATAGCTTTACAAGAATTTCTGCGTGAATCTGTGTAGCAATTCGCTAATATTGAACGGAGCAAAATATCTTAGCTACATTCTTCGCAGGAAGGAATGGAATATACACTTACTCTACAGCATACGTTCTTCGGAAGGAATGCAGATTGTAAAATGGTTAAACAAAAGGAAAAATGCACATTACGGAATTAGTATAATGAACAATCAATGATATCCTTACCGAAATTACACCAAAAACCAAGCAGGTAGTCGTTAATATCATTTAAACGAAGACTCTTTCATCACATATTTAGACATGTGTAGCTGAGTGCGCATTTAATAAAGGTATAATTGAATTTGATGCTGCAACATTTGCTTAATTACAATATAAATATCTTGTCTTTCGAGACAGGCAAACAACAGACAGAGAATATGCCTTAATATTTAAGCTACAAGTAGTCGACTTTTCCTAACTTATTAAATTAAACAATAATCATACATGTTTTTCACCCATTGGAAACATTGTGCCCTTTAGACTTAATGCACAGAACGATATTTTTTGAATTCATAGAACTTAGAGCAGTGCAACCTCATTCCAGTATATATTTTTGTATTTTCACGTAATTTTATATCTATGAACTGAACGTAATACTACATTTAATTTAGGTAGAAGCGGCTTTCCTTAAAATGCGCATAATTTCATGATACTAGTTAATATGTTATTATGGTTGAGGGCTTTATGAGGTTTTACGCGGTAGAGTAAACTAAGCATTGATCATGATGTGAGAGTTAAAGATTCGTGAGACTGTTAGCAATTTAATGTGTACGATGTCATGATTTTAGTAAAGTTTACTTTAAGAGAAACAAGTAATTTATTTTAGGAACCGAGAGACACAGAGATATAGGCTTATACACCCAAGTCCTACGACGTTTTGTCTAAAATGCATGAAAAAACTTCAAAAGCGAGTTTATGACATCAAAACAAAGAAAACGTTCAAGCAAACATTTGTCGTGAAGGTTAGGTTTTGGAGTTGAACTAAAACATTGCATTCAACACTACATACCTAAATCATGTAATATTTTAATTTCTTCTGACAACATGAAGTTAAAATACGCGTTTCCAATTTGGTAACTGTTGATATATTGTTGTTAATGAAGTCACAATTCGCAACAAATCCTCGAAGTGTTTTCCACGTTAACCACCGCACGCTGGGACACGTCTGACCGTGGAAAGTTGCGCCCTTTCTTTGGTGTCGGGGTTGTTGCAAATGTTTGGCATGCATAAGAATTGAGTTGGTAAAGTGTCTCTTCATTCTCATTTGGAGCGCAATACACTATTGGTTTGAAGTGTTCCCACAGACAAAAATCTAAAGAATTGAGGTCGGGCGAACATGGGGGCTGTACATAGAAATATGTTCGCTGACAAACATTGATATGAAGGTTTTTCCTTGTTTTGTTACGAGGAAGTTATTACTGAAGTTGTTCAAACTCTTTAGATGCAGCTCGTATATAGGGCTACAGGCATAGAATTCTATATAATATAGGGATATATATATGTGTGTGTGTGTGTGTGTCCTAATAATGACGTATTATTGCACAGGCCCTATGATTTGGGCTGCAGGTTAACTTATGTACGGACAACAGACGAAACATTAGGTATATCTGTATAGACACATTGTGCTAGACATACAGACAGTGGAAAATGGAGAAGTTCTATGCTGACAATAGTGTCCAACCTGGGTTCGAGGTTAATGGTGCGTGAAAGTACGCCTTTCTCCAATACACCTTCACGTCGCTACGCGGAGAAATACCTTTACCTTAGAGTAATTCTCACTACATGTTCACTGGAGGAATTGATTTGCTATGGCTTGTCTCCAACAGGACTGAACTCCCATTCTTAGACTAACGTAAAGGCAAAACCGCTGTAGGTGTCTGAATTTCAGGTGTTTGACTAGAATAGAAAAGCATGAAATATACCGCGCTGTCTTAGATACAATATGTCGCAGGTATGTACTTATTACTGTCTGGCAACATTTGATTTTTATGTTTTTTTACGCTGATGTCAAGAAAGTACTGCAAACATCAATGTTAAAAAGCATATATTTGGATTTTTCTGTGCCCCTGTGTGTGCATGCGTAAGCTCCCCCTTTTACTTAGAAGATAACTTTATCCAGATTTAGCATCTCGGAAGTGAATTTTATAAATACGCACTGTACACTTTAAAATAACAGGAAAATGAAACTAAAAATAATAATTTTCTGCAAAGGGACCTCAGAAATTTGTATTAACTGCAAGCAGTCAATGGAATCTTTTCTTTCTATGTACAGTTTTGTTGAGAAGCTGGTAGTCGCCAGCGGATCTGTAAACACCCCGCCTACTACAGCTGCAGAAATTTCATTACCGTGTGCACAGCAACCCAGTACTTGACCCGTTCACTTTTCCTATCACTTGAAGCTTCGTTTTAATATTATTTTCATTTCTCTGTTGGATCTCCGAAGACCTTTCCCCTTTGCAATTACAGACTACAGATATTAGATTCATTTTTCATCTCGCCTCAGGTGCTACAAGTCTAAGTCCCGGCCATCCTAAATTCCTTGATTGCTTCTTCCTTGTCCTACCGTATTAGGTTTGTGTGTGGAAGTTATAAAATGTATAAATAAATGTATTTTGTATCATTAAATTTATACTCTTTTTGAGAATAGTTGCTCAAAATACATACTTGAAAGAAGAAATTGAATTAGTCAGGTTCGTGATGTCGTATACATTACACGATCATGTGCTTGGTAAATCAGTGTACAGTCTTAAGAGAATGTTAATGTTCATTGTACTGGTACAGCCAATGTTAAAAATGTTGCGTCAATGAACACCTAACACTCAAGTAGACTGAAAAGTACATTTTACAGTCAATCAGAAAATGTAAACGTATTAAACACACAGAAAAATTGTAAATCAGCATTCACATGAACAAGCATTTAGTCAACACCAAGAACGCTGAAACATGGAAGGAACAAACACACCTGAAATGGATGCATGAGGTACAGGGCCCACAGTTAGAGAACTAGCAGCTCCTCGTAACAACAATGGCTGCTGCTGAGAAGGACCAGAACGTCTGTGGAAGGAGGCAGCACTAGTCGCCGTGGAACCGGTTCCATTCGGTGGTTCCGACTGCTTCACGGACACAGAGCCAAGCATTGTTGTGTTATACTGGTTGCTCGACGTCGCCGTGGCAGGTGGCGCTGGTGTTGAGGCACGAGTGGCGCCACCTCGGCTACTGCTTATTTCACCGGCTTGTTTCAGGACTTGGTAAATGAGGTCTATCTCTTGAGGTTCTGTGACAGCGGGACAAGGCGAAGCGTCCAGGGGTTAGGAGGAAGTGGTTGACGATGGATATTATGAAGACCAAAGTAACGAAATAAAGCATGCAAACAAATGAGGCACATGTAACGGGCAAGAAACGGATAAATGAGAGTCGAACACCCAGACGTGAAGAAACCCAGTTGTAGAGATAAAAAAAAGAGGAAAGAGAGCGGAAGGAAAGGCGAATGTGGGGGGAGAGGGGGATAAATTGAGGGGTATACAAGAACAAGCACAAGACAGCAAAGAGCATGCCATAAAACATTCAGCCAATCGGATTGTGCGGCAAACACACGGGATAAAACAGCCAAGCAAAGTTGAAAATTTACGGATATGTTAGTTTTTTAATGACATTACATAAAAGCGACATGAAAATAACAACGAATTGAAAGTAACAATGTAATTAATAAGCCGAGGAAAAGAGCACAAAGTGGTTATGACAAGGAAGTGTATGGACATGTTATCAAGTGAACATATTCGAACCGTTGGTAGTTCGTAAGCGAAATAAGACCACGAAATATTGAGTGTCATGTTTGTTGTATCGATGTGTGTGGAATGAGCATGGTTTTGATGTTGTAGGGGGGATAGTGATTGGTTCGGAGGAATTCACAGATTGTGTAGCGTAGAGGGAACAATGAAACGCCGAGAGAAGAGTAAGACGAAAATTCGAGCGCGTGTTTTGAGCGTAGATTGAAATGTGCGAAATAAAGAAGCGCATATAAAGAAAACGAATAAAGAAGCAGAAATTGGTGGAGAATTATTATTGTGAGAGAAGGAATTCCATGTGGAAGAGAGAGGTTGGGGTTGGGAAGAAAATGTTGAAGAATATGTTAATACAATCAACAACAATTAGTGTACATAGTTCAAGCATGGCGGGGTAAAGCCCACATTTAACACAATAATTTACACGGTCAGTATACATCAACACAATTAGAAATAATTTTAATTATAAAGCAATTACTATCTTAACTCATAATAAGAAACTGGTAAATACGTCTGCAGTCTCTGATAGTGACATTTAAGTTTTTTGTATATACACTTTTCAGTTAATGCCAAAGTTTGTTATTAATAATAATAATATTAATGAGGATTGAATTATTTACTTGCTGAAATAACGGAATTGCAATATTCGGCACTATAATTACCCCACTGACCATTTAGTGGCTGACAACGAATGCACACACAATGAAATAAACAATGTACGTTGTTTGTATTGTACCTAATTTTATGAAGCAATGCCAAGTGAGTGAAAACAGTCACTCTGTTACAATAACATTTTTTGTTTTGTGGTGAGTAATTTCAAGATATCCTTAATCTGGGGAAGAACCTCATTTCCCTTACACTGAAAGCCGATATTAACTTAAACATGAAGTATAGAAAATATTTAACACAGAGAATTGGTAAAATTCATACAATTAATTTAAAAAAAAAATTACAAAAAATGTTATTAATGTAGAACACTCATCCTTCAATAAAGCAATTGAGTAGTGCATATCAAACAAACGATTATGATGATGATGATAATAATAATAATTAAATAATAATTAAAATTTGTACGTGTTGAAAGTGTTTCGCCCGTGAACTTTCCAAACGAATCCTTGCAGAATGCAGAGTGTCTTCAAGACTGTATAGTTGTACATTTTAATAGGGGATATCTAAGGTTATTTTCATTTTGGAACCAAATGTTATTGTACTTTATGTAGTGTGGCGTTTACTCAAAAGATGGCGGTAATCCAATATAAGCCTGTGCCAGCTGTACAGAGTTTAAATTATCAAGAACAAAATGGCGGTGGAGAGCTTGACGTTCGAGAAACGCAAGATGATTTTGAAGTAGTTCTGCCCCTGAAACGTTCTCCACAGTCATTAATTGTTAATCTTAAAGAAGGGGACTGTTGTCAGTGGCATGAAGATTTGACAGTTTAACACACTGATTTCTTTAGTTTTTCCAGGAAAAATTTACCATTGAATTTATAGGATTTTTACCGATAAACGACCGAAGCTCTCTTGCGCAGAATCCATCTGAAGCCAGTGTGACGCCCGTTGTCATGGTGCGCCCTGGCATTTTTAGTCACTTGCACTAAAGTATCCAGACTCTGTATTAGTATATATAACTATAGATAAAACTTTCCTACTATCAAACTTTCATCGCCTACTTCATTATGCGGTAATATAATATCCAGTAAAATAGTTGCAATTTTTTACCAATATTCTTTATTTTGAGAAATATATGTTGCATGATAAAGAGGCTACAGAAGTTGAAGCTGAACCGAAATTCTACTGAACAAAAATTCTTCTCCGAATTGCTTACAAAAATGTCCTCGTGCAATGGAACCTTGACGTGTCCATCAGTCACGAGTTACTGTTAATTTGGACGGCTTAGAGTTTATAAGCAGAAACTGCTAACGTAACTCTGACGCATCACATTCTACAAGGGAAACAGAAGTCTCCGCGCGCAAGTGTGGCGTCACTTTGTCCCGTGTCTGAACATAACCCGATATGGCTTCACGTGGTAACCGAACTCGACACCCTGTTGCCACATCACGTGGTCCTCTGCAGTTGAGTACGTTTAAAGAAACAAAAAGACTATACTTATTTATAAAATATTTCAATGTTTTACAATTTATCTTTAACATAAGGCGACAAATCCCAGTTCATGAAACAATATATTAATATAGTCGTTCAAGGAATCCTACAGTAGCTCACTCAGTCTAGAAATTATCCAATTTTACGTGTCCTGAAGATTAATTATTGTGACACAAACGTCCGCCACTGGTTTGACCAAATGAAATTCACATCCTGAAACTTATTCCCGCATGGGAAGGTCAACGTTAAGGCTAATGTAAAAGTCGCCTCATAATATGCAATGAGAAACACAGAGGCGGGAGAAGACGCGAAATTCCATTCACTCTTAGCCTTGGTGCTAGATAGGGGTGGATGGTAAGTGTCGGCTGCTTCACCATCAAGAAAGACCCATTCCAGGAGGGGTTGGTTGGGCCCCACGGCCAGTCTGGGCGGGTAGGGAAAAAATAAAATATCTCTCCTCAACCGGGGTTCAAATCACGGATCCAGGCCGTAGAGTCACTATACCAACTATGCTATCGTCTTGTGCCCATAACGTCATTCTCAATATTATACTCCACCTACTCCTATATCTGACAGGTTCCGATTTGACGTTCATAGGGCCGTGCATCATAGTATTCTTTCTATAGTAAAACCAACCAGATGCAACAATGTATCAAATTTTATTTTATTTTGGAATGACACTTTACATGTTTCGAACGGTCTTTCCGTCCATCATCAGGAGTTCAAGACTGTACATACAGCAACAGATGCTGCTGCCTGCTTGCTAGCAAGCAGAGAACAGTATCTTTTTGACAAATGCCTGTTGCTGTATGTACAGTCATGAACTCCTGATGATGGACGGAAAGACCGTCCGAAACATGTAGTGTGTCATTCCAGAATAAAATTAAATTTGATACACTGTTGTATCTTGTTGGTTTTACCATAGAAATAATCTGACGAGTTCTGTCTTCGTTCAGATTCTTCCAACTAAAATTTAGCTTTATATCGAATAAAAAATTTTATTCTCCCTCATATGTGACACGTGACATACTTATCACATATCACAGATACAGGGATGTCGTCATCACATTAATACGTATTTGGTGAACAGAATTAACCACTAATCTTTCCGTTTTAGGCACGTTTGCAAAACTGCAATCAGTGACTATTAGCTTCGACATGTCTCTGTCTGTCCGTCCGTCAGGAAGAACAAAATTTATCTTTACAAAAGGACCGCTCACCGGCACATTGTCACTTCTCTGTTGCTTAAACCATTTAAACAAGGTCTCATTGACGTCACTGCTTTCAGGCGTTCGAAATGGCTTTATTCTCGATCCGTTCTGTTCAAATCGCGCTAATAATTTTGGTTGTGTTTTTACAAATATTTTGGAACGTAGAATTTACGAATCAAGCTCCCGACATAAGTTAGACTCCTTTTTTTCCATTTTCTGTTTCTCATGTTACTTTAACTTTTCCTTTGACGCTCAAAACCTTCCTCTTATGCGTGACTGAGCCGGGTTGTCATTCTACCAGTCTATCTATTTACTACAGCGGTAGAAAAGTAGAGGGTAACTTTAGGCACAAAGTGAATTGCCGTTGGGATATTCGCTCTTTTGGGATAAGACGCAGCGTAGACTGGCAGTTATTTACCGACGTTTAGGGACAACCTATCGCTGTCATCTTCTAGTGTCAAGCATTCCGAGAAAAGTCAGTAACTAAAAACCTCCGTTGAGTAACATTAAAGACGAGCGAAAATCTCATAATGCGGCGAAAGCCTGAAGTCATGATAACCTTTGTCATTTTCTAGGTCTGGAATTTATATAACTACCTGAAAAAGTAGAGGAATTGTTTTCTCAAGGACGAGGAGAGGGTTCATCTCCAAACAGCCTTCCTTTTGGAAAATTATGCTGGAACAGATGACTGGGAATGTCGTTATATCAAAGGTAGACGCTTGTATGCGTGTCGTACTAAGCAAGACATAAAGGCATATGCCTTGTGGGGAATTAATTGGTAGCACTGGATGTATAATGCTATAACCGAGGTGTCGCACAACCCAAGGTCGTTATAACAGAGTTGAAGTATCTTTGCATTTAGAGGTGGGACACTGGAAATCAAAATATTTGTCATTATATTTAGTGGTGGGTCACTAGAAGCCAAAACAATTAAATTTAAAGGTTGAGCGCTGGGTAACAAAATATCCTGACATTTAGAGATGGGTCAATGGAAGAAAAAACTTTTATCGTTGCCTTGAGAAAAGTGGCACCAGAAAACAAAATATTCTTATATTTAAAGATGGGGCACTAAAAGACGAAATATTTAGCGTTATATTTAGAGATGGGGTAATGAAAGACGAAATATTCTTAACTCAATGATAGCCAGCTTCCCAAAATTCAAGTTTGATCTTTGAGAAATCCGAGTTTCTCACGGAGATGACTATGCAGATTGTCATATTTTGTGATGTGAAACTGTCAAATCTTGTAGGCATTTATCAGTACACGACGTCGCATTTCAGAAGACGGAAATGGTCAAAATTTTCTATTTGTTCTGTCATGAATATTACTTCGACATAAGCTACTTCCGTAACCAAAATTTCGAAGAATTTCTTAACCATCTTCACAGTATGACTATTTTGTATAAATCGTTTGATCTGCGGCAGTTAATTTCGTATGTACACTCTGTCCAGCAAGATAACATTATAGTACACACAACTCTTATATGTCCCAATAAATTTTAATCCATCTAAATGGCTAATCGAAAATTCAAGGGAATTAAATGTCATCAGGAAATTATCCTGTCTCATATGATTTATCTATATAAATTTGCCTTGACAACTGCATGTATATCTTCATAATTGTAGCAAGACATAGCTTTCAAAATAAACAAAATGTGGAAAATACACAAACAATAAAGCTTACGTTCATATATTTTTTTTCGTGTGTTTGTTAGCTAAATTCATGTGGCCCAAACAATCACCAACATTTCTAACAGAAAAAAGAAGTTATGAAGATCG
>Ga0123357_10009032_pt1 | contig 12538 bp, 12 predicted proteins | sample TergutEmb28metaG_FD_89873 | JGI IMG/M metagenome (GOLD analysis project Ga0123357, IMG submission 89873) | Embiratermes neotenicus P4 segment gut microbial communities from Petit-Saut dam, French Guiana - Emb289 P4 | ecosystem: Host-associated > Arthropoda: Insects > Digestive system > Gut ... | reverse complement strand
TTTGAGCGGCAATTTGAACCACTCCGTCCGGTAATCCGGCTAAATCGTTTGCATTATCAATAACCAATTGATAATTATTTGTTTCAGCCAACAGGTTATCGCCGAAAGAAAGCGTAAGTAAATCTAATTGCTTGTTTATTTCCCGCAAACGCGCTTTTTGTTTTTCGTCTAACGCTATTCCGGAACGGACAAAATCTTTGTAATACTTTTCCGTCAAACGTTTTTGCTCTGTTGTTAGCGAAGCGTTTGCCGGATCTTCATAAACGGTTTTAATCCGGAAAAATAATTTTTCATTCAGATAAATATTATCCTGATGTTCCGACATCAGAGGCGTTACCTCTTTATTAATTGCCTGCAACACACTGTCGTTGTTTGCTTCATATAACGCGCCAAATACATGATATACACGATTTAACAGGCTACCGCTTTCGTCCATCGCGACAACGGTATTTTCAAACGTTGCCGGTTCCGGATTGTTGGTAATTGCGTCTATTTCCTTTGACTGCCGGTCAATTCCGGCTATAATCGCCGGTTTGAAATCACCCTCCTTAATCAAATCGAACGGAGGCGTTGCGAGAGGCGTCTTAAACTCGGAAGCAAACGGACTGTTAGCATCGAGCGTAATCGCTTTTTTTTCTTGTTTACATGAGTAAGTCATCAACAATACACTTAAAATAAATACATACTTTTTCATTTCTCACTGAATTTTATATTATAGATTTTTTTTCCTGAACAATCGCATCAACCACAGCAATGCGCGTAATATTGACAATGTCGCGAACCGAACTTTCTATATCGGTAAAATGAATTGGTTTTTTCAAACCCACCTGAATCGGTCCTATCACTTCGCCTACGCCCATTTCCTGTAATAATTTCTGAGTAATATTTGCCGAAGTTAAATTAGGAAATACCAAAGTATTAACATCTTTTTCGAGCAGTCGGGTGAATGGATATTTACGGTCGCGCAAGTTTTTGTCCAAAGCGAAATTAACCTGCATTTCCCCGTCAATAGCCAAATCGGGAAATTCTTTTTGCATCACGTTCACAACTTCGTGCACGCTCGCCGGACTTCCTTCCGTGTCGGCGCCAAAATTGGAATACGACAGCATGGCTATCACCGGTTCTTTGGCAAAGAAGTGGACGCCTTCGACAGCCAGCTTGGCTACATCACACAGGACGTTGGTTGTCGGATGACGGTTTATCAATGTATCTGTCAAAAAGAAAGTTCCTTTTTTACCAATCAGAATGTGCATGGCGGCAAAGGTTTTATGTCCGTCGCGGATTCCTATTACTTCTTTGGCTACTTTGATTGTATTGGAATATTTGGTATAAACGCCGGTAATGAAGGCATCGGCATCGCCGGTTTCTACCATCATCATGCCGAAATAGTTACGTTCAAACATTTTATCGAGAGCTTCATCTACTGTCGCTCCTTCCCGCGCCCTTTTTGCAGCTAAAATTTCGGCGTAACGCATTCTTCGAGCCATTTCTTTATCGTGGCGCAAATTAACGATTTCAATACCATCCAAGTCAATATGCAGTTCGTTTGCCAGTTTGTTGATTCGTTCGTCGTTTCCCAACAAAATCGGATGGCAGAAACCTTCGTCTCGCGCTTGAGCGGCTGCCTTCAACATATTTTCATGTCCGCCTTCAGCAAAAACCACCCGTTTACCGGGATTATTTTTTGCCATTTCCGTTAACTCACGAAGCAGTTTATTATCATATCCCATTAAATCGCGCAAATGGTCTTCGTAGGTTTTCCAATTGGCGATTTCTTTCCGTGCAACGCCCGATTCGATAGCCGCCCGTGCAACCGCTACCGATACCCAAGTCAGCAGGCGCGGATCCATCGGTTTGGGAATCAGGTATTCCCGTCCGAACGACAACATACTCAAGCCGTAAGCCGCATTCACTACATCGGGAACCGGTTCTTTGGCTAAAGCTGCAATTGCTTTGACGGCAGCTAATTTCATTTCTTCGTTTATAGAAGTAGCTCTCACGTCCAATGCGCCGCGAAAAATATAAGGAAATCCCAATACATTATTTATTTGATTCGGATAATCGGAACGACCGGTGGCAAAGATAATATCGGAGCGGGATGCTTTGGCTCTTTCGTATGAAATTTCCGGATTGGGATTCGCCAGCGCAAAAACAATCGGGTCGGGATTCATGCTTTGCACCATCTTTTCCGTCAATACATCAGCTACGGACAAACCAAGAAAGACGTCAGCGCCAATCATCGCTTCTTCCAGCGTGTTGATATTCCTTTCGGTGGCAAAAAACAATTTTTCCTCGTTCAAATTTGTACGGCGATTTGATATGACGCCTTTGCTGTCGCACATCACAACGTTTTCTCTTTTAGCTCCTAACGCGATATACAGGCGGGTGCAGGAACAAGCCGATGCTCCGGCGCCATTGACAACGATTTTTACTTCATCAATTTTTTTACCGGCTATTTCCAAAGCATTCAGCAATCCGGCGGAAGAAATAATTGCCGTTCCATGCTGATCGTCGTGCATCACGGGAATATCTAATTCAGCTTTCAAACGCCGCTCAATTTCAAAACATTCAGGCGCTTTGATGTCTTCCAGATTGATTCCTCCAAAAGTGGGCGCAATTGCTTTAACGGCAGCTATAAATTTATCGGGGTCTTTTTCGTTGACTTCGATGTCAAACACATCTATCCCTGCAAAAATTTTGAACAAAAGACCTTTTCCTTCCATCACCGGTTTACCAGCCAAAGCGCCTATATCGCCCAAGCCCAACACAGCCGTACCGTTGGAAATGACGGCAACCAGATTCCCCTTAGCGGTGTAATCATAAGCATGTTCCGCATTCTTTTCGATTTCGAGGCAAGGCTCTGCAACTCCCGGCGAATAAGCCAGCGAGAGATCGGCTTGCGTACTGTGAGGTTTGGTTGGAACGACTTCAATTTTACCCGGTTTGCCTTCCGAATGGTAAAGCAAAGCTTTTTCTTTTGTTACTTTTGCCATATTTTTCTCTTAAAATAAATGTAATACAAATTTTACGGCAAAGGTAGGAAAAATTTTGTAAATTTTGATTATTCGCTCATTCAGCATGACAACTTAATAGTTTGTCTCATTTGTTTTTGTTAATAATAAATTTTTCAATGACTTAAATGGTTTCCAACTTTTTCAAAAGGTCTTCCGCGTAATGCGCTCCATGTTTCATCAATCGCGATTTGTGAAACCGGACGTAAATGGGCTATTTCAAAAGCTTTCCATGCAGTTTCCCGCTTGATGTCGCTTTTTATTTTTCCTCCTCCTTTCGGATAGCATATCCAAAACAAACAATCGTATTTAGCGCTTGAAAATACTTGTGCAACAATGTTTTCCAATTCCGATTGCGATGTGGCGAATACTTGTACAAAATCATACGTCGCTGTATTTGAAGGATTGCGTTCTTTGTCGAAATTTATACCGGACATCAATCGTTCGTACTCAACAGGAGCATTGATTATCAACGATTTTTTGGATTCGTCAAATTTTAATTTTCTTAAAATGTCTGTTATGTTCATGTTTATATTTAAACACTATTTACCGTTAAAAATACTACAAAAATAACAAAAATGCGATAATAAAATAGGCAAATCCCAAAATATATGTCCACTTATATGGTTATCTTTAGGCTCGCCAATTCGCTACAAATATACATTATTTCCACAAACTTGCATAATGTTTATTTCACGTTCTCAAAATAATATTTTTCTAATCCCAAATTTTCGACTATTTTTGTAATTCATTTGTCACTAATATTAATCAAATAATGAACCCGCGAGTTTCAATCCGAATGTTATCTGCAACGGCAACAGTTTTGTTTGCTTTATTTATTGCGTCTTGCAGTACAACAAAATATATTCCCAAAGGGCAATATCTTTTGGATAAAGTTGCATTGAAAATCGACTCTGCGGAAATAGCCGATATGCAATTAATAGATTTTATAAAGCAAAAACCGAATGATTCCAAACTCGGTTTAATGATTTATAATATGGTCAAAAACGATTCAAACCGATTCAAAAGGTTCATACGCAAGATTGGCGAGCCGCCGGTCATCTATAATCCGGGCGCCGTTGTTCAGTCGGTAAACGAACTGTCGGTTGAAATGAAAAATTGGGGTTTCCTGAACTCAAGCGTACAAGCCGTTGCAGATACGGCAGGGAAAAAAGTTTCGGTTAATTATCTGATACGTCAGGGAATCCCTTACCGGATTCGCGACTATTCGATACAGTTGCCAGATTCGCAGATGAATGATTTAGCGCGGGGAACTCGTCCGGCAAGAAATTTATTTTCGAGATTGATACGAAGAAACGGACAAGCAACAGACAGCCTCGTTGCCAGGCAATCGAGTCCAAACCGGAACATACAGCGACCGCTTGCAAAAAGCGCTATCAAACAGGGCAGCATTTTCAATATGAACCTGTTGAACGAGGAAAGGATGAGAATCAGCAACATCCTGCGAAATCAGGGGTATTATGATTTAACTGTTGATAATTTGCATTATTTAGCCGATACTGCTTTAAATTCCAATCTGGTAGATTTAAGTTTGTTTTTGAAAGACACCACTCTGACAAATATTTACAGGATTGAGAAAATAAAAGTTTTCAGCGGATACGACCCTTTAGGACGTCAAAGCTATACCGTTGTTGATTCAGTCAATAAAAACGGCATTGATATTTATTACGATAAACTACACTTTTTACGTCCCGGCGTGATTGCCGGTAAAGTGACGGTACGTCAGGGAGGCTTGTTTCGTGAAAGAGCAATCGCATCTACTTACGGACTTTTTCAAGCGCTGAATTGCGTAAGTCGGGTTAATATAGCTTATAAGGAAAAAAATTATCCTGATTCTACTCTTCTTGACTGCGAGATTTACCTGACGCCGGGAAGTATTCATTCTTTTCAAACCCGCTTGGGCGGCACAAATAATGCCGGCGACTTGGGTGTTGCGCTGGACGTGAACTACGGACACCTGAATTTGTTTAACGGATCGGAGAACTTCAATATCCAATTGAAGGGAGCATACGAATTTGTTTCCGGCAAATCGGAAAGCAACTCAATCAATCCGAATTTTTATGAAATTGGAATTACCCCGTCGCTGACTTTTCCCAAACTTCATTTGCCTTTTTTAGGCGCTTATCTTAAAAACGATTATAACATGCAAACTCAGTACAGTTTGGGATATAATGCTCAAAAACGACCGGAATACACCCGCAATTTTTTTAACTTCAAATGGCAGATTAGCTGGTCGGACAGAAACAACAAGGTAACTCACGCTATCAATCTTTTAGATGTAAATTATGTATCCATGCCATGGAAATCGGAATTTTTTCAACAATTTCTGAATACGGAAATAGATCCACTGACGCGATTAAGCTACAGCGATGTGTTTACGGCAGGCATAGGCTATAACCTGATTTATACGAATGCAAATGCGGGAAAAATGCGTCAGCGTTTATATACGGTACGATTCAACGCCGAATCGTCGGGCAATGCTTTGAGAGGATTATTTTCCCTATTCAATGCCCCAAAGAACGAATCCGGTCAATACACCATAGGCGGAAATCCTTTTGCCCAATACCTGAAAGGAACGCTTGATTTTGCCGAAACTTTTCCGTTAAGCGAGATGAGCAAACTTGCTTTTCATACGGCTTTAGGATTGGCTTATCCCTACAGCAATTCAATGATACTCCCTTTTGAAAAGCGCTTTTTTGCCGGAGGACCAAACAGCGTGCGCGGTTGGCGCACCCGTTATTTGGGACCCGGCTCTTTCAATCAAGGCATTCCCGGCGACCCGACTACGCATGTTGGGGATATTTATTATATTCTGAGCGGTGAGTATCGCCAAAAAGTACTGCAATGGTTAGAACCGACATTTTTTATTGATTGCGGAAATACATGGACAATAAGAAACTACGAAGGACAACCCGGAGGGCTTTTCAAGTGGAATACATTTTACAAGGAATTAGCTGTCGGAACCGGCATCGGTTTACGATTCGATTTCAGTTTCTTTATTTTCCGCTTGGATGCCGGCACGCGAGTTTATGATCCCGCTCTTCCGGAAGGCAAACGTTTTATGTTTTTAAAAGAAAATTTATGGAATAATTCGGCAGTTTATGTGGCAATAGGGTATCCGTTTTAATCATTGTGAGTTTTTCGCTGTGCTACTCCCATGCAAACTCTATTTGTTTTATTTCACAGTAATAATCAATTATAATAATTAATCAAAATGAATATTTATTGTATTTTCTGCAGCAGTTCCGTCGGCGTGAGCACCTGTATTTCTTTTAACATGCTGTAATCTTTTGTGTTGCGAGTAATTACAGCATCAATATTATTTTCAATGGCGACTTGGGCTTGTACTGCATCTTCAAAGTCAATCCACCCAGAATACAGAGCATACATAATTATTGCTTTATCAACACCTAAGACATCTACAGCCGACAAAAAATCTTTTAGAAATGCAATAGCATCAACTTTCTCTTTTTGCAATAGATAAAAAATATCAGTAACTGCCGACGCAGAAACAACGGCGGAAAATGTTTGCTGTTCGATGTGTTGAAAGATTGTAGCTGCACTATCGGCAAATGGCACACGATTAAGCGCAAAGTCTAAAATCACATTAGTATCAACAAGTACTCTCATTAGGCGTACTTTTGTTTTAAATATTCGTGCTTGATGCGGTCAAGTTCTTCATCAGAAACATTTTCCATACCTTTGACACAACCTTTCCATTTGCTTATAAAATCATTTGCAGAGAAACGACTCTTTTCTGTTGAATTATGGTTCACCGGCACAATAAAAACCTCTACATCTGTATTGTACAAATGCGAATCAACCGGCAAAATTATAGTTCCTGCGTCCGAAACTCTTGTGTTAAATTTGTAAGCATTCATAACTTTTTCGTTTTTCTGCTTACAAAGTTAATGATTTTTTGTAAATATAAGGTAATATTTTTGCAGAAAAATACTTACTTTTGCACAAATTATTTGCTACTACGAAAAATTTCAATCCTATGATTTTTCTTGAAACAAAAGAAGTTGTTAAACAATATGCTGCGCATTTGGCTTTAAACAAGGCGAGCATACAGGTTCCCGAACAGAAAATTTTCGGACTGTTGGGTCCCAACGGAGCGGGAAAGACCACTCTAATCCGGATTATCAACCGGATTACGGCTCCGGATTCGGGAGAAGTATTGTTCAAAAACCGTCCTTTAGCTCCCGGCGACATTTATAATATTGGTTATCTGCCGGAAGAAAGAGGATTATACAAAAAAATGAAAGTGGGAGAGCAGGCGATTTACTTGGCTCGTTTGAAAGGTTTATCAGCTGCTGAAGCGAAAAGCCGGTTGAAAGTCTGGTTCGAAAAATTTGATATTCTTTCGTGGTGGGACAAAAAATTGGAAGAGCTGTCGAAAGGGATGCAGCAAAAAATACAATTTATCATAACGATTGTGCATGATCCGGAATTATTGATTTTCGACGAACCGTTCAGCGGTTTTGATCCGTTGAATACCGAATTGCTGAAAAACGAAATATTGGAGTTAAAAGAAAAGGGCAAAACCATCATCTTCTCAACGCACGATATGGCTTCCGTCGAAGAAATATGCGATGAAATAGTTTTAATAGACCGTTCTGAAGTAGTCTTGAGCGGCGATGTCGCCGAAATCCGCTCAAGTCACAAAAAACATATTTTCAAAATACAAACCGAAAATGATGATTTGACTGCCGATCCCGCTTATTGCGAAATATTGGAAGAAGGAAAATATTCTCGAAGTAAGTGGTTTAGAGTTAAAAATTTACAGCATTTATCCAATTCAGCGTTTCTATCTTTCTTATTACAAAAAAACGAGATTATTTCTTATGAGGAAGAAATTCCTTCCATGAATGATATTTTTATTCAAACAGTTACAAAAAATAACAGTATATGAGCAAAACAGGAATTGTTATAGGTCGGGAATATTTAACCCGCGTCAAAAAAAAATCGTTTATTTTTTTTACGCTTTTAATGCCTGTTCTTATTGTTGCAATGATTGGCGGGATTTTTTTCCTTGCGTCAATCAAAGATAAGCAGGTAAAACTGATTGTTGTTGACGATGAAACCGGCGAATATTTTCCGGTTTTTAAAAATACCGAACAGTATTCGTTTATTGAAGCAAAAGGATTTGCAGATTTTCGGAAAAGTTCCGATGAATCGGTTTATGCTACCTTGGTTATTACGGACGACTTGCTGAAAAATCCCGACGCTATTGCGCTTTATTCCTATAAACAGGTAGTGCATAGCGCTGAAACTGCTATCACTTCACAATTGGATGAATATTTAAGCGATAAGAAATTAGATTCATACCAAATTCCTAATTTGAAGGATATTATCAAAGACAGCAAAGTGTATCTGAAAATAAAAACCATTAAGACCGACGCAACCGGAAAAGAGATACAAACCTCGTCGGCATTTGCTTCGGGTATAGGCTTGATTTTTACGACTTTGATTTACATGTTCATTTTCGTGTACGGAGCGATGGTGATGCAAGGCGTCATGGAAGAAAAAACCAACCGCATTATAGAAGTAATTGTATCGTCGGTTAAGCCCTTCGACCTGATGATGGGAAAACTGATAGGCATCGGATTGGTTGGGCTGACGCAATTTGCTATTTGGGCTGTACTCCTTTTTGGGGTTAGCTCTTTGGGGCTGTTTTTTTCCGGTGAATTCGGCTTTTTTCAAAAAATAAGCGGATTATTCGAAGCCGTTAACATGGCGGCAATCAGCTTCTACTTTGTACTGTTTTTTATTGGCGGCTATTTGCTGTATGCTTCCCTGTTTGCGTCTATCGGTGCAATAGTCAACAGTCAGGAAGATACGCAGCAATACATAATGCCGATTACTATTCTGGTTTTGTTTGCGTTTTATGCGGGTTATTTCAGCGTTCAAAATCCCGACGGACCTTTAGCGTTTTGGGCGTCCTTAGTTCCGTTTACTTCGCCGATTGTAATGATGGTTCGCGTACCATTCGGCGTTCCCTGGTGGCAGATGCTTTTGTCGCTTGCTCTGCTGATTCTCACGGTTATTCTCATTGTAAAATTTGCGGCAAAAATTTACCGTGTCGGCATATTAATGTATGGTAAAAAGCCGACGTATGGCGAAATTGTGAAATGGCTGAAGTATTAAGCCTTTGAAATTGGTTCGAATGAGTTTTAATGAGCCGCTGCCAGCCATTCGCACCATTCCTCCATTCCGCTGTTTTTCAATGCCGACATTTCGAAAATCCGTAATTGGGGATTGACTTTCAGACAATTTTCACGAAGCGTATCAATGCTTGTGTTGAGATAAGGCGCCAAATCCGTTTTGTTGATGATGCACACGCCGGCTTCGATAAAGATATGCGGATATTTCAACGGCTTGTCGTCGCCTTCGGTTGTGCTGACAATGACTACTTTTTCCGCTTCACCCAAATCGAAAAGGGCAGGGCAGACCAAATTTCCGACATTTTCGATAAAAAGCAACGAATCCGCTTCAGGATTCAGATGTTTCAAAGCATGATTAATCATGGATGCTTCCAAGTGACATCCGGTTCCGGTATTTACCTGAAAAACAGGAATTCCCAACGCAGCAATCCTGTCGGCGTCGTTCGATGTCTGTTGATCGCCTTCGATGACATAAATTGGTTTTTGGTTTTTTAACTGCCGGATTGTTTCTTCCAATAAAGTAGTTTTCCCCGAACCGGGAGAACTCATTAAGTTGAGGCAAAAGATATTTTTAGCTTCAAAATATCCCCTGTTTCTTTCTGCCAAAAGATTATTCCGTTGAAGAATATCCTGTTCTACAGCAATAATCCGGTTTTCATCATGAGAATGATGATGTTCGTGATGATGTTCATGATCTGAATCGTGATGATGATGTCCTCCGCATCCGCAAGTTGTACACATGATTTTATTTTTTTATTTACTATTTACTATTTACTATTTGGCATTATTTTACTATTATGGATTTAATTCTTAATTCTCTGCCTTTAATAATTTTTACAGCATACGAGCTACAAACGGGACAGGCGGAAAAGAGATTTTCAACCGGAAAAACATTCTCGCAATCGCCGCATCTGCCTTCGCCTGCAATTCGTTGCCTGACGATACGGGCATCTTCCAGAAGGCTTCCTTTTATTGCGCTTTCCAGAGCAAATTCCAAAGCGTTCCATTCGATTCCAGCCAAAGCGCCGATTTCCAATTCCAGTTCTTCAATGGAATCGGCTTGATGATTTCGCGCTTCTCGTTCCGCTAATTCAATGATGCTTTGTGCTATGGATAGTTCGTGCATGATTGATTTAAAATACTAATACAAAATTACTACATAATCCGGCAATAAACAAATATTATTGCCGCGTATTGTAGAAATTTTAGAAAAGAGGCTGTAACAAAAGTATTTTTAAACAGTTAAGAAGAAGTTTGAGGCGTAATGAAAAAATAAGCGCTATGCGCCTGCTCTTTTTTGCCCCTCCCCAGCCCTCCCCGAAGGGGAGGGCTGGGGAGCATTTGTATGATAAAATATTTTTACTATATCATGCGCGTGGTAAATATTTTGCGTCTGTGTGTTTAACATAATTTTTTATCCTGCAAATATTTTTTAAAATAGCGAAAAATGAAATCCCTCAATCCCTCAATCCCTCAATCCCTCAATCCTCCTGACTCTGTTAAAACTTCGATAATCGTCCCGCTCTATTTCAATTTCCGGTTCCAAGTAATTTGAACGCGCTTCACAAATAAAACGGATATATTTAATATTCATTCCGCGGCTGAGCCACTGCTGTTCATAAAACGTTTGAATCGAAAGAATATTATCCGCACCGCTGTTGTACAAATCGTCTGTTTCTACTATTACCGGAAAGTTATTTGCTTGAATCATGGCGCAGGTATAAGCATACATAAACGGACTGTCGGTTTTCAGGTGGATGATTCCGTTTTCTTTCAATATCCGACTGTACAGTTGCATAAAACGGGAGGAAGTCATTCGTTTATTCACTTTAGCCATTTGCGGATCGGGAAAGGTAATCCAGACTTCGGATACTTCGCCCGGAGCGAAAAAACGATCAATCAGTTCGATATGCGTCCGCAAAAAAGCGACATTCGTCATTTTATCCTGAAACGATTGCGTAGCGCCGTTCCACATCCGCGCGCCTTTGATATCTATGCCGATAAAGTTTTTTTCGGGATACAGTTTAGCTAATCCGACCGTGTATTCGCCTTTCCCGCAACCCAATTCAATAACAATCGGGCAGTTGTTCCCGAAAAACGACTCATTCCATTTACCTTTCATTTCAAATTCTTTTTCCTGCAATATGGAAAAAGGATATTGAAACACATGCGGGTAATGGTTCATCGCTTCAAACTTTTGTAATTTATTTTTTCCCACAATGATTTGTTTTCGGTGCAAAAGTTTCATTGATTTTTCACACGCGATGGCTGTGATCGCGAGTTTTGTTGAAACCTTATTTCTTTGGCATTTGTTCTTTCCTGCGTTTTATACGTTTGAATATGATCACTGATAAAAGTAATATCTTCTTTGGCTGTTTGCGAAGGAGTAATGACAAAGTCAACACCTTCCGGTTCTCTAATAAATCCCATAATTATTCTTTTTTAAAATATTTATTAATCAAAAATTGAGCATTTTCGGGGAAAATAATCATACGTTGTCCCCCAATATGAGTTGCACGCAATGTTTTCTCATAGTGGGTAATCAAACTTGTTTTAGAGGTAAAACCCACATAGCCGTCAAGTCCGTTCATAAATGAAACTTTGCAGGCATAAGCAACCAAATTACCCGGAACACCGCTATATACTTTGGTTTTACCTATATTAAAAGGGGCGCTTTCCAATAAATGCATAAACACATGATCGTATTCAACACTGAAACATATCAATCCTTGTATGTTTGATGGATTTTGTATGATGGTCAATTTATAAACATCACGCATTGGATTATTATATTCTATAGTCCAATTAAAATTCCAACCGTTTTTTTTCGTTATTTGTTTTAAATCATTTTTCGTAAGCGGAGAAATTTTTGTTGGGAAACTATCACCTGAAAGCACGTTTTCAATTGAGTGTCCTAAATTTTCATCTTCCAAATTAATAATCATACAAAAAAATTTTTAAACAATTATGCAAAGATAATAATAAAAACCGTACAAGCCAATAGGTATTCTTCTTTGTGCAAAATTAAGTATTTTGGATGAATTAAGCAATATTCTGGCTAAAAAAGAAAAGCGAAACAGGCGTTGGACAAATATGCGCCTCTTTTTTTTGGGAGAGAATAAAATATTGTATATTTTTGTATTCGATAGAGAATATTAATAAATAAAGGTTTATGAAAAAAATATTGACGATCGTTTTGTTTTTATTATCAGGGTATTTCCTGTTTGCTCAGAATAGCGAATATAATCTGGAGCAGAGCTATTTTAAATTATCTACTTCCAATGGACTGATAGTATCGGTGTATAATGCGAAAACGAATCGGATAGACTATGTTTATCC
>Ga0123357_10009031_pt1 | contig 12542 bp, 11 predicted proteins | sample TergutEmb28metaG_FD_89873 | JGI IMG/M metagenome (GOLD analysis project Ga0123357, IMG submission 89873) | Embiratermes neotenicus P4 segment gut microbial communities from Petit-Saut dam, French Guiana - Emb289 P4 | ecosystem: Host-associated > Arthropoda: Insects > Digestive system > Gut ... | reverse complement strand
TGTCCTGCAATAAACCACTTCACAAAGTGAATACTGCACATGTCACTGTCCTGCAATAAACCACTTCACAAAGTGAATACTGCACATGTCACTGTCCTGCAATAAACCACTTCACAAAGTGAAGACCACTACAAGTCCTCCAAAGTTAGTACCTTGTAAAATGAAAATACTTAATTGGAGAGCTAACGACCAATCTCCCAAACTTTTCCCGTATGTGGCACTTTACCACTTTGCAAAAAGAGTCATGGTCAAGCACGCAGCCTTGGTACATTGTATTTGGGAAGACCACAGTTTAATTTCCACACTCTGCCCAGCTATCATGAGTTTACTCATGGTTTTCCTCAGCACCTTCAAGCAAATGTAGGACAGTACCTTGAAAAAGGCCAAGAACACTTCCTTTTACATCCTTTCCAGTTAGTCATTCACTGATCATCCAACTGTTTGATCCCATATGGCCACAGCAACTGACAGCATCATTAAATAAACCATAAATGAATTACAATTATTGTACAATTCCACACTGTAACAAAGGGCAGATTACAGCACACCATACCCAGATAATGGAGTTAGTACATTCCTCTGTGATGTCAGTGTAACCCCCTCTCTGACTACTGCATGCAGTCACAACCCCCCATCCCCAAAAAACACTGTTGTAACTGCTATGACGTCAAAATCTTCATTTAAAAAAAAACTATTTTCTCATACATAAAAAACCTCTAGAAATTTATTTTGTATATTGGGCTATAATGAAGTTTCTTGCATTTTTAGGACATGCTGCATAATTTCTATTTTCCACAAAATGCCATTTATTTCTCAATTATATCTTTATCTGTGCAATTAATACATTTCTCAACCATGCACTAAAATTTAAATATCCACCCTGGATGGATAAGGTTAAGATATAAATGTTCAGTTTACTGCATTCTGTTGCATGCAGACAGTGTAGATGGCACACCGACCCAACTTGTTCAGTTTACTGCATTCTGTTGCATGCAGACAGTGTAGATGGCACACCAACCCAACTTGTTCAGTACAAGACAGTCAATTGTGTTGTGTTGCATAATAAAAAACATGAGACAAGTTACCATCTCATTATACGTGACTGTCCTTTTGATAATTTTATAATGCTGTACCAGCTGCTAAAGATGCGTAGCACTATAGGGATCAATCAGGATGTTAGTGTGTATTGTATTGTACAGTCCATGTGTCTGTTTCAGTGGATGGTGGTAAACCACAGAGACTGTTTGTCGTGTGTTGCCGCTTGAACCTGAATTAATTTAATCTAATACAGGAATAAAAATACTTACTCTGTGTGTCCCTGGAATACTGATACGGAATGAATAGGCTCACGGAAATCCCACAAACGAAATGTAGTGTCTCGAGATGATGTGACAACAAGGCGCTGGGTAGGGTGGGAAGAAGTGTGTGTCAGCTCCTGATCATGACCTGTACGGAGAAGTGAAGCACCTACATATTTGCAGTTCCCATAGCAAATTGTCTGTGGATCCCCTGAACACAGGGTTTGAACACAGCCATGCAAAATTCTAGTCATGCAGCTTAACTACACAGCTACTATGCCATTTGAGGTTCACAACTACCATGAATACCACAATCATGGTCCTGTAGTTGTGATACCGTATACTTTATTCGACAGGTACCAATACTTTAGAGTAACCTCCTGCCTCCACCTTCAAATGTACATGGAAGTAGCAGGGTTGGTGATCTACCAAAATGCACAGTGTCAAATCACACAGGTCTATAGTTTCAGTAGAAATACTGATCTGACTGCATGGTGCATGGGGTTGAGATAATCAATACTGATCAATTCTTTGATTATTTAAAATTATTTTTCCACTGCAGAGACTCTACAGATCAAATGACATATAAAGAATGTGATAAGTGGTGAAGATTATGAAATCAGGTCATGCGGTCATATCTTGGTACTTGTCTCAGGAAATTTTTGTCATAATACCTGGTAGCCTGCCCAACATTTCAGTCATATTCCTGCCGAATACACAATTACAAACTCTTAGAGTCAGGTGGGATATAATAAAGCTCAAACACATTAAAAATCTGCTCCTTGTATGAAGGTAAATGCAGTGCATTTTCATCTAAAATTCACACATCTGGAAAGAGACTGAACTGATGGCACTATGCACTGACGGCACTATGCACTAAGGAACAGACAAAAATTTAAATTTTCATGCATGGACTGCATAGACTGTGTGCAATATATCATATCATACCATATCATATCATATATCACAAAGTTCAGAACTGCATTTACTTGTTAACAGCACACTCACCACTTAGTGTCTGCAGCATTTCTCTGGTCTCCACATCATACAGGCTGGCAGTATGATCCCATGATGCTGTGATGACCTGATCACCACCAGGCAGCCAATCAGCTGCCATCACAACACCAGTATGCCCGGTAAACTCACAGACAGGAGTGCGCAGACTGGGCATGCCATCTGATGCTGCCACTTCTTCTTCATACTCGTCTTTCTCGCACACATCTACATCTTCTTCTGATGGCTGTGCTTTCTTCAACATACAATATGGTGACAAAAAGGTAAAACTGCCCACTGCATGCCATGAAAGTGTAGAGACAGAGCACAACAAACTTAACAGCTTGCTTTATGTCAGCGAACATTCATATGCAGGAAGGATGTTGGGATGAAGTTCCAAATGTTGGCAACAGATGGATGAAAGCAGTGAGATTTGTGCTCTCGCTGCCTGCCTTCAATGTCCCTGCACATCCTCACGGCACAGTGCTTAAGCATGGGTACTGTTATTTGTATTACAGAATAAAAAATATCAGTTTTCCATCCGAGCTATGATTGCTGTCCTGTTCTGCGTAATAATATAAACACATCAATACTTCTGTGCAATACAGCACAAACCCTGAACATACCATCTGGAGAATATCAAGTTGGGGGAAGTTTAAATGTGTGCTAAAAACTCCTGTTTTGGCAGCATCAAACTGAAAATTTGTGTACACACACAAAATGTGCTCTAGATCATTGTGCTGTCCTGTCCTCTTTCCTGCCTGATCCACAGACTGTTGTGATCTTAGCAATACCTGAAATTTTTCAAACTTCATTTTCTCCAAGTGAGATATCTGGAGTTGTTGCTGTATTGGGCTGAGGTACTGACATCCTATCCTAATGCTCATTACGTGGTCTGACCATTAATAGTAGAGACAATTGGATCTTGTGTCACTCACTGGCTGATCCCATGTGACCATAGCTTGCCACACATGAGCCGTCTGGTCACCGCTAGCTGTCAGAACCAGATCTCGGCTTGGGTGGAAACGAATAGAGTTGACAGAACCCGAATGTCCCTGGTACTGCAGCAGACGACGGCCTGTCTCAATGCTCCAGATGCATGCAGTGTGGTCTGCAGATAATGGAAAGCAACAGAGGTGTCTGTATTTTACATATCATTACACCACATGGACATGAGGCCAGTATCAGTCATGCAGTCTCTGGACTAAATGAGGTATGAGCAATTATGATGGCGACCATACAGATTACAGTCCTCTGGAATTCAGGGGAATGTGCTGCTTCCATCATCAGAGGTCAAGACAGAGGCACTATGTTCCTTCAGTACACTGGCATCTGTCTACTGCCTACAGTGTCACATCCATCGGACTGTAACATTATTACTTATGCTATACATGCTACTGTAACTCATCTCTACTCAACAGCAAAATGTGACCTACAATTATACATGAATGACGTAGGTCTAATTTTTTTTGTCAGTAAACTTCCAAAGTATTTCTTTCTGGAGCTGCAATTGGCTTAACTCTGATCCTCTGAACCCACCTGCTGCCGCTGTCCCAATAACTGGCTGTCCTACACGACCTGCTGTCACCTCCCATATCCCATCCTTGTGGCCAGAGTACTCGCGCACTAAGGAGCAACTCACAGTTGGGCCCTTAAAACTGGACACAATTTTGCTTGTCTGGGCCTTAAGTTTGTGTGCTGTCTTGATTTTTTGGGACCCGGCACCTGAAACAGCTAAACAACAGGTGTGCGTATGTTGTTTTATTTCTTCCCATTGAAATGCTGCAAGCTCAGTAACTGTGTTAAGTGCAACATCACACAAAAAGTGTATAACTCAGTGGCAGTAAACAAATGCTTCTTACACTGGTAACACAAAAGCCTCACATTCAGCCAATTCCATTGACCCTCACATGCATCCTGCCATCCCCACAACCAGTTTTCATATCATCATATCAGGTTACTCTTACACATGGCTACATTGCAAATGTTTGCCCACCAAATTCTGTACACAATTTTCAGGTCCCCTGTCTGAGCACTTCAATTCATTACCCTAAGAACAACAGGTGATTGGAACTTACATAATATACTGCACAGCCACTTAGTACATGCAGCATTGTAGTGAGCTTCATTTTATTATGAGTCTTGTCTCTGTTCCATGTTGTTTTCTGCCAACACTAAGTTCCCAAACATCTGATTTACACCATAGCTTACTTAACACTAGGGGACCGCGGTAGCGCAGTGGTTAAGGTGCTATGCTACAAATCAGAAGGTCGCCGGTTCGATTCCAGATGGTGTCATTGGAATTTTTCATTGACATAATCCTTCTGATCGCATTAAGGCCCTGGGGTCGACTCAGCCTCTAACAGAAATGAGTGCCGGGAGTATTTCCTGGGGGTAAAAAGCGGCCAGTGCGTAAGGCTGACAACCTTACCACCATCCTGGGCCACTGTCACTTTATCTGGGAACTTTAACTTCCTGGAACCCTCTGGGACTGATTTACCTCTTTTTACTTAACACTACTGTTACTACCTCAGGCTGTATAATGAGAGGTGAACATTGAATTGGAAAGCTGTGTGAGGAAAGGGGTACTTTCATAGCATCTGTTTCAAGGGACTGAGGAAAGCTGCCAGAACCTCAGGACAGCTGATTCATAGGCATATATTTGAACTTGAGATCTTCAAAATACAAGGGAGGATTTCTACCATTCCTCCTGTGTTTATACGTTTTCCAGTTCCTTATGTATGAGATTTTGAATTTTGTGATGATACACTCATACATTTATTGTAACTGTAAAAGGTATCATTCAGCCAATACTCACATTTTGGTTTGGATAAACTCTTTGATGAAGAATTATCAAAATCTGTGAAGTCACAACTCTGCTTATCACCAATGAAAGATTCACGTTCCAACTTCTCATTCAGACTGTCAACTTTTTCTTGCACTGCAAATGTGTACAAAATTGTTACAAATGAAAGAAAAGGAGGTTGCATCATGGTAATGAACACTGCACACATCAGGTTACTTACAATTCACATTCTCCATATATAAAACTTCAAATTCCTTCTCAATCTGTGAGAAGAGTTCATGAAGCCGAGCTCTGCAATGATAAACTAATATTAATTGCAAATCATGAAATGTTGAAATGACATTTCAAGGAATATCATAACTAGGCTTAGGATTGTATGCACTTTGCATATAATTCTTAAGCCTAACGATAAAGATACGACACTTGCAGTCATTTTGTGTTCCTAACCGAAAAGCAGAATTGCCTGCTGGCCCCCAATTAAGGTTGCTAATCCTGTGCCCATTCATTACATTTCACCAGCTCCTCCCACATTTGCACATGACATTACAGATCTTCGGGAAGTTTAAATGCCAAGCTCCTCACGTTGTCACTCATACATTCTACATGGCAACTCCCTGAATGTTAAAACCAGTGTCCTACCAAGTTAATGTCAAAATGGAATGGGGCGGGGGAGAAAGAACAGACCTGCCTGGTAAGAGTGGGCTGGAATGCGCTGATGACAATTAGATCAATTGTCAACGCTTCCCTCTTATGCATTTAGCACACGGGATATATGTTAGTCATTACCTAAATAATGGTGGTATCAAGCTGTCGCCATCCATGTCCGAACGAAAGCTGTGGCTCTGAAAATTGTGGATTTCGTTCTCTGTGTTACTTTGCGCTCGGGGAATGTTGATCCGTTTGCTCTTTGGAGGCTTGCCTGTATTTTGCAAAACATCCTGTGGCATGCTGATTTTATGATTGGGTGCACTACTGCATGAAAGTAAGATGGGCTCTCACAAGTGACGTCGGTCAATTAGTCGGTAACTAAAACTTGAACTAACATCACTTATTGCTGCAAATGACAGTCAACGCATGTACTTCTTCCTATATTGTGCATTCGAAACATTTACCACACAGATTTGGATACAACGCTCTACAGCAATGCTTAGAAGTCCCTAAAGAACTCCTTAACAACGCTCTTCTATAGTTTACAATATATCAAACGTAATTAAGCAGTACGATGACACGTCCTCTTACACAACAAACAAACTTTTTACTGCATTCTTTGACTGTGTTATATTGGCAAGCACTTGTTTACTGCAGTTCACTTATCGTCCATCACATGGATTAATGGGGGCAAGGGGATGGATCAATCGTTCCATTAGGACTAATGCGTCATCCATGGGTGTATGGCACAATGCATAAAAAAATTGAATAATTTCCTTAATTGTCATACAAAGTTCGTAAGCATAGAATTTCATCTTGACATTCTCCTAACTTCATTAACATTTCCTTCGATATCTGTGAGATAAACTTTGGAACGTACATAACACTGTAGAGAAACTGTGCTAGGGAGCTAGATGATCTGTGCTAGGGAGCATATCACCAACTAGAAAAAGAGCTGTAACGGAAGGGAGTATTATTTCTGAACGAAATAGAAAATGTAGTGCGTTTCGTAAACATAAAATATCATCAATAAGACAATCTAGGGGACCAATACGTATTCTAGTTATTTATGCACACACATATTTTTATTTTGTAACGTATCTATCAATAGACAGATGTTTCAAAATCTGTATGTAATGCAATGTTTAATGACCGATGTATGTTTACCTCTTATATTACATTTGTCGGAACGTATGTTCCGTCCGTTGATTTGAAACTAAAAGCATAGGAATATGATTTGGCAATGTAATGTATCGTATAAGTTTCTGAGTAATATTAAATGTTCTTGACACTATTTAGGTTTTAGTTTCCTGTATGTATTTGTATTTGCGTGCGTTGAAGGCAAGGCCTAGAACACAAAAATAATAATGGATCCTTACGCGGCAGCCATTTTGCTGTAAATTTCTGACAATTGTTCCAAGTTCCATGAGATTATGTGAATACCTGTCGCTTAAGTTATTGGACTAATGAAAAATAATATTTCGTGTAACAACTGTGTATGTTTCAAGAGCATTAGCCTAAACGGAAACAAAGCCGAAATACTGAGCCTTGGCCCTAGTAAGTATCACCCTTTATAGGCTGTCTAGATAGGACTGGGCCTATGACTAAATATTAAGACTTGGAATGGTTAGTGTGTTTTGAAATATGTAGATATAATGCTGAGCAGTATTTTATTAAGTACTTTTTGCAGTTATTTCCTGCTTTCGGTTTATTGAAGTGGCACAAATTCTTAGTCAAAACATTGAAATACAGGTTTCACTGTTCTAACCTAACTTTTGGACACTACTGATTTCGTGTATCTGTATAAATTTTGCTCCTTGTTATTAGAATTAGAGGAAGTTTACATAGTGTTGTGTAATATTTTCTCCGATTTCAGTGTGGACATATTTGTTTCATAGTTCGTTAGATAATGACATATTCGACACTGGATGTGTCCGCAGAAGTCTCGTGGTGAAATAACTGTTAACATTAATGTAGGTGGTTAAACTGAGTGGATGGTGTTCTAATTCCACACCATTCTTTCGAAACTTTTATTATATAATGGCATTCATATCGCTTTGTTTTGATTGTGTGACTTGGTAGGCTTAATGTTTGTAACTGTACGTTTTGGTTTTTCATGGCTTGTTTTGTTTTTATTTTTGAAAGAGTACACATACAGTGGAAGTTCAGAATATATCACCTTTGTAGATTGCCAAATGTGTTGTTATTTTAGGTTTTGGTGTGTTTAGTGAGCCTTGCTTGCCCAGCATTTATGTAGTGTTTGAAAGCTGCATGCATTGATTATTGTGTTCCATATTTTGTAAAAGGCATGTTATATGTAGGGTTAATATAGTACTTATTGTATTTATGTGCTAATAAGGAGATTGGAAATTGTGTACCCCATAAGGCACTACACAGAATTCCCAACATTTCCCTTGGCAGTCAAAATCAACTACTGTTTGTAAAGGCTTACGGATGGCTTTCATTTTTTTTTTTTTTTGCATATATTGGTATGTATGATTTGTTGTAAGCACAAGGCACTGTATAAATAATATCAAGTATCCTTGGCAGTTTTGTGACATATTTGTCAGTTGGGGGTGTAGGGGCAGTAACATTTGCATTATTATGGATCATTGTGACTGGAAATTGGAATAGCTCCTCAAATTCTGCTAACAAGTCTCCCTCATTGGATTTACAAAAAGTCCAGAGATTTGGATGTTGATATTAGTTCACAAACACACATGCAGAACATTACAGAAAACATGAACTTCACATAAGGCATTCTTTTTTTACATTGTGAAAAAATACATGATAAAGTTTAAAGCAGTAATGGGTATGAGTTGTGCTTTTTTTTATCATGCGTTAAAGATGAACATCTCTTCCCCCAGTATGTATGTCGTTTGGTGAAGGATATATGTCTGGACTAGACGGTTAGGGTGTATTGCAAGATAGGACCTTTGTAATATGCTTCTTGCATAAAAATTAATTCATGTTTTGTTAAACAGTGGAAAGTAATGCAAAAATTATTGAAGTGGGCAGGCAGTTACAGTATGTTGGTCATAAACCCTTTCCAAGTAGACTGAATGGACATAGCTACATAGCTGCATTTGGAGTTTGTTATTGCCAGTGAAAATCGTACCAGCTAATGTTTGGTACGTTGTCTTGCAAAATCATCTTCCCTGTCCACTTCCATTGTGACTGAGATTGGTGGGAGGCTGTGTGTCCAGGAACTGCAGCCTTAAGTGGGCCCATTGTCCATTCTGTGGGTTCAACATGCAGGAGTGTGCCACATAAATGGCATGAAAACTGATACGAGACAACTGCAGTACTGGGAGAAGAGCCTCCCGCTACAACTCTGCTAGATATCCCATATTTGTGGGAATGAACCCAGGCCTTTGTGGTGAGAAACTGGTGACTCATTGCTTGAGCTGTGACACCTTGTTCTTACAAGTTACAGCTCTGCATGGTTTCAGTATTCTGCACAAAATCAGATCTGTACATAAAATATATGTGTATGTCAGATTGCAATCTTATCACACTACTGGAACTGAAGTAGAAAACAGAGGATTTTGGGAAGCTATTTTGTTTGTTCACATTGACATTCAGAATCTCCATAGTCTGTGAAAATCGTGAATTTTGAGTTAAACGTTTCAGTAAATGTCAACTGCACATTTCGGGGAGCCATTTCATTCTTTTTAAATTGTCTCAAAAGTTTTTGCTCAGGCTGAGCAGTTTTCCCACTACAGGTATATGCAGGATTTGATTTACCTGTTACAGATGTGCCTTTGTGTCTGTGACTGAATTTGTTTGTGAAATTAAAATATATTTCTCATTGATTGGTGGATTGGTTGATTGATTTCAGGTCTAGAAAGATGATGTATTTTTTTTTTAAATGTGTAATTAACTGACCGACTTTTTAGTTTGACAGAATTGGAAATAACTGTGTGACTGTGCCACACGTGTGCATATATATATGTATGGGCCAGGTAGCTCAGTCGGTGTAGTGACTGTGCTGGACAGTCTGGGATCGAATTCTGGTGGGGACAAGATTTTCCGCCCGTCCAGGCCGGACCTGGGGCCCACTCAGCCTCCCGTAAAATGGGTACCAGGTCTTTCCCAGGGGTAAAGTGCGGCCGGGGGTGTGCTGCTGACCACTCACCCCCCTCTAGTGCCATGGTCATGGAAGAGTAGAGCTATACCTCTACCCACTCTCTGGGCCACACCGGGCCTGTAACGGGAAAGCTTTACCTTTTAGAGATATATATATATATATATATATATATATATTTGTGTGTGTGTGTGTGTGTGAGAGAGAGAGAGAGAGAGACTGAGTAAGTGAGTGGCTGGGTGAATGATTGTATACCAGTTAAATAATACATCAAAACCACAAGCATAGATATCCATATACACTGAATGACACATCGTTGACGTGTCCTGCATGTCCGACATATTTGTCAGGCTGACCTCCCATCTTCTGAAATGACATGGTGGCATTTTGTCAGCTCCAGTTGTAATGGCTATACTGCACTATTCTGTTTGCTAGAGCCTTGTTTGTGTAGTGGAGCTAGGCATTAATGTGGTTTGGGTGGGGGGTGCTGGTTAAGGTGTGCGGAATGTGTATATAGCTGTTTGAATATTAAATTCTCATGTAGGACAGAAAGTGCTGGTAATGTGGACTTGTGTTCGGCATAAATAATGTTTGTAGACTTGCTGTGCTTTTCAAACACCACTCTGTGATGCTCCTGATAGCTGTTACATCACTCACTGGTACTGAGTTTGTGGAGTGATTAGTGGTGAAATTAGAAATGTTTGTGTGAATTGTACTGTGATGTGTGGGTGTATGGTTTTTGTTACATGTCTGCCAGATTTAGATTTTACTTCTAAAGCCCTGTAATGATTTTACCCACTGAACAGTTGTGTTGGAAAGCTGAGATGGTGCCAGCAATGTAGAAGGTACCAACCAGTCAGTATAGCTGCTTCATCCAGACCACAATTAATCAGCACAGTATCACATATGCATATCTACTTCTTTATCACCTGCTAAATACTGCAAGGTGTTTTTTTATGAATTAACTCAGACACAAGATAAGAAAACTGTCAGGCACTAGGTCAGTTGATAAAGCTCATGTATCTAAAGACTGTGACTAGCAGCCTCCAAAGTTCAGTGCCTGGTCCGAACAGAGATTTTGCACTTTGCTGCCAACAGCTCCCAAATGTACCACAGTCACTGTGTACTGAAGCACGTATCTTAATGTGGTGCTGAGATTGGTTCATTTGAATGTTAGTTATTTATTTATTTATTTGAGTTAACAGTGCAGTTGGTATCTCAAACAGTCATACAGGGATTGTGAATAAATGAATAATGAATTGGAAAGGATTAGCAAGGAAGTGGTCATAACATGAGTTGAGGTGTTTTCCTGGCAATTGCCCAGATGGACTATGGAGAATTGTGAAAATCAGGGTAACATATCTGTGACTGAGATCTGAAGCCAGAACCACCCAGTTGTGACATGCTTACTCACTCACACACACACACACACACACACATTCACATTCTTTTCTTTTGTTTAATGGTTTTTGAGCAGTTCATTGTAATAACCTGTGATGTCCATTGTGAAGTCTGTAGTGTGACAGCAGTGTGTTTAGGGTGCAATTTCTGATTGTATTAATCACATGATCAAACATTAAAGGGTGGTATGCTTGTGCTGACATGCATGTGATTGACCAAATCATTGTACTGTAATTAGAGACATGTTGTAAACATTAATGCAGTATGTATGTATGTGTGTGTGTGTGTTCAGGTCACTGAACAGCAGTTTGTGTGTCATCTGGGTTAGACAGTTCAGGGCTAGTATGAAATACATGTTAATCCCTTTACAGCCCAGTGGTCACTATATGTACCACCAGGTTTAACATTAAAACATTCTTTTTTCTGCCCACACACTGTATTTATGTGTTTTGTATGGATCTCAGAACAAACAACAATTATTTCCCTATACAGTGTTAACTTATTGGTTTTATAACTGAGATGCAGTGTGTTTACTGCACAGTATGAACTGAGACTTTAGATATAATGTATAATGTAGGTTGATCTTAGCTTCTAAAGAGTTAGTATACTGTCGTTTGAGTTGCAACACCACATAGCAAGTACAAGGAAAGCTGCCAGTTCCTGTGAAGCAGTATCTGTCTGTACAACTGCTGGCAGCCCATTCCAGTAGACTGTTGCCTTGTGCCTTCATGTGTTTGAATTCTAAATAATTTCCACACTTGATAGCAAATGAACTCCATGAAACAGGGTCCTTCATGGGAAGCTAGCAGTTCCTCAGTCATGAAAATTCCTGCATTTTCTGGAATGTGAAGATCCATTACCATATTCACAAAAGCATACTACTGTTCCTATCCTGAGTAAGATAATTCTGGTTCATGCCATGCTGCCCCATCCTGTTTCTTTAAGGTCCATATTAATATTATCTTATCTATCTATCTAGGTGTTCTGAGTAGTCCCTTACCTTCAGGTTTCTCCTGTATAACTGTTTGTTTCTTTTCTCCCCATCCATACCCCATACCTTCCTCCGCCCTTCTCATCCTCCTTGATACAAGTCCGAGGCCCCATGTCATGACATTTTGTCGCAAATTGATTTTCTGCCTGAAGATACAATGTTGTTAACACATTGGCGCCCGACAGCTGTGAACACTTGCCTACCCCTCGTGGACCGGACATTTAAACTCTCAACCGGACCTTTAACCTTACAACTCCCTAGTACCGTACGAGTCCCTTTACATGAACATAACTTTTCTCAATATGAACATATTTAGTT
>Ga0123357_10009030_pt1 | contig 12543 bp, 9 predicted proteins | sample TergutEmb28metaG_FD_89873 | JGI IMG/M metagenome (GOLD analysis project Ga0123357, IMG submission 89873) | Embiratermes neotenicus P4 segment gut microbial communities from Petit-Saut dam, French Guiana - Emb289 P4 | ecosystem: Host-associated > Arthropoda: Insects > Digestive system > Gut ... | reverse complement strand
AGCAGACTTTTTCCTGTTTCCCAAGCTTAAAACCACTCTGAAAGGACGTCGTTTCCAAACAATAGAGGAGATTCAGGAAAATGCGACAATTGAACTGCGCGCCATCTCATCAAATGCGTTCCACGAGGCATTCAAAAAATGGAAGAAATGTTGGGAATGGTGTATTGCCAGTAGAGGGGACTACTTTGAGGGGGACAGTGCTTAAAATGTTGTAAAATGAGCAACAAAGTTTTTATAGCAAAAGTTCGGTCTTTTTTTGAACAAACCTCGTAAGTTCTTTCTTCAGATTCCCACTTTTATCCGTAACATTTACGATCGCATTCAGAGCATTGTCAATCTGGTGTGTGTGTGTGTGTGTGTGTGTGTGTGTGTGTGTGTGTGTGCGCGCGCGCGTGTTGAAATCAACATGCACACAACATGAGAAATATTTTCTAAATTGTTGTGCCTTATCAAATCAGTAGTCAGTTTAAAAAGGTTCCATGTTCTAAGAAAGGATATCAAGTACCTGCATCTCACGAATCCTACGTCCGGCAACAACCTGCTTGTAACTGACACTGGTAGGTGATTCACGCTGCTGATTCCATTGGTGTGGTGATGTGGGATTGCAATGGAAAGTTTTGCTGAGGAAACTGTGCAGTTGCTCCACAGATTGTAAAGCAGCTACAGGGTTGTATTCTTTTGGCAGGATAACTGTTGGTGCCATGCCACCACTGTTACCACCAGACTTTTGTTGCTCACTTTGTCGATCCCTTGCTCCAACGTCATCTGGTGATTGCGAGGGAAATGGAGCCTGATCACAATGGAAAACAATACTGTGATGAATTTTAAATATCAGTTGCACGGAATAACCCACCAGTTTTAAATTTTACAGAGAAACAAGTTCAGCAAAATCTCTGATTAAGATTGCTCTGAGGTACAACAGAACTGAAATCTAAGCTGACAAAACTTTTATAGAATGAAAATGTAAAACTAATACAGTCTCACATGCACTCACATGTGCATACACAAACATACACAAAATCCTACAAATTGAATTTCTATCTTTATTATGGCCTTGTGTTGCAAGTCATTCTTACATACTCCAGGTTGCAGTATTACTGTGAAGCTGTCTTTCCAGACCTTCTAAGAGTTCACGGCATGCATATTCAGCAAAAATGTGACTTCATGGTACCCCTCAAGGACTACAAGTATCAGAGTGGCCCACTTAAAGGTTTAAGGGTTATCTGTGGAAGTCTTATGGGGAGAAACATACCATCAAATTTTCCAGTTGAAATTTCAGAAGTCTTTCTATTGTGTAAGTTACTGTACCTGGATAGACTGAAGAGAGATGGAAAAATTTCAATCTTAATAGGTGAAAACCTGGCCAAGATTCAAAGTAGGTCCCTTCAGCATAGAAGTCTGAGACATTACAACTATATCTACCTGCTTAGCCTGTCCACTTCCAGTTCTGAATGTAGGTTCCTACAACAGTGGCTTGAGGATTCCTGTTGTTTGAGATGTAACACTATGTGTCCTGATAGATTTGTAAGTGATATTATGGAGGAATCTGCTGCATCCATCTTCAGATTCTACTCTGAATATGGAGGCAGAAAGTTCCTCTCCAAACTCAATACATACCTAGCAGACTATATGGCATCCCATGCCAGAAAACAGTAATTTTCATTTCATAATGCTTTGAAATCCTGTAATGCAGCTGGGGTAGCACAGTTGGCATAATGATTATGCTACAGGCTGAATGGTCTGAAGTTCAAATGCTGGTGGGGGAAAGAGATTTTTCTTTTCTCCAAAATGTCCAGACAAGCCCTGCAGCCCATATAGCACCCTACTAAACAGGTACTGGGGTTCTCTTTCAGAGGTAAAGTGGCTAGGGCATAAAATTAACCCCTAACCTACATCTAGCGCTTACATGGAGAATGATTGGAGCAATACCTTTACACTCTGTATATGCCTGTGTGTTGTTGATGGAAAATTTATTTGACATCCTGTAATAAACTTATATCAATTCTGACTGGTTACTGAAACAACAGTATGACAGCACTAACCAGCAGAGACCCCCGGGATCTGCTGAGAAGACGACTGAGTGCCAGGGGTGATGATCTCAACTGCCCCTGTAATGCTGCCTGTTCTTCTTCTTCAAAACCTGAACTAAGACCCTCGTCTTCACTGGCACGTTCTGATGTTTCTGTTAGTATGAGACAGTATTGTTACACAGAATGAACAGTGTTATGTACATTATAAATTAAGATCTTCATTCCTCTTCTATTCTATGTTTATATTTAACTTTGTGGTTTGGAAACAATTTTGACATTAACAGATCTCCAGAAGAAATGCTGTCTTTGTATACTTAATAGTATACATCTTCTACGCAATTTGCAATATATAGATAACTTTTATTTAAATTTCTTGCAACGGTATAGAGCAATATATAAACATAAAAGTTGTTCCAACATGTTATGGCTATCTTCAGGTAATACTTAACTAAATATGACCATTGTGTTGACTCCCAGATGATGGCTATGTGTATCAGCTGACGCATGTTGGAATAACACATATATTTTTATACTGTTATACACAAGTGCTATAACTTGGAATAAATTTTATCTATACATATGTTGTCTTTGTATGTTTTATCACCAGTTATTTTCATAATTGCACAATGAAACAAGCTTTTGATTGCAACATAATTTTGAAAGTAGCTTTTGGAACAGTTTCTTTATTAATCCTTTATAATTTCATTTAAACTTAGTGTATGAGAACACTATGGAGAAAATTAATTTAAATGCATTTTGTGTAATGTTTTAATATGTTTACAAAAGCAGGGTATATTTAGTTTTACCTTGCCTGACTGCTGTAGGAATGTAAGGTGTTACTAGCAACTCAATTCATTACTTTATGACAGAAAGGTTGAGATAAAATCTAAGACTAAATTCCTTTAGTGTGGCATGCAACCTCCTTTATTGAAGGGTTTACTAATATTGACTTCACAATGGCCATGTGTCTCGAATGTTATTGGCTACAGGTTTACAAAGCAGCAGTGTCATTCTCTGCTTCTGTGTTGATGAATGAACTTGGCAGTATTTGGAATTGCTGACTCTGCACATAATTCTTAAATGCACAAAATGATTTTCATTTTAATATACTATCTAAAGTGAACTTCAAAGGTACACTATTATGTTCAGCACACTTATATCCTGTTTGATGATTTTCAGTGGTTTGATAAATCAGCAACAGTGAATTATTATTCTAATAATCGTTTGGCATCCTGTCAATATTAGATCAACAACATTTCAGTTCCTTACCACATCAGTGTCACCTTTTAACAACAATTCCAATATCATTCATAATTTCTCATTCACCACAATTTTGAGTAATTCTAGCACACAGTATTGACGATGGTATGTGTATAAATGTCTCACTTTTTCTGTCTCGTGGAGGAGGATGGAGTTTTGGGGGTGTCTTTCCCCAGAAAGGTGATGGCATGTGCCTCTGTGGATGTGGCTGAGTGAATAGCTGAACCACTCCTGTATTAGTCAGTGTCATATGACTGTCTACCAACTGCAGACAAACATTTTTGGATTTCACTGCAGCACTACCGGACAACCTGCAATTATAAAGAAATGTTACCCTTTTACATGGAGTTGGTGTAGCGTAGTTGGTGTAGTGACTAGGCCATTGGCTGGATGTTGTGGGGTTTGAGTTTGGGCAGGGACATGAGATTTTTATATTTTACCAGATGTAAAGACCAGCTATGGAGCCCACCTAGCCTCCTACTCAGTGGGTACTAGGGGCTCAGCTGGGGCATGAAGATGACCACTCATCCTCATCTAGCTGATGACAAGGATGAGTGCAGCTACACCTCTCCTTCTATATGTCTGGGTGCCATACACAGGAACTTTACCTTTTCACATATTCCTTTAACTGTTCTAGCTACAAATATCTGAGACACATCAATTCTCATTTCTCACAGCATGGTGTTGTTTTCAACTATTACATACTGACTTTAATTTTAGTATGGAATAGAATGGCATCTTCTTTGAAGTCTGGTTTACTACGGCCAACTAGGAGACTTAGTTCAGAGTGAGCCAATTAGTGCACCAAAGAACTGCAAACCTTTACACACCATTTATCAAACCAAAACCATTATTTACTACATCTTGGTCACATGCAACATAAAGTAGCAGCATCAGCACAAATTACAGTACATTAATTACAGCCATAATGACAGTAACCTCCTTAAATGGTGTCACTGTGTGTGTGTGTGTGTGTGTGTGTGTCTATATATATATATATATATATATATATATATATATATACTATGCAATTTTACTCATTTACTTACTGTCTGTTCTAATGCAGGTTACAGAGACATCACACAAGCTGTGAGGTACGATATTTAGAGATGTGATTGTGGTAAACAAAGCATGCAGCTGGAAAAAAGTGTAATACATTGTTCTTGTTGTGAAGGAACTAAGGGGAAATTTAAAGGATTCTGATAATGGTATATTGTCAAAGTCAGGACAAATTCTGGACATTTTTCATTGTCTGAGGCTGAAAATCTCACAACCTTGCACAGGTTGGATCTGTTGTCATTTTTAGATGAAGCAAGGAAAGGGAAGAAGCTACTGTGATGGACCCATTATACAGAACTTGTCTCAATACCTATAACTCTGAGGGCCTATTGTACAGAGTTAGTTTCAATGCCTGTAACTCTGATGGGCCCATTATAAACAATCAGTCTCAGTCCAGGGACAGAGATTAGATCTTTCTAACAAGCCCACCAGAGTGGGTTTTCCTATTTCCCCTTTACACTTAAAGACAGACAGACCCAGATGCCAAAACCTTGTGGGTTTTTTGACCTAAGACAATGGACAATGTCCAAAATTTCAGTCATAACAACTGGGTAGAAACTTACAAAGCAAAATGAGGAAAGCAAGCCTAACACATATTCCAAATTCTGCATTATATTCCTTAGCTATTTTATCCTGCAGTGTTACAATTAAACTATATCAGCATCTTATTACCAGGTTACTCACTTATAGCCAAACGTGAGATCTATCCAGTGATGCAGTCTCTCTGACACATGGATGCTCTCCAGAGCTTCTCGATGCTTCTGAATAAAGTCTTGCGTAGAGAAGGCCCATTGTGGAATCTCGAGGTCTGGTAAATCCTCGTGTATAGACTGCAGAATGAATTACAAATGTTCTCACCATGGTATTACAGTCTCTTACATCGTTGGTTCTGTGGCCATCCTGAGATAATAAGGACTATAAAACTGCACCAGCGTGCTACATTAATACAGTGAGTAAAGAAATGATCTGCAGATTACAAGGTCAGAGTTCAATTAACAGAATGATTAATGGAATTTTTCTCTTCAACAACACATTGAGAATAGCTCTGGGGCAAACCAATGTCTTGTCCAGCGGGTGGTGGACATCCCAGGTATGAAGCTGAACACTAACATCTATGTAGTAGCAAAGTTAAAAGGTACGGTGTTTTACCCCATGTACCCACATGTCTTCATGGTTTATGCATTGGACCAAATAAAACTTTGCTGTAAAACAGAATGCAGCCTTCCTGTACTTAAGCTGAGAATCATACTGAATGAATAAAAGCCGAAATTGGAAGAAAGTGCAATTCTAGAAAAGAAATTATATTAAACAAATTGTGTATGATGTTATTTTGTAAACTCCATGGTGAAAACTTCTTAACTTTCTTAATTCATTTATTTGCAGCTTATTTAGTGATACTTTCAGCGTCAGATTCTAAAGTGTCAATTGATACGATGTGGAAGGAAGGAGACATAGTTTAACTTGAGGTATTAAACCAGGATTTAGATGGAGGGAATGCGGAAAACCACATAAGATCCCAGCCACGATAGCCTGTCTTGGGGCTAAGATTTGAACCTGGCTTCTGCTGGATATGACGCAGTATTGACTTCCAGGCTGTCACATTTGGTATTCACAAAGTCATGAAGGAAATGTGATAAATCAACCTATTGTGTTACAAAATGCTGATATGTTATGTACAACTAAACCAACTGCCTGGCTTCTACTAGCTGAAAGCTACCCACAAATTACTTGCTGATTCCCTTATCTGTTTACAGCAACAAAGTAAATCAGTCCAGTTTCCACCAATTTTCTTCAAATAAATTAATGTTATTAAAGTAACAGACGAGTTGATGTAACAACATGTAAAAATTAAATGTGTAGGGGTTAAAGCTGATGGTCAAAATTATTTGAACATTAAATCATTTGTGGTCAAAACATTCAGAACATGAGTGACTAGAGAATTAAAAAGACTGTAAACAGAACTGCTAAATATGTAATTATAATTTTAGAGTACAATATTTCAGGACAAGTATTTTTGAAAGTGGCGAAGTGACATTCTAAAGAAGTACTGGAATTCTAGTCCAGGAAGAATTTAAAAATTACTTCAATATGAAACTTCCATTTTAACACAGCTCAAAAATTTATTTCTTGACTAAACGATGCACCCAGATTTTACAGAGAGAGAAAAACTGCCATATCTTATGTATGTACAACACACACAAAAATTTCAGCATTTTTCACAGCAAAAATTTGTATAATGTAGAAATAATAAATTCTGAAACATTTCACTGCATTCATATATCTGCAGTATTTATAAATATTACTGAACATTTCATTTCATAGGATGTATTCAACTCACATGGAATTCACTTCTGAAGTCAGCAGTGTGAGGAGTTAAGTAATCTGCACACATGGACCATTCATGTTATACATGTTAGCCAAGCTCACATGGTTGGTATGTCAGAAAAAATCACCATGCTTAGAAAAAAGTCGACTCTCAAAGAAGAGTCAATTATCCTGGAATGTTATGCTGTGTAACTGGGTAAGTAGTTCCTGACATTTTAAAGGATTACAGTGCCTTCATCTTCATGTTCAAGTACTCCAAGAAGACCCAATGACACAGTGTAAGATCCCCAAAGACTTGAATTCCCTGCAATAATGATGTCATAGCTTCGTATCTCCCACCTACTGTTAATTTTACCTCAAATACTGTAGGGTCAGTGAAGAACTCTGGAATGCATTCATCGGGTGTCCATTCCTGCAGGCGTTGAATAGAAGATGGATACTCTGCTGGCACCCAGTTTGTGCGAACATATTTGCATAGCACTGAACGCAGTGTTCGACGTGACATGTATACATAGTAGGTTATCTCAGACAGCACATCTGACACATGATGTGGAACCTGGGTATTGCAGAAGACATGAACAACAACAACAAAAACAACAACAAGAACAACAATGTACGGATAATACAGGCAATCATATTGTCAGGTATCTAGTGCATATGGTAGCATATAGAATACCTTTTCTCCATGAAACTCTTAAAGTCAAAAGATTGTGGTGGGTCCCTAAACCAAATTAACCCTTTGGCACTGAACATGACTGACTGGTATTGTGCAGGGTGATCCTCAAAATGCAAAATGTTGCCGATTGGTGACAGCTAATTATGGGAACTGTTATACAGCCCTCATTTAATTCTGGTCTGCTTCAGATCACATGAGGTACTTAATTACAGCTCCAGAGGGTTAAAAGTTATTAATATACAAGGGACACCAAATAGGCAGATTCATTTACGGCACACAAAGGAGATACGAAACAAATAGAAAATAATGTCTCTGAGTATGCTTTTATTTTGGTATGAGGGGAGCATTTATGTTTTTAATTTTTGTAAATTCAGTCACATCTGGATGAAGTAAATCTTGAAATACAGTTGACATGTTATTGCTTCCATGCTTGCTACAAGATCCACTTACCTCATCCTCCTTGACTTGGTCATTATAATAATGTTTGTGAGAGGGGAGACCCTGTCTTTATTGTAAGAATTATATGAAATACATAAATACACTCTGTCGACAAAACACACATTTGTAACATTAAAGAAGGTGGTACAAACAGTTATTAAAGAAACATGTTTTGGTGAAACAAATTACCTGGGAAGCTCCTGCAGCCGTGTCATATGTGAGATCTAGCTGTCGATCTCCTTTGTTGAGACGGAATTTAGATCTTGAAAGATCCCGCCAGTTGCAGCCAGAACGTGAAGAGAAGTCTGTGACCCAAGGCATAACATGGTGACATGTAGGATCACCATATCTCCGTCCAGCAAGCCGATTGAGAGCTGTGAGGTAATCAAAGTTGGACACATGCCCATACACCCACATCTTGCATAGCTGTTCCAAATCTGCCACTTCATTCACATCAACTCTACTACCACACATTTTTACTTCACTGCCCTGTAATTTTTGGTGAGAAAGTCTGTGGTTTCCTGGAATAACACCAAGGGTCCTCATGTAGCTGCTACGAATGTCATCTAATGTCTTTGTGTCCCTGTGGGAATAACTTGAATTGCTCCACAACCTCTCCAGTTCAACCTTGGAATGTGTGTCAGTGTATACTGACGAATTAAAAAGCTGGGAATCTACAGGCAGTACCTCTTGAATGTGGCCAAGTGATGTAGGAGAGGAACGAGAATTTAATTCACTTAAATGCTGCCTCACAGAAGATTTGCAATAACTACACTTCCTCACTTTTGATACATTATCCAAGTTATCATCTTCCTCTTCTTCCTCCTCAGGTTCCTCTTCCTCTCCTTTGGTTTGGTCCCTTGTCTTGGAGAATGCCATAATAGAATTTACAGAAATTTTCTTCTTTTCAGTCTTTGGTTGATCATGGATATTGTCTTCCAGCTTTGGCATTACCTAAAACAGTACAAAACTGATCAAACTCATATTTTCCTGACACTTGCATAAGTAATATGCTGCATACAGGAGTTTTCTGGGTAGCTTGTAATGCCACAGAGTAACAGAATATAAATAAACATTATGCTATAAAGGTTCGTACTACTGAATTTGTCTTATGGGTCCCAGGTTCAATTATCATAAACCAGCTATTATGACTCAGATTTGTCACAGTTGTACTGACTGCTTCTAGTCAAATGCTGGGTTAATACTTCAAAGACAGGTCATAAGAACTTCCCACATCTTTCCCTATTTATCATTCAATACTATTTATAACCTATGATAAAGGGTAAAGTTACTGCTATGGGCACCAAGAAGCCATATGGGGGGGAGTGGAGATACATCACCACTCATTCTTAACACCAGCACTAGATGGTCAGCTTCACACCACACCTGAATTGCTTCTAGTACCTACTGAATAGGAGGCTGGGTGGGCCCAAGAGCTGATCTGGATGGTTTGCAGGACAGAAATCCCTTGTGAGGAAACAAACCATGATTCCTCATTTGTCCAGCCTGTAGCCTAGTCACTAACATTTATAACTCATGCATTTGGTATAGCAGACTTCCAAAGTTTCTGTCATACAGAAATTAGTTTTCATTTCCTGCCACCCAGCTACCACATTTCAGTTGGATGGTTCAAACTAATCTCTGATGTGACGTACATAACGTAACTACACATGGTGTGATGCAAAGCCTTCTGCCACTAGCTACATAGTCCTGCCACAAGTTCTTTTACAACTTTCATGTTGTCCAAAGCTGGAGAGAGTAAGGCGGGAGGGTTGTAAGGATGGCTGTTTTTGGACTATTGTCTCTTCAGGTATATGTGCCAAGGCAGTTTTCTTGAGTCTGACACAGTGTCAACATGGAGTGGGGTGTCAAGAAAAACCACGTGGCTGTGTTTGCCCTTCACAATTGTGGAAAATCCTATTCTCAAATTTTCAAACCCCTAAAACCATTGAATTCGTGAATGTTCATCTATTGGGCAATTAAACATTATGAGGAACTCTAGAGGGTTGAAGACAGGGCCCAGTCAGGACACCTGAAAAGTTTGAGGGTTCAAGACGATATCAAAACAGTGTGGGAGTGGATTCCCTGAAAACCGCTATAGAAACAGAAGATCATGTCCTGAGAGCTGAAGGTATTAACCCAATCAATGTCGTGCCTCATCAGGGACAACCAACACATGAGAGCGCATCACCGCTCAAAGGGCCACATCCTTACTCCTGCTTTGAAGATGATCCAACAGACAAGAGCGGGGCATCTTCTCCATTGGCACGCTGAGAATGTGCACAAAAATATCCTCTTCATGGACAAGAAAATCCTTGCCATCAAGGAGCAGTACAACCACCAGAACAACAAGATTTATGCTCAAACATTCCATGAGGTATAGGAAAACGTTCTGAGGGTGTAGGGAGGCCAACACCCATCCTACATCATGGTTTGGTGGAAGGTACCTCATCAGGGGGTGACACATCTTCAGTTTTGCAAGAAAGGGGTGAAACTGGTGTCCAAGTGTATCAAGAGAACGTGCTACACGGAGTTGTGCAACTTCTTAAAATGACCCTCTTCATTGGTCAGGAATGGGTCTTCCAGCAGGACTGAGTTCTTGCCCAAAAGGCCAAGGCAACTCAGGAGTGGCTGCGGAGCAACCTTCTGGCCTTCATCAGTGCTGAGAATTGGCTTTCGGGGAGTGAAGACCTCAAACCCCTGGACAATAAACTGTGGGCTGTTTTTAAGGACATGGCATGGTGAAAGCATCACAACAGCCTGGAGAGCCTGAGGAGATCCCCCTGAAGAAGGAGTGTGTGACAACAGAGTGGCCAGAGGGTCTCAAGGCTTGTGTCAAGGCATAGGGCGGCCATTTTGAGTGACATTATTATAAATGAAAACCTAAAACTATTGCAAATAAATTATTTGGCTCGAAAAGTGGATTTTTTTTTTTAATTTTCCTTCTAGGTCACACTGTACTTGTAACAGAACTTATGACAAGACTATGTATATGACAGCCTCCCATAAATCCAACCCCTTGTCCGTACCTCAGAGTATCATGGATTCGTACTCTACTCTACCCTGGGTCACGTGGGAGGCAGTAACAGTTATGGAGGGTATACCCTGATGAGGGTTGCTATGACACACGCTGGCTAACAGGGCTCAGGTCTACCCAAGCAAAGGTGGAAGGTACCATGCTGAAGACTGCATGACACTGGGGTAGAAACTGCAGTGTTGTAAATGATCCCCTCGGGGAACCATGCCACACCCCATTGTACGCAGGCCTTCTGTCCACGTGGGGTTCTGTGGACGGTGGCCAAATGTTTTCTCCATTTTTCATGGGAGGGTTCCTTATTGGGGACTCTTACAGATATAAATGAAAGAATAAACCATTGGCTCTGGAGACAAAGCTTCTCTGTCCTTAGAGACCCAGTTGGGGAACATGAAGGGGGGTTCATTTACTGGGGACTTTGAGGGAAAGGTGTAGAAGAAAGCTCTGGAGATGGGTGTCTCTCTCCGTAGGGGCCTGTTGGAGAACCTGGGGGAGTCCGTTGACTGGGAATTTTAAGAAATAGTTGGAAGGCTCTAGAAAGGGAGCATCTTGCTTTGTGGGAGCTCTGTCAGGGCAGATCCTTTGCGGGGATCCAGAAGGACATGGGGAGGAGGGGACAGTGGATGGACATCGCTCTCCATGGGGGGCCCCACTGGGGAATATAGTAGGGGGCTCATTTACTGGGCTTTGCAAAGGCTCTGGAGACAGGCACCTTTCTCCACAGGGGCCCTGTTGAGTATCATGGGGGATCCATTCACCGGAAACTCTGAGAGATAGCTGAAACGGGGCCCTGGAAATGGGGCATCTCTTTCTATGGGTGCTCTGTGAAGGGAACCTGGAGAGGAGGGGTCCTTTGCTTGGGACCCTGCAGGTTATGTAGCAGAAGGCTCTGGTGAAGGGCATCTTTCCCCAGGGACCACGTTGGGGAACCTGGAAGGGGGCTCGTTTACTGGGGACTTTGAGATGGATGAGACAGGTGTCTCTCTCTGTAGGATCCCACTGGGGGACCTGGGGAGGGGGATCTGTCTACTGGGAACTTTGAGAATTCACTGAAGGAGGGCTCTGCTGGCTGTGGAGTATCTCTCTCTATGGGAGCTGTTAGGGTAACCTGGAGGGGGGGCTCCTTTGCTAGAGGCCCTGAAGGTTATGTAAGGAAGGCTCTGGGGATGGGAATCTCTCTTCATGGGGGCTCAGTTGGGCAACCTGGAGTTGGCTCAACTACCGGGAACTTTGAGATATGGTTGAAAGTGGCTCTGGAGGTGGAGTGTCTCTCTCTTTGGGAGCTCTGTGAAGGGAACCTGGAGGGAGGGCTCCCTTGCCTGAACCCTGAAGGATATATAGAAAAGACTCTGGAGACAGGCATCTCTTTCCATAGGGGCCCTGTTTGGGGAACCTGGAGGAGGGCTTGTCTACCAGGGACTTTGAGAGATGGATGAAGTGGGCTCTGGGGATGAAGCTTCTCTCTCTAAAGAGGCTCCATGGAGGGGGACCTCGGGTGGGGGGGGGAGGAGCTCCTTCACTGGGGACCCTGGAAGATATAATAAGAAAGTCTCTGGATACGGGCATCTCTCTCTATAGGGGCCCCTTTATAACTGAGGGGAACCTGGTATCTTGGGGGGGGGGGGGGGCCTATCCCCCGGGGTTTTTAAATGAGGGTGGGGGGGGGGTTTTTTTTTTGGGAAAACAAAAAATATTTAAAACAAGGCACAAAAAGGGGTGGT
>Ga0123357_10009029_pt1 | contig 12543 bp, 6 predicted proteins | sample TergutEmb28metaG_FD_89873 | JGI IMG/M metagenome (GOLD analysis project Ga0123357, IMG submission 89873) | Embiratermes neotenicus P4 segment gut microbial communities from Petit-Saut dam, French Guiana - Emb289 P4 | ecosystem: Host-associated > Arthropoda: Insects > Digestive system > Gut ... | reverse complement strand
TCTTTTTTGTGGTGGTTGCCCGGGCGCCCCCCCCCCCTATCATTCAATTTACTCCCTCCCCCCCGCCTTTGTTTGGGGCCCCTCTTTTCTTTTCCCCCCCCCCCCCCCCCCCGTTCTCCTTGTCTTGCCTGTATGAGTTACTGATACACAGAGAATGAACAATTTCTGTGTGCAGTATCAAACCAAGGTTATGCAACCAGTTTGGTTTGTTGCGTACCGCACATGTAAGAGTGTAAACATTTGGCTGACGACCTGTCATCATGTGATTTATTCTTCTTGCGTCTTTTTAAGCCAAACTGCATGTTTATAAATACGGGTACAGTATGTTTATGGTTTTATTGTTTGCTTGTGTCTGTTTTGAACACCTGCTTTTCATGACTAAACCTATGCAGTATTAAGTTCAGTTGGCTCCATCACACACTCCACTTTTGAGGAATATGCTTCATAATATCGGACAGTGGTTCTCTGTGTATGTCAGTATATATCCTTTTAATACTTCTGTCATTGTGATGGAACTTCCTGATTAGGTATCTATAATATAGTCTTAGGTGGTTAATACATACAACACACTTCATTTCTTTGTTAACTAATAAACATATACCAAATTTTTTATATATGTATTTTTTAATACTAGTTGCCACTCTTTCTTTACACTGATGACCAGTTCAATACATAAATGATCCTGCAAGTTTTTAGTGTTTTGCAGTGCTGTAGTTAAGGTCTCTGTCTGTCCAGGTTGTGGCACCCTGTCACTGGGTAATTGGTGTCTTGATATTTTGAGACATACATAGGTTTGAAATCATCAGGCATCAGTTACTGAGTGATGCAATGCTAGACGATTGAAGACCCAAAGTCATCCTAGCCAGATTTGTGTGTTTATTGTAATCATCACGGTGCTGTTTTCAGTTTAACCTAAGTGACCTGTGTTTGTGTGTGTGAACGCAGGTAGGACAGCAGCCCTAGCAATTCACTGTATGTGTATAGGCAACAAAGAAATTTTCTGCATTTTTGAGACATGCTGCATTAATTGTTTTTTAAATACAAAATGTCATTTATTTTATAATTGTATCCTTTCTGTTCCAATGGTACTCTGTTTTTCATAAATCATGTACTAAAATTTAAATACTGTATATTCTTGAATGTAATCCACACTACTTTTTGCCAGTTTCTTAAACGAAAAAAAGGTTAGTTCGCAGTTCTAATCCGCACCTTTCCTTTAACCGTCCCTTGCCTACGAGGCAGACTGATTCATTTACGAGTGATGACGGCGAGTCTGATGAATAATAAATTATAAATATTATGTAATATTATAAATAATAAATAAAACAATAAATTGTTTTATTGTATTCTTACGGCACGTACAGCATCTCTATCATTTTTCCAAAATACAGCTGACGGCCGCGAATCTAATCCACACACAATTCCAATCCGCATCTGATTTTTTTAGCCCTCCGAAACTGTAAAAAGGGTGTGGATTAGATTCGAGAATATACGGTACTTACTGTGATGGGATAGAGGTTAATGTAAAAATGAGATATGTAACTTTGTCATTCGTCCATTGAAACCCGTTTCTAACATATCAGTTCCCGCCATATTACAGTTACCGGAAGGGGGACATTATGATGCATTGCAATGGGATGTCTTGCTGGTTTCATGCATTGCAAGATAGGAGATCTCCACAAAGCAAAACACTGCTGGCACATTCCATGACTAGTAACAGAGGAATGTTGGGAACCAAAATAATCACCAGTGTATGCAGTTCTTTGTGTAAACTGTCTTTTAGTTTGTCCCGTTTTAACCAAAATTGGATTATATTGACAAATTTTAAGGGCATCCCCACCATGAATTTTCATACAAATCCATTGATTGGGTGTCAGGTTGTTTCAGAAATAAGACAGAAGGATGTGGCTAGGCCAGTAGTTGCTTTACATACACACCAAAAAATTGATAATAGAAGTTGTTTCAGGAAGGAAGACACGTCTTATAGACTGAATGAATAAGACAAAAGAATCAGCAAGGCGAGCGACATCCTTTGCATGCAGGGTGAGGCTTTGTGATCAGTCTGGAGTAATATGAAGTGACTGGGTACCTCAGTAGTATAATGACTGTGCTACACTCCAGGGTTTGATTCCTGGCAGGGGCAAGAGATTTATTTTCTCTTCTTTCAAATGTCCACACCACCTCTTGGGGCCCACACAGCCACGGGTTGTTGCCCCTGGGATGGGATGGCCGGGGCCTGAAACTGACCACTTGCTTCCATATAGTGTTAAGGTTAAGAATGGGTGGAGCTGTTGTATGAATTCCTTCATGGGATGCACATGGACAGTAATGTGAACAGCAAGTTCACAAATGTTGAGTGAAGGAAGCTGAATCATCAAGGATACTAAGGCTATCTCACCTGTAAGTCTTATCCCCTTGAGACATATAAACCCTACAGAAGCAGTGATTTAACTAATTGCTATGGATTAAATGTATGGAAGATATATTTGCTGCAACAGGTTTTGTGTACTGTCATGCTGAGGGAGACTGGGATATTTATATACTGAACAATATGCAAAGCCATTCAAGGGAGAAACATACTGAATTTATATTTTTTTACTAAACATGGGTTTATTTAATTCTAGTTGACATTAGGCTTTAAGACTGAATTTGTAGAAACAGCATATCATTAAGTATAATTATTTTGTTATTTTGTCAACCTATGAAAGGTTGGATAGAAAAGTGATTACCCATGTACTTAAAGCTGCCATTGGTAAAATTGAAAGTGTGTACTGTTTTCAGTGGTGGCCAATTTTCTTCATTTTTGGGCCTTTTCTGGCCTGTTTGTAGAATATGTGTAACTGGTAATGCAACTCTGATTGAGACCATTATTTTCAAGGGTCTGTTATTCTGGCCTGGCTTAGACTGCACTTTTCTCATATTACTTAATAAACCCATTCTTTTATTTCGGCCACGTTGATTTCCATCAAAGATTCTGTCTTGTGTTGTGTCTGTGCTGGGTTCAGGTGGTTAGTTCCTGAAGTGCCGTAACGCAGGCCCCGATTCCGTCTCAGGCCAGGCCACTTGAAATTTTTGTTAGATAAAGCGGCATTAAGATGGTTTTGGGGGGGGGGATTCTTTGATTTTTCTCCTGTCAGGATCACACCACCAGTGCTATATGCCTAGTCACTCATATCACTGTCACTGTGTAATCATTAGTAGTTGACAAAATTGCAAAATAACACTCTTAAAGGTCCTCATATGTTGTTATTCAAATTGAATGGTGGCTTGGCCTTTTCCTTTCTTCAAGATTTTGGATTTAGACGACTAGTTGGAGAGCACTGGCTGTGGTTTTGCTGTGACCCTACAAATCAGTTTCAGATTGAGGATTTAGGTATTCTGGGATGTGGCATTGTCATAGGGTGAGTGGTTCCTGATGTTTTGGAGAACCATGGTGCCATCATCTTAAGGGTCAGGAGGTTCAAGGAGATTGCTTTCGGACTTCTTGACCCTAAAGATGAAGGCATTGTGTGTCTTTGAAACACTGACAAGCACTCACTCTGCACCACGGTGCCATATTGCAGGAGACAGAATCGTCAGCAGCACCACTGTTTGAACCTCCAGTCATCTTGCTGTCTGTTTCAGCACATGCAGAGCTCCTAAATGCAAGCATTTATTGTGAGAGCACATTTAGGGCTGCTTGCACAGTGAGGCTCATTATGAGAGCACATGTAGGGCTGCTTGCATAGTGAGACGCATATTATGAGAGCACATGTAGGGTTGCTCGCACTGTGAGGCTCATATTATGTGAGCACACGTAGGGCTGCTTGCGCAGTGAGGCTTATCTTATGAAAGCACACGTAGGGTTGCTTGCACAGTGAGGCTCATATTATGAGAGCACATGTAGGGCTGCTTGCACAGTGAGGCTCATATTGTGAGAGCACACATAGGGCTGCTCGCACAGTGAGGCTCATATTGTGAGAGCACACGTAGGGCTGCTTGCACAGTGAGGCTTATTGTGAGAGCACATGTAGGGCTGCTCGCACTGTGAGGCTCATATTATGAGAGCACATGTAGGGCTGCTCGCACTGTGAGGCTTTTATTATGAGAGCACACGTAGGGCTGCTCACACAGTGAGGCTGATTATGAGAGCACATGTAGAGCTGCTTGCACAGTGAGGCTCATATTATGAGAGCACACATGGGCTGCTCGCGCAGTGAGACTCATATTATGAGAGCACATGTAGGGTTGCTCACACAGTGAGGCTCATATGACAGCACATGTAGGGCTGCTTGCACAGTGAGGCTTATATTATGAGAGCACACATAGGGCTGCTCGCACAGTGAGGCTTATTATGATAACACATAGGGCTGCTCGCACAGTGAGGCTTATATTATGAGAGCACGTAGAGCTGCTCGCACAGTGAGGCTCATATTATGAGAGGACATTTAGGGCTGCTTGCACAGTGAGGCTCATTATGAGAGTACACATAGGGCTGCTCACACAGTAAGGCTCATATTATGAGAGCATATTTAGGGCTGCTTGCACAGTGAGGCTCGTATTATGAGAGTACATGTAGGGTTGCTTGCACAGTGAGGCTCATTATGAGAGTACACATAGGGCTGCTCACACAGTAAGGCTCATATTATGAGAGCATATTTAGGGCTGCTCGCACAGTGAGGCCCATATTATGAGAGTACACATAGGGCTGCTCACACAGTAAGGCTCATATTATGAGAGCATATTTAGGGCTGCTCGCACAGTGAGGCCCATATTATGAGAGTATACATAGGGCTGCTCACACAGTAAGGCTCATATTATGAGAGCATATTTAGGGCTGCTTGCACAGTGAGGCTCGTATTATGAGAGTACATGTAAGGTTGCTCGCACAGTGAGGCTCATATTGTGAGACTACACGTAGGGCTGCTCGCACAGTGCGGCTCATATTATGAGAGTACATGTAGGGTTGCTCGCACAATGAGGCTCATATTATGAGAGCACACGTAGGGCTGCTCACACAGTGACTGTCAGCAAGATTTACATTTTACTGCACTGCTTCAGAAAAACTTATCATTTTACAGAAAAACTTATCATTTTAGTGTGGCAGTCTGAAAACCACCGAAACCTTAATAATAGTTGGTAGGTGCTGCCATCTCCGAGCAGCAGCAGGATCACTGATGTAGAGAGAGAGAGAGAGCGGGGTGGAAGAAGATATAAGACAGCTCCATAAAGTAACAAGTACTGCTCTGTAATACGAGTGTCAGTTTTGCAATAAGTGACAAAAATAGATCTTTGTAAGCTTATCTGGAAACTGTATGTGAGTTATGAAATATCCCCTCCCACCCACTCCTGCTCACTTTTTTTCTATATTCATATTTCTCCCTACACAATAAATACCTGGGAATATTTCTGTCAAATGTGGAAGGTATAGCTGCTGAATATATTATAAATGTTACTATGTTCCATATCCATGCATTAAAGGAACTGTTGAACTCCTGTAATAAAACCAACAAATGTACATGCGTGAAATGTGTTTGATAACATTAATTGTCATCAAGTTTTGATTGCTCTGCAGTCCTCGTCATGGTGGCTGGGTAGCAGGTTATGGGAAAAATGTTTGTTAAAGCTGAAAATTTGTTGAGGAATGATCAGCCTCAGGTTTAATTAAGTGGCAAAAGGGTTTAAAAAAGTGGACGTTACATTGACAGGTCCCACAGTCTGTGTGTGTGTGTGTGTGAGTGAGAATAACATCAATACCAGTTACAGAAACACAAACAAACAAACATGCGCGCGTGCGCGCACACACACACACACACACACACACACACACAGATTGTTGGAGATACATGTAATGTAAGGAAGAAGAAATTGTATTTTGTAACATAAATGATCATTGAAAATCTGTATCTTAGATGAAGTGATGTTTCTATTCAATACTGCCTAAGGGAATCAACTTCAAAGAAGTACTCTGTAACTGCATCAAGGTGCTTACCGCTGCATGTTTTTCATTGACAGACTATGCACCATCGTTCCGGCAGACGGGCAGTCGTTCAGTTCTCACATCTGTGTCCCAACGCAAAAAGCAAATATTTACGTTGCGAAAAGGAACAACCCAAAACTTTTTACAGGCCATTGAAGAAGTTCGCAGTGGTAAATGTAGCTTTCTAGCAGCAGGCAAGAAGTATGGAGTGAGCCATATGACTCTGTATAGGTATTACTTGAGCATGGGATACCCAGTGAGTTCGAGGTCCAATCATTATGCTGATGCATGTTACAAATACATGGCGTATCAGTACCAGTGAACTTGGTAATTGGGTGTCATACATCATGTCATGTAATCTGTAGAATGTAGGGCAATGCAGATACAATGAGTTATACATTCTGTGCAACAGTTCATCCTTGTTAGTTGAGTAAAGAGAGACCAACTTGATGTCACTTGCTTTATTATTTCTTTACTCAATGCTCAACATGTTTCGGATGTATTAACATCCGAAACATGTTGAGCATTAAGTAAGAAATAATAAAGCAAGTGACATCAAGTTGGTCTCTCTTTACTCAACTGTCAAGATGATGCACGGTCCAATAAACATAAGATAAACATAAAATTCTTCCTTATTCTGATCTGTGCTTTACTGCAACGTATTTTGGCCTGTTTATATGTACATGAACATTTTCGGGTAATTTGTATAAAATTACAGAGAGAATACACAAGTGTACAGTACAACATATTTTAAATGAACAGTGGGATCCCTCCTGAGTTTTTCCATGGAGTACATTATAACTGTTAAATGCTAAAATTATGTTTATATGTAAATGTAAGACTTTGTTTATAAATGTAATTTTGACATTTCCAAGTAACAGTCATATTTTGGTCTGTGGAAAAACTCTCTGTATTCTGCTTGCAATTTTGTATGAACTGCCTTAAGGTTGCCATATATAATGCCTGAAATGTGTTGCAGTAGAACACAGATCAGAATGAATGAGAATTGTTGTGCAGAGCATGTGTTTTGTTGTGTATATGTTATTTCTAATGTACAGTGGGGATATGCCAATAAAAATGTGAGTGTTGCTATGACAACACTGCAGTGCAGTTAAAATTAACTAATTGTTTAGTATTATATATTTACTTAAAGAACATCAGAATGAGTATTGGTTAATTGTAAAGTGTGTGTGTGTATGAATTTATCTTGCATTCTCATAAATTTGTTGATATTTTGTTGTTGACTGATAGTGTGTAAGTTGCAAGAAATGTTGCCCATGATTATATGAAATGAAGAACATTGCACTTACAGCATTGTAGAAAATTTTGAATAATGTCTTTATTGTTGTGTAGGTGGGAAGATCATTGCTGTATTTTGAAACAAGTTTTTTAAGACTTAGATCAGCATTGCTGCATTATGAGGTGGTTTCAGTACATAAAAGGTGTATTTAAAGTCTCTTTATAATGTAACTGCTGTAGTAGAGTATTAATACTGAAAATGAAAGTTGTAAATAAAGTGGAAGCAAAAAGTGTTTTGGGTTGTTTAATGCATAATACCCATTTATTTAACATGTGTTGTTTGTATGGTTTGCATGGTCTGAAAATGAGCCAAATGGTGATGTGCAAGCAATCATAAGTAAAGGAGAATGAATGACTGAATGATTGGGACTGATTGACAGTGACCAATGTGTGCCTGCAGATTCAGTGGGCATACATAAGGGAATGTTATTGTGTTCTTGAAACTGAAACAGTACTAAGATTGAAGTGTGCCAGAATGTGACATTTTATCATTGGGCGAGCAGTTTCTGATGTTGCAGAGGACTGTCAAGCCTTCAAAATATAAGAAATTCTCACCCAACAGTGCATTGTCACACCCCAGAATATATGACTTTTCAGTAGCACTGCTGTGGGAGCCTCAGATCTCACGAAGCAGTATTAATGTCACATTCACAGCAAATTTTTTTTTGTCTCGCACATATGCTGTGGTTATAAATAAAGACAGTAAGAATTTAAAAAGTAAGGGTGTTGCAATGCCAGACAGTGCTGAGTGGACACCAATATTTTATCTCCTTGTAAGCAAGTTGGTAACTCATACAGCGTTGCCTGTCTTCTAAGGGGCAAGTGGTGAAATACGAACTTTTTTTTAAGGGAGTGCTGGGATTTCATTCTAGTGTTTGGTCTGGGTAAGCAGCTGTCGTTTAAAACTGGGCATTCAGCGATCTGAAGCATGACAGTGAAATGACATATCATCCAGAGCTGGATGGAGCGTGAGGGTGGGTGATCAGCCGGGCAGTTGCCTGGGGTACCAAGCAAGAAGGGGTGCAAATACATTACTGGAGTAATCAGAAATATGGTGTCTGTAAACTCAGGTTTCCACACATAGAAGAATTTCTCTGAAAATTGTACGCATTTTGGGCACCCATGATCAAGAAATTTCACCAGCCCTGTTCTAGGCCAAAAAAAGTTTAAGGAATATCAGTTTGAAGGGGTGCCAAATTATTAGCTTGCCCAGGGCACCCACTTGTCATGGGCTGGCCCCAATAACACGTGTTTCAAATTAAACCTTTGGTAGCAGAATTAAATGGCCAGTGGGAGTTGCAGCAGATCAATTTAAACAGATCTGCATGAGGAAGACCATAAAATGTGATGATATTAACCTGACATTCAGTGTTTTTAGTGTCACATTGTGACAGGTGTACCTGATGTTGGGCACCAATGGTTAACATAAGCAAATAATAAAGAGTGAGGTTTGGGGTTGTGACAGCAATGCTGCTGAAGTTCAAATCTTTTGTGGCTGATTACAGTTGTGTTGCTGGGCAGGTGGTTTCTGACTTATTGTTATTTTCCTTCAGAACCCTATGAAATGTTGGGAACTGCTTCCTCAGTGACACAGCATCATGGCCCAGAAGATTTTAATCCACGGCAGCACCATTGTGGAAATGTCAAATCTTGCATTGTATGAACATTATTAAACATTAATTACACATCACACTTACTAAGAAATAATTCAGTGACAGTGATTAATGTACAGTGAATTGCAATGAATTTGGAGGGAAACTTTTGAGGCCTCAGTAAAGCGTTGGCTCTGTATGTTCCTTGAGGGACTGAGGAAGACCACAACATAATCAGTATTCTGCTACCTGGATGAAATTCGAAATAGTGGCCTTTTGATTATAAGTCTTATGTGTTACCACTTGAGTCTGCTTGCTTGTTGAGTAACTGCAAAGTGAATGTTAAGCATACAGGGTGGGATGGTGTGGAGTGGATTCATCTGGCTGAAGGTAGAGGCTAGTGGCAAGTTCTTGTGAACATAAGTATATACTTTCATATCATTTGTATCATTAAACAACAGCATGATGGCCTTTTGAAATCTGTATTTGATTTGCCATTTTGTAGCCTTAACAGAGAATATGTAATTTTGTACAGGGAGATCATAAAGACAAGTTCTGTGTCATTCTGTTTTTTGAGGGAAATCAGGGATGTGGTGAAAGTGTGGACATGCCAGAAGTGTTTTGCTTTGCTCACATTTCCTGTCCTGTTTATGTTTGTAGCTTGTGTTGTGCTGGGGCTTTGTAAGTGCAATATTTGGCTCCATATCATTTCAGCCGAAGTTCCACCAAGCAAACCAGCGAAGCGCCTCCTCATGCGACAACATCGCATCAAGAAAGAGAGTGATGCTGCTCACATATCGCCTGACAGTGAGCCTGGATCACCACATTTCACTTCTGGAAGTGGTCTGCTTAGTTTGCCACCTGTACGAATTGAGAGACAATCATCTGAGCCACCTCCTAGCAGTTCGCCCACCCTTCAGCCAAATCCTTCCACTCCCAATCTCCTTACTGTGCCTCAGCCAACATTTCTTGTCAAACAGCATTCCCACCCATTGCTACCCAGCCAGCAGAGTTCCACGCCTCCCACCCCAACATCATTATTGGTACAGCGCCAGTTGTCACAACCGGCCCCAGGACAAACTTGTGTTGTGCCATCTCCGACACTTCATCATGTCCATCTGGTGGCTACTCCAGTGCAGACACCACCCAACCAAAAGCCAGCCGGTCGTGCTATTAGTCCTTCTGTGGTTATCGAACAGTTGCCTGTCCTGCGAGTAGTGACTGATCCCACGACAACAGATACAGCCAAGAGTAGTAATCAAGGAGGACTTCGAGTTCGCACAGAGGAACTAAGGCGAGCATCTTCCTCTCCACAGGTATGATTGAAGTACATATAGGATAAGTGAAATTCACATTAGTCTCTTTAATGTATCTTCTTTTGAGGATTCAGATGTTCTAGGATGTGACACTGTATCACTGGGTGAGTGACAGTTGGTGTTTTGAAGGACTGTTATGCCTTCATCTTTAAGGGCTGAGGATACAGGCTTAGGTTCCTCAACTGTTGAAGATTCAGAAAAGCTGCTGTAACCTATTATCACAGTGTCACATCCTAGAAGACCTGAATCCTCAACAAAACTGCCATGTAAATATCAATTACCAACATTTTCCTATCTTATATCGCCTCACAAAGACTGAAGTTTCTATAAGGGGTGTTGATCCCATGGTATACTCTCATAGTGTATGTCCATGTCATGTCTCTGCTTTCAGCATTTGTCTTCATGTAATCCATCTACTGTATTCTTTCCACACATCTCTTTTCTTTTCAGTTGAAGTCCCATACATAAGTTGAATAATCTGTCCTCCTTTATCATTTGCTTTATCTTACTGAAGCAAAAACTAGCTTTACATTTCTGACCCCTCTGAAGAAGAGTGAGGGAGGTCCTGCAACAATTAGAGTACTTAACCTTTGTGTATAATTTCTGGCAGTGTAATAGAGGGCGTGTGACATATATGTGTATGATATTAATACTTAGTTGCTTGCTCAGAGCACTGATGGTTACATTTTTTGCAAGAACTCATAGATTTAGGGACTTCCCCTTGTGCTTTCAGTTTTCTTTATCAAATGTAAATAGTCTAAACTGTGTGTATATGGCAGCATGTGGCCTCCGCTGTGATTTAGATCTCACGTTTAGCTGTAGACCCTCTTTGCTGGCCGCAACCACCACCACCACCTCCGCTAGCATCATCGTCATTAGAAAGTAAGAGAGAGAGAGAATTGTTCCCATGCATGCTGTGAAGGTATGCAGGGGGAGATACATATCTACTTATTCTTAACCACAGCACCAGATGGAGGTCAGTGGTCAGCTTATGGTCTGGCTGCTTTATTGTGGCAGAAAGAAGCTGTGTACCTTTCAAATAGGAGGCTCAGTGGGCCACAGAGCTGGTCAGGTGTTTTGGGGCAGAGAATGGGAGAAGAGAAAATGCCATTTTGTTGCTGGGAGCAGAACCCCACATTGTCAAACCCCAAACCTAGCCATTACACCAGTCGAACAGTTTCAGCACCAGACTCATTGAATTAGAAGTCATATCCACTTGAGACTTTCATCAAAACCAGATTCTCAGAGACCAGATGTTGAAACCCATGCCTGAAGGCCTAAGCCATGACATACAGAAATAGCTAGCAGTGAAGTGTTATAATTTCAGAAGTGTTCTTATTACGGAAATCCTACTTATTTGCTGCATGAGGTGTGTGTATTTATGCTCAAGGAGAGTAAAAGGTTAACAGAAAACTGTAATGAGCTGCATTCTTAAATGAAGTTGGCACGCATTAAAATATCTTTGTATCACTCATTTCTTAAACTTAAACATGGTAAGAGCAGCATATTGCACTGCAGAAGAAATGAGTTTCCTCTTTTTAGCTTTTGTGTCCCCTCGGTGCATTTGTAGGTTCTAAAGGTAAAGCGATTACAATGCATTTCCAAGCTGTGGCCATCAGTAGGATGGTAGAAACAGTGAGGTGTGGTACCAGATGTACTGGATGTGACACTAACTTCAGTTCAGAAATGTCATTCATTTATAAGATGTGAGTTTCTGATGGTGGTGCTGAAGATTCAAGTCTTCTGGGATGTTTGACCCAAAGACATTTAAGTCAGTACAATCCTTTGATCACTCACACCACCAGGAACTATTCACATGATGGCACACCATCACAACCCACTATTCACATGATGACACACCATCACATCCCACTATTCACATGATGACACCATCACAACCCACTATTCACATGATGGCACACCATCACAACCCACTATTCACATGATGACACCATCACAACCCACTATTCACATGATGACATCATCACATCACACTATTCACATGATGACACACCATCACAACCCACTATTCACACGATGACACACCATCACAACCCACTATTCACATGATGACACCATCACATCCCACTATTCACATGATGACACCATCACAACCCACTATTCACATGATGGCACACCATCACAACCCACTATTCATGTGATGACACCATCACAACCCACTATTCACATGATGACACACCATCACAGCCCACTATTCACATGATGACACCATCACAACCCACTATTCACATGATGACACACCATCACAGCCCACTATTCACATGATGACACAATCACAACCCACTATTCACATGATGACACACCATCACAACCCACTATTCACATGATGACACCATCACAACCCACTATTCACATG
>Ga0123357_10009027_pt1 | contig 12543 bp, 10 predicted proteins | sample TergutEmb28metaG_FD_89873 | JGI IMG/M metagenome (GOLD analysis project Ga0123357, IMG submission 89873) | Embiratermes neotenicus P4 segment gut microbial communities from Petit-Saut dam, French Guiana - Emb289 P4 | ecosystem: Host-associated > Arthropoda: Insects > Digestive system > Gut ... | reverse complement strand
TTTTTTTATTTTTTAAGTTTATGGGGATTTATATAAAAAAAAAAAATATAAATTTGTAATTTTTTTAAAAAATAATCCATATTAAATAAAAAAAAGAAAGTCCTGGGGTTTTTTTTTTTTTTTTTTGGTTACTGTACTTATTGTCTAAATTAGGTAGTATTGGTAGGAGATGAATGTAAATGTTTAGCATTGATGGAATGATACACCAGTTCACAGTAACATATTCCCATTTTATCCTTTACAATCTATTGCTGTCGAACTTGTGCAGTTGGGAAAGTATCACTAAATAGAGTAAGAAAGAAAAAGAAACCAGAACATTTGTTATGCATAAAATTTTATGTATAAGGTTGGAGCTCTCTCAGTGGTGACTTTGGAGAATACTGTCTCTTTGAGATGTGACATTGTAATCTGGTGTAAATTTTCCACAATTTGGGAGGCTTCAGTAAGAGTTTACCAAAATCAGAAAGTGACGATATTTTTCTTTTTATCAGGTGGTATGAGAGGAGAGAAAGTTTTCACATCAGCGCCATAAACAACTAGTCTCTGCATCACCTAGTTTACATGTCTTGTTTCAAAATTGCAGTGGAAAGTAGTGTTTGAAGTTCTTATATGGATGCAAAATAATAGTGTATATAGGATATTCGTAGGTCTCTATCTTGGTTATCATATTCTTTTTCTGTCATGCAACATCCCAACTCGGCCCCAGGCCACCTCATTGCTGAGATTTCCCGATCATAAACACACACAAATACATACCTGTAAGATTCCTGTGAATGAGTGATGAGCTCATTGCAGAGACAGCTGCTGATACAACACACAACAAACACAAGAGGTGGATATCCATGCCCTCTGGGGGATTTGAACCTGCAATTCGAGCAATCACGCTGCTTCATACTTACACCTTAGACTGCACGGTCACTAAGACTGGTTGTATCATATATTCCTGCACTAATTTTAGCTCAGTCTTCAATTTAGTCATCACTTTTTTTTTTAAACTAGGCAGTCACTGTACTGTATGTTATTGATGGCATATGAATGAATATGAATGTAGATCATTCGTAGAATTATTCTCTGAATTCAGACTACTTTCAGAATCATGACTGAGTAATGGCTGCATTACATCTTCCTTGTACTACGTATCTGATTGCATCTCACTGTTGGGTCCTGTGATTACACTTCCATAACTGATGTAATGGTGCAAACATGAAGGTTGTAAAAGACTGGACTTGACCTCCTGTAGGCCACATGGCAAGAATCTATATACAACAGAGTTCCGCTCACCTGCGTTCCTTTTTATCTGGCATAATGCACTATCAGAATGCTATATTAATCTTCATTCATGTTGCAAGTTATTTTATTAACAAGCAACTCAACATGCAATGAAATAAATTATACTGCCCATGACATTCATGTGCCTTCATTTTAGTCATGTATGTTTATGTGTTTACATTGTTTGTTGTCTACATTTTAAGTGTGTACTCATTGTCATTTCATTACTGACTTCAGTTACATAGGCACAGCTGTACCTCAGTTTGTTCATGGCAGTAACCTATTTCTCATAAAGTCATGATTTTTTTTCATTTCCATATTATCCAGCATTCTGATTATCGAATCATCTTTTTTTGCATTTATGTAAGAATAGTGACTGCACTTTAGTGTCCAGGCATCATGCTGTTTGTCTTTGGAATAAATACTGATAGAGGAGGGATGGGAAACTCAGAAAAGTTATTAGCATTGTTGTTACATGCATGGAAACCAGTTGTTCAAGGGAACCCCATACTATTGACACTGCTGGACAGTGGGGAAACTCCAGACAAGTGCCATTGCTGGTATACAAGGTAAACCTAACCTAGCACAGCAGCTAGAATATGGGGGAAACTGAAACTAGCACTTTTGCTAGGATGTGGGGAAAACCCACAATAGTACTTTTGCTAAGCTACAGGGAACCTTATCAGTTTAGGAACCCCAAATTGACACCATTGCTAGAATGTTAGGAAAGCCAAGATTAGTGCCATTACTGTGATACAGGAAAAATCCAGATTTGAGCTGTTGCTACTGTACAGGGAATCCCCACTTGGGAAAGGCCCAAACTAAAGTCGTGGCTAGGATACAGGTTAAACGCAGACTAGAATCATTGCAAGGATACAGGGAAAACACAGTTATTTCTCAACACTACCTAGAAATAGGAACTAAGGAGGCTGATTCAGTGAAATGCCATCTTGCTTTGAATGTTCAGCCATTGTTTTCCCGGAGTTTCACAAAGTGAGCCTTGACCATGGCATGATTTGATACTGTATGTCAGTGTCAATTTGTATTCTGACAGTTATATGAGGACTTTGTGGCAGTAAGAAATTGGTAAGATTTCATTTTAAGAAAGTAGTTTGTAGGTAGGATTACAATGCGGAGCTAACAAGTAAGCCCCAAATGGTTTTATGGCATACTTCTTGGTTAGCTAAAACCATGATGTTTGAGTATAAGTGAGAAAACAGTATGATGTAATCACAGAGTTCTCTGTTATCTTATGTGTTACTATATTTTTAATCTGATTGATTATTCACTTGGAAAGCAAATAAAGGCATAGATGTGCTGGTACCTTGTACATTCAACAGCAACCTGTTATATTGCACATGTAAAGGCTTTAAGGATTAGTTTGACTGTTTAAATAAAATATATGCTCAGTGTATTTGTGACATGCCATATAATCAGCAGCATTTCATCCAGTGTTTATTCAGGAATTCTTGTTCTCTCTACATATTGTGGTTTTCATGAAAATCTTTAATTAATATACTAGTCAAATGCCTTGATCTTTTAGAATTGAAAGTGCCCACAATTTGTCCTTGTTATGAACCACTTCAGACTGGTACAGGCCTTTCTCTCCTGTTGCCATAAATTTGATCATAATTTTGTCCTTGCAAATATACCTAGGTGCTGCAAGTGGTATTATCCTTTGAGATTTTCCACCCAACAATTTGTGCCACAATCCCATCTCTGTTATTCATACTGCTTGTCTCACCCAGTATGTAATCTTCCAGAATCTCCACTTGCTTCCTCCCTCTTAGGTCAAAATGTTCTCCTCAGAGATTTGTTCTGCTGTGCACCCCTTCTGTATTGTCTCCATGATTGTGATGGAGCAAATTTTACACCCTAATAAAACAGGTAACATGATAATTTTATGTCCACATAATATAACAGTTAAAGTGATAATTCTTTACATTTCAATCTTCAGATGTTGGATAGGCCATGGTAACATTAAAAATTCTGATCTGAATGGTTATAAGCGTTCCCTGAGTAATTCTTACTCTGCATGATCTCAGTAACCTGCATGTTCTTATGTAGATTGAGAATATTATTGTAGTTGTATGAATACATTTCCAGGCACCAGATCCAACATTATACCCAGCAGCTTGCAAAAGACACAAGTGCTAACCTTAAGGAACTGACAGGCCTTTCTCTTCCTACTTCTTCTTCAGAACAGGTAAGTGTTCTGCAGTAGATATTGCGCATCGTAGTATATCCATGTAGTTCATGGTACCATGGTAATGGTAGTTACTTATTTGTCCACAAGGTAGAACAGTAGTTGGCCAGTACTTTGGTCTTCGTCTGTACTATCAGAGTGGCTAGGCTTATCGGCAACATCTTTATCAACATAAAATTGTGTTAATTTGAGGTCTTCATTTGCTCATGGAAAGTAAACGCTATATAATAAACATTAGTTTAAAAAAGAGGTGGAAGAACACTGAAAGATGCAGCAAACAATTAGGTTTGGTAGGTAGGTTTTCACCCTTTTTATAGGCCACGCAGGCCCTTAGGGTGAGTAGAGGTATAGCTCTACTCTTTTCTAGGACCTTCAGCACTAGATGGGGGTGGGGGAGTCAGCCTTACCCCCTGGCCACCACTACCCCCGGGAAAGACCCGGTAGCCATTGTACAGGAGGCTGGGTGGGCCCCAGGGCTGGTCTGGACGGGTGGAAAATCTCGTCCCCACCGGGATTTGATCCCGGACCGTCCAGCCCATAGTCAGTCGCTATACTGACTGAGCTACCCGACCCACGCAGCAAACATTTACTGGTTAATAATTAATTGATAAAAAAGTAACTCTTCTCAATGCAGAAAGTGACATGAGTAATTTCTTATTGCATTATTATCAAAAGTCTGGCATTTTTTCTGCTGTTATAGCTGTCAGTACTGCTTAAAGTCAATCATCAGTCATCACAGCTTTAATTTTCTATGTATTTCATTTAATCCCAGTATATGTTGGCCAGTAAACATCAACATACTCTGAACGAGAGCCAATTATTTTATAAATGAGCAACTGTTAATTGGAGACACAGAAAACAAGAAGTGTCACTTCATGTACTCCAAAAAAAGGAATCTCTTTTTCAAGTCATGATTTTAATTTCCTTTGGGATTCACCAGTACGAGATTAAAAAGAGACACAGCAGTATGTAAACATGAGTAATGTCTGGATGTTATTCATCATCAAGGGGTTTTTAAACAAAAGGTTTCAGAAACTGGATCTGTTTGTGAAATGTTGTGGTACATATAACGCAAGGCAGACAATCTCCAGAGTAGTTTATAGTGACACATCTTGTGATACACATTGAAACTTCAGTTGTTTTATGTTAATATTATATCCTGGAATTGTTGCAGGCCAGTTGGAAGATGTTATTGGGCCTATGAGCCAGCTTTTTTGGCTGTAGATATGGACAGTGAATTAGAAGTCATTTATGTCGTCAGTGTGGTATATTTCCTCTTGTCAAAAAAATACTCACTCATTGTATCACTATTCTATCTACCATATGTTGTATGTGGGAGTTACCATATGTGCTCCTTATGAAGTTGTCTGAGTCTTGAAAAACCCTCTCCAGGAGATTTCAATTAGAGAGACCACCCAGCCCACATTTCTGAAAGGTCTGAATCCTAACTCTAAGCATTGCCACATATAATTCTCATACCACACTTTGCATTATCACAGATAATTGAACATTTTAAAGTGTTGAGTGTGTCTTGAATTAGTTTTTATCAGGAATGCTCATAGCTCCTTCAGCCACCTAGTGAAGGTTTGGACCTACAGTAAAATTCTGTTAATATGACTTGCTTAGGACAGAACAAGTGCCAAATTATTGAATATTCCAGATTATTTGGTGGTACCTATACAGACTCAGTTTATATGGCAAATTTTTTGTTACTTCTCATATACTTGGGCTGTACAGCTAATCAGAGGAGTATTCCATTTGGAATGTATTATCTGCTGCTTGAGGGTCATCAGGGTCCTTTGCTATGTTTTCTGGAGTCTTCATAGCTGAAGAAGTTGATGGTGTAGGAGACAAGGGGTGAGGAGATGTCACAAAGGCTGATGAACAGAACTCTGAGGGCTTTTTGATCATATCCTTGTGATCTACCTTTTTCATTGATGGAGCATTTTTCTGGTGAAAAGCAAAGCTTCCTGTCTTGGTACTGCTCTCTTCAAATGCCAGATTATCAGGATTTTCAAATTATTGGACATATGATATAGGAATTTTGCTGTTTATTGCTGAGCATAAAATATGTATATTTTATTGTCAAGTACCCGAAAATTCCAGTTATTTGGCCTTTAATTGTGCATATCATGCAGCCATCACCATAACTGTTCATGTGCTGTCTGTCTGTAAATGAAAGGAAGTATAGTTAGTGACTGGATAATGAGTATCATGACAATTAACTCACAGACATTGTCAGTACCTACTTTAATTACAGAACATTCTTTGTAAAACCGTGGACCAAAAGTTCTTACATATGCTGTTGACTTTGTTTGTGTGTTTGTTTGTTTTTGTCTGTCTATTTATTTATTTAATTATGCTGTTACTGCAACTATATAGCATTGCATGCTGTGATGTGAAATGAGTGAAGGTCTAACACTACATGATATTTCACATAATTATGGTTTGTCACCAGCAGAGCAGCATTACTATTGTGCCTGCTTAACCCAGGGCGTAACACATTTTTTTTGGGACTAGGTGTCAGGGAACCTTTTGCTTTAAGGATGTGAAGGTGACACATGTGGATTGGTCTGACCTTCATATCGGCACACAAGCCAAATTTTAGGCCACCTAGTGACATTCAGTAACCATTCACATTTAATCCAATTTTTTGAAGGATGAGTGGAATAAAATATGCAATACAGTACCTAGGCTTATAATTGCAAATAATTACTAAACCAAGGTTCTGGTATTCAGATTGTTCATTGCCAGAGATGAAGATAAAATCGTCTTAAAAGCTGTCACTTTTTAAGCGCTAGGCACCATCATGACGTGGCACTTGAGGTTTGTCAATCCGTGACTTGAATGATTTTTAGCGCACTGAATACCAAACATAAATTAACCATTAGAGTGACAGTGCTGGCTCCTAATGTTCTAGCAGCGGATGTGTTTGGGAGTGGTGTTTTTTGCTCCTGCCATAAAGTAGGTACTAGCCTTATACCCTATGCCTCTATTTTCCTTTGTCTTTCCCCACTTCCTCATCTCACAAGTTCCAAAATACTGGAAGTGGACTGTAGTGTCTACCTGTTTGACTACCTGCTTAACAACGTCAGTTTTCCTGGCTACAGGACTGATGAGGCTGTAGAGTTTGCCGTGATTTGTTTGTGTGTTTCATACTTATGAAGAGTAAGTATGAATAGTGCTCCTATGACTTTTAAATTGTATTTCTATATTGGCTCCACAAAGACCTAAGATACTTAACATAGTGTAGGTCATGTCTTTCTGTTCCCTGGGCATAGATATTTATACTGCTCTTTCAGCCATTATTTCCTTTTGTTTCTGCATTATCGGTTGTAAATCTGTCACCTGCCGGGTACTGCTTTGTCTTTTTCCAATGTGGAAACAACTTTTCTAGGGTAAACATTTTGAACTGTTGTTTATGTAGAAACATGCAGATAATTTCTTTGGGCATGGAATTGCAAATTCATACTGTAGTAACAAGCACCTCTTTCCATTTGGAGAGTCAGAAAAATAATTTTGGTTTTACAGTGGTTTATTATAATGAAAAGTTATTGAATCACTTGAATGTTCTGGAAACATTATTTTTATTGTCCCTTGTGTAATTTAATGAATGGCTTATGTACAAGTGGCTGTCACCTCGTAATGAGAAAGAACATGGTACAAATAGTTCTGACAGGTGAGTCAGAATTTCCATCAGACATCAAGATTCCTACATTTTTAGACTAACATCTTTAGCACCTAATAGTGCATTTCAGGAATATGTGTATTATTACTATTATTAAAGTAGTGTTTATAATTTCTATCCAGATGATTGAACTGTAAATTTCTTTCACTGTGATCTCATAGAAGAGGTAGTTTGAATAGAAGAGGTAGTTTGACCTTGTGCAAGTGGCAGAATTGGAGCAAAAGCCCAGATGGAACATGATGTATTCTGTATGTCAGGTAGAAGGCATGCGTGTTTGGTTTCTGCTTTCTGGTATTAATATTGATTCTTGAGTTATTTAACATCACTTTTGGAATTGTGTAGGTTATGTAGTGTTTAGCAGTAGCATCATTGTGAATAGTGAATTGAGAAGGATGTGTAAGGGAGCAGCTGTGCTTCAATATATCAAGCAAAACCACCAAAAACATCAGTCAGGGTTGTCAACTTCTGGGCCACACTTTGAACCTGGGACCACCCAGATATGAAGCAGGAGTACTGACCACTTAGCCATGCTGTTAACTCAGCAAAATCACTGTTGTAATCATGTAGTCATGCTTGTATTTTTGCACTGCCACTCAACAAAGACAAATCAAATTACTTTGTGGTAGAGATAAGATGGTGTAATTCACTGTTAACGTAATTAAGATTTTGAATTTAAAAGTAGGATTTGCTTTTTTTTTAATATGGTGTGTAACTTGGTCTGTCACATTAAGGGAAGGCTATATCTTGATGGAGTCTGAGAACAGTGATGGAAAGAATTTTTGGGCCCAAGAGGGGCAAAATAACCAGAGGCTAGTAAACTATATAATAGGGAGCTTCATAACCGATACTATTCACGAAGTGTTATTATTGTGATCTACTATTGGAAGATGAGATTGATTAGCTGTGTAGACCTCATGAAAACTGCATGCAGAATTTTAAAACCAGAAAGAAGAAAGTATCAATAATAAATGCAACTACTTTTCAGTTAGCACAGCTGTGTTTTTGGTTGACTGTATGCATGTTACCGGAGGGTATGGCATGTTACCCCTGAAAACTGAAAGGAACTGCTTGGGAGTCCTAGATGTATGTGGAAAGAGAATTTTATAATGGATATTAAAGAAAGGGGAATTGAGGTCCTGGACGTGGTTTTTCTGGCTGTGTACAGGGACGAGTTACAGACTCCTGTCACATGCTAATGGCATGTTGAGCAAGTACTGGCTTCTCAAAAAGAACTACTACTTCCATTTATATAATAGTAGGTGAAAATTTTGTAAGTGATCTGCACATATAAGTACATCTCTTTAGTTATTTAGTAATTTAGAGTTAGCTTTAAATGTCCAACCATTACATATTTCCTTCACTGCAAGGATCTTGTTTGCGAATGTGCACTATTCTTCAATTGGATGAGTGTACAAAGGACAAAATACACTGTGTCTCCCTTGTGGTATCCAAAGCTTGGAAGCTGTCACAAGAATCCCAGGCAGATGCAGTCTTTATGTGCAGTAAAGCTGCCATGCTCAGGGATGTGATAAAAGGGATGCTTGTATTACTCAAATGTATTCATTTATCAGAAAATTCTTAATGACATAATACGTATATTCAGTTGTGTAGGTTATGTAGCATCTATTAGAGGGATCATCTGTGAGTGGCAGAATGAAGAAAGAAGCTTGCATGGTTTATTTTAAGTTTCGTATACCAGGAGAGACTTTCATTGTGTCACAAATCTCAAGAAGGGTGTCCCCAGAAGCATGCGTGATTTCCTGAACAGTTCTTAACTCATAATAGTGAAAAAGAAAATGTCAGTAACTGTTACAGTGACAAATTGTGAACTTGGTTGTGTGAGATTTGAGGTTCTTATAGTGATGACTATACAGATTACTGCCTTATGTGACACCGTGTTGTTTGGTAGTTAAGTACCAGTGGTTTAGAGGAACATGCTATTGTAAGTTTACTGTGCATTTGTCAGAAGAATAGAGAACATTTCCCATTTGTCAACCTTGTAAAGAGGCCATGTCATAAAAAAAAGAGGTTAAAAATCTGACATACAAATAGTCACAATTGTGTTACATAAATGGCCTCCTTAACATTTCTTTGCTAATACTTTTTTTTAACTTCATGGGTATTACATGCAGAGGGATACTTTTTAAGCATGATTTTCACTAAGTTCAAGTTCTTCAGAATTTCCTTATCATAGTTTCCAAGACATTCTGAAGGTTAGCTGCTGAACTTTTCTTTGACAGTGCTAATGTGACAACATATTTCTTTAAAAACTAGTGTAATGTTTTTGTTGTTGACTTTTTAGTACCATTAAAGTATGCACAAGATTTAACTAATAACAAATAGTCATAAACCCAGATGTTTATACAAATTTAAAAAGCATGCCTGCACAGAAATTTTTGGGTCAAAAAAGAAGTCATATCCAAGGAAGAGAGGACATATGGTGTAGTTCTATGCTGTTTCCATCTTCTGCCACTCAAGATGCATAAGGCACGTTTGTGAGCAACTTTGTTACTCATCTACCAAACAGTATAGCAGCAGTACCCCATAGGATGGTAATCTTGTGAATACAGTTGCTTTAACTGAGATATATAGTGTTCATTGTGACTGGAAGTTTATTGTTGTATTGGTCATTACAATTCATTATTACCGACAGAAGTATATTTAGTATGGACATTTACAGCATGATACCTTGATATGTATTTCAGTAAATTATTCACATATAAATTATTTTGAAGTCTGTTAGAAGTCATCGTCCTCAAATTTTCTACCTTAATAAACTCAGTTTACATTTGTTCAGGTGCTTGAACCACTTCTGAAGAAAAGGGATTCTCAAGATGATGTAAGTGCTCAAGTTTAAATGCAGATTTGTCTTTCAATGATCTATCCTGCAAATAGCTTTTGCAAATGTGTTTTTACTATTTTGTGTTAAGCTTGTAAGTTTCAGTTATTTTTTTTCATTTAATAAAGACAAAAATAATGACTTTAAAAGTTTGAATCAGTGTAGACTCCTGTTGAACTTCCAGTTACCTTGGTATTCCAGTGTATACAGAGACAGTCAGTAATTTCCAAATACATACGTGACTTATTTTTCACACTAACACTTTTGGCCATCTAGTTGTTTTAGCTTGCTTGTACAGGACATATTTACTCATTGGCCTTGCATGTGTAACCTTTCATATTATTTCATATTATTATTTTAATCGTTAAAAAATCTTATGCCTCAGACATTTCATAAATCTGTTTTGTCAAAAGGTTTTTGTCTATATTGTTAACCTTTGTCACATAATCTTTATTTCTTGTTCACTGTTACTGCAGAACTTTTCTGTTAGGTACACTGAAGATGACCTAGGTGGCTGAAATGTGATTGTGTGATAATATGTAACAGTCATGAGTACAGATAGATGCTGTTTTGGTATTACATAATACTGGTATACATTATAACAGACTATGGACATGACTTTCATTAAGAATGATGAGTATTTCTTCTTGTTACTGTGCTGTGTCTTGTCCAAGAGGAATTATATTAAGGCTGATGCAGTATTTTGGCTTGTTACTGTACTGTACCTTGTCCAAGAATAATTACAGCTGATACAGGATCTTGTTACTGTGCTGTATGTTGTCCAAGAGGAATTAATATTGATACAGCATCTTGGCTTGTTACTGTGCTGTACCTTGTCTAAGAGGAATTAAAGCTGATCCTTTTACTGTCTTGTATGTTGTCCAAGAGGAATTAATGCTGATGCAGTATGTGGGCTTGTTACTGTGCTGTGCCTTGTCCAAGAGGAAATAAGGCTGATACAATATTTTGGCTTGCTATTGTGCTGTATCTTGTCCAAGACAAATTAAGGCTGATAGAGTTTTTTGGCGTGATACTCTGCCGTATCCTTTCCAAGAGGAATGAAATCTAGAGTATTTTGGCTTGTTACTACTCTGTACCTTGTCCAAGAGGAATCAAGAATGAGTGTTTTGGTTTGTTACTGTGCTGTATCATGTGCAAGAGGAATTAAGGCTGGTAGGGTGTTTTGGCTTGTCACTGTGCTGTACTCTGTCTAGAGGAATTAAAGCTGATGATGCAGTATCTTGTTACAGTGCTGTATTTTGTCTAAGAGAAATTAAGGCAAGTAGAATATGTATGACTTTTTACTGTGCCTTATCATGTCCAAGAGGAATTAAGGCTGGTAGAGTATTTTGGCTTGTTGCTGTGCTGTATCGTGTCCAAGAGGAATTAAGGTTTATAGAGTATAGAAGTCTGTTCACAGATTGGAGATTTTACTTCCTCCATGTTAATGCATATTTTCATTAATGAACTTTACTGTAAATAACCAAGAAAAATTCCAAACAAATTCAGCTGTACACAGCGTTAATACAAGGAGTAAGTACCATGTTTATAGATCAATTGCCACACTTTCATGCTTTCAGAAAAGTGTGTAATATGCTGGCATTAAAATATTCAGCAGCTAACCATGTCGACTCAAAGTTTGATTAGTGAAAAAGCTCCGTATAAAGTAGCGTTACGAAGATACGTAAAATACACGCTCCTGTTGCCCTGTTGATGAATTTCTGTTGTTTAGAAAGTGACTTATTGTTTGCTGTTTGTAATGGATTTTTTTTGTGACATTTGAATCTTTGACTTGAAGCTCTTATAATATTTTTTTATTCTAGTTCTGTATATTTTATATATTTGTGATTTATTCCACATCCTCTTGTCGCTTTTGACTACAGTTTGGACCATGGAGCGTATATGTAATGTGTGTGTGTGTGTGTGTACACATATATATCTCCTTTCAGTTAGGTGGAAGAATGGTATGTCATCCCCACATATCAGCTCATAAGTGCCTGTTATGGCCAAAATTGTATTCCTTACTGCTAAGTCCTGTTCACTATCTTTGAAAAGCTTTTGTTTCTCAAAAACTAGGACTGGAATATTCATATAGAATATTTGGCCTTGGGTAATTTTGGCTTCTGTTGCTTGTAACAGCAGTATGGGAATTTTCATACTTTCTTGTTGGAAGGTGACTCACTCACATGTTTGTTTTGTGTTTAAAGGGTATGGTTGGAAGGTTATGAGTAGATTTCATGTGGCTGAGTGAATAATGAGAAAAAGGTAGACATGACTATCGGAAGATTATTCTTGGACAGTGTATCCAGAATATGACATGGGTCAAGAACCAGTTCCTGTTTTTGAAGTTCATGTGCACTCATTCCATTACAGTGTCTTCTTAAACACACTTTTGTGTCTTTTCCACTATCACTACCGTCTTACATATCTTCTGTCACTTGATCTTCATAGTCGTCTTTTTATTCATCTTTGTTTATGAAACACTCACAGAAATCCCACTGTTCTGCACGTGTAACCATTTCTGTACTGCTTCACCTTTCA
>Ga0123357_10009026_pt1 | contig 12543 bp, 12 predicted proteins | sample TergutEmb28metaG_FD_89873 | JGI IMG/M metagenome (GOLD analysis project Ga0123357, IMG submission 89873) | Embiratermes neotenicus P4 segment gut microbial communities from Petit-Saut dam, French Guiana - Emb289 P4 | ecosystem: Host-associated > Arthropoda: Insects > Digestive system > Gut ... | reverse complement strand
TACTCGGCTTCTTTGCGGCCTCTTTTGCCGCCGCCTCCGCCGCAGCCGCTCGACGAGCCGCCTCTGCCGCAGCAGCCTTTTGCTGTTCCTCTATAGCGGCCTTAACCTGACCATTTATTGACGCAACATATTTTTGCTGGTTAGCGATGAGCGTTTCGACCTGTTGTTGCTTAGCGAGCTTTAACTGCTCCTGCTGCACCTCGGTCGCTTTCTCCTGGTTGAGCACATACTGGGTGTGCTCGATCTTGCTCTTTGTCGCGCGTACCGACATGATAAGATCCGCGTCACTTTGTGAGATGCGGCTCATATAATCCAGCCGTGTGGCAAAATCCTGAAAGCTGCTCGCCCCAAAAAGCATCGTGAGAAACGAGCCGTCTCCCGTACGATACGTCGCTACCGCTCGATCGCTCAGCTGCTTCTGGTCACGCTTCAGCGCCGCCTGAGCTACGGCAAGATCCTTTTCGCTCGCAGCTATCTTTGCCTGAGTCGCCTGGGTCTTCGCTTTGGCCTGATAATAGTCCTCAGACGCAGTCTCCATTTGTGCAGAAAGCGAATTAAGCTGATCCTGCGCATCTTTCGCCTGCTGTTGAAGGCTCGCCACCGCTTGCGCGCTCGGCGCTGCTCCGGCAAGCGAAACACAAGAAAAGCTTCCGGCGACAAGCGCCAGAATCAGCGCGCCAGCATAGAATCGCTTGTATAAAAGAGAAAACTTCATGCATACATGATAGTATGCCTCGGAAGTCACGCGTTCAGGCGTAACCTAACCGAAAGGCGAGGTTACGAAACTGTAAGCTCCGTTAACGCGCTGGTTTTACAAGGTGACCAGTACCGAACAGGGTACTTCGGGGTCAAGCTTTGCGCGCCCTTCTAAAAAGCTGAGCTCAATAAAGAACGAATAGCCCACCAGGGTCGCGCCGCACCTGCGCACCAACCGCGACTTCGCGTCTGCGGTTCCTCCGGTTGCGAGCACATCGTCAACGATGAGCACCCGATCGCTTTCGCACAGCGCATCCTCGTGAATCTCAAGCTTATTTTCCCCGTACTCGAGGACATAGGATTCAGAGATCGTCGTATAAGGCAGCTTACCGGGTTTACGCGCAGGAATAAAGCCAGCGTCCAGCGCATAGGCCATCGCCGAAGCAAAAAAGAATCCGCGCGCTTCCGCCCCTACGATCTTGGTGACATGGGAGTTGATAAACGGGGCGCACATCTCATCGACGCACTGTTTGAACACCTGCGCGTCAGCAAGGAGCGGCGTAATGTCCTTGAAGCTTACGCCCGGTTGCGGCCAGTCATCAATCGTACGGATGTAATCGCTGTAGTCCACGGCAAATCCTTTCCTATAACAAATCCGAAAGTTTATTACGCAAGTCTCGGTTGAGCAACCGGATCTTAAGTACGCGGGTCTGTTCGTCAATGGCATCAAGACGCTCTTTAAGCTGGCTGCGCGATTCCGGGGTTTTATGGCGGTACGTCGGGCGAAGCAATTGCTCATAGATCAGCGATTCCCGATCGGCGAAGGTCGCGTACATGCGCAAATGGCGGGGTTCAACGCCAATGGTGCGCAGCTCCCACGCCGCTTTAATACACTCAAGATCATAGGACGAGATAGCAGGACCGCTGCCTGTTTGCTCGTTTCCAACGATTCCGTAATTTTTCAATTCAAGGATAAAGCTCTCGGGCGTCTTGGTTAACTGAGCGGCTTCGTTCAGGTTAAGCGGGCGTTGGGTTGCAGGCGCCGCGCCGGTGTCAGCCGACTCCTTTTTGGAGCCCAGGAGGTTCTCGATTTCTGGAACGCTGGCGCCCAGATCATAGTCCCGCAACTTTTTATTGATGACCGAAAGCGGCAGGAAGTAGCGTTCCTGCAGGCGCAGAATCAGCGTAATACGCTCGACGTCGCGCACGCTGAATTGCCGGTACCCGCTTTCGGTCCGACTCGGTTCAATAAGACCCTCGTCCTCAAGATAGCGCAGCTTAGAGACCGAGAGGTCGGTGAATTCCCGCTTGAGCCGTTGAACAACTTCCCCAATAGTCAGGTAGCTGTTCACCGCACGCCGTTTTCCTCAGGATGGCAAGTAAAAAGCAGGTGAAAGGTCCCGATCTGTATCTCATCGCCTTCTTTGAGCTCCGCGGATTCAACGATCTTTCCATTCACGTACGTACCGTTGAGCGAGTCGGCGTCGCTGATACAATAGCCGTCTTCTTTTTTTGTAATAACCGCGTGAGCGCGCGAGACCGTACGGTCGTTTAAGAACAACTCCGCCTGGGGGTCGCGTCCAATGCTCATTTGGTCATCGCTTAAATAGAAGCGCTCGCTGACATGAGGGCCTTTGGTAACCAGCAGATAGTAGTCCTGCGCCCGAGGCTGCGCCAAAGAAACAGGAGGCGTTTCCTTAAGCGCGGCGGTAACCGGAGAAAACGAGGTGGTAGGCTGGCGCAGCTCATCAAGACACTCGTCGCAGATGTTCCCCTCACCTGCGACCGACTTGCCGCACATCACACAGTCCATCGCGCTCTCCTTTCCGCTGTTATTTATTGTAAACCCTCGCGGGCTTTTTCGATCTCTTCCCGGAAGGCGTCAAGCAATTCCTGGTCAGCCAGCAATTGGTTGAGCTTTACCGGGTCAATCCGATTCTTAACGTAGGGATCCTTCAGGATCTCGAAAAGTTGGCGTCCTTTATCCAACTCATTAGTGATATAGGTGATCGCCCGTTGCTCGATCACGCCAATCCCAAACCGATACGTCGTCTCGCGCTCATTTTCCGGTGCAGCCATAGCTGGACTCCTTTCTCCCATAAAGGGTATGGGCGACCCGCACATTTGGATTACGCGCCGCTCCTGCTTCGTCCAGGCGCCGCACAGGCGTCGTGAGCGGCGCCTCATGCAAGAGCCCGGGGTTGTCCTGAGCTTCCTTGACAATAGCCTTAAACGCCTCGACCAGCGCATCTAAGGCCGCAAGTGGTTCAGTTTCCGTTGGCTCCAACATAAGAGCCTCTTCTACTATCAAAGGGAAATAAATCGTCGGCGGATGAAAGCCGTAGTCAAGAAGGCGCTTGGCGACATCAAGCGTACGCACGCCCAGCTCCGCCTTCAGGCGCGCGCCCGTCAGCACAAACTCATGCATACACAGGCGATCATAGGCAGGCGCAATAGTATCCGCAATCTGGACCCGCACATAGTTCGCGGAAAGCACCGCCTGTTGCGCGACCGCGCGCAGGCCTTCGGCCCCCAGGGACTTAAGGTAAGCATAAGCCCGCACAAAGACGCCAAAGTTACCCACATAACTGCGCACGCGACCGATGCTCGCCGCTGGCTTGGTCAAACTATAGCGCCCTTCTTGGTCGAGGGTCGCTAACGGACCGGGCAGATAGTCCCCCAGCTCTTCGCTGACACACAAGGGGCCCGCGCCGGGGCCTCCCCCGCCGTGCGGCGTCGAAAAAGTCTTATGCAGGTTAATATGCAGCGCGTCAAACCCCATGTCGCCAGGGCGCGCGATTCCTAAGATTGCGTTCAGGTTTGCCCCGTCGCAGTACGCGTAAGCGCCCGCCTCGTGCACCGCGCGTGTGATTTCAAGTATCTGGGGGTCAAATATCCCGACCGTATTGGGATTAGTCAGCATGAAGGCCGCGGTCTCTTCGTCAAGCGCCGCCTTCAGCGCCTCAAGATCAACCAGCCCCTCGCTTGTCGAAGGAATCGTCACAACCTGATAGCCCGCCATCGCGACCGAGGCGGGGTTAGTCCCATGAGCCGTATCGGGGATGATGACTTTGGAGCGCGCGTTGCCCCGTGCGCTAAGCGCCGCGCGAAACACCATCAAAGCGCTGTATTCCCCATGCGCCCCGGCCGCCGGCTGAAGGCTGACCGCAGGAAGCCCGGAGATGCACGCCAGATCATCCTGGAGCTCATACATGAGCCGCAAAGCTCCCTGCGCGGTTTCATCAGGCTGCGCCGGATGCAACTGCGCAAAGCCCGGCAGGCGCGCCGCCTGCTCGTTGATGCGGGGATTATATTTCATCGTGCAGGATCCCAGCGGGTATGAGCCGCTGTCCACTCCAAAGTTCATCTCTGCCAGATGGTCATAGTGGCGCATGATAATGACTTCGCTCACCTCTGGCAAAGCGGGAGCTTCGCTGCGCGCATACGCGCCAAAAAGCGACGTTGCGCTCACGCCTTCGTAGTCCTGCTCAGGAGCGCACAGGCAACGCAGGCCGGGATTTGAAAGCTCATAGATCGTGGGACGAGGGCCCTTGTCAGGCAAAACAGACCTGCGTTGCGCCTCAGACATAGCGACGCACCTCCCGCACATAAGCCTCCAGTTCCTCGTCGCTGCGCTTCTCGGTCACCGCAACCAGAAGACCGGTTGCCCCCAGACGGATGCCCGGCAAAATGCCCGCCTCGATCAGCCCCTGGTAGACCCGATCAAAGGGCTTTGACCCCGTCCAGTCAAGGCAGAATTCATAGCCGTAAGGCAGACCGGGAGTTGCATCAGCAAAGCCGCCGGTCGCCCTGAGCGCGTCATGCAGGCGGTGGGCTTTGGCGCAGGCAGACAGCGCGATCGAACGCAGACCCTCAGGTCCGGTCGCGGCCAGATAAGCGCCCGCGGCCAGAGCGCACAGCGCGTGATTGCTGCAGATATTTGACGTCGCTTTTTCGCGGCGTATATGCTGCTCACGAGTCGCAAGCGTCAAGACATAAGCGCCGTGTCCGGCCACATCAGTCGTCTTGCCCACCAGACGTCCCGGCATCTGACGCATTACCGCTTCTTTGCAGGCAAAAAAGCCCAGCCCCGGGCCTCCGTAGTTCAGGGGATTGCCCAGGCACTGCGCGTCGCCCGTTGCGATATCGGCCCCCAGCTCCGCAGGCGACTTCAATAGCGACAACAAGAGCGGATTGCAGTCCAGCACCGCCAACGCGCCCGCTTCATGGGCCGCTTCGATCACCGCAGCAATGTCTTCTATAACACCGTAATAGTTCGGATAAGGCAACAGCACGGCCGCTACTTGATCATCCAGACTGGCGAGGAGTTGTTCAAAGTCACAGAGGCGCTCGCCTGCGCCGATGACCTCGGGGCTTAAGACACGGGCCTGAGCATAGGTCTTAAGCGTCTCGATCTTTTCTGGGTGGATCGTGCCAGCGACAAGCACTTTACTGCGGCCGCGCTTCAGGCGCAACGCCATCAAAGCAGCCTCAACCAGGGCAGTCGCCCCGTCATACATGCTCGCATTGGCAACCTCGAACCCAGTCAGCTCACAAATACCCGTCTGAAATTCATAGATCGCCTGCAGGGTGCCCTGACTAACCTCCGGCTGATAAGGCGTATAGGCCGTAAAGAATTCGGGACGTTGCAAAATGTTATCGATCAGCGCCGGCTGATAGTGATCATAGATACCGCCGCCCGCAAAGCAGACCATATCCTGCGCGCTGCGATTTTGACGCGCCAACTCTTCCAGACGAGCCGCAACCTGCATTTCTTCTAAGCCACAGCTCAGGTCAAGACCGTCGGCTAACCGCACCGACGCCGGAACATCAGCGAAGAGATCGTCAATACTACGTACGCCAATGCGCGCAAGCATCTCCTCACGCTCAGCGGTGGTGATCGGCAGATAATTCATAGCTATTTCGATTCGCGCGTCAAATCTCAGGCGATGAGCGCAGCGTAAGCGCTGGCGTCAAGCAGATCGTCCGCTTCGCTGACCTCACTCAATGAAATTTTGATTATCCAGCCCTCGCCATAGGGGTCGTCATTTATTGTTTCGGGCGCAGCGTCAAGAGCCGTGTTGACTTCAATCACTTCGCCAGAGAGCGGAGCGACCAGCTCCGAGACGGATTTTACGGACTCGACCTCGCCAAACACCTCTCCCGCCGTGATCGTATCCCCGAGCGCGGGAAGATCGACATACACCAGGGCGCCAAGCTGATCCTGCGCAAAGGCGGTTATCCCGATCGTTGCCTGATCCGCCTCAAGCTTTGCCCATTCATGATCTTTGGTGTACTTCAGTTCTGCGGGTATGGTCATTGTTGCTCCTTTATCTCGCGCGCTGCTCATCACTGAGAACCATCGCTTTGATTATACCGAATGTTGCCGATGGTCGGTGGCTAGTTTTTGTGGTAGAACGGCGGCTTGACGACCTCAGCGTCATAGCGGCGCGTGCGGATCCCGACCTCAACATGCGTGCCGGGCTTACTTGCCTCACGCGGCAGATAGGCCGTAGCAATCCCATAGCCCAGCGTGGGCGAATGAGAGCCGCTCGCGATCGTCCCTACCTCCTGACCGTCCAGATAGACGGGGTAACCATGGCGCGGGATCCCTTTGCTGAGCTTCAGGTAGCGCAAAACCTCTGCCGGCGCGGTCTCTCGCTGCGCCTCAACAAAAGAAGCGCCCCGATAGCCGGACTTCGTCTTTGGGCAGACCCAACCCAGGCCGGCCTCGATCGGCGTACGACTGCGGTCCATATCGCTGCCATACAGGCTGTAGCAGACCTCAAGGCGCAAGGTATCACGAGCCCCCAGCCCAGCGGGACACACCTCCGGAAACGACAACAGCAGGCGCCACAGAGCGCGCGCATCCTGGCTGCGGGCAAAAATCTCGACCCCATCCTCGCCCGTATAACCCGTGCGCGCAATAAGCGCCGGAAGCTGCGCGTCAAGAAGCGCCTCGCGTACGTGGAAACGTTCAGGGGCGACCCAGTCTGGTCCCGCGAGCTCCGCGATAATCTCAAGGGCTTTAGGCCCCTGGACCGCGACCAGCGCCGTCCGTTCGCTCTCATCGACCAGCGTGACGTCTGCCGGGGCGTGATCGCTCAGCCAAGCGAAGTCGACCGCGCGATTTGACGCGTTTGCCACAATAAGGTATTCGCCGCCCGTATTGTAGACGATCAAATCGTCGATGATGTGGCCGTCGTCATCCAGCATAAGCGTATACTGAGCCGCGCCGACTTCATCGATGCGATCAAGATCATTGGTCAGCATGGTCTGAAGAAAATCCTTGACCCCGGGCCCGGTCAGGCGAAACTCACCCATATGCGATACGTCAAAGACGCCGACTGAATTTCTGGTGGCGTGATGTTCCTCGATGATCGCCGTGTACTGCACCGGCATCTCGTAACCGGCAAACGGCACCATCCTGGCTCCCAGCGCCTGATGTTCTTCGTACAAAACGGTATGTTTGAGCGTGTCAGTTTGCTCATCAATCGACATAGTGTTCCTTTCTCGCCTCACGCACAGTGCGCCAGAAGAGGACTTTTGGCCTTCTTCGCGCTGCCTTCCTCTTGCTTGCGCCTTAAGAGCGCAGCTTGCGCCACCCTTTGACGATACCATACCACAGACGCATAAGAATAAAGGGGCTCTCAACGTCGGTGGTGGCGACAAGCGGCGTGGTGGCAACGATCCGCTTTCCTTGCATAAACTGGACCGTACCGAGCTTCTGTCCCTTTTTGATGGGAGATTTTCCCGTCCAGATGATAACCTTACGACTGACTGCTCCATCAAGATCATAGACGCAGGTTGAAGTATCCTCGCTCAGCGCCACCGGAACTTTCCGGTCAAGATAATCGCTTACCGTCGCGCGCCCCAGGATCGTCCCCTTCAAAGCCAGGCTCTGCGGGCGATAGTGCACAAAGCCAAAGTCGAGCAAAGTCGCCGCCTCCAGAAAGCGCGTGGCGGTCCCACCCGTACCCAGAACCACGGCGTAGAGCTGAACGCCGGAGCGTTTGGCTCCTCCGACAACGCAATACCCCGCAGGGGTCGTATAGCCGGTCTTGATCCCGTTTGCCCCGTTATACATCAGGAGCAGATCGTTGGTCGTCTGATAGTCATGCGTCGCGGTCGGCGTCACAAACTTCGCCTCACGGCTGCTGACGATCTCGCGAAACTCAGGAAACGTCATCGCGTAGCGAGCCATGGTCGCAATGTCGACCGCCGTCGTATAGTGGTTTGTCTCATCAAGTCCATGCGGATTCATGAAGTGCGTATTCTTCATCCCCAGCTTTGCGGCTTGTTCGTTCATCTTTGCCACAAAGGCAGAGACGCTGCCGCTGCAGTCGATGGCAAGCGCGGTCGCCGCGTCGTTTCCCGACCGGACCAACAAAGCCTGGAGCATCTGGTGGCGGGTCATAACCTCGCCGGTGCGCAGATCGGCTGAGCTCTCCCCCACCTCGGTGCTCAGCTCCGGCACCGTTACTTCCTTGTCAGGACTGAGCGTTTCCATCGAAACGATGGCGGTCATGATCTTAGTGATCGACGCCATAGGACGCCGCTCATTGGGGTTGCGTGACCAAAGGATCTGTCCGTCATCAGTCATCAGAAGGCCCGACTTCATGGTCACGTCCGGCATACTGCGCTCAGGAACATTACCGTCAGTATAGAGTCTGTCGCCGATGGTATCTGTGGGTAGAACCGCGGCGTGCGCAGAAACCGGCGCCAGCAGACAACTGCCCGCGAGGACAAGCGCCAGCAGCAAAGCTGTCAAGCGGCGTCTTTTATCAGTAAGGCTGGACCTACTTGAACAATAACTCATGCATTATGCTCCCTGATGATCTCTTTGGGCTCGTTCTGGCACCACGGTCTCGAGCCTACTGAGCAGCCGCAGACGCGGGTTGCGCGCCGGCAGGCATAGTCCCGACAGAAATAATCGTTGGCTCAGTTTTGTAATTACTCACATAGGTCTTCGTGAAAACAAGAGCGCCGGCCTTCGTGACGGTCTGCGTAAAGGAAACTTTCCCGCCCCCGCGACCCTGTTGTTTGATCACCTCGGTACCGACGGGCAAAGTAGGATCGTCAACGCGTTGCTCGGGCGCGGGAGTCTGCGAGAGCCAGACGCCCTGCGTGAGCTGAACGTCGTAATGGGGATTGACGCCATAAAATGACACGGTCACAGAACTATTCGTCGAGCTGGTCGCGATCAGGATCGCGTGGTCCAGGGTGTTGACGAACTTGAAGTCAGGACCAGGCCAGGAGACCGCCGCGTCGCGCCCCAAAGGATAGCTGCTGATATAAAGCGAATGATTGCTGCGCGCGGTAATATTAACGCCGGCATACAGAGCCGCGTTAAAAAGCGTGGTATTGACCTGACAGATGCCGCCCCCGATCTGCCCGACCAGTTGGCCATCGACGATCGCACCCGCCTCTTGATAGCCCTTCGCGGCGTTTGCCTCGCCCACGGTACCGTTAAGCGAGAACGTTTCCCCCGGCATGACAAGCGCGCCGTCAAGCGCTTTAGCCAGGAGCTTGATGTTATTAAGCCGCGGAGCGTTTCCGGACGAGAAATTTGTCGTGAAGGTCGAAATGCGCTCAGTAATGCCGAGCGCTTCAGCCTTCTGGGTGGTAAGCGCTGGCTCAACTTCATGGGTCACCACAGTCACCGCCTTGTCCGGAGCGCCCGACTGCATCTGAACAGCAAGTTCCTTTGCCAATTTGACCGGATCGGCCCCCTGCCCATTTTTTGCGGGAATGATCGTAACAGCGCCATTGGACGCAGAAAAGCTTGCGTCAACTGGCGCATAGCCGACGGTTGCGCCCAGCAGGGGCCAGATATCTTGCGCTACCGCATCGCTTGCGACAATCGGCACCAGAGAGAGCTTATCGGCTTGTTTTGCCGACTGCACAGGAAGCTTGAGCCGCGCGTCGTTATTCGCCAGGTCATTACTTGCTTTGAACACGATCAATTTGCGCAGCGTATCCGACTCAAGCGGCCAGGTCTTATCTTCATATTTCGCCGTGATGGTTGTCTTTGTGGCGCTTTGAGCGACGTCTGCCGCCGCCCGGGCCTCCTGGGGGCTGATTTCGCGAGCGGCTGCCTTTACGGGCGCTTTGACGCGCTTCTGGCCCGTAATGCTCGCGCCCGCTATCAGGCCGGTGAGGGTCTGTCTCTGCAGCGCTTGACCGTCGCTCCCCTCAGTGACCACGAAGGCGCCGTCCTTGAGGCTGACCGAAGCGCTTACGGGCGCTTTGTCGATCGCCTTGATCAGCGCGCCATAACCGCTGGCGGCTTTTGCGTCAGGCAAACTGGCAAGGAGCATGATCTGACGAGCGCTGAAGTAGGAAGCAAAGCGCTGTTTGGTTGCGGTAAGGATATTTTTTTCACGACCGATGGCATAGGCGTCGGCGGCCATCGTCTTGACGTCATAGCGGATCCCCAGATCGGCGGGTTTAATCTTCCAGCTTTGATTCTCATAGGTCACCGTCAAGGCATTGCCCTGCGCGCGATTTAACTCACTGGTCAGATAACTTTCAGCCTGCGCGCGGGTCTTACCCCCCAGTTTAACGCCATACAGCGCGACCCCATGATGGATCTTGCCAGCGTTACCCGCTAAATCTCCGACAACCATAAGTGCAATGACCGCGACAACGGCTCCTATGATAAGCGCCGCCTTTTGCCGTTGGATCTTACGCTGCTGCGCCTGGGATTTTTGTTGGCGCAGCTCGCGCTGAGCTGATGGCGTTCGAGGTCTCTTTTGTGGCACGCGTTGGGTCACGCAGTAATCCTTTCTGATCCAATTGAGCAGATTTTACTCTCAGAAAACACGAGCTTCCTTTTTTATCCTACCTGAGGAAGAGCGCGCCTGCCGCGATATTCACAGATTTGTTATCGAGCGTTATCGAGTTTGTTTCAAACGTTTAAGAGCGATAACAACGTAGCAAAAGAAGGTGATAAGAGAAAAGATCATCCCCAGATAGACAAACCAGATGCCTGCGGCAACTGGCTGGGCAGAAAATCCGGGGAAAGCCGCGGATTGGACCAGACCTAAGCCCGGTATCTTGATGATGTTAGCAATCAGCCAGGAAAAACCGGTCAGCAGAAACACCGTCGTCATCTTGCCTAAATACAACACGTCTATACGCGAAATCTTGTAATGGTGCAAAGGGATAGTACCTAAAAGGAGGACTGCGTCACGCGCGATAAGCACGACCAGGATCCAGAGCGGAAGACGCCCGACGATATACAGGCCAATGAGTCCCGCCGCAATAAGGAAGCGATCGACAAAGGGATCGATGAGCTTGCCTACCTCTGAAACCTGATTGGTACGCCGCGCGATCTGCCCGTCGACGAAGTCGCTTGCGCCCGCCACCGCAAAGAGTACAAAGGCCAGAATGTCGTGCTTGCCCCCGATCAGCACAGAAAAAGCCAGAGGTACCATCATGAGCCGGATCAGTGTTATTAAATTGGGGATCGTATAGATTTGGCGCAGTAGATCCTCGGTAGAATCACCGCCGCGCTGTGGTTCCCGCGCCATTTAGCACACAACTTCACTGCCGATAGAAACAAATTTCTCTACGAGGTCAGGGACGCTCAACGCTTGCTTTTCTTGCCCGGCAGCCTCAAAGACGATGCAACCTTCCTGCATCATGATCAGGCGATCGCCAAAACGCAGCGCATCGTTCATGTTGTGCGTAACCATAAGCGTCGTTAACTCATGCTCGCGCACCAGTTGAAGGCTGATCTCAAGGACTTTAGCGGCAGTCTTGGGGTCAAGAGCCGCCGTGTGTTCGTCAAGCAAGAGCACCTTGGGGTCGCGCATCGACGCCATCAGCAGCGTCAGCGCCTGACGCTGCCCGCCAGAGAGTAAGCCGACGCGTGCGGTCAGACGGTCCTCAAGTCCCAGCTCCAAGGGAGCGAGCATCTCCTTAAACATGGTCCGCTCAGATTTTTTCACGCCTCGTCCCAGACCGCGACGACTCCCCCGTCTGTTGGCCAGAGCCAGGTTTTCTTCAATAGTCATACTTGCCGCAGTCCCCCGCATGGGGTCCTGGAATACGCGCCCGATGTAGCGCGCGCGACGGTGCTCCCGCTGGAAGGTCACATCCTGTTTGTCGATATAGACGCGTCCCTCGTCGCTCATGATATTGCCGGACACAACGTTGAGCAAGGTCGATTTTCCGCTCCCATTGCCCCCGATGATCACCACAAATTCTCCGCGGCGCAAGGTCAAGTTCACATTGGCAAGCGCACAGCGTTCATTCGCGGTGCCCGGATAGAAGGTCTTGCTGATGTTCTTACAGGTGAGCATCGCTTCTCCGTCTCATGCGGCCCATAAGCTTCTTGACCTCTACGATAGCCGTAGGCGCAAACAAAGCGATCGCCACCGTTATGGCAGTAAACAGCTTAAGGTCAGAAGGCTGCATTCCCGCCTGGATTACCAAGGCGATGATCGAGCGATACAGGATCGCGCCCAAGCTGATCGCGATCAGCGAGCGCATCGTTGAAGACTTGCCAAAGAGCACCTCGCCGATGATCAGAGACGCCAGGCCGATGACGATGGCGCCAATACCCATCTGCACATCCGAATAGCCCTGATACTGCGCCAGGAGCGAACCGCCAAGGCCCACCAGCGCATTGGAGAGCATCAGCGCAACGGTCTTTGCGCGATTTATGTTAATGCCCTGCGCGCGCGCCATTTCCGGATTGCTGCCCGTGGCGCGTATGGAGCACCCAAAGGACGTGCGTAAAAACCAGGTGCACAAAGCGATGACCAGAAGCGTGATAAAGCCAGCGACAATGATCGTCGTAACGTTGCGATTGCCGCCCCCCAACCAGAGCAGCCTGTC
>Ga0123357_10009025_pt1 | contig 12544 bp, 12 predicted proteins | sample TergutEmb28metaG_FD_89873 | JGI IMG/M metagenome (GOLD analysis project Ga0123357, IMG submission 89873) | Embiratermes neotenicus P4 segment gut microbial communities from Petit-Saut dam, French Guiana - Emb289 P4 | ecosystem: Host-associated > Arthropoda: Insects > Digestive system > Gut ... | reverse complement strand
GCGTGATCTTCCTCGGATGGAGCCCGGACGAGGTCGGCATCCTGGTATACGGAGAGACAAGGCCGACGATGGCGACTGACGTCACAGTCAGCGGCGCGAACGTGACCCTGTACGCTGTATGGGGATACGACAATGAGCAACCGACACAACCTAAGGACTACTACATCACCGCAACTGTAGACTCCGGATCATCGATTTCCCCCAGCGGAATCGTAATGGTCTCTCAGGGAGAGAATATGGCCTTTACATTCTTCGCGAAGCCCGGATATCGTATTGTCGCAGTCTATGTAGATGGAGTCAAGATATCGGCAACGGATCTTGCATCTGGAAGGTATGTCTTTACTAATGTCATAAGTAACCATATGATCAAAGTTGTCAGTGAGGCTGACAATGGAGACGGTACAAATATCGGTGGCGGAAATGATGGCGATACAAACGGAGGAGACGAGAACTACTCCGTGCTGAACATAATAGTTGCAGTACTTGCGACGCTTATGGGCGTCATCGCCATCATAGCAGGAAGGAACCGTTTCAAGGATGATGAGGCAAAGAGATCCAATGTTGCGCAGACCCTCAGAATCTTGGCGCTGTTCGTAGGCATAGTGTCGGTGATAGTGTTCTTCCTCACAGAAGATATAACTCTGTCAATGACCGCCGTAGATGAGTGGACACCGCTGATGGTTGTCCTGCTCATTGCGGCTGTAATCTTGGCTGCGGCCAGTTTCAGGCTTGACGAAAGCAGGGAGGATAAGTTCTGAGGTGGAACGGATCAGAAGACCCCACAAACAGTAAAACCTCTTCTAAACCATTCAAGACCACAGGATTTCCCCGTGGCATCCCTTTATTTCATCACAGGTTTTCATTTTACTAAAGGAGTATTTATCTAACACAATCCCCTTCTGAATATGTACCCCGAGAATGTGAGGTGCCTCTTTAAGGGAGGTCATGCAGTTGGTCAAAATAAGAAGAGCTATAATCAGTGTGTCAGACAAGAAAGGAGCATTGGATTTTTCGAGAGAATTGACCCAGATGGGCGTTGAGATAATATCCACAGGAGGCACATACAAACTCCTCAAAGAGAATGGAATACCGGTTAAGGAAGTAGCAGAGATAACAGGGTTCCCAGAAATGTTGGACGGGCGCATAAAGACTCTCCATCCGATGCTGCACGGGGGCATCCTAGCAAGAAGAGACATCCCCGAACACATGGCCGCAATCAAAGACAAAGGCATAACACCCGTTGACATGGTGGTAGTGAATCTATATCCATTCAAAGAGACCGTTCTCAAAGAAGGAGCAAAGTTTGAGGATATCGTAGAGAACATCGATATCGGCGGCCCCAGCATGATAAGGGCTGCGGCGAAGAATTACAGATCTGTTGCGGTCGTAACAAGCCCGGACCAGTACTCAGTGATTCTGGAAGAGATGCAATCAAAAGGCGAAGTGACTGAGAAAACCCTAGAGAAACTGATGCTGGAGGCTTTCATGACCACGGCCGAATATGATTCGATGATATCTTCTTACATGTTCGAAATGTTTGGGGAAGGATTCCCGAGATCCTATCCTCTCCCATCTGAGAAGGTGGAAGACCTCAGATATGGAGAGAATCCGAACCAGAAAGCAGCTTTCTACAGGATGCCCTTCGCAAAAGGTACGACCGTTGCAAAATCAGAACAGATCCATGGCAAGGAACTATCTTACAACAATATTCTGGATCTTGATAAATCTCTGGACATTGCCATGGATTTTGAAAAGCCGACAGCCGTTGTGATGAAACATACCAATCCCTGCGGGCTGGCCTCTGATGACAACATATTCGATGCATTCAAGACAGCATACAATGTCGATCCATTATCAGCATTTGGCTGTGTCATATGTCTTAACCGCGACTGTGACATGAAGGCTGCAGAGATGATATCCCAGTACTTCGTCGAAGCTGTGATATGCCCTGACTATGAGCCAGGTACCATTGAACTCCTATCAAAAAAGAAGAACATACGCCTTCTGAGAACAAACTCCCCCATAGCGCCTTCCGAGAGGCACAGGGAGTTCAAGATGAAGAAGGTATACGGAGGGATGCTCATGCAGACCGATGAGGACGTGGTCATCGATCCAAAAGATCTCAAAGTGGTCACTGATCGCAAGCCTACTCAGGAGGAGATATCAGCACTACTGTTCGCATGGAAGCTTGCCAAACATGTGACATCGAATGCCGTGGTCTTTGTCAAGGGAGAAAGGGCGGTGGGGATCGGCGCTGGGCAGATGAGCCGTGTTGATTCAGCAAAGATAGCAGCCATGAAGGCCAACGAACCTACGGAAGGTTCAGTGATGGCATCGGACGCGTTCTTCCCATTCAGGGACGGCGTGGACGAGGCGGCAAAAGCAGGCGTGACAGCAATCATACAACCCGGCGGAAGCATAAGGGACCAAGAAGTAATAGATGCGGCGAATGAGCACAAAATGGCGATGGTATTCACCGGTTGCAGAGTGTTCAGGCACTGATCAGTCTTCTCTGAGGTCATCTGGGAGAATCGGTTTTCCCTCGGCTTTCCTCTTCATGTGACCGGCAGGGCCGCCCCGCTCTTCCCTTGCTTTTTCAATGCATTCCATATCATCGCAGACAAATGCTGCATAAACGAAGTTTGTGCTGGTCTTACCGCAGAATTGGCATTTGTAATCTTTGAAATCAATTGCCATACCGCTGTATAGCAGTGTTCGGATTAAGGTTTATCCCCCGACACTCTTTTTGGATATTCATTCGTTTTTGGTTACGCATGATACTATGTGCAGCCATTTTTGTTGTGTTTGCGGCATTTATTATAGAACTCGGCTGGAGAAGGTGGCATTTTCATTTAGTTCCGAGGATCATTCAACATCCAGTGAGAAATGCACTGCTTTTGAAGAGTGAGTAAGAGAACCGAGGGAGACGATGTCTGCGCAACCCGCGAAATCGATCACATTCTTTTTGGTTACGTTTCCGGAGGCCTCGATCAGCACATTTTTGTTGACTGCTCTGGCCTTTTCTCTCAACTGCTTTGTCTCCGATGGAGGTAAATGATCGGCCATAATGATGTCCGCCCCCATTTCGGCCGCAAGGATGCCATCATCAATGTTGGTTACTTCGATTTCGATCATCATACCATCAGGTACGTCATGTATGCGGTCCATTGCGTTTTTTACGCCGCCACAGGCGAGGATGTGGTTATCCTTGATCATGACCATGTCATAAAGGCCGTTCCTGTGCGGCCACCCCCCGCCGAGGGCGATAGCTTTTTTCTCAAAGGACCTAAAACCAGGAGTGGTCTTCCTCGTTCCAGCGATTTTCATATCCTGATCCTTTTCCCTTATTATCCTTATGATCGAACTGGTCTCCGTAGCGATCCCGCTCATCCTCATGAGGAAATTGAGTGCTACTCTCTCACCCGTCAGTATTCCCCTGAGAGGACCGTCAAGGGTCATCACCCTCGTATCTTTCCGTACATTTTTTCCATCTTCGATCAGATTTGTTGAAGATACGCCCAACAGCCTGAATATCTCTGCCGCTTCCTCTAATCCCGCGACAGTCGCATCCTCCTCGCATATGATGTGCGCCCTTCCAAGGACATCCGGAACAAAAGCCTCAGTGGTTATGTCCCCAGATCCAACATCTTCTTCCAGAAATGGCCTAAGGTCCATCTCAGACATCCAATTCGAATTCCTTTCCCAGCTCTGGGAGGATCACGTTGTAATCCTGAAGATCATCCAGGAAGAGTTCTCTTGTCTCGGAATGCATCAGGACTATGTTATCCGGCTCGCATTTTCTGGCAAAATTCACGATGTCATCGTGGCCGGCATGCGCCGAGAAATCATATTTCTTGACCTCGCACCCGACCTTCACCATTTCTCCATCGAGGACAATGCTGCCGGTTTCCATCAGAAGCCTTCCGTTGGTATCATCTGCCTGATATCCGACAAGGAGGATGGCGTTCTTGGGGTTATCCTTCAGTATCCTCAGATACTCTAAGACCGGGCCGCCGTCCAGCATACCGCCAGTTGTTACTATGATCTGTCCGGTCGAGGCATGTTTCCTCATGCTTGCGTTCTTCACTTCCATGAAGGTCTTCCTAGCTGCACGCATTGCGCGAGGGTCCCTCAGATATTCGGGATAATTGAGGAATAGGCCGGTGATGGACCTTCCCATGCCGTCGACCCACATCTCGTAGCCAAGGTTCCTGAGTATGATCATTATCTCTTGGGTTCTGCCAACGGCGAAACACGGGATTATGACGGTGCCTCCCCTGTCAATGACCTCATTGATCTTTGAGATGAAAGAGTTAATGGTCTCTTCTCTGGGCGGGTGGTTCCTGCCGCCATATGTTCCCTCAATTATCAGATTCTCGCATTTCACAGGTTTTGCCCCAAAGACAAGTTTCTGATGTTCGGTATGCAGGTCCCCTGTGTAAAGCGTGGTAGTGTCATGTTTGAACTCAAACATGGCGGCGCCTGGAACGTGGCCAGCAGAATGGAGTGTCACATCGGTCTTCCCCAGCTCGATAGTGTCCTTGAATGTGAACGGAACCACTAGCTCCATTGTTTTTTCTATATCGCTGGTGGTATAGGGCTTGTCATATCCTTCGGCGTCTGCTATTTTCAGGCTGTCATAAAGCATGACCTCCGAGATCTCCGCCGAAAGAGGGGTGGTGAAGACCTCGCAGTTGTCCCTTCCGCAGATAGCTGGAACCACGCCGCAATGGTCGAGGTGGCAGTGCGTCAGGAATAGGTGATCTATTCTTGGCGGTATGATGGGGTACTCTGGCGGTTTGGTGGGACTCATGCCGTACTCCACGAGCATCGTCTTTTTTTCGCTTGTTATGGTCATACCCATGCGGCCGACCGTGTCCGCCCCCCCTAAAAATCTAAATTTCATTATCATTATGATTTATTCTCCTTTGTTTTTAATGCCTTCTTTGAAGGACTTTATGTGAAAAGAGGCCAGTTCAGCGGCACTCTTTGACTATGAGTAGTGAGGTAATTATTTCAATGACCTTTGTGTGCGATTAAGGTATTTGTTATGCATATATTTACTTTCCCTAGGTGTGGGTATGTTAAGAAAAAAAGAGAGGACTGATGCGAAACTACTAAAATATGTATGCAGGTTATGTAAATATGGAAACAGCTTCAAACAGCGAGAAAATCATAGGCGGCGTGGGCATAGCCGCTGTTGTAGTATTTCTTATAACCATGCTCGTAGCGACCAATACTAAAGAAAGTTTCACACTTGGAAGCGGAACGCTGGGCGATCTTTTCACAGAGACAGCCCTCGTTGCCGGCTGTATCATAGCCGGCATATTGGGAGCTATATTTGGCCTACTGATAACATTCTGGAAGCCAGAATCGAAAGTGTTCATAGCGAAGGTCCGCGGCATTCTCATCGTACTCTCCGGTGTGGCGCTTGCGGCACTGGGAGCATCGAACGGGAATGAATACGTCGGCTATCTTTTCATAACGCTGATAATTCTGTCCGCGGCATCAGACACTTTCTACAACTGGGTCGTAAACCAGAAGGTACTCATGGTGATCTCCCTGATACTAACGCTGTTCATTGCACTCACAGGAATACTCAGCCAGACCGGCAATAACAACATACTGGGATTTGTATTTGCCGTATTCGTGATAATCTGGATATTGCTTTTGTCGGTGATCAGGTTCATTCCGTTTGCAGAGGCACAGCCGCAAAAGAAAGATAAGAAAGGCAAAGCCAAGGAGAACGAGGCAAAGAAAAAGAACGCTCCCGCTCCGAGGCCCTACCCTGCAAAGAAAGAAGGGCCCAAGAAAGAGGCAGTGAAGCCGGCCGAGAAGAAGGTCAGGGAAGAGCCCAAGAAAGAAGAGCCGAAGAAAAAAGAGTCCAAACCTGCACCGGTGGTAAAGGCAGAACCCAAAAAAGAGGAACCCAAACCTGCACCGGTGGTAAAGGCAGAACCCAAAAAAGAGGAACCCAAACCCGCGGAGCCCAAAGCGGACCCAATAAAAGTCATGAGCTCGAGAGAGGCTGCTGCCGCGAGGGATGCCCGCAAAAAAGAGGAACCAGAACCCGTCAAAGAACCCGAAGTGATCCCCGAGCCTGAACCAGAACCCGTCAAAGAACCCGAAGTGATCCCCGAGCCTGAACTCGAAGAGGCAGATATCGGAATGGATATGGAAGAAGAGAGTTACGATGACCAGGACATAATGGAAGATACTCCGGATGCACTGCTGAGGAGGGCCACATGGAACAAGGGCCTCAGATGCAGAAGATATTACGGAGAGTTCCAGATCCCCATCGCATATGTAAAGGCGAAAGTAGCGGTCTATGTGCAACTGGAGCATGAGGCTAAGGACGCATCGGTCGATGAGGAACTGAGGGCCGGCGGATGGACAGTGTTCCATTATTTGGAAAGAGACATCACCGACGGAAAAGAGCAGGCGGAGGAAATCAACAAGGCCGTAAAGGAGAACCTCAAGGCCGAACGCGCATCAAAAAAGAAGAAAAGCTCTAAAAAATAATCCCTTTCCACAAACTCCTTATTTTTTATTCTTCTACAAGTCTTTATAAACATTTACATAGTTATGGGGCTGGGATGCACGATGGACGAGAGCGCTCTACGCCAGTCTTTGAGAAAAATAATAGATATTGACAATGAGGTCTACAGTACAAGAATGGCCTTCATATTCTGCCTCGGGCTATCTGCCTTTTTATGGTGGATACCTGTGGTCGGCCCCGCAATTACCGGTTATATCTGCGGGAGGAAGACAGGGTCAATGATGAAAGGCTTCATGTGCTCCCTAATGGCAGGGGTGGTCCTGCTTCTGATGGTAAAAGGCATGTCCGCACTTCTTCTGGTGCACGGCGGTTACCCGAATGTCTCCGCAGATGAGGCTGCGAAGGCGTTTGTGGGCGTGACCGGCTCGGTAGCGGATTATCTAAAGACATTCTTTACTCCCGGAACCCCATATTTAAATTATATGGGCCTTGGCGTTTCGACACTGTTCGGCGGTATCGGAGGGATCCTGTCAAGACAGATGCGCAAGGAAACAGCGTACCTTATCTCCCTCGGGGCGACAGAAGGTGCCTTTAGACCGGCAGCAAGGTCCATGCTGCTTTACAGCGCGAACAAGGAAATGGGATTCAAGTCCTTTGACGACTGCATAGAGTTGCAGAAGATGTCAACGAATGAGAACAACCTGAATGAGAAGCAGAAGAACAGGAAACCGGAAAGTGCGAGGGCACCGGAAGGAAAGCCGGTCGCGACCACGGTCCAAACGGTCACCACCACTGTGTCAGGCAGTACTGTGGCCACGCAAGGCAAAGAGCAGAGCAAGGCACAGGGGAGCCCATTCGTAGACATTCTGGAAAGAATCGAGCGCAAAAAGGATAACTAAGCGTGTGCGGGCACACACGCTAAAATATTTTAATATCGGGAGCTGTTGTCTGGTGCAGAGGTAAAGACTTGTTCTGTTCCACATGCGGCTCGATGATGTTCCCGAAGGAAGGAGTGTATGTCTGCAATTCTTGCGGCAATGTGAAAGAAATAGGAAACAAAGCGCAGGTTTTTGTGACAACCTCGGAAGACAGAGAGACAACAGTCATAACCGAGAATGTTGCAACACTCCCCAAAACACGGATAACCTGCCCAGAATGCAATCACAGTGAAGCATACTTTGTAATAAGACAGACGCGCGCGGCGGATGAGCCCGAGACAAGGATATATCGCTGTTGCAAGTGCAACTACTCGTGGAGAGAATACTGAACCTCAGATGGATGTTGGTGGGTAAATGTTCAAAGCAGAAATAAAATCGGAAACCCTCAAAGGGCTGGTCAACATCATCTCGACACTCATAGACGAGGTAAAATTCACTATCACTCCGGAAGGAATGACACTGAAGGCAGTTGATCCGGCACACGTTGCCATGATTGAGCTTAAGGTAGGAGCGAAGGCTTTCGAATCATACTCGGCCAGCGAGACAGAGATAGGTTTGGATCTGGATAAGGTCAAAACAGTACTTAAACTGGCAGGCCAAGGCGACATCATAGCCATGGAGCAGGATGACAACAAAGGAAGGTTCATCTTTAAAATAGGAAATATAACAAGGTCTATGAACCTGGTGGACACATCCAGTATGAATGATCCAAAGGTCCCGCAGCTGACGCTCTCTGCAAACGCGGTCATGCTGGTGGACCTGCTTAAGAGGGGAATGGGCGCAGCAGAGTCAATATCTGACCACATATCCCTAAGGGCGGATCCTGAATTCTTTGAATTGGCATGCGAGGGCGATACAGACGATGTCACTATGAAACTGAAAAGCCAGGACCTTGAGAGTCTGAGTGTGCCATCTGCGGTAGAAAGCCTGTTCCCCCTTGATTATTTCCAGAACATCATAAAAGCAATACCTGCTGGAACGAAGGTAAGGGTAGAACTGGACAGCGACTATCCTGTTAAATTGGCGTTCGGGCTTGCAAACGGCGAGGCAAGTGTTGTGTATTTCCTGGCACCCAGGATAGAGAGCGATTAAGAGATTCTCAGTGGTTGCCATGGAGTATACGGTAGAAGAGCTGGAGAGGAAGGCGAACATTCTCAGATTGGAGGTCATAGAGGCCACTTTTGAGGCTGGGTCCGGACATCCAGGAGGCTCGTTATCATCTGCGGATCTGATGGCCGCGTTGTATTTCAAGGTCATGAGGCACGACCCGTCCGATCCAATGTGGGAGGACCGGGACAGATTCATTCTTTCAAAAGGTCACGTAGCGCCCATCCTATATGCAGCACTTGCTGAATCGGGATATTTCCCGAAAGAAGAACTGATAACTCTCAGAAAGATCGGTTCTAATTTGCAGGGCCATCCGGTAAGAGGAAAGGCACCAGGAGTGGAAATGTCCACCGGTTCTTTGGGTCAGGGCCTGAGCATGGCGTGCGGAATTGCACTGGCCGGGAAGTTGGACAACAAAGATCACAAAATATACTGCCTTCTCGGCGATGGGGAGCTACAGAGCGGGCAGAACTGGGAGGCAGCTATGCTTGCCCATCACTATAAGCTCAATAATCTCATTGCATTCGTGGACCGCAATCGTTTGCAAATAACGGGCAACACGGAAAGCGCGATGTCATTGGACCCTCTGCCTGACAAATGGAGAGCATTCGGATGGAATGTGATCATTGTGGATGGGCACAGCATGGTCCAGATACTAGAGGCCTGTGCAAAGGCCAAAGCGTCAGAGATAAACCCGACAGTGGTGATCATGAACACAATAAAGGGGAAAGGCGTATCATTCATGGAGAACAACTATGAATTCCACGGAAAGGCCTGCAAACCCGCTGAGAAGGACAAAGCCGTGTGTGAGCTGGGGTGCCAGATATGACCGGGCAGAAGCTTGCCCAAAGGAACTACTACGGAAAGGCACTGGCAGATCTGGCGAGGAAGGATACGAAAGTAGTAGTGCTTGACGCAGACCTTGCGGAATCGACAAAGACATTGGAGTTCAAGAAAGTCGCACCGGAAAGGTTCATAGAAGTAGGAATAGCAGAACAGAATATGATAGGCGTAGCGTCAGGGCTGGCGGCATCCGGGAAAACCGTGTTCGCATCGACATTTGCGGTATTCGCCACGGGAAGATGCTGGGAACAGATCCGGTTGGCCGTCGCTTATCCGAGGCTCAATGTAAAGATAGTGGCCACCCACTGCGGGATAAGCGTCGGGGAGGACGGCGCATCGCACCAAGCCCTTGAGGATATAGCACTGATGAGGGTGCTTCCCAATATGACCGTGATATCTCCTGCCGATGCGTACGAGGCGTATGCGGCCACCATTGCTATTGCAGATTTCGACGGCCCCGTCTACATGAGGATGGGTCGCGCCGAGTTCCCGACGATAACAAAAGAAGATGCAGAGTTCGTAATAGGCAAAGCAACGGTCCTCAAAGAGGGGGACGATGTGACCTTAGTAGGCACGGGACAGATGGTCGCGCTTTGCATGGAGGCGGCAGATGCTCTCTTGGAAGAAGGCATTGATGCGGAAGTAATCAATATGTCAACGATAAAACCACTGGACGAAAACACACTTAGAGAGTCCCTGCGGAAAACGGGTTGCGTCACTACCGCAGAGGAACACAGCATCGTCGGAGGTCTGGGCGCTTCGGTCGCCGAATTCATTTCTCAGGATATGCCCGTCCCGCTTGAGAGGATAGGCACAAAGGATACATTTGGGGAATCTGGAACCCCGGCCCAGCTCTTTGAGAAATATGGGCTTACTTCTAAAGATATCGCAGAGGCTGCAAAAAAGGCATTGGAGAGGAAGAAGGAGTTGAAAGGATGAAGATATTCATTGATACAGCAAACCTTGATATGATCAAGGAGATCAACAGCTGGGGGATACTGGACGGCGTGACCACGAACCCGAGCCTTATAGCAAAAGAAGGCACGGATACAAGGACAAGGGTCAAAGAGATAGCCGAGATAGTGGATGTCCCTATATCGGCAGAGGCCATGTCCCTTGATGCGGAAGGCATGATAAAAGAGGGTCGCGAACTCGCATCCATTCATGAGAATATCAATGTCAAACTCCCTATGTGCATCGAATCTCTGAAAGCGACAAAAGTGCTTTCAAGTGAGGGTATCGATGTGAACATGACCCTTATTTTCTCTCCGCAGCAGGCGTTGCTTGCCGCAAAAGCAGGGGCAAGATATGTTTCTCCATTCGTTGGACGTCTGGATGACATAGGGCTTTACGGGACGGAGATCTTGGGACAGGTGGTCGGCGTGTTCTTCAATTATGGATTCGACACGGAAGTGATCGCCGCCAGCATCAGAGGTCCGATGCATGTTCTTGAAGCAGCATCTATGGGATGCGACATTGCAACAATACCATACAACGTGTTGCTTCAGATGGTATCTCACCCAAAGACAGATGAGGGCATACAGAACTTCATCAAGGACTACGAGAAGTCCAAGAAGAAATGATGTGGTATCATGCATGATGCAGTGGTGGTGGGCGGAGGTCCCGCCGGAACCATCACAGCCGGCCTTTTGGCAGAAGACCATGATATACTTGTAATAGAGGAGCACGCCTCGTCCGGTCTCCCGATGCAGTGCGCAGGGCTTGTGACGCAGGACGTGATCGACATGTGCGGCGTCAGCCCCGACATTTTGAACAGGATCAGGGGGGCGGACGTAATCTTTCCGGACGGCGGAAGATTTGAGGTAAGGGCGGAAGGGACCAAGGCGTTGCTCATAGACCGGACGGACCTGGACAGAAAGCTTGCGGAGCATGCGATCGATAAAGGTGCAGAGATAAGATATGGCACGAAGTATTCCGGCTGCAGAGTATCCTGCGAAGAGGTTTTGATATCAACAGATCAGGGAGAAATAAGATCCAAGCTGATCGTCGGAGCGGATGGGCACAGCTCCAAAGTAGCGATGTCCTTGGGAAGCAATCTCCCCAGAGAATATGTCTACGGCATCGAAGTGGATGCAAAACACAGATTGGAACATGATGATGTGATGACGCTGAGAATAGGATCGGAATTCGCACCAGGATTCTTCAGCTGGGAGATACCATTCGGAGATATGGTAAGGGTCGGCCTTTGTGTGAGCGCTGGAAGTTGCAGCAACCCTAACGAATATCTGAAAAAACTATTGAAGGCATCAGGCATAGAGAGAGAAAATATAGTATCAAAATATGCGGGAAAGATACCTCTCGGAGGGAGACCCAGATCATACGGGGACAGAACGCTTTTGATAGGCGATGCGGCCGGGCAGATCAAACCCGTGTCAGGAGGGGGGTTATATCCCATATGCAAAGCGGCGCCGATCCTCGAGAGAACCGCCAGAGAAAGCCTTCGTCGTAACAGAATGACATCCAAGGATCTCTTTGAATATGAAAAGAGATGGAAAAAAGAGATGGGCCGGGAGTTGTCAAGAGGCTACTGGATAAGAAAGATATTCACCGGTCTGTCCGATAAGGACCTTGATAAAGTATTCAATATAATAGACAGGGAAGACATGAGATCGATACTGGATCATATAGATCTAGACAACCCAAGCAATGTTGCGTTCCCAATGCTCAAGAAGCCGCAGGTAGGCATCAGGCTCCTCCCTCTGATGTTGAGAGGAATAATATGAGGATGACGAAGCAGGCACGCATAAAGTCCTCAGAGGCAGCAGACATAATACCATACCTAATGGAATTGGAGCTGGTGGACAGGTCTGCAAAAATAAGCAAGGACGGAGACCACAGGCTGGTACCGGTCGCATACGGCAGAGAGGACGATCTGATCAGGATGGGGTATGAGATCACAGAAGGCCCGGCCCATACTTTGGAAAGAAAGAGACCACAGGAACGCATACTCAATGAGCTCTCCTATCTCCCGGAAGCTGTAAGGTCGGCTTTGCCTATGAAATGGGAATACGTTGGGGACGTAGTGATACTGAAGGTGGATGAAGTATGTCTGCCATACAAAAGAACAATAGGGGAAGCGTATGCGGACATCCTTGGGGCAAAGACCGTATGCGCGGATTCAAACGGAATAGCAGGG
>Ga0123357_10009023_pt1 | contig 12545 bp, 14 predicted proteins | sample TergutEmb28metaG_FD_89873 | JGI IMG/M metagenome (GOLD analysis project Ga0123357, IMG submission 89873) | Embiratermes neotenicus P4 segment gut microbial communities from Petit-Saut dam, French Guiana - Emb289 P4 | ecosystem: Host-associated > Arthropoda: Insects > Digestive system > Gut ... | reverse complement strand
GCGCGACTACGGCACCGGGGCGCAGATCCTGGTCGATCTGGGGGTGCGCTCGATGCGGCTGCTCACCAACAACCCGGCCAAGCGCGCCGGGCTGGAGGGGTACGGGCTGCGGGTGCTGGACCGGGTGCCGCTGCCCACCCACGTCACCGCCGAGAACATCCGCTACCTGCGCACCAAGCGCGACCGGATGGGCCACGACCTGGACCTGGATGGCGCGCTGGCGACCGAGCGCGGAACCGACCAGTGAGCGCGACCGGCGCGCCGGAGGCGGGCCCGATCGACGGCGCGGCGGGGCTGCGGGTGGCGGTGGTCGCGGCGCGCTGGCATGAGCCGGTGATGGACGGCCTGCTGGCCGGCGCGCGCCGGGCGCTGGCCGACTCGGGGGTACGGGCGGTGACCGTGGTGCGGGTGCCCGGCGCCTTCGAGCTGCCGGTGGCGGCGGCCCGGCTTGCGGCGGCCCGGCCTGCGGCGGCCGGCGGCCGGTTCGACGCGATCGTCGCGCTCGGCGTGGTGATCCGCGGCGGCACCCCGCACTTCGAGTACGTCTGCCAGGCGGCCACCGCCGGGCTGACCGAGGTCGCCACGCGCACCGGGATCCCGATCGGCTTCGGCGTGCTCACTTGCGACGACGAGCGCCAGGCGCTGGACCGCGCCGGGCTGCCCGGCTCGGATGAGGACAAGGGCTACGAGGCCGCCGCCGCCGCGCTGGCCACCGCGGTGGCGCTGCGCGAGTTCTGGGCCTAGGCGGCCGCGAGTTCTGGGCCTAGGCGGCCGCGGCGGTTAGCAGGATCTCCGCGTCGATCTCCGCTGCGGTGCGCGCCGGGACGCCGCGCTCCGCCAGCATCGCGCGAACGATGCCTACCGCCATGCTGAGATCATCAGGGTCGCGCGCGTACAGATCGACAGCGAGCTGCTGGCCCGGGTAGTCCAGTGCCACCTCGACGTTGATGCCGGTGATCATGGGCAGGTCAAGTGCCCGGAGCACGTCCACGACCAAGTCGCGCTGCGCCAAGTCAGACAGAACCAGGCTCTCCTGCACTCCACCATCCTAGACCGGAATCGTCACCAAGGATGATCACAATTTCGTCGAGGTGGCGCCCGTATTGGCGAAGCGCGTGTCCGAGGCCGGCCCGCGCGATCGTCTGCTGAAGGTCGCCGATACGGGCATCCACGACAATACGGCGCGACTGGTGGCGACCCGTGCGAATACCTGCGAGGATGGCATTCTCGGTCGCCACAGCTGTTTTCGTTTCAAGCGTCACGGGCACGGCTTCGATGACCGCGTCCGGAGTGCGTTGGTGGTGACCCGGACGGCGGTCCACCGACACGACGTTGACCCCCCGCGAGCGCAGCCACGCGCAAGAGTTTAGCGGCGGCTGGCGGGCGGTGTTCAGAAGAACATGAATGCCCTCGGCGTTGCCCGGGTCGAGAACGGGGACATACTCGGGGCATGGGGCATCTAGGGGCTAGGGAGTTCATCGATCGGGTCGTCGACCCTGGCACGTTCGTCTCCTGGGACGCCGCGCCGATCCGGCCGTTCGCGCCCACCGGCGAGTTGGACCCGGAGTACACGCGCTCGCTGGAGCGGGCCCGCGCGCGCACCGGGGTGGACGAGTCGGTGCTCACCGGCGAGGCGCGCCTGGGCGGGCATCGGGCGGCCGTCGCCGCCTGCGAGTTCGGTTTCCTGGGCGGGTCCATCGGGGTGGCCTCCGGGCAGCGGCTGGCCGGCGCGATCGAGCGGGCCACCGCCGAGCGGCTGCCGCTGCTGGCCTCGCCGGCGTCCGGCGGCACCCGGATGCAGGAGGGCACGGTCGCCTTCTTGCAGATGGTGATGATCGCCACGGCGGTCGCCCAGCACCGCCGGGCCGGGCTTCCGTACCTGTCTTATCTGCGCAACCCCACCACCGGCGGGGTGTTCGCCTCCTGGGGATCGCTGGCGCACATCACCATGGCCGAGCCGGGCGCGCTGATCGGGTTCCTCGGGCCGCGGGTGTACCAGGCGCTGTACGGCGAACCGTTCCCCGAGGGGGTGCAGACCGCCGAGAACCTCTACGTGCGGGGGCTGATCGACGCGGTGGTGCCCCCCGAACAGCTGCGCGAGATCGTCATCACCGCGCTGGACGTGGTCGGCGCGGCGCGCGCTCCGGCGCCGGTGGCCGCGGTGGACGAGGCTGACGTGACGGTCGACGAGGCGCCGGCGTGGGAGTCGATCACGCGGTCCCGCGACCGGCGCCGGCCGGGGGTGCGGGACCTGCTCGCGGTGGCCGGGTCCAGCGTGACCGCGTTGCGCGGCACCGGCCGGGGCGATGACGACCCGGGCATGCTGCTGGTGCTGGCGGAGTTCGAGGGCGTGCCGACGGTGGTGCTCGGCCACTGCCGGCAGGGGGCCACCCCGCTGGGGCCGGGCGGGCTGCGCGTGGCGCGGCGCGGCATGCGCCTGGCCGAGGAGTTGCATCTGCCGTTGCTCACGGTGGTGGACACCGCCGGGGCGGCGCTGTCGGTGGACGCCGAGCAGGGCGGGCTGGCCGGCGAGATCGCCCGCGCCCTGGTGGACCTGACCACGCTGCACACCCCGACGATCTGCCTGCTGCTGGGCCAGGGCACCGGCGGCGGGGCGCTGGCGCTGCTGCCCGCTGACCGGGTGCTGGCCGCGCAGCACGCGTGGCTCGCGCCGCTGCCCCCGGAGGGCGCCTCGGTGATCCGTCACCGCGACACCGCGCACGCCGCCGAGCTGGCGCAGGCGCAAGGGGTGCGCAGCGTGGACCTGCGCCGGCACGGGATCGTGGACCGGGTGATCGCCGAACGGCCGGACGCCGCCGACGAGCCGGCCGAGTTCCTGCACCGCCTGGCCCGGGTGCTGGCCGCCGAGCTGGCCGAGCTGGAGCGGCGGGACCTGGAGGAGCTGCGCGCCGCGCGCGCGCTGCGCTACCGCCACCTCGGGGCGGGCTGATACCGGGGCCGACCTCGGCTCGCTACGCTGCTCGGATGGGCACCGAGCAGAAATCATTGCGGGACGCATTGCGGGTCCGGCCGGGGGCGGTGAACCTGGCCGGCTACGACACGGCGGCCACCCCGCTCTCCCCGGGCGGCAAGGACAAGGCGCTGCGGGCGATGGCGGCTTCGCCGCTGGCCGAGCTGCAGGAGCGGTTGTACGCCGAGGCGACGGCCGGCGGCCGGCGCAGCGTGCTGCTGGTGCTGCAGGGCACCGACACCGCCGGCAAGGGCGGGGTGGTCAACCACGTCGTCGAATTGCTCTCCCCGGAGGGCGTGCGGGTGACCGCGTTCAAGGTGCCCACCCCGGAGGAGGCGGCGCACCACTTCCTGTGGCGGATCCGCAAGGCGCTGCCGTCGCCGGGCGTGGTCGGGGTGTTCGACCGCTCGCACTACGAGGACGTGCTGGTGCCCCGGGTGCACGAGCTGGTGCCGGAGTCCGAGTGGCGGCGGCGCTACGAGGAGATCAACGCCTTCGAGGCGGACTTGGCCGCCAAGGGCACCACCGTCGTCAAGTGCTTCTTGCACATCTCGCACGCCACCCAGCGGGAGCGGCTGTTGGCGCGCCTGGCGGACCCGACCAAGCAGTGGAAGTTCCAGGAGGCCGACCTGGACGAGCGGGCCTACTGGTCGGACTACCAGGCCGCCTACTCCGGGATGCTGGACGCCTGCGACTCCGACGCCGCGCCGTGGTACGTGGTGCCCTCCGATCGCAAGTGGTACCGCAACTGGGCGATCGGCGAGCTGCTGCGCGAGACGCTGGTGGAGCTGGACCCGCAATATCCGAAGCTAGACCTGGACCTGCCCCGGCTGCGGCTGCGGCTGCGCCCGCCGTACTGAGTCGCTGTGCTGAACCGCTGTGCTGAACCGCAGTAGCGAGCCGCATCACCGCGCCGCCCGTTATCGGGCCGCCCGTTACCGGGCCGCGGTGGCGCGCCGCCGCGCTGAGCGCCGCTGAGCCGTGCGCGTCACCCCGGCCGCGTGGGCGGTCACCATCGTCGCGGTGGTGGCCGTGCTGGCGGTGGATGTGTTCCTCGTCCGGCGCCGTCCGCGCATCCCGTCGACGCGCGAATGCGCAGCGCACCTGGCGGGCTACGTCGGCCTCGCGGTGGCGTTTGCCATCGGGGTGTGGCTGGTCGCCGGCGGGCGCTACGGAGGGCAGTTCATCGCTGGTTGGCTGACCGAATACTCCCTTTCGGTGGACAACCTGTTCCTGTTCGTGCTGATCATGTCCCGGCTGCGGGTGCCCGGGCGGCTGCAGCAGCAGGCGCTGCTCGCCGGCATCGTCATCGCGCTGGTGGCGCGCGTGGCGTTCATCGCGCTCGGCGCGGCGCTGATCGACGCCTTCAGCTGGGTGTTCTACCTGTTCGGCGCGTTCCTGCTGTACACGGCGGTCCGGCTGGCCGGGGCGCGCGGCGGCATGGTTCACCAGGACGGCGCCGCCCACCAGGACGGCGCCGCGGCCGGCGACGACGACGGCGCGCGCCACCCCGGGGACGGTGCCGCGGCCGGGGACGGCGGCGGGGGCGCCGGCGACCCCGGCCGGGTGGTGCGCTGGCTGCGCCGGGCGGTGCCGTCCACGCCGGACTACCACGACGGCCGGCTCACCGTCCGGGTCGGCGGGCGGCGGCTGGCCACCCCGATGCTCGCCGTGGTGGTGGCGCTGGGCGCGGCCGACCTGGCGTTCGCGTTGGACTCCATCCCGGCGATCTACGGGCTCACCGCCGAGCCGTACCTGGTGGCCACCGCGAACCTGTTCGCGCTGATGGGGCTGCGCCAGCTGTACTTCCTGATCGGCGGGCTGCTGCGCCAGCTGGTCTACCTGTCGCACGGACTGGCCGCGCTGCTGGCGTTCATCGGCGTCAAGCTCGTGCTGCACGCGCTGGCGGAGAACTCGTTGCCGTTCGTCAATGGCGGCCGGGCGGTGGGCTGGGCGCCGGAGATCCCGACCTGGGCGTCACTCGCAGCGATCGCCGCTATCCTCGCGGTGACCACTGTCGCCAGCCTGCTGCGCGCCCGGCCGAGTCCCGCCGCCTAACCCGGCCGCGCCGCGCCGCCTAACCCGGCCGAGGCCCGCCGCCTAACCCGGCCGCGCCCGCCGCCGAGCTCGGCCGAGGCCCGCGTCACAGCCTGGCCGAGCCCTTGCGACACTGGCTACAGTCTTGGTATGACCGGCGGCAGCGGGTGGAGGTGCGCATCATGACATCTGTTGGTATGGCCGACTTCGTCGATATGGACCGCCTGCAACGTTTGCAGCGCGCGTTCGCGGACGCCACCGAGCTGGGCGTGGTGACGGTGGACAACCAGGGCGTCCCGGCGCTTCCCCCGTCGCATTTCAGCGAGTTCTGCAACCGGATGCGCGCCGACTCGGTGACCGGTCGGCTGTGTCGGCTGTGCGACGCGCACGGTTCCTGCCAGGCGGCGATCAGCGGTCGGCCCTACGTGTATCGGTGCCACGCCGGCCTGCTGGACATGTCCATGCCGCTGGTGGTCGACGGGCTGTACGTGGGCGCGGTGCTGTGCGGCCAGGTGTTGCTGGCACAGCGCCAGTCGGAGCTGCCGTCGCTGATCGCCGAGCCGCCCAACCCGGCCGCGCGACGGCTGTCGGAGACCATCCCGCAGGTCACCGCGCGCAAGGTCAAAGGCGTCGCCGACGCGCTGTTCGAGCTCAGCCACGAGATCACTGACCGGCCCATCTCGCGGCCGGCGCGGATCAGCGCCGACGACCCAGGCGAGCCCGGCTGGCGCGCGGGCGGACTCGAGCTGGACGCCAACACCCAACAGGTGATCGAGTCGGCGCTGGCCGCCGACCTGCCGGGCGCCGTCGACGCGCTCACCGCGGCGCTGGACGTGATCTGGCAGGCGCGGTTCACCGAGCATCGGATGCGCTCGCAGCGCGCGCTGCTGGCGGCGCTGCTGGCCGCGGTCGAGCAGCACGCCCCGGACGCGGCGCCGGCCTGCCGCGCGCGCCTGGGCGAGCGCGACCACCGGTTGGACCGCTGGTCGGCGCAGCTGGCCGGCGAAGCGCTCGCCGACACCGTGGTCCGCGCGCTGGAGCGCGAGCGCGGGGCGCGGCCGGGCATCAACGAGCTGCTCAACGCGCTGGCCCGCGACCTGTGCGACGACCGGGACTTGGCTGATGCGGCCCAGTTCCTGGCGATGTCGCCGAGCCGGCTGTCGCACTCGTTCAAACGCGCCACCGGGTCGACCTTCGGGGCGTACAAGACCGCGCGGCGGGTCGAGCGCGCCAAGCTGCTGCTGCGCTGCACCGACGAGGCGATCGGCGAGATCGCCGCCGCCACCGGCTTCTCCCGGGCCGGCTACTTCACCCGGGTGTTCCGCGCCGAGACCGGGGTGACCCCGCGCGCCTGGCGCGCCGAGGCGAGCGCGCCGCCGGCGGCTAGCGCGCCAGCCGCGCCGACAGCTCCGCCAGCCCTTCGCCGGTCCATGCTGACACCGCGATGATCTCGCGCGCGCCGGCGCGGTGGAGCCGCTCCCGCGCGGCCCGCCGTCGCTCGGCGTCAGCGATGTCGATCTTGGTGATGATGCCGATCACCGGTTTGGTGAAAAACGTGGCGAAACCGGGCGGGATGGTCTCCTGACCCTCGCTGGCCGACTGCAGCAGCGCCACCAGATCGGCCCCCGGCTCGGCCTGTTGCAGCGCGCGCCGCAGATGGCCGTGCCGCAGGTACTCCCCGGGGGTGTCGATCAGGGTGTCGAGATACTGCGTGGTCTGCGTCTTCACGCGCGCCAGCCGCTGGTCGCGCAACCGTTGCGCCAGGGTGGTTTTCCCGCAGCCGACGCTGCCCACCAGCATCAGCCGGGCCGTGCCGGCCGGGCCAGCCAGCCGGGCCATCAGGTGCGGGTGATCGGCGCCGGGGTGAAGCCGAGCACGTCGCGCAGCACGTCGGCGGCGGCGCGCACCGCGGCCTCGACGTCGGCGAGGTCGCCGAGCAGCAGCAGGGACCCGGAGAAGCGGTCGACGAACCCGATCCGCACCCCGGCCGCCTTGGTGGCGGCGTCGGCGGCGATGATCGCCGCTTCCGCTGGGGTGATGGTGAGCACCCCGATCGCGCCGCCGCCGTCCAGGCCCACCTTCTCGCACAACTCGGGGTCCGGGTTGGCGATGATGTGCGCCAGGGTCACCTGCTTGCCGGGGACGAACTCCTGGATGATGCGCTGTTTGGCGCCGGGCAGGCCGAGATCGCCGGTGGACAGCCCGTCCGTGGTCAAGCGCTCTCCTTGACATCGGCACACTCGCCTTCGCGGGTGGCGCTGTGCGACGGCTCGCCCGACGGCTCGCGGTGCGACGGCTCGCCCGACGGCTCGCCGGACGAAGGTTCGCGGCGCGAGCGCTGCCAAACTACCAGCCTGGCCGCAGGGGGGCGCAAGCAAGTGTCATTCGTGCGGCGGAATGTGTAACTCGGCGGCATGGGTCTGTAACTCCCGTCGCCCGAAAGTGCCGCTAGCCGGCAAAAGCTCCCCAACTCGCGCCGCAACGAATAGCCTCGGCGGGAACGGGCGGTCCCAAACGGTCCAGTTCGTCCGTGCCGGACGTCCGTCGATGGACGCAACGCGTGTCCACCATCGCGGTCGCGACTGATCGGGCCGCATGGCTCGACCACGACAACTCGGCCACCCACAACCCGGCCGACGACAAGGAGTGAGGTCAATGCAAGAAGCCCTGGGCATGGTGGAGACGAAAGGCTTTGTCGCCGCCGTCGAGGCGGCGGACGCGATGGTCAAGTCCGCCAATGTGTCGCTGCTGGGCAGCCAGCGGGTCGGCTCCGGCCTGGTGACGATCCTGGTGCGCGGCGATGTGGGCGCGGTCAAGGCCGCGACCGACGCGGGCGCGGTGGCCGCCGGCAACGTCGGCGAGGTCGTCTCGGTCCACGTCATCCCGAGACCGCACAACGACGTGGAGAAGATCCTCCCGTCGCCGGCGCCGGCCAAGTGAGCTAGAGCCAGGGAGGCGACATGGCTAACGACGAGCTGCTCAGCCAGGTCATGGCGGCAGTCAAGCAGAAGCTGGGGCAGGCCGAGGCGTCCGCGCCGGCCGGCGCGTCGATCGCGTCGACCCGCGCCCAGGACGCGCTGGCCTCGCGCCCGGTGTGCACCGAGTTCGTCGGGATCAACCCGCTCGGCGACTCGATCGGGCTGGTGATCCCGAACGTCGACCCGCAGATCCACGCGCTGATGGGCATCGAGCCGAAGTACCGCTCGATCGGCATCCTGGGCTCGCGCACCGGGGCCGGGCCGCAGATCTTCGCCGCCGACGAGGCGGTCAAGGCGACCTCCTCCGAGATCGTGGCGATCGAGCTGCCCCGCGACACCAAGGGCGGGGCCGGGCACGGCTCGCTGGTCATCTTCGGCGCGGAGGACGTCTCCGACACCCGCCGCGCGGTCGAGGTCGCGCTCTCCGAGCTGGACCGGACCTTCGGCGACGTCTACGGCAACGACGCGGGCCACTTGGAGTTCCAGTACACCGCGCGCGCCAGCCACGCGCTGAACAAGGCGTTCGGCGCCCCGGTGGGCAAGGCGTTCGGCATCACCGTCGGCGCGCCGGCGGCGATCGGCGTGGTGCTGGCCGACACCGCGGTCAAGGCGGCGACCATCGACGTCATCGGGTTCGCCAGCCCCGCCAAGGGGACGAGCCTGACCAACGAGGTCAACTCGTTCTTCACCGGTGATTCGGGAGCGGTGCGCCAGGCCATCATCGCCGCGCGCGAGGTGGGCCGTCAGCTGTTGGGTGCGATGGGCGCTTGGCCGGAGTCGACCACCACCCCGTACATCTGATCGGGGGAGTGCTGTGGCTATGAGATCCAAGCGGTTCGAGGCGCTCGACGCCCGTCCGGTCAATCAGGACGGGTTCGTCACCGAGTGGCCCGAGGTCGGCTTCATCGCGATGGAGGGGCCCAACGACCCCAAGCCGTCGATCAAGATCGCCGGCGGGCGGATCGTCGAGATGGACGGCAAGACCCGCGACCAATTCGACATGATCGACACCTTCATCGCCAACTACGGCATCAAGCTGGACGGCGCCGAGGCCGTCAACGCGATGGACTCGGTGGAGCTGGCGCGCAAGATGATGGACATCAACGTGCCGCGCGCCGAGGTGATCGCGCTGACCACCTCGATGACCCCGGCCAAGCTGACCGAGGTGGTCAGCCAGATGACCGTGCTGGAAATGATGATGGCGGTGACCAAGCTGCGGGCGCGGCTGATCCCGGCCAACCAGGGGCACGTGACCAACCTGCGCGACAACCCGGTGCTGATCGCGGCGGACGCCGCCGAGGCGGCGCTGCGCGGCTTCTCCGAGGAGGAGACCACGGTCGGGGTGGCGCGCTACGCGCCGTTCAACGCCATCTCGGTGCTGGTCGGCGCGGAGGTCGGCCGCCCGGGCATCCTGACCCAGTGCGCGGTCGAGGTGGCCACCGAGCTGACCCTGGGCATGCGCGGGTTCACCACCTACGCCGAGACGGTCTCGGTGTACGGCACCGAGCCGGTGTTCATGGACGGCGACGACACCCCGTGGTCCAAGGGGTTCCTCGCCTCCTGCTACGCCTCCCGGGGGCTGAAGATGCGCTTCACCTCGGGCACCGGCTCGGAGGTGCAGATGGGCTACGCCGAGGGCAAGTCGATGCTCTACCTGGAGGCCCGCTGCGTGTACATCACCAAGGCGGCCGGCTCGCAGGGCATCCAGAACGGCTCGGTGTCCTGCGTCGGCGTGCCGGCGGCGGTGCCGTCCGGGGTGCGGGCGATCCTGGCGGAGAACCTGATCGCGATGGCGCTGGACCTGGAATGCGCCTCGTCCAACGACCAGACCTTCACCCACTCCGACCTGCGCCGGGTGGCCCGGACCCTGATGCAGTTCGTGCCCGGCACGGACTTCGTCTGCTCGGGCTACTCCTCGGTGCCCAACTACGACAACATGTTCGCCGGGTCCAACTGGGACGCCGACGACTACGACGACTGGCTGGTGATCCAGCGCGACCTCAAGCTTGAGGGCGGGCTGCTGCCGGTGGCCGAGGCGGACGTGATCGCGGCGCGCAACAAGGCGGCCAAGGTGCTGCAGGCGATGTTCCGCGGCCTGGGGCTGACCGAGGTCACCGACGCCGAGGTCGAGGCGGCCACCTACGCGCGCGGCTCCAACGACATGCCGGCGCGCGACGTGGTCGAGGACCTCAAGGCGGCCGACAACCTGATCAAGCGCGGGCTGACCGGGGTGGACATCGTCAAGACGCTGGCCGCCGCCGGCTTCGCCGACGTCGCCGAGCACGTGTTCAACATGCTCAAGCAGCGCGTGGTGGGCGACTACCTGCACACCTCGGCGATCCTGACCGAGGACTTCAAGGTGCTGTCCGCGGTCAACGTGCCCAACGACTACCGCGGCCCGAAGACCGGCTACCAGATCCCACCCGAGCGCTGGGAGCGGATGAAGAACATCCGCCAGGCCGTCAGTCCCGAGAGCATCTGAGGTGAGTGCCATGGACGACAAGACCCTTGCGGCCATCATCGAAGATGTCATGCGCGAGATGGGCCTGGGCGGCGGATCCCCGGCGCCCGCGGCTGGCGGGCGCGCCGCGTCCAGCCCGGCCTCGGCCGGGGCCGGCAAGCTGCGGATCGCCGAGACCGGGCCGGCCGAGCGCGGGACCAGCCCGCGCGAGGTGGTCATCGCGCTCGCGCCGGCGTTCGGCGGCGCGCGCACCCGGACCATCATCGATCAGCCGCACGACGAGGTGCTGCGCGAGGTCTGCGCCGGCATCGAGGAGGAGGGGCTGACCTACCGGTTCATCCGGGTGTTCCGCACCGCCGACGTCGGCATGATCGCGCACGAGGCGGCCAAGCTGTCAGGCTCGGGGGTGGGCATCGGCATCCAGTCGCGCGGCACCACGGTGATCCACCAGAAGGATCTGCCGCCGCTGTCCAACCTGGAGCTGTTCAGCCAGTCCCCGCTCATCGACCTGGCCACTTTCCGCGCGATCGGCAAGAACGCGGCCAAGTACGCCAAGGGTGAGTCGCCGGAACCGGTCCCGGTGCGCAACGACCAGATGGCGCGTCCCAAGTACCAGGCCATCGCGGCCCTGCTGCACATCAAAGAGACGCAGTTGTGCGACCCAGACAAGAAGACCCAGACGTTGCGGGTCGAGTACGCGTAGGGAGCGTGGCGAGGATGGATCAGGAACAGCTAGTCCGCCAGATCATGGCGGAAGTGTTGGCCGCCTTGGGCAACGCGCCGCGCTCCGGCGCGACGGGGCCGGCCGGTCCCGGCGCGCGGGTGACCAAGGACGACTACCCGCTGGGGGAGCGCTCGCCGGAGCTGATCAGCTCGGCCAGCGGCAAGCGGCTGGCCGACTTCTCCCTGGACAAGGTGTTGTCCGGGGAGTTCAGCGCGGATGACTTCCGCATCGCGCCGCAGACCCTGGAGCTGCAGGCCCAGGTGGCCGAGTCGGACGGGCGGGACAGCCTGGCGCGCAACCTGCGGCGCGCCGCCGAGCTGACCGCGGTGCCCGACGACCAGCTGCTGGGCGTGTACAACGCGCTGCGGCCGTACCGCTCGACCAAGGCCGAGCTGTACGCGATCGCCGATGACCTGGAGACCAAGTACCACTGCGTCATCAACGCGGCGTTCATCCGCGAGGCGGCCGACGTGTACGCCCAACGCGGCCGGCTGAAAGCCGACTGACCGCTGGCGCCGACTGACAAGAACGAGAGAAACCCCCGCCATGGCCTTGATCGCCGGCATTGACATCGGCAACGCCACCACCGAGGTGGCGCTGGCCCAGGCGTCCGGCGCCAGTTGTGAGTTCCTGGCGTCGGCGCTGGTGCCGACCACCGGGATCAAGGGCACGGCGGGCAACCTGCGGGGCATGGTGCACGCGCTGGAACTGGCGCTGGCCAAGGCCGGGCGCGCCCTCGGCGAGCTGGACTTGATCCGGATCAACGAGGCCGCCCCGGTCATCGGCGACGTGGCCATGGAGACGATCACCCAGACCGTGATCACCGAGTCCACCATGATCGGGCACAACCCGGCCACCCCCGGCGGTGAGGGCATCGGGGTGGGCGTCACCATCGCTCTCGACGCGCTGGCCGCCGCCCCCGGCGACGGTCCGTGGATCGTGGTGGCCGGCGGTGGGCAGCGGTTCGACGAGGTGGCCCGGCTGATCAACGCCGCGGCCGGGCGCGCCCGGGTGACCGGCGCGATCCTGCGCTCCGACGACGGGGTGCTGGTGCACAACCGGCTGGCCAACAAGATCCCGATCGTCGATGAGGTGACCCTCATCGACCGGGTGCCGCTGGGCATGACGGCGGCCATCGAGGTGGCCGCGCCAGGGCACATCATCGACACCCTGGCCAACCCCTACGGCATCGCCACCTTGTTCGGGCTCAGCCCCGAGGACACCAAGTCGGTGGTGCCGATGGCGCGCGCGCTGGTCGGCAACCGGTCCGCGGTGGTGATCAAGACTCCGGCCGGGGACGTCACCGAGCGGCACATCCCGGCCGGGTCGCTGACCTTCGTCGGGGCCGCCCGCTCGGCCGCGGTGGATGTCACG
>Ga0123357_10009021_pt1 | contig 12546 bp, 4 predicted proteins | sample TergutEmb28metaG_FD_89873 | JGI IMG/M metagenome (GOLD analysis project Ga0123357, IMG submission 89873) | Embiratermes neotenicus P4 segment gut microbial communities from Petit-Saut dam, French Guiana - Emb289 P4 | ecosystem: Host-associated > Arthropoda: Insects > Digestive system > Gut ... | reverse complement strand
TTAGGAATTAGTGAAAGCATCCCTGGCCCAAAACGAGGGAGGGTCAATGTTTGAACCAGGCCCCTTTTTTAAATGCCCACGGGTAATTACAGTTTTGCGCCCCCCCCCCCCACACACACACGCGCGCACGAACACAGTTTTCCTACTGTAGCATTAAATAGGAACGAAATATTTTTGCCATTTATTGGCTATTATTAATTTGGCTGTTAAAATCTACAAGTGCCTATAATTGTCTCCACACGCCCTTCTTGCTCAGTATGAAATAGAAAGTATCATTCCTTACATTGCCACAACATTTAATCCCGTAAAAGAAAAGTATGCAGTTAACTGCGGTAACTGTATTGTGCTTCAATCCCCATTTGACTGAGGCTTCCATAACTCCAGACTTGAAATTAAACGTGTTTAAAAAAGAAAAACAGTTCTATCAAATGTCATATTCTTGACTTACGTGTTCACCCTATTACACTATAATGCATTGTTAGTATTTAATGTTCAGTTTATTTAAGCCAGGTTAAAGACATGGTATACACGCTGAAACATAATTTAGAGGTCACTCACTGCTGCGGAGTCCCGTTGGCTGTGGTGTAGTACCACAAGTTACCACCAGGAGAGTGTTCAAGGTGAAGTAAGACGGCCGTGGCCAGGAAGGTATTCCAAGAGGCTAGGGACAGTGTTGTGCCGGCTAAGACAAGACCGTGAGCAGGTAGAAGGGATGCATGGAGTGAATGGCAGTGTGTATTTCTTCTTCCTTGTGTTTGCGAGGGTATTTTTAAACACTTGTAGCTGAGTAATTGCCGTCAATTAAAACACACGTAATGATAGGATGAAGTGACAGTGCTGTTTTGGTGAATACTATTTGTTTCGTTTCGTGTGTTGTCAAGGAAACGGAAAAGTGCAGGTGCGAAAATGAATTGATGATGTTACTGTTTCTGTAAAACTGACGATGATGATTGTGAAAAGTTTGCGGTTTCTGGACTTCTAAACGAAATATGACGCTCTGATCGACTCATTGTGTATCCTAACTTCTAACCTCAAAAACAGTGACAAATTTCAAGCTCTACTGCTGATCAAACTGTGAATGATTAACCTGACGTCGTTGCATTTGGTACAGTGTGGTGAATTCAGTTCCAAATGGATTATTTTGTACCCGTAGTGATGTTCCACCAGTCAAGAAGAATGTTATCAAGAGAGCAGTGCGGATAACGTCACCGATATCAATGTAAGTCCCATTTGACTGTTTGACAAAGACGTTACGAGTCGCAAAGGCGAAAATATCTGAACACTGAAGCTATTTCATCGCTGTTCCTAGTGACACTCAGCGTTCAGTTAACCTCCAAACTAAACTGCTTCTTTATTAGATATTACTGCTTATGAACATCTCGACAAACGTAAAGGTCCACACGGAAAAGTTACAATGAGTATAATTTTCCACCCTTGACGTGAATATGTAATTTTGAAGAACTAGAATTTGAGAAAGTTTTAAACACGGAAAAGAATTTCGTATAATTCCTATTTCAAATAGTATTTGGTCTGTAATGATGTTAGTCTATGTAGAATGCAATTCTTAAATTGAGGACACTGAAAATATTTACTCCAAAATCCACGTTCTTCTGCGTCATTTAGAAACTCTTAAAATTAACTTGTGTCCCAACGGCATCAATGACGACGCTCGTTTCTTTTTTTCTTGGTAATTGTAATAAAAGTCATATCTGTGAGTTTTAGTGTTGTTCTGATACACTAACCCTTTAAATGCCGAGTTAAATCCCATCTGCCATCTGCTGGCATTATTAGGAGCTCACCTCATTCTCCACGTTAGCAGGATAAGGGTTAAATCGCCTTTGATCACAACAGTCAGAATCATTCTCCTTGAATCAGACAGGAAGAATTTAGGCAGCATAAAATCACCTTAACTTTGGATAAGCAGAGAATGCACCGATGTCGGTGCAAGTTTCGAGAAGGTTCCGGTGTGTGGTTTGTGTCAAAGACGACCTGCACATCCATGTGTTCCAATTCCGTTACAGTGCACTCTAGGACATTGCTGATTATTGTATATTGTGTACGCCAATAGAGTTCCGCTATTTGCAAGAAACACTGGAAGTTTATAATGAAATAGTTTACACGGGAGTATTGGAAATTAAGCTGTTTGAAATAACACAGCCCGGATGTAGAGTGGGAAAGGATACATTCCGGGCACTTTTGGAGGAAAACGTCATTTAGACTAACAAAGTTTACTCTCCTGACTGCGGATTCAGTAACTTTCCGTCCAGAATCTTAAAATGACAAACGACATTTACATTTCGGAAGAGTAAACCTTGTTGTGTCGACTGGTAGAGTTACCGACGTTTCGAAGTGTCCTATCGCCTTGATTTTCAACATCAAGCGTTCTAAGAAGAAAGAAGACTTCGCGTGCTTGACCCTGAAGGCGAGAGAACCACGGAGCTTGGAAACGTCGAAACTCTATACCGTTCGACTGGGTGAAACATGACAGAGACTTAGAAATGAGCGTCTCCTTTAGCACCTCAAGTCTGGGTTTGCTGAATGTTGACATGTAAATCTAACTCTTGTCTCCTTGAAGCCAGAAGCAAACTTGTAGGTTATTCGGCTGAAGAAACAAAGGAAACGGAAAATTGCTACCGTATATTGTGCGGCTATTGACCGGCAACATGGAGAAAAGAGGGAAGAATTTATTTACAAAATTAAGACATCTTTCGTTTTCCCAGTCTTCTATTCAGGGACACAGAAATTTTCCAAGAGATTATTAATACCACTGAGGAGTTGTGGGTGAAAATAAGCAAATGATATTAGCTTATTTTCACCTTAGATAGCATAACACTGAGAGATATGAGTGTCTATATCGTAATACATTCAAGGTTATGTTGCGAAAGAATAATTATCTTTTACGTAAATGATACAGAATGTAGTCGAGGTCAAACCATTCATGTAACTTAAAGCACCCCCCCCCCCCGGTCCACCATCTCTTTGAGGGCTTCCCAAATAAAGATATGGCGGAAAGGATATTTTTCGGCAGCGATTACCTCCAAGTTCAATGGCAGGAGACAGGTATGCAGGTTGTGCAATGTAACTTCTCGGTGTTCTCCTCTGGACCGAACCAGTGAGAGCTGAGTGGTGGGGAAATGTAGGCCGTGCGGCGGTGGCGGGGATCTACACAGAGGTCGTTGCCTTGATTGTACTCTCATTTGTTTATTAAGAATTCCTTCGTATTTATCAGAACTTAGTAAATTGTAGGCACATTATTTTGCGTGTACATGGCTGTACACACCTTACAGGACATGATTATTGACACTGCGCAACGCACTGAAAAATAGTATTTATTTTTGAATCACAAATTTATTAACCGCTTGGCCTGTTGGTTACTTTCTGTACCACTAGTTATAACGCTAAAATCTCCTTCTTTTGCCCACACAATATATTTGTACGGTCCATATGATCCTGGCATTAAAAAGATATTAATTCCCTATACAAAATTAATTGATTGGCGTCTCTAACGGTACCGCGTTGCCCTGTGTTTGGTAGGCACTGTTTCTGTCTGTGTAATGTAGAGTAATGTCAATACTGAAAGCATTACCTGGGGCATATAGCTGACATATAGCTGACATATAGCTGACACTTTGCAAGCAGTAATAATTAAAACTCCAATCGAAGTAATGCATGTTACAAAATGCTATATCAGGTGCTGCCGAAACGTGCGGTCGGCAGAAGATTGTAATCAACTTGCTTCTTTGCTGACACATGTTTGATTCTTTGTGATCTTGCTGTTAGCATGTTAGCAACCCAGACTATATTTGTTGTGAATCTAATTAATATTATTACAGCTATTTTGAATTTATGAGATCCGGGCGCCAGAGTTGCTGGTTTATGTATTGTGTATGACGTAGGGTCTAGAGGCGACCTGAACATGGCAACGACCCTTCTGGTGCCATAAAACACCGTGAACTTCCTGTGTATCTGAGTAACCATTAGCTTCTCAAGAAGCCTTACGCTACACAGATTTCATCAATTATGTATATTTGCACATACACACTAACCATGGCAGTGTCGCAATTTCGTAATTGTACAATTTACAAGAACTTTGTCTTTGTCGAATTATCAATAGTGAAAGACGTGTGTCTATATGCGAAGTCAGATTCATTTTAATATTGTTCCCACACGACGAGTTTTTTGCCGGCCATTATTACGTTGCTAATTGAGGGTAATTGAAGGAAGTACGATTGTGGAGTGGCTGCTGTGGCACGACTTTCACACCGACATCAAATACCATCAGATAATTAATTCAGAAGTTATTGGCGAGTAATTTGATAAACATTCACATTGTGTGAATTTATACTACCAATAAATTCACTTCCAGTAAAAAAATAAGAAGGTAAAACAGTCCCATTACAGGCCTGGACAGGCCCAGAGGGTTCCAGAAATTTAAGGATCCCAGATTTCGTGACAACGGCACAGTATGGTGGTAGGTTGTCATCCTTTCGCACCGGCCGCCTTTACCCCCAGGAAATACTCCTGGTACTCATTTCTGTTAGAGGCTGAGTCAACCCTAGGGCCATAATGGGACCATAGTGCCATCGGAGGGATTTTATGTCAATGAAAAATCCACTGGCACCAGCTGGGATCGAACCAGCGACCTACGGATTTGTAGCACAGCACCTTAACCACTGTTCCACCGCGGTCCCCTCCAGTAAAAAATACTTGACGATAAAAGTGTTATTGGGATGGACGCAATAGTTTTTCCAAAACTCCGGTGATTGTTTACTTATGGACACGGCGCCCTATCCCACCAAGATTGAATATCCAAATACATGCAGTTTATTAGAGACCAATAAAAACTTGAGTTTTCTACAGAAACTACCAATCGCCTCGGTAGTCTAATTTTCAATTTTTTAATAAAATCAGAGATTTTATGGTGTGTGTTCAAAAGAAACTGTCCGAGCCATTTGAATCCAATCCACACCTCCATATTCTACACATAATTATTTTCAATGGCAATTAAATTTTTTTACATTTGTCTTCGGATATCAGATAGTAACATTTATATCTAATTTGTCTCTTCTCTTCCGAAACCTTCTTTTTTTTTCTCTCTAATGCAGACTCACGTGTGTGGTTGTTAGAATGTGTAAATGTGCCTGCTGCCCTGTAAGCTCGTAGCCTTGAATCTCGCGGAACCTAAGACAGAGTGTTTGTGTTCATTGAACCCTTTGGTTCAAGAACTTCTCATTTTATTTACGTTTGTAAGCGGTAGAGAAAGAAGCGGAAGGAATTTATTTCATAAACACTGTACTAGTTCATTGTACCGCCATCTACAGGCATAATTTGGAACACTGTATTCATCTGCTACAGCATGCACGGTACGCTGTATGCTCACTTGCTGTAGGAAGTGCAACTGTCGTATGAAGGAATATACCGTTGTACTGTACCACTTTTATAATCCTTCAGTCTCTAATTCAGCGTTTCATATCCAGGGTTCTGCAGACTATTGTTTGGGTTTCCGCTAGAAATTTTCGTATTAAGAAATGAAATAAATAAAAATTTTGAAATACCGCAATAATTAGCAATAGACTTTGAATTTAGGTTCAAATTGTTTGCAGTGTAAGCCTCATTACAAGTAAAGTTTCTTGACCAGTAATTTAGGAGTAACTGGACTGCGCTCACGACTAACGTTTTCTGGACTGTAAACATTTTCATTTTTAGGGGTGTCTGGGGTCATAAAATATTATTTTAGAGTTTCTTCAAGGAAAAAAAAGTTGGAGAATATTTCCCTAACTCCATGGAACGTGCCGCTTCTCGAGAAGGGTTTCTTTGCTTAAATGGCCTTTTAGGGAAGCGAATATTCATGACCACATTCACAAGAGCCCGACAATGACCTCTATCCTGAGCCACATGACCCCACTTCGTATAATTAGTGCTATTTTTAAGGTTAATTTGAATATTAGCCTTCCATCTGCTAGGTCTCAAACAATGTCTTCTTTTCAGGTTTCCCTACTAATATTTTGCATGTATTTTTCCATCAGATTCTTTCCGACTCCCTGACATAACATAAACATATCTGATTCCTACGTGAGAGACTATTAACAGTGAATAATGTGCAGTATTTCAAACAGTATGATTCAGTGACCTTATAGGCTGACACTCGTTATGTCGAAAAAAAGAATACGCTGCAAGATTTGAATGCGTGGACAGAATATGAACACCAATATTTACGCCATTTATCGATGTAAGTTTTAAGAGCTGAAGGTAATACAACTAATACGTTTGATAAAAATAAACATCCTTCACGTGAAAAGATGGGGTTAATTGTCACTGGGAAATCTATTTATGCTTGCGCTTCCGACCTTCCAGCCCCACATCTGATTTCTTCCATTCGTAGCTGTACCCGGACCGATCAGTCACAACTACATATACACTCTCGCATAACTACTTTTCAAATGAATGGCAGAAATGTTGAATTCAGTTTGAAGTTTATACTTCAGAAGTAGACACTGGAGAATCTTAAGCGTGTTCTTAACCATTTAAAGCATAGTGGTCACTTTACGTACCACCAAGTTCAACTCAAAAAAAAAAAAAAATTATACATTCTGCCCATATATTGTGTTTGCGAGTTTTGTATGGATCTCAGAATAAAAAGTGGTCACTTCTATAGACAGCCGGTCTAAGGCGTAGGTCTGCGGCCGCTCGCTTGCTGAGATTGTGAGCTCGAATCCCACCGGGGGCATGGATGTCTGTCTGATGTGAATGCTGTGTGTTGTCAGGTAGAGGTCTCTGCGACGAGCTGATCCCTCGTCCAGAGGAGTCTTACCGAAAGTGGTATGTGGTTGTGTGTAATCTCGAAGCCTTGTGAATGAGGAGGCCCTGGCCCGATGGAGGCTTTCCTACCAAGAACAAAGTTCCGTAGACAGAGTTAAGCGATTGGCTGATGTAATCGTGGCGGAGAGTTTTTAAGCGGTACGAGCTTAGTCTTTAAATATATTTCAGTTCAATCTTGATCTTGAAAGGGCAGAATGACATGTAAAAAAAAAACAATTTTTAATTTCAGGGGATTGTTGACAACAAATACCAATTGACAATAAATATAATTATGTGCATTTCCTGATTCCTGTCAACTTGAGGATGGAAGCCTTAAACGTTGTGCATCTGTTGGGAATTAAATGATGGGCAAAGTCCAAAAGTAAGGCGCTGCTCTGGTACACTATCGCTAAAATCATGTAGAACTGAACTCTGTCTACATTACTAAACCTGTAGAACTGAACTCCGTGTCTAATCTACAAACCCTGTAGCACTAAACTCTGTGTGTCTACAGTACAAAGCCTGTAGAACTGAACTCTATGTGTCTAACCTACAAACCCTGCAGCACTAAACTCTGTGTGTCTACAGTACAAAGCCTGTAGAACTGAACTCTATGTGTCTACTCAATAAACCCTGTGGCACTGAACTCTGTGTATCTATAGTACTAACTCTGTACAAATGAACTCTCTGTGTCTACCCTACAAAACCTGTAGCATTGAACTCTGTGTATCTACAGTACTAACCCTGTGTCTACTCTACAAGCCCTGTAGCACTTAACTCTATATGTCTACTCTATAAACCATGTGGCACTGAACTCTGTGTGTCTACAATACCATCCCTGTAGAACTTAACTGTCTGTGTCTACTCTACAAACACTGTAGCTCTGAACTCTGTGTCTATAGTACAAACCCTGTAGTAGAAGTGAACTATATGTGTCTACTCTACAAACCTTGTAGCACTGAACTCTTTGTGTCTACGCTATAAACCCTGTGGCACTGAACTCTGTGTGTCTACAGTACCATCCCTGTAGACCTTAACTCTATGCGTCTACTTTACAAACACTGTAACACTGAACTCTGTGTGTCTACAGTACAAACCCTGTAGAAATGAACTCTATGTGTCTACTCTATAAACCCTGTGGCACTGAACTCTGTGTGTCTATCGTACCATCCTTGTAGAACTTAACTCTATGTGTCTACTCTACAAACAATGTATCACTGAACTCCAAGTCTACAGTACAAACCATGTAGAAATGAACTCTATGTGTCCAGTCTGCAAACCCTGTAGCACTGAACTCTGTGTGTCTACATTACTAACCCTGTAGAAATGAACTCTATTTGTCTACTCCACATGTCCTGTAGAACTGAAGTCTATGTGTCTACTCTACAAACCCTGGAGCACTAAACTCTATGTGTCTACAGCACTAACTCTGTAGATATGAGCTCTATGTGTCTACTCAACAAACCCTGTAGCACTGAACTCTGTGCTTTTACTGGTCAAAACCTGTAGAACTGAACTCTGTCTACTCTACGGAACAAAACATGAATTTTATTTGGGAAATAATTACTGTTTATTCAGAGAATGATCAAGCACGAACTGTGTTCAAAATCTAAAGCACTTTAATGTTAATGTAGTAGGTTGTATAAATAGCAGCTTTGTGTTATGGGTCATATAATGCAGCATGAGTAAGTGTGAAATGGATTGGAATGGTGCAGAATGGGATCCAGTAACTGGCTCTTGTAAAGACAATAATTAATTTTCGGTCTTGTTCAGAAGTCCTTTTTATTGTTAGCTCTCAGGGAGACATGCATTTGTGTCACATACTTTGTGATCTTTTATTTTTTATTTTTAGAAATTTGAAGCCCGAACGTAATATATGCAACATACCATAACCCACACAAATATTCTGTATACGCTATTTGAATTTGCGGAAGGGATCTGGGGGAAAAAAACAGATGTTCAATACCGGCCTGCAGTTCTGTGATACTTTCCTGGAATCCAGTTTCGTTCTCTTTCTATGCTGTGTTGTTGTATTTATTGTTTTTGTTGATAAATATATCATCTGCCCACGTAAACACTAGTACCCTTTAGCTTGGTCAATAGAAAGAGCTTTGGCGTAGGTCAGTTCTACTATTCGATCTTTAAAATTTAATTTCGTTATGTAACAATGAACGTGGGTTCTGTGCACCGAAAGAAGATCAACCTTTCAAGAGCAATACATGTTTCGGAGTACAAAGCACGCGCACAACGACATATGAGCTAAGAAAATGGACAGCTTCAGAAACATGTCAAGGTCCACGCAAACATTCCATTCTTATACCGCTTCAGACTGGACAGCATAGTTTGTATAGCGACTAGCTACAGCCTGGACGGTCTGGGCTTCGAATCCTGGAAGGGATTTTTTTCTTCCACAGAATCGTCCGTTACGGCTGATACCTATGCAGCCCCCTACTGAAAGGGTACCAGGGTACTTTAATGGGGTAAAGCTGCCGGGAGTGACTCAAGAATTGTGGAGTCGTATTTCTGATTCCCGTATATGCCTTCCTAGAGTGGACCAGGACAACTTTAACAAGTGTTTCAGAAATAGGACGCTTCAGTCCTTTGAAAGGCTAAGCTTCTTCGAGTGCATTTAAAAGAATCTGAATTCTGCCCTCAAGAAAACACAGTTTCTCTGGTCTGAATGCCAATTAATTAGTGATGTGTAGAAAGTAAACTGATGTTTATGGCACGAAATGAATTAATTCTATCAACACAATATGTGGGAGAAATATCGAAATACCGAAAATCAAGACAGGTAAAGTTAAAGGGAAAGTCGTCTCTGTCTACTCTCGTACAGGAGGATGTAGAGGTATAGCTCAACTCATTCTTATCCTCAGCACAAAAAGAAACCCCTTACATTTCTTCAAGGGATTAAACGATTGCTTTACCTATGGATTCGTTATTACCTACAAAATTTGCTGGCACATGTCCCCACTGCTGTGAATTACAGTGACAGTTTCAGATTCCTACTAAATCAGTTGAACCAGCAAGCCTTCAGTATGTTTACTAGCCTTTAGTTAAAGATTTATTGGTCTGTATCTTTAATGTTCAGGAAATGGAAAGAGCTCAATTCCGTCGATGTGAACATGCATAATCTAGAAGCTGCAATGACGTGAGACGGTCTGAACAGTGCAACCTTGACAACACCTTACGTAACCTCACACAAGTTAATACGCGAAAGCAGAGGAGTTGATTGAAGCTTTGCGCTCCAGGCTAAGATGCGGAGGGTTAGAGGGAGGGACGCGGTTCGTGTCTCGTCTCTTGTGTGCGAGATTTGAGGTTATCAGTTCGGTATTCCTGAGGGTTCGAGGCTTCTGGGGTGCGATTCGGTGGCGACTGAAAAAATGATTCCGCCATAGCTGAGACTGGGGCACGTGGTGGCGCAGTTGGTTGACCCACCGCGCTACAAGTCGGAAGGTCGCGGGTTTGATTCCCGATGTTGTTATTGGAATTTCTCATTGAAATAATTCTTCCGACCGCACTATGGCTTTGAGGCGACTCAGCTTCTAACAGAAATGAGCACCAGGAATATTTCCTGGAGGTAAAGGCGGCCGGTGCTTAGGGCTGACAACCTTACCACATTCATGTGCCGATTGTCTTGATATCTGGGAGTCTCAACCTCCTGGAACCCTCAGGGCCTGTCCAGGCCTGTAGAGGGATTGCTGTACCTTTACCATAGTTGAAAATAGAGTAACCGCTTAAGGTGGGATTGCCTGACCCTCAATAAGAAGGCACTGAGGAGGTTCGAAAGGTCGGTATCTATTTATCAAGGTGACACGTCTTAAAATCCGAGTGGACTTCATTGCTTTCCTGTTCACGCCATCAAGTCATATGACAGTGGAGGTACGGCTGTATCTTGGCATTGGCGCTGGATGCTGAGTGATCAACATCACGCTTCGGGCGCTACGACACCGTTAAGAACGCCGGTACATACTGAACTGGAGGATGGTTGGGCTACAGAGTCTGTTTGGACGTTTTGGAAAAGGGAAAATCTCTTGTTCCTACCAGGGTTAGAACCCTGGACCGGTCAGCCCGTAGCTTGGTCACTACTTCGAGTTTGCCCTTTGCTTGCAAAACCGTGTATTTATTAATTTATTCATTTTGAGGTTTATTTAATGATGCTGTCGGTAGTTGACGGTGTTTAGCTTTGAATGCTTGTATGGAAGGAATAATAAACTGAAGGAGATGTGGACTGAATCGGCCGTGTAATAATTTGATAAATCTTCTGGATAGAGTGTAAAGACCGGAGAAGAACCTCCGAGATCATGTAGATGCAGAATTCTGTTTTAAAGACGTCGTGGTTATTACACGTACCACCTGGTGTAACATTTTAGACTGAATTTTGCTCGCCCGCACGTAACGTATCTGCATGTTCCATAAGGACAAAAATCTAACGATTTCCCCAGAGAAGCAACGCCGTGTCGTCTGCAAAACGGACTTGGACTTCGTTCTGAGTAGAGCTCAGTTGAAACCTGATGGCACACGGTGACGCACGGTAGAGGAAGTGAAGGAGAAACATGCGAGTGGAGTGGGTAGCCAGTAGTCTTGCACTCTACCTCAGAAATATGGTGTATCCAGCATTACTACCATTACCACAGCTGATGCGACCACCTCGGCTGCCAGCAGTCGACTGAACTGACGCCCCCGCCAATTTAAATGGACTCGTCCGTTTCGTTGAAAGACCAAATCTGGTTTCTGCGCATGTGCCATCACGTTTCAAACGTGCTGTACAAACAAGGCCGTGCATTGTTCTAGCGGTTTGTCGCCAGTCTCTGGAAACGGAAGGCACGGGTTCAGTTTTGGGTCAGTCTACGTGAGAATTAGATAGAAGATGTGGCAGTGGTAGTGGTTTTTCCTCAAGTACTTGGCTTTTCTCTTTCCAGAATAATTCCACCAGTGCCCCTTACACACCTCTGATCGGAAGTGAATGAGGGCGAAACCTTGAGGACCTCCAAACCAATGTTATGTTTATTGGGATATCGGGAGAGTTTTGGATAGAAAATTATTGGACTTTTATTTCAGCTTTTAAATTTGTAGTAATGAGGTGATAGTGAGGTTGGAGCGTTGATGGAATATATCTGGCAGGAGAAAACCGAAGTACTGGAAATGTAACCTATCTCAAGACCATATTTTTACCAAAAATTTCGCATTAAAATTTCCGTGATCGAAAATGGTATCTGATTGAGCTTCGTAAAGTGAAACTTATCACAACGACGAGCGAGCGGAAGCTGATAACCTTCAAGCATTGCAGTGCTCTCTCTGATATAACGGAGCTATAAGAGCGGAAATAGAAGTCCTTAGATGCACCATCCCCGTTGTGTTTTATGTAAATAGGAAGGGGTAGTTACGTCAAAACACAACTGTTTTTGTATCCTATTTATTATGCTGACGACGAGATGTTTCGGCCACTGTGGGCCATCCTCAGATCACAAAAATATATAATGAGGAGAAAATACACAGTATAAGAACATTAGTTTTTGTGTCAATTCTGAGCTTTCAACGAGATCTCGTTGTCTTGCGATTATCTATATTGAGACTAATAATATATTGGACAGTAAAGTGGATAGAGAATAGAGAATATATATATATATATATATATATATATATATATATACATGTTGAGAGTGACGTCTTATGTATAAAGTGTCTTGAGTTTAAAGTGTATGTGTATGTTGTACACTTAGAATAGAAGGAGTCTGACTTATTTTT
>Ga0123357_10009020_pt1 | contig 12546 bp, 6 predicted proteins | sample TergutEmb28metaG_FD_89873 | JGI IMG/M metagenome (GOLD analysis project Ga0123357, IMG submission 89873) | Embiratermes neotenicus P4 segment gut microbial communities from Petit-Saut dam, French Guiana - Emb289 P4 | ecosystem: Host-associated > Arthropoda: Insects > Digestive system > Gut ... | reverse complement strand
ATGGATGTATTAACATCCGAAACATGTTGAGCATTAAATAAAGAAATAATAAAGCAAGTGACATCAAGTTGGTCTCTCTTTACTCAACTATCAAGATGATGCATGGTCCAATAAACATAAGATGTCTTCTGTTTATTTTTCTCTCTTCATAAATATAATGTAATGTTCTGTACATGTAACTAAAATTTTTGTGTGCTTGCACAGAATTTAATGTTGGCTCTCTGTTGGAACCTTGTATCATCCACAGTTTTTAAAAATGAACAGAACACTGCACCAGTACAGCATGCACCATAATATGGGCACATAATTATAATTATTAGAACACTGAAAACAGGCATGTTGTATAGTTTTCTTACATTACTGCATTATTGTACAATAAGTTAGATACAATAAAATTCATGGCAACTTACTTTAGAAACTAAATTAAAAAAAAAAAAACCCTAGTCCATCAGAGCTTAAGAAGAGCAACAATGGAAAAAATTTGGCAACCTATGTCAGTCGTCACTGTTTATAATCTGGTAGTGTTACCTCTATTCTACAACTTCCCCCCACTCTCAAAGTTACTACCAACATAATAATTCATAGCATCAGTTCTGGACCATGCACACAACAACTCAATTTAAAATATAAAACTCTGGAGACAAAATATTTGAGTTATCCATACATGTAAACTTTATAGTAAGAGATCAGTCTTTTACCTGGAACACGACAACAAATGCTAGCCGGGCAGCTAGAACATGCCAATATATAAGAGGACGCTTGTATGGACGTTCATGCCATGGTGGATTTCTATACTCTAGATACCTATAGAACACATATCAAAACACAGCTGCAGTACAGTTATACAAGAATGAATGATGCAAGTTTTATAATCAAGGAGGAGGCAGAAGAAAAGTCTGAACATAATGTGATTATAAGGGGAAAATATGCATAAAGAGAGTAAACAAATTCTTGTTTTTAAGCTTTCGCCGTGTTCTAAATGTAATTTCTTCTTTTTTGGGTAATTCCCCGGCGTCTGAGTTCTAACTGCCGACATTTCGGAACTCATTGTCGGTTCCATCTTCATAGGCAGGTGAATGAAGTATGTCAGTGGATGGATTGTGTGGGGTATTTATACCTAATTGAGTTGGAGCGGGGAAGTGGCAGAGCCAATAGGAATACACATCTCTTTTTCACAGTATTTGCTTCAAAGGCTTGTATAAGCATAGAGATTGTGTGAAATTTAATTCCAGTTAATATTATCACCAATAAAGTTTCATTTTTCTTACCAACAGCCTTACAATTTTTCCAGACTTCACAAATTATTTACAGATGTCTCCAGGCAGTGCTTCTTATTTTTTCAATTATAATGGTGAAGTGAAGCAATTACACACACACAAAGGCCTTCCAACAAGTCTTTGTTCCTTCATAAAGCCCCTTCTGTATAATCCATACCCCCTTCACCCCCCTTACTTCATCAAGAGAATGCCACTGAAAAATATCAGTTCAGTAATTACAATGGTAGTATTTACTGATATCTGAGTGTTCCACTTTTCCATTTTAGTATCAGTTTATCCTTAGACACGCAGTTTGGTGTGATATACCTCGAAAAATGGGTGAGCACACAACCTTATGTTACATTCTCAACCCTTGATTTTTGTTCTCGAGTCTTTGTTTTTGGCAGAACACATGCTGCACCAAAGTCTCTTACTCTGCATAAGACAGTGCCTGTTATGAGTTGTGTGAAGTCTTATTAGTTGGCTTGTCTTCCTTGTCTTGTGGCAAAATACTAAGTAGGGAAGGGTTTTTACTGTTACGGGGTGGCTCTGTTTGTAATAAACCACTGGGACCACCTGTAAACCTGTGGAATACAAGTACAGTATGTTAGCAGTTTGTATTGTCAATCTACTGTGTGATGTTTGTGTCAGTAATGTCATCGGTATCATCATAAGCATCACTGTCACTCTGAACAGAAATGTCTCTGTCTTCCAATGAATCATGAGAGTCCAATTCTAATGCCAGTTCCATGATGTCTTCATCTGTTAGGTTTCTCTCTGTAGCCATACTGCTGAATGTACTATGATGCAACTTCACACATTACTAAACCCAACACCTTCTGACTGATCGTGTATCAAGGGTCTGCACTGCCTGGCCTGTTGAATGTTACTGCTCTGACAGGGAAGGGACTGACTGTTGAGTTAAATAGACATAAGAATGAACCTACAATGTGTAAAAGTCACAAAGAAATCCTTACTGCAGAAAAAAGGACATTTGCCTCCGGTCCCATATTGCACTAAATAGAGAAATAAAATCTGTATGCATTCCATTCCTCTCACACTGTTTGCAAATGCACTCATTTGCCACAGCACCCAAATACGCCAGCACTACCACGACACAAACATTACGAGATTGAAACCTAAACCACGAGTAAATATGATGGCATGAACAGTCAGCTCTAAATTTTACAGCACAGGGTCTCTACTTACAGCAGAAGGTAAAGGTAAAGCAATCCCGTTACAGGCCTGGAGTGGCCCAGAGGGTTCTAGGAAGTTAAGGTTCCCAGATTACACGACAACGGCACAGGATGGTGGTAAGGTTGTCAGCCCTACACACTGGCTGCCTTTAACCCCAGGAAATGCTCCTGGAACTCATTTCTGTTAGAGGCTGAGTCGACCCCAGAGACATAGTGTGATCAGCAGGATTATGTCAATGAAAAATTCCAATGACACCATCTGGAATTGAACCAGAGACCTTCCGATTTGTGGCATAGCACCTTAACCACTGTGCCACCGCTCTTACAACAGAAGCTACTGGAAAAGAATAAATCTAAAAAATGAAAATTAGAATGAAAAATAAACCAAATAAAAATGACTTTCAACTCAGCATCAAAAACATAGATGGATGTTGTTTAAACTTGTGGAATGGGTTGAAGGATTAATTCTTATGCATGTACTTTTTATTTCGAGTTACTTATTTTAAAAATGTATGAAATACAACACATAATAAAAGAAGGTGAAAAACCGGGCATTTAAAGTCAAAAGCACCCTGGCCGTCAGCGACTGCTTTGGGAATTAAATGTCTTGTACTACAAAGGTTAATTAATTCTTCAGCTAAAGCTAATAAAACTTGGGGCAGGTTTCAGTAAATAGCGTTAATTTGTATCACTTACTGTATCAAAATCTATGTTGAGCTATGACCACAACAATGGAAAAACAAAATCTGATATCTTCCATGTTCTGACAACCAGGATTGTCTTGCTGACAGTTACACAACTACAATAAGCATAATCAGTACTTCAAAGGAGTGGCAGAAAATTTCTTCAAGCTACTGGCAAACAGTGATTGATAACTCTGTACCACAATCTCAAGGCATTATACAATCTGTTGCATTTGTGTCTTGTAACTCTAACTGGTGCTGGACATTCTAGCCTCAGTCAACCTGACTAGATATACAGGGTGATTCAAAAAGATTAACTCAATTTTGTACATCTATATTTCCTGAACTATACAAGGTATGTGAATGATCTATATAACATTTGAAAGAGGAAGTCCTAGATTTTCAAATATCACTGCTAGAGCGCTCACCTAGTGCACAGCCGTGCAGCACCATCAGTTGAGAGCAAAATGGCTACTATGCAGCACAAGATTTTTTGCGTGTATCAGAGGAGAATGTGAGAAAAATTCAAGAGAGTTCTGAGCGTAGCCCACGCAAGTCAACCCGTAGAGCGAGCAGAGAACTTGGAAAACAGCAACCAACTGTCTGGCGTGTGTTGAGGCGCCATTTACTGTTCAACTGAGTCCATATTTTTTAATCATCCTGTATAATGATAAACATTTGATAACAACAATGATGGCTGGCAGAGGGGTCCCATATGTTAAAATGGGATATGAACTATGGTTATGACCTGGTACTCCCTGTACTCAAAGTTTTAACCTCGGAGGACACGATGGGAGGAGATCGAATCCCCCAGAAAAATGTGTCCTGGATCCTGAACCACAGACCTCTGAAAAGGTCCTGACTTACTCCCGAAACATCAGGTCTCTATGCTGCAATATCTTCACCCCCTTAATAACACAATGGAAAGAAAATGTGTACAAAACTAAATAACTTCTTTTATGGTCCAGTAAAATTATTACGGAAACCATGGCCTAAATTTAGAGCAGGCGATCTAGCAACTACAAGACATAAAACTGTCACTCACTTACAATATCAATCAAATCCAGAAGCACTTAAAGCCTGTATGTGTTTTATATAACAAAAACTTTCCTTTCATGATCAGGGAATTTTGTTAACAAGAAAGCATATGTTACCTCTGTATGACATAATTTTCTGACCTAATTTCTTACCTACATATTTCAACATGAGATACAATGGTTTGTGAATGATTAAAATCTCTTGTATCAAAGTAGGCTAGAGAATGGTTGAGGAAGCCGACATCCGTGTGATCTGGACTTACAGTCATCATGTATACAATCCGTGGGATGAAACTGGATGAGAACGCGATGATGAATGCCTGAAATGAAAATATGTGTAGCACACATATAATGAAACTTTTTTGTGCAGTGTTCTTAGTACAGTGACATAAAGAACTTCAACTCTGTGCTTTCAGATGTCCCATACTTACAGAACTGTAACTCATTTCAATGCCTATTCACATTATTCTGTAAAATCCCCTGGGGCACATCACTGATTATATCTAGTATCTGTCACATAAAAAACAGAACATTAAGAACAGCTCTGCACTTTTCTGGTTATTATGCAGCAGGTAGTGGTAATTTCTTATCAACGTGATGGGATAAGCTACTGATCCCATCTTCATGGGTCAGGAATCCAACAACAAATCCAGCTGTCCAAATACAGAGTTTATATATGGAAGAGTGTGGACGGTGATAAGTTGTCAGCAGAGTGGTACCAGCCAACAGGGTTGATGCAAGTGGTTGGGAGGGAAGGGGGGTTTAGTGGTCAGAACAGCTATGAAGCTATGTCCATGTGGGAAGAAATTCTAAAAGGTGCAGCAGCGAGGCACAGGAGAACCTCTACATGGGCCAAGTGGGAGAAAGGAAAAGAAATAAAGTGCAGTATATGATAGACAAATCCAAAACATAACAATGATGGGGGGGTTATAGTCCAGTGCTACAATATGGTAAAACCATGTGCTGAGTAGGGAGACACAAGAACACAATTGTGGAGTAGAGGACAGAGACAAACTGAAAGAGGAAAGAGATTAGTAGACCAGACTAAAGAAACAAATAAGTGAAAATCAGAACAATACATGAAAATGAACAGAAAAATACACAACAAAACAAGAGGAGGGGGTAAAGGTCATAGCCCAGCACTACTCCATGTTAAAATTACCACATGCAAAGCTGGGAAACAATAGCAAAATAATGTGGACTGAAGGACAGGGAAAATCTAAAATATGAAGGAGATTAGGAGGATGGGAGGAGAGGTGCCTGAAGAGTGGAGGATTTCCTTGCCACACAGAGCTACGGCCCTGTACACCAACGTTTCAAGAACAAATTGTATGTTAGAGAGAGGGTGATGTGATTCAGGGTTCAGGCAGAGGTTTGTGTGGGTAGGTTTTTGGTAGTCCCACTGAAGGTGTCCCTACTTTGATGTAGTGGTGGGGCTTGCGAGGTCATATGAGCATGAGAGCTATGCTGGCGGTAGTAAGTGCAGATGTTTCCCCTCTCACATGTTAGGTGAGGCAAAAGTCTGTTGGTAATAATATGCAAAAGGTGCATGTGGAGAAGTGGAAGAAGTTGGGGATGGTGCATACCCACCAGTCATGTGAGTGCGGTATCTCATACCTGCTGCGATAAGCTGGGTAAAAAAGAATTGATAATATGGCTGTCGCCAATTTCACCACAAAAATATGGAAAAAGCCTGTCCTCAAGGAAGGGAGAGGTTTCCAAAATTCACATACACCTTCAAGAAGTTTGGTATAGAATGCTGAAGTTACCTGATGAATCCCACTCCAATGGATGAAGTCTGCGACAGACAATTTGGGCTTCATCAAGTGCCATATAAAAAAATGTGATAGTCTATCTTAGAGAGGATTAGGACATGGTAAAGGCAGAGCAATTTTCGTCCTATATATCGGTCAGAAATGTACAGTGACCACATTCAATTCAGACTGTCTCCAGTGACGTTCCCACAAAACTCTGCAGTCAGCAAGAAGGCTATGGAACATGGAAAACAGTTAAATAATACAGCATAACCATTTGATTCAGACCTTCCTTGAGATGCTTACAAACATCACTTGGTAGTATTAAAAGTAGGTGAAACACAGGGATTGAGGCAGGAGATAAAAAAATGTGGCAAGACAAGAATAATGGGGTCTCCAGTAGGTCAAGACACTCTCAACATCTGGGCGCAGAGCCTGCAAGTAGCTTTACGTAGTGGGCTGAAGTATGTGGCGTCAACCTTATTTTCAGCCTGAAGGTGAGGAGCAATCCCAATCCCAAAATTTTCTTTTAACACGGGACCACATACAAAAGTCCATAAAGTTTTTGATTCTGAAGATGAAATACCATTGTCAGAATCTACAAAATTTAGGAGAGTAAACAGTACGTATACGGCTACGGTGGTCTAGGGGTAGCGTGCTGGCCTTTAGTACCCAAGTTTGCGGGTTCAAACCTGGCTGAAGCCGTCGGATTTTTAGGGCGAAAAAATCCTCAGCACACTTTCCTTCGGAGGGGAAGTAAAGCCGTCGGTCCCATGTCGTAGATCTGCGGCATGTAAAAGATCCCTAAATTTATGTGGAAGTCAGAATTTAGGCAAAATTACTACCGGACATCTTTCTCACTCACAGTTCCACCTTTCGCTGCTAGGATCTCTCGCGTCGTCGCGCACGGAGGCACCTGGCGGCTAAAGTGGGAACGTCTAAAGGCGGGGGAAAGCAATGGCAAACAACCCCCAAGTACTTGCCCAGGATGCAGTGTGCCAGAGCCATACTGGTCATATGACTGGGCTCTGGTTCCTGCCAAGCCCAGCCTTCAAGGCTGAATACTAATGAATGAATGAATGAATGAAAGAAACAGTATATAAATCTGTGCAACATAATATCCGTACTCTTGATTAGATCTGTCTCCATTTTTAATGTATAACCAGCTACAGTGCAGTTTCTGTAATAATAAGTAAGTCCATACAGGACAAGAGCAATGAAAATGAAAAGTCACCTTTCAGTCATCTCTATTCTGACCTGATTTAGCTCAATGAGTTCTGAAATCACGTGATTTTAAATGATTATAGTACCACAATTTTGGTCAAAAGGAGAAAAATATTCATACTCACATTTGTCACTGCAGACAGACGACCAATAACATCCAGAATACGGAACCATACACCAATATTCTTTACTCGTCTTGGGACAGGTCGACGATAAAACCGAAGAAACTTCTTTGCATCAAGCCTCATTTCGAAAACATTGTTCAACAATGCAAAGAATGGAGCCAAGGGGAACGCTGCTACGAAGATTGTAACAAACCCATACTGCAAAACTAAATTATGCAGAACCTTCAGGTTACATAAAATGTGAGGAATTTTTTGGCCAGCTGAGTAATTATCAGTTTCACCAGTGGGATTCTGTTCCATGTAGTTAATTATGTATATAAATTCAAGAGTAAAAGCATTTCTTAAACTGTACAAAATTACCAGTAATTTGCATACAAAAACACATGTACCAAAGTGAAATGAAATGGAAAACTCACCCATTTCTAGATACTCTGGAAATAACCCTCTTGGGCCCCAGTTTAATAATTTGTAGTCCTCTGTCCATTGGTTCTTTATTAGTCCATTCTCTTTGTCTTCTGCCTGCAATCCTGTTTTGATCTTGAAAGTATTCCACCACTTGTGCAGCAGGCTGCAATGTAAATTACCACAGAAATGCTACACCGCACAATTTCACTACCCAAGTTTTATTATACACATAACATATCGTACATAATGGGCAAAGTGGCATTTGACAGGTTTTTCTCCCATCACTTCAGTACTTCCTTGTCAGAATCATTTCATCAGTGTTCCATACTCATTTTCACTCATCCAGTGTCAATACTACACTAACTTTGTAACTGACAGCATCACTCAATAAAATAATAAAGAAAAATAAATAAAAACCACTCTGATATATGTTTGAGCTGACAAAAGTCTGCAATAGAAAGTGGTCTCTTCAACCCCTTCTTGTTTAGAGTTAGGAAACATATTTCATCTTTGTGTTTCATCTCACTGTCTACAGAACCTCACAGATAATGCAGATTTACACTGCAGGTATTCAGACTTTCATTTTCCTACCACAGGCAGTAATCACACAGCAAGGTAAAGTAAACATATATTAAAATGGTCCTCCCAAATACTTACGGAATACCCATTTCCAGAACAGTATTAATTGCTTGCCTGCCAACCATGATAATGGCAAGCTGAATACAAAGTTCCATCAAACATCCACCAGGACTGCACTGCAGAAACAGAAATGATTGCCATGTAACAACAAAAATAAGTCACAGGGATGTAACTTGGTATACGAGACATTTTTCATGTGTCAGCAATAATATGCATGACTCATTCTGGCATTCCACTTAACCTTTTGGCACTGGAATTAAGTGCCCAGTGTAATATGCAAAAGACCGAGCATTAAATGGCAGTCCATTATTTTGTACTTTCTTGGTTGACAACTTAGGTGCTGCTTGCTTTTCTCAGTATCACACTGCATCTTGACTGAAGTAATCTGGCACCAAGGGCTTAATCACATGGAAATATCTGGTCTCTAACATGCTGTGTTTAAGTTACCAACAGCAGCTCCTAAAAATTTATCATTTGAGGGAAATGATGTTTACTTCAATGAGAGCTGCCTGATTCGAAGATGCTGGTAATGACAGACCGATGAACCAAAGTGGTAAGTAACAAACATTAATTCAAATATCATGCAAAGTGAAGTCACACAGCCAATGCATAGTCCTTTTAATTCAATAAGTAGCACAGTGGTTAAGGTGCTGTGCTACAAATCGGAAGGTCATTGGTTCAATCCCAGCTGGTGTCACTGGAAACTTTCGTTGACATAAAATCCTATGGCCATTGGGTCGACTCAGCCCCTAATAGAAATGAGTACCAGGAGCATTTCCTGGGGGTAAAGGCGGCTGGTGCATAAGGCTGACAACCCTACCACCATCCTGTGCTGTTGTCATGAAATCTGGGAACCTTAACCTCCTGGAACCCTCTGGGCCACTGCAGGCCTGTAACGGGACTGCTTTACCTTTACCTTTATAAACATTCAGTGTCATTCATACCTGTCATGCATGACATTAAAACAGCACAACAGTGAGATACTTCTTATCATCACTACACAGCAATACCCTCAGGTTCACTATCACCACAAAAGACAAAAACCTGTGGACCTAATAATGGTGTTTCACATGACATAAGCTACTGCTTGGTAAGTGTGTAACATACCTGCATCTCCTAATTCCAAAAAACCAACTTACCTCTTCTTGACGCCAACCAAAAATAAGATTATACTTGGCAGGATAGCCAACGAACTTCCCCTTAAGGAAGGCAATGTAGAATATTGATGTATAATAGTTTACAAATTGGAATAGATAAATCTTCAGTGTCAAGCTGTCATCAAATTCTGTCTGCGTTCGGGGAAGTTCCATTTCTGTTAATTTGACAGCCAACCAGTCATACAGCTGACAAAAGAAACACATTATATATAAATTTAAATGCTGAGAAAAATTAAACTAGCATTATGCCTGATGTGTAACATTACTAATTTAAGAAGTACCAGCTGTAATTTTCATACTGTTTACTCATATTTACGAACTATTCATCTGCCAATAAACAGCCTACTGCTGGACTTCACCCAGTTGTGAACATTCCCACCAGATAAATTCAAAGGATCCAAATTTTAACACAACTGTTATATGATAGTTCTTTGCAAGAAGCTACTATAAAAATTCATTGAACTTCAAATGCTGGTTTATTGACAGGGACTGTGACTAGTTCTTTCTAATGCGTTCACCAGAGTTGGTTCTACCCTTTGCCATTTCCACCGGACGGCGGAAGTAAAACCAGCCTCCACATCGCTGTGGGTATTTTTAGCCTTTAATGATGAACAGCATCCAAAATTTCATTCATCACTATTATGAAGTTTGTTCAGTCTTTTCCTGTGTCTGCAGGAATCTTAAGAGTTATTCAGAACAGAATTGCATAGTAGGCTTGCTTCAAGTTTCACTTTCTGCTGTTTGGATCAGACCAAAAACCAAACAGAAATGACTCAAAGCCCAAAATATAATTTTTAACTCCTGATCTAGATCAGCTAAATAATGGTATTAACTTAACCAGCTAACATTTCTGGGTGTCAGTTCATTCTGGAGGCATCACTGATATACCACCCAACAATCATTTTACTGGACAACAAATGCAGTACAACAATTAAAAAAAAAAAATACAAATACTGTACATGACTATCATTTTCAAATTGTGGAAAACACACTGTATTATACTAGTCACTGGAGCATAAGAAAGTAGTCAGTATGCCAATGGGTTAAAATATTTAACATGGAATGATTCAAAAACGTAGTATCATGAAACTCACATAATTAAGAAGCATAATGCAGACAAGATTAATGACAGCAGCCGTTGCAGGAATTAAGATGATCCTGCTAGGACCCTGAAAAAAGCTTTTAGGTCCAACTGAGGCCATTCGATACAACACAACTCCAAACACAGCTCCAACTGCCACTGTGATCTATAACACATGTAAAGACAGTATTTATGTCAGTACTGGAGAAATGTACCTAAGACTATTATGTATGTAATTACCCAGTTAGTTTTTGTAAAGTGTTAGCTTGTACTCTGGGTGCTTTACCACCATGCAAGAGCCCTTGGTATTCATTGACTATGAAAACTGACTGGCTTATCCTAACGTGACTTGTAATGGCACGCTTTCACTAGTAAATGTGAATGGGAAAACTTAAGTCCCTGTCAGTACATGTATGATCAGCAATGGCTCTTAGGAACCTAATTTGCGCTGCTCTAATGCATCACAACCTGTTTCTTCTCTTGGCAGGAAATCAGTCTCAATAACATTATGGAACAGGGTGGGGTGGGCCAACTGTAAGTTGTCTAATGCTAATTACCCACTAACAAAGAAACACTGAACTACAAAGACACAGAATATGCAACAGTGCAGCTATAAGTCATCTGTTTCTTGGCAGTCCTCACTTGACTGCCTACTGGCAGCAAAAAGTTCTGGATGAAGGCAGTCCCCAGCCCCATGCTGTGACTGGCCGTTGTACTTCCCAACCAAGGTCAAGCCTCATAATGAATGGAACTGATTACAGTCAGCTACCATAACCTACAACAGTCTTTGTTTTACAAGAATGCAGAAAATGCCTGTTCCTCAATTTACACTATAAAATGGTGCTGTATGTAAATTACCAGCAACAAAACAACTGAGAAGCTGAGAATAATTGCAGGTACACGGACTTTCCAGAATGGAACATACGGTTCCATTCTTTGTGTAACAACATTAATCTTCAACTTGGCATCATGAAGCCTGGCAAGGTATTCTGGGCGAGGATGTTCTGCCTGAAGATCAAATCCCGAGAGTCCCCAGCGATGTGTAATATTAGCTGAGTATCGTTTCCACAATTCCAAGAACAGTGTTCCTGCAAATGTCATAACATAATTGTAGAACAGAATGTACACTTTTCATACCACTTTATACTTATAATTTCTGTACTCTATAATCTTCTAATTTTGTTTGTGTGTGAGGTCCCCCACGGAAGGGCAACTTCATAAAACTGCACCAACAGCCATTACATTAGTAAAAGTAGATGTTTACAATATAGAAATGACAGGAAATTTTATAGTATATTTCCAAAGGAAATGTTTAAAAATATGCCTCATCAAAATAACTAAACCTCAGCAACTAGAAAAATTCCAGAAACACGGCCACATTTATAATAAGATGCATACAGAGATTATACAGTGTAAGTTGGAATAAAGTTTTTGGCATCAGGCCATTCACCCCTTTTCCATCTAAAATTCCTCCTACTTTACTGCTTCCAGCTTGCTTACCAATTAAAAAAAAGTTTACTTAATCCATTCCATCAATTACTGGTCAAACTACAATTAACTACCACATCACTCTTAACTACACCATGCCACACAAATAAGATACATTAAATTGCCATAGCCTACAACTGTAACAGCCCCATCACCACAGTTACGAAACTGAATTGAGGTTCACATCATTCTCTTCAATACCACATGCTGCATAACGGCAGTTGTCTACTCAATGACTACAAATGTTTGTTCCTACTTAAGTAATTGTTATTACACCAAGATGCTTAACCTTTTGGCGATGGAATTATTTTTTTAAATTTTAGCACATAATGTATATTAAATGTGAATAAAACAGGAACCAAATATGTTAGAATTATGAAACTGCATTTTGAAGAGAAAAAACGGACAGTATATACCATGTTTAAAATATTCAGTACCTGTATTTGTTGAATAAATATATAAAATGCAACGTTTAGAGGTTAGCGGTGCGGTACGACCACT
>Ga0123357_10009018_pt1 | contig 12547 bp, 8 predicted proteins | sample TergutEmb28metaG_FD_89873 | JGI IMG/M metagenome (GOLD analysis project Ga0123357, IMG submission 89873) | Embiratermes neotenicus P4 segment gut microbial communities from Petit-Saut dam, French Guiana - Emb289 P4 | ecosystem: Host-associated > Arthropoda: Insects > Digestive system > Gut ... | reverse complement strand
TGACGGGCGGGTTGTGGGGGGGGGGGGGGGGGGAATTGTGTAAAAATTGTCTGGAAAGCGACCACTTGGAAGACAGAACTATGAACTGTTAGCATTCAGCTTGATCTTATGATAGTGGAAAATAAATGTAATGGACTCAGGAAGGCGCCCACTTTGTGTTAGCTTGTCTGAATCTTCAGATTCTTCGAACAGATGACATTAAACGTAATTTCTTCGACCCTTGTGCAAAGCGCGGCTGCTTGCGATCAGTCCGTATGCGAATGTGGCCGCTTACTGCAAACTTGAGATATTTTCAGACATCCAACAGTCACGTAACGAAGTTTTTCGCTTGTTCAGACTGGACACCACTCTGAGGGTCATATCGCGCAGGTTACCGTACTGTGAAGGTGTCTGCAATTGGATACTGCTCAGGAATTTTGCAGTGTATTTGATTTTCACCCACTGATAACTGCTTTCTGCTCCTAATCTGTTAAATAATTTTCTTCGTCTGATCTTAGAGGAAACAGACAGTCTATTAGCACAGCAGTTACGCTACTCTGACATGATACTTTATGTTCTCACGGAGAATATGAGGATTAAATTGTAGTGGGAAATAACGCAGTGTAGGCTGGTGAAAAGTGATGCTTCTACCCAGAAAGAAAAAAGTACTAGATTGCTCCGAAACGTAGGCACATATCCATCAATATCCCACAATCTGCTGTTAAAATTCACTGCCGTGAATACTTCCATCTCCCCTGAATCTAAATATTACTTTTTTTTCAAATTCGGATACATTAGCTAAATTTGTATTTTGACAGCCCCTGGTGTAAATTACTAGAAGGGTAACCAAAAGAACCTAATCTTAGTTAATTAGCTACTTAGCGGACAACTATTCACTTGGCTTTTGATTAGTTACATTCTGAAGTGAAAAGAAGTGAAGTTAAGTGAAGTGACGTGAAGAGTGTTGAGTGAGGATGCTATCAATTGTGAAGGTTGTTGTGGGGTTATATAACATCGATCGTAGAAGGAAATATAATATTAGTTTCAAATTCTGGTGGCAGGATACTGGCAGAGAAAGACCTAAGTAGTCGGTGAAAATCCTTTCCACCACAAAGACTCGTAATTACTTGCTTTTTGAATAGTTCTTTTGGTAAGCTGGTCTATTAAAGAAGTGAAGTGTTAATTGATTGATCAGAAATTCGTTCGTTTGCCTCTTTATTGCAAATGCATATAGCTGGTCAATAACTGATTCCTTAAATAGTAGAAATTAATTACCTAAGCCGCACATTTTGTCAGATGGCCAGGTACTTAAATCAGTTAATTATCAGTGGCAAATTCTGGCTTAAACTGCCGGTAATGCAACAACGGAAATAACACAGTTTAATTCCATGTGTGTCCAAAGTGTCAGACTTTCACGGTGGTTAATTTTCGCTTTATGGTGCTGTGGGTAAAGTCATCGTATTGGTCTCTGGTACACGGGAACTACCGTTATGGAGGATATCGTAACAGAGAAAAACATAATCCAAATGTCGCTCAGGAAGACCTATGACCGAAATTCAAAACTTTGTACCTATTATCTAGAGGACATTCTGCCTGCCTCCCTGGTCTCTCTGCAGCACAAAAGCTATACAGTGTAGCTTCATTCCGAATGAAACATTACAGAAGGCTTAAGTTTGCTGATATGTGACTCCGTGTCAAATGGTAAACAGCCACGATTTTTCGGAAGCATTTTTGCCCCTGTCTTCATGGAAATCCACGAAGAGTCAGTATATACTCCGTTGAGGTTGTGGGCAACAACCTCCTCCGAAACGTCCTTAATTGTTTACCACTGTACATGGCGCCATGGCACAGAAGTCTTGAATGATCATCAACACCGTTGTGAGAACCTGAAATAACCAAAACATTACTGGTTTCGGCGAATGGAGGATACAATTTTAAGGCCGGCAGTGTAGGCACTCCACCTGTTGTAAGGAACTGGAACCACGCTACTAGCCAGAACTGAATATTAGACAATCAGCTGATGGCCAGCAGCTTCTTTGTTAATTATCCACTAAATGTGTGCCTCTTACTTTGGTGGTTACTTAGTTGCTCAATCGGATAGGTGGTCAATCGTTAGTTCATTTTATTGTCAGTAATTAGAAGGACACTGAGAATTCTAACTAAATCATTTATCTTCTTCAGCTTGGTTGTTATAGTTACCTTCGTTGCCCTGTTCTCTGCAAGGCAAGCTGTGAGGAAGAAGCAACAGTCGACTACCGAGCATGGTTGCCATGGCCGACGCGTGTGTTCTGTGTGTTGTATGCTTTGGAGCCAAAATAATAAATAGTTAAACGTAATAAAACAGCTGAACCAGACTGCAGCACTCCGAAATACAAGATTAACCCTTGATTATCTCTCAGAATAAAGAAACAGCCGATGAAAGGGACTGTGGCTTAGCGAGTGAACATATTAGCGGCCTGTCATATGACTGTATACCGTGTTATACGTGAAATACGCGCTGAGGAAGAAGAAAAAGTTGCGCATCGAGCATGGTTGCCATGATAACGGGGTGTGACTTCCTAAGGATGGAAAAGAACGTGGCCAACGGGTGGCAACACGTTCTATGTCGGGCATGAGGCTAGTGTACGTAATCGTACGCATAAAAACGTGCATGAGCCGGTTATGTACACTACCCATACAGTCTGCAGCAATGAAGCCACCACTGCACAAAATCGTCCGACAAGCACTGTAGTCAGTTACTAAGTGCTTCTCCCTGGTGCTGCCGTACGAAAAGAATCTACGAGTAATAGGGGTTGTGCAATCAGACAGCGAGGCATTAAGCAAGTCAGTTAATCATTTTTGTGTGATCCCACACTAACAACTTCCCTTTCACCCTAACTCCGCCGCTGTTTTAACAATCTGACACTCTCAGTAATGCTAAGGCGACAGGGTACAACTTATGTAATTGATTAGCCTCATTTTCTATGCTCGCCTGTGGAGATGAAGACATCCAACACTGATTTTTGGTCTCCCTTCACCCGGGCCCTAATGGTAGTGTTTCTTCGTCAAAAGTGCGACACGTACACGGACGGGGTCTGAACGATGTGTGTAAGTCACACGACAGTTGTGATTTGCTTAACTGCAGCTGCAGGACAGTTCAGCTGCTGAAGAAAAAAAAATGTCCCTTTTGTGCAATCCCAAATTTCGTCACACTTCATGCAGAAACCCACCACTTGACGTCCCGAGTAATCTTTTACCACTTCGTACATTCAAATCATACTCCTGTACAACCATTTCGTTGATTTCCATACGTCTGCACCTAAATCTTACAACTTAAATCTGCCATTTAGGTTCTCAAATCTAATTTATCCAAATCATCATTTGTGTAGCTGCGATTATATTAAATATTTAGCTGAATGAAGCTTGGATAGATATGTCCATATAGCGCCTAGACCACGCACTGCACGACTTTGAAACTGGGGTTAGACTCCCGATTTGTCCTTCACAACGTCCGGACCCTCCATGGATCCCATCAGTTTCCTACTGAGTGGGTACTGGTGGTGGTGGTGGTGGTGGTGGTGGTGGTGGTGGTGGTGGGGGGGGGGGGTACTTATTCCACGAGGAACAAGTGTCTGCGGTGTGAAGGTGACAACTCGTCTGCACCACTTCCGGAGATTTTTTTCAAACGCTTATGTAGTTACTGGAAATTAAAATAGCAGTTGCGTATTACCGTCCAGAGAGTTCGAGCAGGGTCCAGTTATTTGGCTGCCCTTACCATAGTCACTCCAGACTGCGCGAGAAATTATTACGTATAAAACAACAGTATACTGCTAGTAACATTTGTGCTGAGACCATGGAGTGATGCCCCATAGATTTTGACGATTACAGACCGCAGGGCTTCCCCCGCTCTTACCGTATGTAGTCACTGCTGTCTAGTGCAGAGGTTCAAAATGCATTGACATAGCGCCATTGCCTTTATGACTTCATGGCAAGACGCTTAATTCCGGACGGGTACCACTTTACCTTTGTACCCGTCTGACCCCTTCTGGTCTATATCAACAGCCCAAAGTGCTGGTCGCTACAGAGGGCTATTACTAATAGCACAACAACTGGAGGGGAATACACGAAGGTACTCAGTGGCAAATGCACGAATTCGAGAGATGCGGGGTTGTTTAAACCGTGGCTCTCCCTTCCGCCGTCTTTACTTTCTCTTCTGCTCTAGCCTAATCCAACACGAAGTGTGGAGCACAGACTTACCTCCCAGGCGTATCGTGGGTCGATTGGCTCCGGTGTCAACTTGCCGACAAAGGGGCCGTAACGGGTTCCTCGAGAAACATGATGCCTTGTCCAGACGCCGGAACCAGGATCTCTGACTTCCAAATCCGGCGGGATATGGGTCGCCATGAGGTCGTGGTGAGCTCGAAGTCTCACTGCTGGTGAGGCTTCCACACTTGCTGCAGTCATTACCGGGTCACGCGAGGGCGGTCCCATTGTCAGCGGCTCCTCCATGGACTCCTCTTCTACTGTGGCTGTGGGGTCCCCCTCGTTATTGCTGCCTAGAATGAAAATTCTGCCGTCAATTTTGGGGGTACAGCAGCCTGGGCTTCAAGGTAGCAATTCACTGATGCGGAATTAAAAAATGTGGCCTTGTGGTTTTTTGGCGTTGGGTATAAATTTTAGTGTTATTTTCACAAAGTCTATAACGTGAAAAAGCTCCCTAATTTTATAAGTACGAGCCACTAAAATAATTTTTCATATCCCGAGGAATCCCTATCAATGAAAAGGATGATAAGCCAAAAAAAATTCATAGTGGGAGGGCATTTCAGTTACATTAATATAAAAAAAAATTCTCATTGCGGCACACAGCTGACACTTCTGTCCCCCCCCCCACTGTAACGTCAAACGCCAACTGAGAGACACAAAACAAAGAAGCAACTGGTGATGAACGGAGATTACTCCAGTATCGCCAGCTGCCGGACAAAAGCTCCCGCGATGGGGTATTTGGAATTTTTCGCGCCACTTTAAAATTTTTATTTATATATTCCACGATGTTCAGCAGGACTCTATGCTTCCGCAAAATCCTCGTTGAAGAAATCTGGATCCGAGTTACTCAACAGATTCTCAGCCTTATATGACACCCGACAGTTTACAGCAACCCGGTACGGAACCCTATCCCAAACCAGAAAACCCCAGTCCACACCCCCTACCCTCTTTCTTAAACGTTATTTGCATTTTATCCTTCCGTCTACGCGTCTGGTGTGAAAGATATACAAGCTTCTGATTTCTCACATTGACGAATCCTTTCCTGGCTGCGTATATTTTTCTGCCGTCCGCACTTTGCACCTCAGAAAAGCCCAGTCGGAGGGGGGTAGCAGTGATGAGAGTGCAATTGGCTCCTTTGCGTCTAATATACAGCGTGATTCAAAAAGATGGACTCAATTTTCTACGTCTATATTTTCTGAACTATACATTGTATATGAATGGTCTACATAACAGTTGCCTAAAGTTTCAAATTTCATCGCCAGAGCGCTAGAGCGCTCGCCTAGCGCACAGTCGTGCAGCAGCGTCAGTTGAGAGCAAAATGGCTACTATGCAGCACAAATTTTTTTGCGTTCGTGAGTTCATTAAAACTGAGCCGGCGACTGTTGTGCAGCGTGTGTTTCGTCTTCGTTTCAACATTCAACTTCCAATGAGGAAGAGCATTTGTCGTTGAGATCACCAATTTGAGCAAACAGGCTGTTTGTGTAAAGGCAAAAGCTCCGGTCGACCACGTGTATCAGAGGAAAACGTGAGACGAATCCGAGAGAGTTTTGAACGTAGCCCACGCAAGTCAACCCATAGAGCGAGCAGAGTACTTGGAATACCGCAACCAACTGTCTGGCGTGTGTTGAGGCGCCGTTTACTGTTCAATTGGGTCTGTCTTTTTGAATCACCTTTCACTGTTGCAAATTGAACATTTTTAAAAACATTTTACTAACACAAGCTGTGTAAAGAAAGTAAGGGTTTCATGGTGATCCACACCTCGGTGTGACGTAGACGCCTCACGACTGTCTCAGTCTTACATTGGAGCGTGTGGTGGTGTCGCAAATTGTGAGTTCATTTCGTCCTGCCCTCACCCCAGCATCAATTTCAGTTTATAAATGATGTTTATAGCCACCCTTCTATTGATTGGCATGATTATACCACCAAGTGCCTCATCCCTTACAAAAATACACTCGCTTCCCCACACCTATCAGATGTCTGACAGCAGGTGTCATCTGGTGGATAAATTTGTTTAATTAGGATGGCGGTCACTGTCGTCCGTTTATTGCTGTGGTGTAATACACACACATCACCTCGTCCAATGACAGCTAAAGGTTGGGCGCAGTTGTCTTAGAGACAGCAGTGGTTTCGGCGGTGGCTGTCAGTCAGAGGACCTCAAGAGCAGTTGTTCTCAAACTCCTTTTTTCCCGCGGACCAGTTACAAATTTTCAGTAATTTTGTGGACACCCTCCCCAAAATTATGTCAATTCGCGGACCCCTCAATTATACCACGCTGGAGCATTTGAATTTCCAATAATTACACAGAGGAAATGTACTTAAACTCTAGAAACTCTGTTATGTCAGTGTAAAAATTCATTATAAAACTATGACTTTCCTAGCAGTAGAGACAATTAAATTAACATTGAGAGAATCTTTACATTGTACTGCAAAGAATTTACTCATTTGGAGGACTCTTCGGGTTTAAGTGGCGAAGCCCTGGTTGCGAAACTTTGTGTTAAACCATTAATAGGATACACACATGTATATGTTATAAAATATAAGAAGTAGGCACACTCTATACTACATTTACTTCTTTGTAAATTGTAAAATAAAAGAAACCCTCGCCGATCCCCTCACCAGGCCGCGTGTAACGGATACGCATACTACAATTTGACATTCAGAGAACCGTGCAACGTGATATATTCTTATAACAAAACCAACGAGATATACTACTTTTTCAAATTTATGTTTGGAATGGAACTCTACATGTTTCTGACAGTCTCTCTGTCCATCATCAGGAGTCTAGCACTGTACACACAGCAATAGGTATGTGTCATACAGGTTATGCTGACTGCTTGCTAGCTGGGAGCAAGCAGTCAGCATAACCTGTATGACATATACCTATTGCAGTGTGTACAGTGCTAGACTCCTGATGATGGACAGAGAGACTGTCCGAAACATGTAGAGTTCTATTCCAAAAATAAATCTGAGAAATTAGCGCATCTCGTTGGTTTTGTTATAAGAACTCATACTACAATTTGAGAAAGCGCGCCCCAGTATATGAAGGACTCAGGAAAAGCAGCGGTTTTGGGCGGCTATTAATCTAGGCTGCTGTCACGACCACTTTATTAATTCTTTGTCAATTATTCAGTTATGCTAACACAAGAACTTGAAACCGAGATATGTAACTGCATCAGATGGAACGCATTAAAGCGCGCTGGCGCATTGCGGGTAAGAATTCATTCTGAAATAATGAAACTTTGGCCGTTCCGTCATATTTCTCTCATCTCAACAGAACAAACACAGAAACGTCAGAAACTCTCAGTACAGTGTAATGATTTTGCGACGTTCAATCACATTCCTTCAATTGTCATGAACTCCGTAAGACTAAAAATGCCGAACACGAAATGTGTTTCACTTTTCTCTACAGTCATTTTTTTTTTTTCGAGAATTTCGCTCTGATAAATATTTATCGAGTTACGTTCGAGATGCTTGTACAAGTGCGTATAGTTCTTCATGAAAACTGTCCGGTTTTAGTGTTCGATTTTAACCAAAACTGGAATGTGTGTAAATTTCAGTGAAAATACTATAGGCCTATATCAACAAATTCAGTTAACATCCGGCTCGGCTGTTTTCAAGTTGTGGCCTAGAGACAGACAGACAGACAGACAGACTGGAAGGGAGGGAGGGAAGAAGGGAGGGTGGGAGGAAGGGAGGGAGGGAACGAGGCAGGCAGGCATTGTGAAGGTATCAGGCACATACATCAACTTATCTTCAAGACAGCAGACTTACGTCTGAAATCTAAGCCCCGAAGAAGGACTTAACACCATGTTGAAGCGATACATGATCGTTTGCGGCTAAAACGATCCGTGGGTTCGTAAAACGTAGACATGTAGCTTCCTGTAGTGACATGCAGGAGAGGAGGCATGTGGATTGAGACCCGGAAACAACGGGAGTAAAAACACTGTCGTAGCACTAAGATTCCTGGGTGATTTCCCAGCTAAAAAATGACTGTAAAAGAAGTCTCTCAGCGAAGCTTCGCGAAAAAAAGAAGCTACATTTTGTGTGAGGCACGTCTAGGCTGTCGGTCACCGTGACACTGCTAGATGGATGAGCTACTGTGCTTCGTTCGGATTAATTGATCCATCCATCACTGATAACGCTGCCCCCATGATCAAGTCACCAAACGCCATCTTTCTTGCTTAATGCCTCTTCTTTCTTGCACGGTATCGGTACGCTAATCTCAACTGCCTTCCCCTTACTCTTACGGCTGCACCGAATATTTTAAAGTTTAACTGTATGTTTGTCTGTGAGTATGTACACGTGTACTCTACTGGCCAAATCAAGGACTTGCTTAAGTAATTTAGAACGCACAGGAAGATTAGGATTTCTTGCAAATTTAGGCGTAAATATCTGAATAAGAGATATTTTCATGAGCACTCTCTTTTCAATCTATTAATCTGTGTCATTTCGACATACCAGAACTTATTTCAAGCCAATAACAGAGCAACAAGTTGTCTCACGTAGTCACTCTACTCTAATGAACAACCAAAATGGCTGCTCAGTAAATCGTGTAACTCTGCAGTCACCATGGAATCCCCGATCTCTTCTATATAATAGGATAAAATTAATCTTCGTAGTTGCACCGTGCATGTTGATAGAATTAAGTCCTTTATTTGTCCAACTAATGCACACAAATTATTATGAAATTGTTAAACAGTCAAATCAATTAAAATTTTAATAGTTGCTCCAACATGTTTCGGTTTACACAAGAGCTCTCAACCTGTGCTTCGCTAAAGTTACAATGTTGACTTCGGTTACATATCGTTATTTGAAGTTACCGGTATTGTGGCTGCAGCCACAATACCGGTAACTGAGAGCTCCCTGATGATGGTTTATGTAAACCGAAACATGTTGGAGCAACTATTATAATTTTAAATGATGTTAACTGTTTAACTATTTCATAATAATTTGTGTGCATTAGTTGGACAAATAAAGGATTTAAACATGAAAAATTTAGTTCCCACAAACAACATACTACTCATCCACTACAATAGCCAGCCGGTTAATTTTGTCTAGGAAGATAATCACTATTTATTCTGAGGATCATACAAACCAATAATAAATACACCTTGGGGTCAAAACGCATTATATTTTCTGAAGTCACGGCACGTCGCAGGCAGTTAAGCCTTCACTAAAAACGGAAGCTGTTCTGTAATCGAAGCTGACGTACTTGTAGGAGTCCATGTAAGTAAATGTGAAAAAAAAAATACGGCATAATTTTATCGATTTAAGACGAAATATGTTGCGTTCTCACACACGGAATATTTCCGCATTAATGATGTTAGTATGGGACTGCCTGTTATTAAAATGCCCTTTTCAAAGGGATAAGAAAGTAAGCTCAGTAATATGCGTCACAAAATTGTATCTTTCTACAAGGTACTAATCACGTCGGTTTAAAAACTGAACCTATAGAACAAATAAGACGGCACGTCCTTGAACTCTAGTTCGTGTATTTATTATCCAGTTTCTTTCCTTTGTTTTGGGGAACTTGATTTGGAAAAAAAAAAATTTTAATACACTTTTGAAGTCCGGTAACACAATTCCTGACCTGATCGTAAATTTCTACATACAAACGGTTTTTTTTAATACCTAACAAAAAGAGAGCCTTTCGCACTCTGAAACAGCACGGCAAGCTGCTAATGTATAGCTGACTAAGTCTGTTCAGTTCCGCTTCAGCAAAATCCATTCAAGACAGTATTTTGATCTAGCAAAGTAGACAAATGTAAACGCGCAATACCTCCCTCCCGTACGAAGGTGGAGAGAAATCAGACTGTGGTATCACGGATTACTTTGAAAATGGAACCATTTCTTCCTAAACGTTTGTAAGCACATACGGGGCGCAAGTTGTCGTAACTCACGAATCCACGATATGAAATAAATTAGTCCCGTTTACAGTAACCGACAGTTACATAATGCCATCGTCAGAGCACACCTTTGAGACCTGTCCTGAACAAGATAAATCCAGGCCACATCTTGAAAAACTCGCTGTCTTGTAACCTTAATTTTCTCATCTTACGTTCCTACATGGCCTTTGCAAACCACAAATTTCAGTTGGCTATCTGTCCCATATACGCTTGCTTTAATGGCTATGTCTCTTTCGCCACAAAATGTCTCCTGTTTGACAATTTGCTAGTGAGAAGCACGTTGAAATTTCAAAGGTAAATTTTTACAATTAATGTCCCCAGCTAAAAATCCCGCAAGCAAACCTTCAGTTTAACCGTTCATGCAAGCCTATATTACAGTTCCGTGGGAATGCTATTAAATTACAGTTTCATTGAATATTGACGCCATGAGTTTGCCAAGTTAAACAGAGGCAGCTTCGTAGATTTTATCTGCACAGTGCGACGCTGCAATGCCGACCGAATCACAGGCACCTCTGCTTCCTAATTCAATACAGTTTGAACACGCCATGAATGTGAGAAGTTTCTTACGATAAAGCCTGATAGAGTTGATCGTCAAAGCATGACTTTGATTTGTTAGCTGAAAAAGAGGCACGTCTTGATTTTTTCCTACCGACAAATACTTTTCGGCAGTCACTGCCACCGCGCGTGTCATTATCGCTAATAATATCCCAAGTGTGCCTTACAAACCAAGCACATTGTATAGTATATAACATTTAATTAACTGTAGTCAACGGTAAATATCGGTACCTACCGTATAAATGTGGTGGACCGCGGTAGCACAGTGGTTAAGGTGCTGTACTACAAATCGGAAGGTCGCTGGTTCGATTCCAGATGGTGTCACTGGAATTTTTCATTGACATAATCGCACTATGGCCCTGTGGTCGACTACTCAGAAATGAGTACCAGGAGTATTTCCTGGGAATAACAAGCGGCTGGTGAGTGAAGGTTGACAACCTTCACACCATTCTGGGCCACTGTCACGTAATCTGGGAACCTTAACTTTCTGGAACCATCTGGGCACCTCGGGTCTGTAATGGGACTGCTTTACCTTTACCATATAAATTTAAGGTAAAAGCGTCCAGCCATAACGACGTAAGGAAGATGGAAGTATAGAGTTCCCTTCGCCAGGTGGTGGTTAGAGGTCATAGGCACGCCCTTACTAACTTGTTTCCTGAAAAAGAAACCCTCAGTACCCATTTCAGGGCAGGCTGGTAGGACCCTGGACCAGTCTGGAAACAGCGAAGAAGACAAAATCTCTGTCCCTGCTGAGAATCGAAAGTCGATTTCCAGGTCGTCCGACGCGTAATTTTGTCATTATAACGACGGAGCTATCATGGGTGCTAAGGCAGATGGAAGTAAAAGCAAAGACTTCTCTACGACAAATCAAGCACCACTCCATGGAATGTATGGGGAAGTGCTGATACAGGTCGCTCAAGCTCGCCCTGAAGAGTCTACAATGCAACCTTCAAAGCTGAAGGGCGTTACAGATAATTCAAGAATCTTGCGCATCCTCCAGATTTCCTAATATTTGCTTGTCAGCAAGCTTTGGGCCTTCCTTTCCAAGAACACCGCCTGTCCCCAATAAAAGGTAATAAATTAAACAAAAAAGGAAAATTTATGTCCCTTAAATATCGTGAGAAACCCAAAGAAATACAATAAAGTATTCCGAGAAAAGATCTCGTATTTACCTTACCGTCTGTACACGCTACACTAATCCCACAACAGAATTCTATAAATTCGACTTCAGTACTGCTCACAATTGTTTCAAATGCTAACATGCGCACTACAAAGTAAGTTCGGTGGTATCACGATGGATCCTTTTAACCAATAATTATTTTGGACAATGTCTATCTTCTCAGGTTCTTGAAAGCAAAGTGCAAAGTAGTTCTCTTCCGTTCCTCAGGTGACAGGATGTTACAAAGTACGGAATGCTACGTGGTAAATGTAGTTCGGTGTTCGAAACTAGTCACTTACTTACTTACTCCATGGTGCAGAGTCCTTCTTGAGAAGCTACCTTGGTTTACAGCTAGTCAAGAAATTCCCCGCATTTCACGGAACCCGAAGGTTCATTGCCGCAGTCACAAGAGTCCGCCAACTGTCTCTATCCTGGACCAGCCCAATCCAGTCCATATACCCACATCCCACCACATGGAGATCCATCCTAATATTATCCACCCATCTACGCCTAGGTCTCCCCAGTGGTCTCCTTAACTCCGGTTTCCCCACCAAGACCCTATACATCCCCATCTCCTCACCCATACGTGCCACATGCCCAGCCCATCTGATTCTTCTCGATTTTATCACCCGCACAATATTGGGTGAGGAGTACAAGCCATTTAGCTCCTCGTTATGCAATCTCCTCCATTCCCCCGTTACCTCGT
>Ga0123357_10009017_pt1 | contig 12547 bp, 16 predicted proteins | sample TergutEmb28metaG_FD_89873 | JGI IMG/M metagenome (GOLD analysis project Ga0123357, IMG submission 89873) | Embiratermes neotenicus P4 segment gut microbial communities from Petit-Saut dam, French Guiana - Emb289 P4 | ecosystem: Host-associated > Arthropoda: Insects > Digestive system > Gut ... | reverse complement strand
TTTTTAGTCACAATCGTTTTACAAATTAGTCACAAAATTTTAGTCATTACATATTGACAAAATTCGATTTAAAGCATATACTATAGTATATCGAATAAAATAGATATGAGGTGAATAATTATATGGAGAGCAAATATACCGATAATGCGCGTGTTTTCAAAGCCTTTTGCGACGAAAACAGGCTGATGATACTTGAAATGCTACAAAACGGCGAAAAGTGCGCCTGTGTGCTTTTGGAAAAGATGAATATCGTACAGTCAACACTTTCTCACCATATGAAAATCCTCGTTGACAGCGGAATAGTATCAGCGCGGAAAGATGGCAAATGGACGTATTATTCCATTTCAGGCGAAGGTGTTGCATTTGCGAAAGAACTGTTAATAAAACTGACCGCAGTCATCGAAAATTGCGACTGTTTAAAGTGCGAATGTGCAGACAATCCCCAATCAAATTAAAATAAATTAAACTTACGGAGGTAAATTAAAATGGCAAAAAACTGGTATCCTATTATAAACAGAGAAACTTGCATTGAGTGCGGCAAGTGTATAGAAAAATGTGCTCACGGCGTTTACGATAAAAGCAGTCCGAAAAAGCCCATCGTTACAAATGCAGACGGGTGTATAGATAAATGCCACGGCTGCGGAAATATTTGCCCGACAGGTTCTATAACTTACAAGGGTGATAATACCGGATGGACGCCGCCGAATCTTAAAACAAATACAGATTGCGGATGTGACGACAATTGTTCCTGCGGGTGTGGAACGACAACACCGGTTCAGGCTTCATCATGCTGTGACACGAGTTCGTCGTGTTGCTCCGGTGAAGAAACTTCATGTTCCTGCTCTGTTGAATCACCGCAAAAAGATATTACGATTGATTTTCTTTATCTTGACCTTAGTATCTGTGAGCGGTGCATAGCAACAGGCGATACATTGGACGAAGCTCTTAATGTTTTAGCTCCTGTTTTTGAAACATTAAATTACATTGTAAAAGTAAATAAAGTCAATATCACTACAGAAGAATTAGCGGCACAATACCGTTTCATAAGTTCGCCTACAATCCGCGTAAACGGCATTGATATTTGTAACGAGTTAGTGGAAAACGAATGTGAGAGTTGCGGCGATTTGGCTGGATGCAGTGTTGATTGCCGGGTGTTTGTCTATGAAGGCGAAGAATATACGCAGCCGCCCGCCGCCGCGATTGTTGACGGTATTCTGCGCGTATTATACGGCAATAATATACCAAAATCTGAAAACGATTATATATTACCTGAAAATCTAAAAAAATATTTTATAGGGAGAGAATCTGTTATGAATATGAAAAAAATGTTTATTTATGAACCCGCACTCTGCTGTGAAACCGGTTTATGCGGCGTTAGCGTTGACCCCGAACTGCTCCGCGTTACCACTGTGGCGAAAAACCTCAAAAAGAACGGGGTTACCCTGCAAAGATACAATCTGAACAATTTCCCGCAGGAATTCGTCAAGAATGAAGAAATTAATAAACTGCTGAACAGCGCAGGCGTGGACGCGCTTCCCGCAACGGTTGTTGACGGCAAAATAGTCAAGACAAAAGCATACCCGACAAACGGCGAAATCGTGATGTGGCTGAACATTCCCGCCGATTATATAGTGGAAAAAGCAGCTGATTCGGGCAGTTGCTGTAGCGGCAGCAGCGGAAAAAGTAATGGCAAAAGTAAATGTTGTTAGTTTGGAGGAAATCCCATGAAAGCATTTAATATAAATGAAATAACTTTAACAAAATATCTGTTTTACACAGGCAAGGGCGGCGTTGGCAAAACCTCCGCCGCCTGCGCAACCGCCGTGACCCTTGTTGACAACAGAAAAAGGGTATTGCTGATAAGCACCGACCCCGCTTCAAATTTGCAGGACGTTTTCAGTACTGAACTTTCAAGCAAGGGAACGCCTATTCAGGAATTGCCGGGACTTGTAGTTGCCAATCTTGACCCGTTGCAGGCGGCGGCAGAGTATCGTGAGAGCGTAGTCGCCCCATATCGCGGTAAACTGCCGGATGCGGCAATCGCCAGCATGGAGGAACAGTTATCCGGTTCCTGTACGGTTGAAATCGCCGCGTTCAATGAGTTTTCAAACTTCATAACGGATAAAAAATCACAGGCTGAATATGACTATATTATATTTGATACCGCCCCAACAGGACACACGCTCAGAATGTTACAGCTTCCGTCCGCATGGAGTAATTTTATAAGTGAAAGCACTCACGGAGCGTCCTGTTTGGGACAGTTATCCGGTTTGGAAGAACGCAAAGATATATACAAAAAAGCGGTTGAAACATTATCGGACGGCAAATTAACGACGCTTATTCTCGTTTCCCGCCCCGAAAGCTCTCCGCTTAAAGAAGCTGAAAGGGCGTCAAAAGAGCTTGCCGATTTAGGTATTCTCAATCAGATTTTAATCATAAACGGCGTACTGACTGTCAATGACGATAATGTTTCCGAAAGTCTATATAACAAACAGCAAAAAGCTCTTGCGGATATTCCGGCAAGTTTACGGGATATTCCGGCTTATTTTGTGCCGCTCCGCGCCTATAACATAACGGGCATGGAGAATGTGCGTAATCTTCTGACGAAAGATAATTTTGCGCCGTGTAATATTTCATTGAAAATCGCCGATATACCAAAGCTCGGTAAAGTAATTGACGATTTATATAATAGCGGTAAAAAGGTCATCTTCACAATGGGTAAGGGCGGTGTTGGGAAAACTTCGGTTGCCGCCGCAGTCGCGTTGGGTTTATCTGCCAAAGGTAAAAAGGTGCATTTAACTACTACCGACCCCGCCGCTCACTTAAAATTTGTTATAGATGAAAAAAGCGGTATAACTATGAGCCATATTGACGAAAAAGAAGAATTAAAGCGGTATCAGAATGAAGTGCTTGCCAAAGCGCGGGAAACAATGTCGGAAGATGATGTTGCTTATGTAGAAGAAGATTTACGCTCCCCCTGCACACAGGAAATAGCTGTTTTCCGTAGGTTTGCCGAAATCGTGGAACGCGCGGAAAATGAAATCGTTGTTATAGATACCGCACCTACGGGACATACATTATTATTGCTTGACGCTACCCAAAGTTACCATAAAGAAGTAAAACGAACACAGGGCGATATTCCCGAAAGTGTGAAAAAACTGCTGCCGCGTCTCCGTAATGAAAATGAAACGTCTGTAATCATTGTCACGCTTGCCGAAACTACGCCAGTTTATGAAGCCATGCGGTTAGAAGAAGATTTGAAACGTGCCGGAATAGCTACAAAGTGGTGGGTTATAAATTCGTCTTTATACGCTACGGAAACTACCAATCAGCTTTTGAAAGCAAAAGCAAGCCATGAAATAGAATGGATTAATAAAGTTGATGAAATATCAAACGGCAACTTTGCTGTGATTAAATGGAGCGCGGAAGATATTAAAGGCGATATATTGATTAAAATGTGATTATTTAAGGAGAAAATTTCAATGGCATTTGTAATAGCGGTGGTTGGAAAGGGAGGCGTTGGCAAAACAACGCTTTCCGGAATGTTAGTACAGTACCTTTGTCACAACGGGAAAAAACCGGTATTAGCCGTAGATGCGGATTCAAATTCCAACCTCAACGAAGTGCTGGGATTAGAAATCACGGGGTCGCTTGGCGAAATCCGGGAAGAATTAGACAGTAATATACGCGGATTGATTGAGGAGTTAAAGACAAAAGGACTTGAAGATTATACGTTTTCCAGAATGAATGAAGCGATAACAAAAGGCGACGGATATGATTTGCTTGTAATGGGGCGTTCACAAGGGAAAGGGTGTTATTGCTACGTCAATGATCTATTGCGTAACCTAATAGCGAAAGTCAGCGAAAATTATCCGTTCATGTTAGTAGATAATGCCGCCGGAATGGAGCATATAAGCCGTGAAATACTTCCCAAAATTGACGTGGTAATTTTAGTCAGCGATTGTTCAAGACGAGGAATCATGTCGGCTGGTCGAATACAAAGATTGGTGAAAGAAATCGGACATAACCCAAGCGTGATGGGATTGGTAGTTAATGCAGCCCCAGATGGCGTTTTGGATGAAGGTACAATAGAGGAAATTGAGAATCAAGAACTTGAACTTATCGGAATTGTCCCGCAGGACGACGAGGTTTTTTCTTTTGATTCTGACGGCATTCCATTGATTAGCCTACCTGAAACTTCTCCGGTCAAACAGGCGCTTCATAAAATATTTCAAAGAATAGGTGTATAAGGGGATATAGAGAGTATGAATGGGCAGCACGGGCATAATGCGAATAGCACAATCGCTGTGAATAAAAATAATAAAATAATCGCTTTCGCGGGTAAGGGCGGAACGGGCAAGACCTCGCTTTGCGGAATGCTGATTCAATATCTTTGCGATAATGGACGCAAACCTATATTAGCGGTAGACGCGGACGCAAATACCAACCTTAACGAAGTTCTCGGCATTAATACGGAATCGACTATGGGCGGACTTCAGGAAGAATTGAGAACTGCGGGGATTTACAGCCCTGTCAAAGGAATCAGTAAGGATAGATACGCAGAATTAAAATTAAACCTTGCGTTGACTGAAACACCGGGGTATGATCTTCTGGTGATAGGTCGTCCGGAGGGTAGAGGATGCTACTGTAATGTTAGCGGCATACTTGAGAGGCAATTAACGAAAATACAGAATTATTATCCGTATATTGTAGTTGATAATGAAGCAGGAATGGAGCATATCAGCCGCGGTATTTTGCCGAAGATTGATGTGCTGATACTCGTTAGCGACTGTTCAAGACGTGGAATACAGGCAGCCGCGAGGATTGTTGAGTTAGTAAATGAGATGGAAATAAACCCCAAAAGCATGGGGCTAATTGTAAACCGCGCTCCAGACGGTATATTGAATGACGGAACAATGGAAGAAATAGAACGGTATAAACTAAACCTATTCGGTGTCATAGGTAAAGACAACTCGGTTTATGAATATGACTGCGCGGGAAAGCCCCTCGTTCAAATTCCAGAAACATCCCCAGTAAAACAGGCAATCAAAAAGATTGCTGAAGAATTAAATTTATGATAAGCAATAATTCTGATTTTGAAATTTTTAAGAATTTGTTATTTGCTTCGTTCAGGAGTGATGATTTGAAAATATATTTAGATAACAGCGCGACATCATACCCAAAACCGGAGTGCGTTTATGACGCAGTCAACGTATATATGCGTGAAAACGGAGCAAGTCCCGGACGGGGCAATTATGCAAACGCTATGGCTTCCGATAAACTTGTTTATGAAACAAGAAAGACTATAGCAAAACTACTCGGCGCGAAAAAACCCAGTGAAATCGTATTTACATCAAACGCTACCGAAGCAATCAATATCGTGCTTAAAGGGTATCTGAAAAATGGTGACGGCGTATTGACTTCAAACATAGAACATAATGCAATGTGGCGACCGCTTAAAAATCTCGAAAATAACCGGGGTGTACAAATCAGTTATTTTAGCGTTGCGAAAGATGGGAAAGTAGATTTAGACGAAATAGCCGATAAATTGACCGAAAATATAAAACTCGTAGCTTTTGTGCATGGCTCAAATGTGCTTGGGAATATAATTCCGGTTGCCGAAATTTCAAAACTCGCACATTCAAAAAATATACCTGTTCTTATTGACGCAAGCCAGACTGCGGGAGCATATCCGATAAATGTTATTGAAGACGGTATAGATTTTCTTGCCTTTACCGGACATAAAAGCCTGCTCGGTCCGACAGGGACAGGCGGTTTTTATATCCGAAGCGGACTTCAACTTGATACGTTAAAAGAAGGCGGCACGGGGAGCATGGCAAAATCACCTTTTCAGCCGGAACTGCCGCCTGACCGATTTGAAGCCGGGACGATGAATATTTTTGGCATTGCCGGATTAAAAGCTGCTGTTGACTATATTCAAGATATAGGCGTTTCAAATATATTATCGCATGAAAGGTGGCTTTTAGATAGACTTTTATGTGGACTTAAAGAAATACCGGATATAGAAATTTACGGCAGTATGAATCCTGATGAAAAGCTTGGTCTTGTATCTTTTAATATCGGGAATAATGACCCGTATAAGATTGCGTCTAAATTGGACGAAGAACATGGTATAATGGTCAGAGCGGGTTTGCATTGCGCTCCGCAGGCGCATAAGATTATTGGCACAGACGAAAAAGGCGCAGTCAGAGCAAGCGTAGGATTTTTCAATACTGAAGAACATATTGACTTATTGCTTGAAACCTTGCAGAATAATAAAAACAAATGAGGTTCATATAATGTTTTTAGAAGAAATCAAAGTTATTGAAACTTCGCCGTGCCTTGCCAACGAAAAGTTATTCAAGGGATTAACAAGAGCGTCCGTATCACTTACGGAATTATTACCCTACCTAAATGCAGTTGTTGAAAAGTCAAACTATCAGCCAAGTTCAAATTCGTTTGTATTTAAGAAAGGTATTATCGGATTTATTTTACAGGACACGAGTATTAATATTACGCAATTCGCCAACATTACGGAGCTTTATGAAATATTGGATTGGGTAAAAGAATTAATTAATGCTACTTATGAGAGCCGCGAGTACATAGAACCGAATTATAAGGCGCGTAAAATTGTCCCCGCATTGACGATATATAATCTTTTGCCGAAGAAAAACTGTAAAGAGTGCGGGGAATCAACGTGTATGGCGTTTGCCGCCAAATTAAATAAACTTGACGCAGAAATTGATGACTGCCCCCTGCTTAAAAAAAGTGAATATGCGGATTTACGGCAAAAACTTATCAAAGAAATGGATTTATAAGGAGATTGTATGGCTGAATCATTGTGTAAAAAATGTGGATTTTATTATATTGAAAACGATAATGAAAAGTGTTATATATCTAAAAAAATAATAGACTTCGCCAGCGTCGAATGTAAAACATATATAACTCGGCAATATGACGGCAATGAGCCGTTTACTCCTGAAGAACATGAATGGCTGTTTAAAGATGACTTAGAGCAGAAAAAAATGAAAAATATTCAAGGATTAAAATTTTAAGAGGTGTTAATTTTATGAAAGCATATATTGATAAACAAAAATGTTCATCGGAACCCCGCATTTGTAAACCGATTGCAGAATGTCCCGAAAAAGCTATCTCATGGATTGAAGACGACGAAGAACCGCTCGGCTCGCGTATGGAAATTGATGAGGAAAAATGTACAGGTTGCGGTATTTGTGTACCGTTGTGTTGCGGCGACTGCATTGAGGTCAAATAATCACCAGAAAGCGAGATGATTAATATTAATAAATCAAGATTGTCATTTTTAGATAGGTTTTTAACCCTTTGGATTTTTGTTGCAATGGGCATTGGCGTTCTTATAGGATACTTAGTGCCGAGCCTATCGAAAACATTAGAAAGTATGAGTTCAGGCACAATATCGTTTCCTATTGCTATAGGACTGATTGTGATGATGTACTCGCCGTTATGTAAAATAAAATACGAAGAAATCGGCAAAGTGGCAAGGAATAAAAAGGTATTGGGATTTTCGTTAATTCAAAACTGGATTGTCGGACCGATTCTGATGTTTGTTCTCGCCGCACTGCTTCTGCATGATATGCCGAATTATGCCGTTGGTCTTATCATTATAGGACTGGCTCGCTGTATTGCTATGGTTATCGTCTGGAACACGCTCGCCAAAGGCGACAATGAATACTGCGCCGCGCTTGTAGCATTAAATTCTGTTTTTCAGATTTTATTTTATTCTGTGTACATATATCTTTTCGTAACGGTATTTCCGAAATGGCTCGGATTATCGTGGGGCGGTCAGACTGTTAATGTATCAATCTGGAGCGTAGCGAAAAGTGTGCTGATCTATCTCGGTATTCCGTTTGCCGCAGGCTTTTTAACCCGGTTTATCTTGATAAAGTTAAAATCGAAAGAATGGTATGAGACAAAGTTTATACCCAGAATCTCGCCGATTGCGCTTATTGCTCTGCTATATACTATAATAGTGATGTTCATTCTCAAAGGTCAGTTCATTGTCAAGCTACCGCTTGATGTTGTCAGAATTGCAATTCCGCTGTTAATTTATTTCGCAGTCATGTTCCTCGTGAGTTTCTTTATATCATATAAACAGAAGTTTAATTACGAACAGACCGTGACACTCTCGTTTACGGCGGCGAGTAACAATTTTGAGCTTGCCATTGCTGTTGCTGTTGCTGTGTTCGGCATCGCGTCAGACCAGGCGTTTGCGGCGGTAATCGGACCGTTGATTGAAGTACCTGTGATGATTTCGCTTGTAAATGTTGCGTTGTGGCTCAAAAAGAAATATTTTGACAGAAAGGAGTCAATGTGATTATGCTAAAAGTTGCATTTATATGCGTACATAATTCCTGCCGTTCCCAGATTGCGGAAGCTCTGTGCAACCATCTTGCAGGCGATATTTTTGAGGCTTATTCTGCCGGAACAGAAACCAAGCCGCAAATCAATCAGGATGCCGTTCGACTGATGAAACAGCTTTACGGCATCGACATGGAGAAAACGCAGTATTCAAAACTATTATCAGACATACCTCCTGTTGATATTGTCATCACAATGGGTTGTAACGTAGAGTGCCCGTTTCTCCCATGTAAATACCGCGAGGATTGGGGATTGGATGACCCGACAGGGAAAAGCGACGAGGAATTTATAAAAACCATAAGTTTGATAGAGCAGAAAATATACGAAATGAAAACAAAGAGCAGTTCTTTTGTGTAATGTAAAATCTCGGAATAGTATGTTCCGAGATTTTTTGGGACTTATAAAAAATTATATAGTCGTGCGGCGGTTTCATGGTAAAAAATAAAGCAGAGCATTGTGCTTGGCTTCTGAAAATTATTATAATTATGATTTTGCGTTTTTTATCTTACAGGACTGTTATGCTTATTTTTTGTTGCGAGTTATCGGGTGCTATATTTATCAAAGAAATGTTTATTTGATATTGATAATATTATATCGTCATACCGTTGTCCTCTAATCTCATGCCGTTTTATTTTACGCTCTATTTCAAGGAAACCGATTTTATCAGCAAGGCGAATCATTGCGGTATTGCCCGACCAAGTTTCAGCGTACAACGTCTCTGTATAGGTATCGGTCAAACGGTTTTTGATATTGAATAAATAGGTCATGTACAGTACGAGTGCGCTCTCTCCGACACCTTTCCCTCTATCGCTTACAGACGGCAAAACGATTCCGACAGCGGTTTTCTCTCTGTCTCCGTCCATGTGGTATGATTTTACCCAGCCGATATGCCGTCCTGTAATCGCCTCATTAATTTCGAGATCCCTGTATATGAATTTAGGAGGCATTTGGATAGCGAAGCGTTGTTGCTCGATAAAACCATTGTTATATGCGTTAATATCGCGGTATCTTGCCCATTCCCACGGGCTGTCCCAATCGCGCCATTCTGTTTCCACAGTTGCCCAGCGGATATAGTCGTCTATATCGCTTTCTTGTATGTAACGTAAAACGATAATATCGTTTTGAACGACCATTAAAAATACCTCTTGATTATATAAATTTGTTTATGAACTATTTCATCATCACAAAAAGACGAATAACACACTTTCCATTCTCTCGAAGTTCGGCTTGTTAAAACGTCTCATCTTTTATTTTTTATGGTATTTGTTCCTGAGTATGCCGATTACGCCGATAACTATTAAAATTATTCCAATCACAAACATAATTATTGCGCCGCGACCGGACAGTTGTGGAAACATTCTGGTACGCGGAGTGAGTTTTATATGGTAATACAGCGCGTCGCCGACCAAAATAAGAAGTCCTGCTATAAAAAAATATATGGGTGCAATTTTTCGTTTCATATCTTCAACTATACATTTCTAAAATTTGTATTTTACCGTAATTTAAGGTAAATATTATGTTTATTTTTCTACCTATTTGGTAATTTGCTTAAAAATTTTTATAATTCTTTAATGCCTATTTATACTATCTGGCAATCCACACATCAGAAACACCGTTTTCAATCAGCATCTTGTTCAGTTCACCTATGTGGTGAGATAGTTCCCGCATTATATACAAGTGCAATATCATTTGGCTCGCGTCTTTCCAATACCAAGCCCATCTGCTCTCTAACGGTGACATCAAAGATTCATCATCAAGGGATGCCAGCACTTTTTCAGCACGGTCAAGAACACTATTAAAATAGGCAAGAAACTCGCTCTTGTCTGGAAACTCCTCAGCTTTCGCTTCCACCCAGTTGCCATACGGGTCATTATCTCCGAAACTGCCAGCAATCATATCGTCTATGTCAACAGCCAGATGATAGGCAATACGGCAAGGAATATAGTATTCATCGCCGTGCGGTTCTCTCCACCGTGATTCGGGAAATACCTCCACAATTCCTTTTATGGTTTTGAATAACGTCTGATATTGTGTCCTTACATCGTTTGCCAGTATTTCATTTATGTTGTTGTTCTTTCCCATAAATTACCCTTTCAAAAAATATAAGTAACTTAACCCTTTATTAAAATGTTTACTTTCGTACATTATTTTTCTAACCTGCTATAATTATACTCGCTATTAAATATAAAGTCAAGAAGTTTTATAAAATGATATTCATCAAACCTCTCGATTTATTGCCCTATTCGTGGGATGTCCTTGTTGCGCCGCTTTGATTTTGTTCGCTTCAAGCCGTTCCATCAGAGTGGATTTAGACTCTGGCACGGCGGAGCGGTCGTTTTGAAAGGTATTCCCAACTTGGGAATATATTTCGGATTTACTCAGTTCAGTATCCTGTACTGATGTTTCAACAGTATGACTTTTCGGCGTTTCTTCGCCGAGAAATGCGCCTATCTCCACGAAACCTACGCTGTCAACATAGTGCGACGCAATTTCGCCGTTATATTTCAGCACGATAATATCGCTGACACTTAAACTGTGTCCTGTAAAATTCGCAGGGTGAGTGATATTGAAATCTTCATAAATTTTATTCAGGACGGAATAGCTGTCCGTAAGAAATTCCATACGTTCTAAAAATGGCGCAGTATAGACAAGTTCGTAATTCGCACGATTTACGGTTAATCCCTCTGCTTCAAGGTCTTTCATTGACGCGAATCTGTAATTTCTAAATTCGTTGCCGTCGTGTATTTGATAAACTCCGAATGTGTTTCCATCTCCATATAGCAAATCGGATTCACGGCTGTTTTCGTTGCTTTCCTCGGCTTTAATCTGCGCTTTATAAACGGACGATATTTCCCAATCGTCGCGGGTTATGCCGCATAGACCGTCGAAAGTGATGATTTCGTCGCGGCTGAACGCCATAGCTTCGGTATTATCTGGGTAGAGTAAAAATACCGGGTGTCCTGTGTCAAACAACTCAATAGCCTTATTGGAGGATAGCGGCAGCATATCGTCTGCAGTATATCCGTACTTCTGCATTTCGGCGGCGGTGACTGTCGGATCGGGGAGCGAACGGTCGATTGCGTTTACCTCCGCAAGCCATGTTGACTTTTCTATTTTTGCTTTAACAGCGTCCGGTATATCTTTGTCGTAAAATGTAACGGTCCCGTCGTTCTCAATATGGGCGACAGTCACATAATCGCCGCCGCGTTCCTCCGCACGATTCCATACAGTAATGCCGTTGCCGAGAAAACCGTAACCTAAATCGTACTCTTTTTCCAGCTTCGGTATAATCGGGCTACCGCTTTTATCAAATTCAACACGCAAATCGTCGCCGTCAATTTCCATTGTGCCGCGAACAGGCATAAAACCTTGCTCACTGATATTGTCAAACCATTGCGCCGCGAATTTATTTACTTTTTCACCAAAAATAACATTATATGTATGTTCTATTCCATTTCCGTCAACGCTCAACCACTCGCCGTTGTCCTGCCGCATTTGATATAGCGGCGGTATGCTCTGTTCAAAACTGACGGCGGTAAGCGTTCTGTTGGCTGGATTAACCTCAAATTCCATCATAGGGTCGTAGCATAAATCGCCGTTTAATTCGTATGTGTGCATCATACAAATTCTATTTTCGTCAGTCCATTCAAGCGAAAGCGGCTCAAATCCTTTAGATTCAAGCCGCATATAACTGTATTTGCCGCCTATAACATCAGGGAACATTTCCTCGATTTTCGCGTAATTTGCTTGTTCTATACTCATCTTTACATCTCCATTTCGTCATGATTTTTTGATTGCGGGTTATTTTTACGCTCGGAGTCCTGCGCCGCCGCTTTCTTTTTCGCATTTTCAAGTTTGTCTTGAAGCGTAGGCTTGTTCTCTTTTGCTTTCACATTCTGAGGAGGTTCGTTGTACTGGAAAAGTTCACTGTCGCATGGGACATATAACTTTCCATTTTCGACACATTTAAATATATCGCATTCACGATTACCTGACGCAGCGTAAAATTTTTCATGGCTGTAATCGGATTTTTGCCATTCATACTTTGATAACCCGATTTCACGGTCGCTGCTCATACGGTTCATCTTTTTGACAGTATCTCCGTCACGCCTCTCAAATTTACGGTAAGGCTTGAAATGATACTCTCCAA
>Ga0123357_10009016_pt1 | contig 12547 bp, 12 predicted proteins | sample TergutEmb28metaG_FD_89873 | JGI IMG/M metagenome (GOLD analysis project Ga0123357, IMG submission 89873) | Embiratermes neotenicus P4 segment gut microbial communities from Petit-Saut dam, French Guiana - Emb289 P4 | ecosystem: Host-associated > Arthropoda: Insects > Digestive system > Gut ... | reverse complement strand
ACTACATATATATTTGTTAAATCATTTAAAGTTTTTCTTTTATTATTATCATTATATACAATTTCAGCTAATTTTGCTCTATCTATTTCTTTATGTTCGTCTAAAATAATTTCTCCAAATGCCTGTATTATCTCATTATAGTATTCATTTCCTTTTTTTGATAATTCTTTGGCTACAACATCTGCTTCAATCAGATGACATGTTAACTTCTCTTTCAGCATATTAGATACTATTGTTTTACCAGAGCCCGAATTACCGGTTATTCCTATTAGCATAATTATTCTCCTAACAGTTTTGCAACTGCTTCCGGCACATATTTACTAATGTCTTTGCCAAATCTATGCAGCTCCATAACCATGCTTGAAGACAAATATCCGGAGTTCGCCTGCTCTAAAATAGCATGTATCTATGCCAAATGTTGTTTCATTCACTTCTGCTATATTCTCTTCATATTGATAATCTGTACCGTTTCTTAGTCCTCTTACCAGTATATCTGCACCGCAATTTTCTTGCCTTATCTACTGTAAGATTATTATATACCACCACTTCTACATTAGTTAATCCTTCTGCTTCTATGGTCTCCTCAATTGCTTGCTTCATTTCTTCTTTATTTGCTGCTGATGGTTTTTCGGTGTTGGACCCAATACCTATAACCAGCTTGTCAAAGCATTCAGCGGCTTTTTTCACAATAGCAAGATGACCATTTGTGAAAGGGTCGAAAGAACCTGCATAAAATCCTACCATATCTATTCCTCCTCTTGCCCCTCTACCGCCGGAGGCTCCCCCTTGCTAAAGGGGGGAGGACCGTCGCTTGCGACGGTGGGGGGATTTTTTATTTCTTCTAATATCTCGTCTTTAGATTTATTCTGTACAAATGCATAATTGTTATAGTTCACGTCAAAGCCGCATATAACCTTATATGGGCAATTTTTGCATGATGATGTTTTTGTTTTTAAATTGTACATCGGCTTTATATCTATATTGCCTTTTAATATTTCCTTTGAAATATTTTGAATTATTCTATTTGCTGTTTTTTGCAGACTTGTAAATTCTTCTTTAGTTATTGTGCTGTTTCCTGTTTTGCTGACCATTCCGCTGGCATTTAAGGATACTGGAACAGCTTGAGAACTGCCCGTTTCAAGGCTGCTATCCATCATTTTAATTACATTAACATCTGCTAAAATTAGTCCCTGCATTCTGAATTTTTTTCTTATTTCATCTTCTAATTCTTCTTCTGAAAGGTTTTTGTTTGATTTGATAATCGGGTCTATTAAGTTAAAATACAGCATTCCTGCCGGAATTGCATTTTGCTTTTTTGAAACCCAGTCTATGTATGTAATAAGCTGAATTTGTGTGCCTGAAATCATCTCATTTAAGTCTATATTTTTACTGGATGACTTATAATCTATAACTCTAACAAATTTTCCTGCTTCATTTTCTCCTATGTCAATTCTGTCTATCTTCCCTGTTAATTCTACGTCTCCAATTTTTTCTCTGAATTCTATTTCATTTCCGGAGAGTTTCAAAGCTGCTGTTTCTTATTTGTTCTACTATATACTGCAGCGATTTAATAATTACTTGTCTCAGTCTTCTTGTTAGCACTATAAATTTAGGTGTGCTTGTAAATATATAATTTTTGCTTTGATTTAATTTTTCGTCGATGATTTCTGTTACGATTGCGGGTATGGCATCCGCTCCTGTAAGGGCGGACACAGGGCCCGTCCCTACATCATTTATTCGGTCAAAAAATTCATCAATAACCTCGTGCATAAAAGACCCGGTATCTATTGGCTTTATCTTAAATTCATTCTTCTCCTCAAGTTTTAATCCATATTTCAAATAAAATGAAAATGGGCATTTACTATACTGCTCCAGCCTAGATATGCTTGTTTTTAATACCCCTCCGTACAGCTTATTTATATTGTCTTTATTAAGATTTTCTGTATCATTTTTGTATTCTAATGCAGATACGGCCCTAGCTAATTTATCCTTCCACTCCGAGCGCGCAGCATACCAATTATACACCTGCAGCCATAATTTATCAATCTCTTCTCCATTTTGCAGATTTCTTAAATTGGTAAGCAGATTTTCAAAAGTAGGCTCCGGCATAGATATATCCTCATCTTTTGAAATTACATCACTCTGTTCCTGTAGCCCGGGGAAAATCTTTTTAATCCTTGAAATAAGTATTGATGGTCTCAGTCCTCTGCCATTTTTGTCTGATGATAAATATGACAAAAATAATTTATTTTCTGCTGTACTGAAGGCCTTATAAATATTAAACTGGTCTTCATATAGTGCTTCTTCGGTAGTTTTAGCAAGCTCTATGCCTTTTTCTTTCAGCATGCCTCTATCTGCATCATTCAAAAATCCTTCTGCTGTACTGCCGGCAGGAAATATACCGTCATTTAAGCCCGTTATAAATAGCACTTTAGTCTTGTTTGTTCTTGACCTGTCTACATCTCCTATTACAACCTGGTCAATTGCTTCCGGTATTTTACCTAAGTCGCTGCACCCCAGGCCTGTTTGTAAAATATTATTATATTCAGTAAAGGTCATCTTGTCATCGCCGAATACAAGAACTATTTCATCCAGCAAGTCTATTAGTATCTCAAAACTTTTTTCATATTCTTCTGCAAGGTAAACTTCATCTATTTGCCTAAAATATTCTATTTTTCTATTTAACTTTTCTTCTACTTTGTTATTTTGCAAAAATGTGTAAAGTGCAGTTGTTATCTCTCTTGCGGTTTTTCTGCCTTCTAACTCTTTTTTGAATTCCAGAAGAGGCTGTATAATTTTTTGCCTTAGGTCGTTAAATTCTTTCCAATCTTCTTTGTACCATTTTGTGCCTTTAATTCCCCATTTCGTGCAGTAATTCTCTAGTTTATATATGTCTTCTTTTTCTATTTCATCATATAAACCGGATTTCAAATATGAAAATACAGACTGCATAGTCCAGTTTTTTACAAATATATCTATAACACTTAAAATATATTTTATTAGTATATTCTGATTTAAGTCTTCTTTTTTATCTATAAATATTGGTATATTGTATTTCGCAAATATAGTTTTGGCAGGGCTTTCAAATTCTTCTATATTTTTTGATATTACAGCTATATCATTATATTTTAGCCCATCTTCTCTTACAAGTTTGATTATATTTTTTGCGATATTTTCTATTTCCGAATATGGATTTGCTGCTAGGAACAGGCTAATATTATTCACAGTATTTTCGTACTTCTTATATGGTAACGTATATATGTTTTCTTCTAGATGTTTTAATTCATTATTTTTAAATCTATATGATTTATCTAATATAACTGGCTTTTCGGTTTGCAGGGACACCTGACCACATGCACCCGGGCGGGCATGGGAACCAGCCCCTACGGCATATTCTATTAATTTTTTAGCCGCTTTTTTGTTATAGTAAAACACATCTGTTTCAGGCTTTGTCAGCTCATCAAATGCGGTCGGGTCCGTACATACAGCTACACTTACTTTCTTAGCTTTTTTAAACAGCTTTTTAATTATGCTGTATTCCTGCTCTGTAAATCCGGCAAATTCATCTATGTATACTGCTGCTCCATCAAACATGGTGCTGCCATCAATGTTTTTTGCCAATATTGTAAGGCTGTCATCTTCATCTATGTACTTGCCGGATATTGATTTTTCGTATGCTGAATAGATATTATATATGTCGCCCAATTTGTATTGCATGGGCAAATCCTTCATCTGGGCGGATGCGAGGTTCGCCCCTACATTTTCCAGGTCATTTAAACCTATATTATGCTTTTTTAATTCTGTAATTGTTTTTAACATCAAATCTACATTATCATCTGAATTTCCTAGAAATTTTAGGTTCTTTTTTTGCTTATCCAATATGCTGTATATCAGCATTGCTTTGCCGCTTTTTGACAATCTGGTTTTAGCCGCTCCTCCGACTTCAGTTAAAATTCTATGGCTCATGCGATTAAAACTTATAACTTCTGCATTAATAACAGCTGTTCCTCCGAACAGCCTGCAGCAGTTTCTTTTCAGTGACATAGGAAAACTGCTCTGGAGTAATTATATATATTTTTTCGTCCAGATTAATGTCATCTTTGATTTGATTTAATATGTATTCGCTTTTCCCGCTTCCCGAACGACCGATTATTAGCTGAAGACTCAACTTATTTGCTCCTTCTTTTTACATCTGTTATTTTGTATATCTTCCTCAAATTTAATGTACAATGTACGATGTATGATGTATGATGAGATAGGATAAGCCTTCGAAGTCTAGACCCCATACCGTACATCGTACATCGTACATTGTACATTATTTAAGCTTCTTTTCTCCAATAAAATAGATACTGCTGCGCCAATCCTGCCAAATCGCCATATTTCTCTTTTGCTAGTAATTGAATTTGTTTTTTGTTCATGTTAGGGCGGATAGGGTCATCCGCCCCTACATTATATAATTCATTCATTACACGGTCTACCCATACGTCAATAGGAAAAACTTCTGTTTTTTTAAGGCTGAACAGCATTATGCAATCTGCTACCTTAGGTCCTACTCCCGGCAGCAGCAGCAGTTTTTCTCTTAATTTTTCTAGATTATTTTCCTGCCTTAAATCTTCTAGGCTGACTTCTTTATTTCCTATCATCTTGGTCGTTTCATACACTCTGACGTCTCTAAATCCCAAACCTAATCCCCTTAAATCTGGTATGCTGGCCTGTCCTAACTCTTCTACAGTTGGAAATGTGTAATATGCTTTATCATTCCATATAATGGCCTCACCATATGCTTTTGATATTCTTTCTATTATTCCTTTTATACGTGGTATATTGTTGTTTGCAGAAATTATAAACGAAATGATTGTTTCCCATAAATCCTGATTTAATATTCTTATTCCAAATCCATATTCTATGCTGTTTTTTAGATGTATATCTATCTTGGATAGTCTTTCTTTTATGTCTTCATAATTGTAATTTAAGTCAAAATACTTCTCGCATATTGTCTTAATGTCCCCATCACAAACTCCCTTAAAGATTATATGCCTTTTTTCTTTTTTTACATTAATAACATTTTTGCCAAATATGCCTGTATAACTTCCGTCTGGTTCTAAGTTCCATCTAAAGCATTGACCACATTCAAAAATATGTTTTGGCTCAAATGAATCCGTATTTTCTAATATATATTGCTGTTCCATATTGCCTCCTGTCAGTTTATTTTATCATATTCTATATTAATCTGTATATATTTAATTGACAAATGTTTTTTATTGCAGTATATTGATTTCATAGTATTTTTTTTTAAAAGGAGATGTGATTTTATGAAATATAAATGTGAAATTTGTGGATATATTTATGATGATGAAGCCCAAGGCGTGAAGTTCGAAGACTTGCCGGATGACTGGTCTTGCCCGCTATGCGGAGCCAGCAAAGATTCTTTCAGCCTGGTTGAGGAATAGTACGAAAAGGAGATGTTGTTGCTATGGGTAATATTATTGAGGTAAAAAACTTAACTAAAAGTTATGGAAAAGCAAGAGGAATAATTGATATCAGCTTTGACGTAAAAGAGGACGAGATATTCGGTTTTATCGGTCCTAATGGAGCCGGAAAATCTACAACAATAAGAACGCTGCTTGGTCTTATACACAAAAACAGCGGCGAAGCAAAGATATTCGGCAAAGATTGTTCTTCCAAAGCTCCTGAAATATTAGAAGATGTAGGATATCTGCCATCAGAAGTCTTTTATTATGACAATATGAAAGTAAAAGAACTTCTAACTTACTCTGCAAGTTTTTATAAAAAAGACTGCTCAAAAAGAATAAAAGAATTAGCAGAATATATGGAATTGGACTTAGACAAAAAAATAGATGACTTATCTTTTGGCAATAAGAAAAAAGTCGGAATTGTTCAAGGTCTGCTTCACAAGCCAAAACTAATAATATTAGATGAACCCACAAGCGGCCTAGACCCGTTAATGCAGCAGAAATTCTTTAAATTAATGGAAGATGAGCATAAAAGAGGTGCAACTATATTATTCTCATCACACATATTAAGCGAAATACAAAGATTATGCGATAGAGTTGCAATTATCAAAGACGGTAAAATCATTAGAATAGATACTGTAGACAACCTAAGGGATGACAATTATAAAAATGTCAAAATAGAATTAGAAGACAAAGTTGCTAAAAAGTTTTTTGATTTTGATGGAGTTGACAATTTACAAATTGAGGACAGCACAGTAAGTTTTATGTTTAAAGGCGATGTCAACTTAATAATCCAAAAACTTGCACAAATTAAAGTAAACGATATATGGATAGAAGAGCCGAACTTAGAGGACATTTTTATGCACTACTACGAATAGCAGGGGGGATTAAAAAATGAATATATTTTTACATGAAATGAAATCTTACAGAAAGACAATAATAATTTGGTCTATTGCACTAGCTGCTATTGTACTTTTATTTATGATTATGTTTCCAGGCTTTGCTTCAGCCAAAGATGACATGACAAAAATGTTATCAAGCTATCCTCCTACTCTTTTAAAAGCCATAGGAGCAGATAGTCTATTTTCAATGTTTACAATGACAAACTTCTACGCATACACCTTTATATATGTCTCTCTGGCTGGTGTCGTATGTGCAATGAATATTGGACTATCTATAATATCTAAAGAAATATCTTTAAAAACAGCAGACTTTCTTCTCACAAAACCTGCCAGCAGAAATAAAGTTATAGGCTCAAAGATATGTGCCGGGCTTGTTTCATTAATCATAATAAACATTGTATTTATAGCTGTATCTATCCTTAGCGCAAACATAGTTAATAACGGAAGCTATGACATGAAAATATTCACAATGATTGCATCAATATTATTCTTCCTTCAATTGATATTCTTTACAATGGGATTTGTAATTGGTGTAATTGCTCCAAAAATAAGGTCTGTAATAGGCACTTCACTTGGAATATCATTTGCCTTTTTCTTATTAGGCATGGTTCTTAATATGCAAAGCAGTGCAGAAGTTTTGAGATATTTTGTTCCATTCAAATATCTTGACCCGCAATATATCATTGCAAATGGAGCATACGAGACAAAATTCTTAATTTTGGGAATAGCAGTTTCTGTGGTATTTATCATCGTCAGCTACGTTTGGTACAATAAGAAGGACATCGATGCGGTTTAAATCCCCCTCCCGCTGCGCTCCCTCCCCCTTTAGCAAGGGGGACAGTGCGAGAAAGACCGAAAAACTCAACAGGATTTTTATGCGAGGTTAGGGGAATATAATGAAATAATTAAAAAGAATAATATTATACAAAAGGCAGAATATTCAATAGAAATCAAATCTTGTTGAGCATTTCTGTCTGCCACGCACAGTCCCCCTTGCTAAAGGGGGAGGGAGCGCAGCGGGAGGGGGATTCATGAACCTATTTTTAAAAGAATTAAAATTTAATCGAAAATCTCTAATAATTTGGTCAGCAGCACTTGTAGTCCTTGTGTATGCCTGCATTATAAAATTTGACACAATAGCTCAAATGGGCTCTAGTGTAACAGATGTGTTTAATAGTCTTCCAAAAATTGCTAAAGCCATTTTTGGTATTGCCGATTATGATATTATGACAATAGGCGGATATTTCTGCATGACATGCTACTACGTGGTAATTGTTTTAGCAATACATGCAATTATGCTGGGTTCCGGCATTTTATCCAAAGAACAAAAAGACAGAACATCTGAATTCTTAATGGCAAAACCTATATCCAGAAATAAAGTCATTACTGCAAAACTTTTGGCATGTATAGTTAATATCCTAGTTGTGAATGTATTAACAACAGTTACTTTTGCTCTCCTAATGAGCAAATATGGAAACATGAACATCTCAATAATAGAAACAATGGCTGCTACTCTTCTTCTTCAGTTTCTATTCCTATGCATAGGCCTGCTTGTTTCAGTTTTAAGAAAAAAAGAAAAAGGCGCAGGCGGTACTGCGGCATTAGTAGTATTTGTTATGTTTTTCATTGCCCTGTTTATAGACATGACTGATAATCTGGATTTTCTAAAGGTTCTAACACCATTTAAGTATTTTGAAGCACAACAGTTAGTCTTCGGCAGCGGATTTCAAGGGATATACTTTATCCTTTCGTCTGTAATTATAGTAGGTGCACTTATTATAACGTATGCAGAATATAACAGAAGGGATTTGACGGTGTAGCCGTCAATCCCTATTATTGCTCTGGTTCTTGTACGCCGTCCTCTCCATGTTCAGTGTCAGGATTAGTTTCATCTTTTCTAAAAAGCTCTGCATAAGGTAATTCTCTTTGTACACTTGCTCTATATTCACCAAAAGCTGTTGCGACCTCATTCCCTCCTTCAATACTCAGTCCCCCCATCATAACTTTAATTCTTGCCGTTTGTGAAGCATCATCCATTTTGTCAAACTTTGGTGTGTTTATTTCAGCTATAAAGTTATCAATTGTAGCTCGTTCCCTATTGGCTGCCCAATCTCCAAATCCCAATTTATCAGTACTCATAAATTTCGCCTCCTTGTTATAAGTATATATTTGCGTATATATTATGTCAAGAAAAATTACTGATTTTTCTATAGTATGCCCGAATACTCTTCGTCAATTATTTTCTTTCTTGCCTTCCAATCCGGCATATATTCTGCAATAAAGTCGTAAAACTTTTTGCTGTGGTTTGGATGTTTAAAATGGCTAAGCTCGTGTAATACAACATATTCCATGCATTGAGCAGGTAACTTTATTAGCAGTAAATTCAGTATAATTTTGTTCCTGCTGCACATACATGTCCCCCATCTTGACTTCATAACTCTTATTTCCACAGTTGGGTCTGGTACGCCTCTATTCTTCAAGATTTCATAATATTTGACAACTGCTCTGTTCAGCTCTTCATCTGCCATATCCTTCATCCATTTGAAATATAGATTTCGAATATATTCTTTGTTTCCCATATACCCGGGGTTAATATGTATTTCCAGGGCGGACGCGAGGTCCGCCCCTACATCGTAATCTTTTAATTCGACATAATTTTTTGTGTCATTAATTATTTTTAATTCATATTTCCTTCCATAAAAATATACAATGTCTCCATTTTCAAAATTTAGATTTTCTTTTTGGCTATTCCTTTTTCCTACTTTGACTTGCGCTTTTTTTATCCATAGTGCTTTATCTAAAATTATTTTCCTTATGTTATCTAGGCTTGCCTTTTTAGATGCAGATACAATTATTCTAAGTTCTGCATCAATTCTTATATGTATGTTTTTGATGTTTTTTCTGCATATATAGTATTCAATTTTCTCATTCTGATAGATAACATAATCTTGTTCCAATTTTACCACCTGTTATAGTTTATCATATTTTATTTATATATGCTATAATGTCCGTCGCCTCTTACACCTAACTGCCAAACATACGCTCAAACGGACGAAAACTTTTCTCCTCGTGGCTCGAAAAGTATTGTCCGATTTCGCAGTTTGGCTATTCTAGTTCACAATGCGAATGCTGTGCTACCATTTTCTCCTATAATACTCATACTCCTCCATTACAACATCTCGCAAGCTAAACAGCGCATATACATTGATAATTGCAATTGTTCCAACCATAATATCAACAATTGTCCATAGCAAATTGCTGGACATTACGCTTCCTATTACTATTACAACTAATGTCACAAGTTTTAAAATAATAATATCTGCTTTATTGGTCTTCTTAATAAATTTCAAGCTACATTCACCATAATAATATCCTGCAAGCACCGTAGATAAAGCAAATAAAGTGATTACAGCGCTAATGAGTATTGGTCCAATGCTTCCAATATTATATCTAAAAGCATGCAGCGTTATCTCTACCCCGTTTGGGTCAGCTACAAATAGGCTTTTATAGTCTGACATGCAAATTGCAAATGTCGTTATAGTCGCAAATAATAAATTTTCTATATGTATGCCAAAGGTTTGCACCAGTCCATTACTTGCAGCAGCTTCTGTATCTGCTGCTGCAGCTGCAATAGAGCCCGTACCAAGCCCAAGTTCACTTGAAAATATTCCTTTCTGCATGCCTATTAATAATGTAGAAACAACGCCCAGTCCAAATACTTTGAAATTAAATGCACTATTAATTATCTCTCCAAATATTGGTTTTATCATTGATGAGTGGGATAAAATTATATAACCGCAAATTGATACATAAAAAAGCGTAATTACAGGAATTAATCTGCTAGTTGCAGAGGCAATTTTTTTTACCCCCCCAAAGATTGTTAATCCGGCAATAATGCTGATTATAATGCCGATTATCCATGGATTTATACTAACTACATCATTTATGCACTTGCTTACTGTATTTACCTGCAGGCTGAGTGTTCCTGCAGCATATGATATAAGCACAACCGCAGCATACAGCATTGCCAGCCTTTTATTGCCCATACCTTTACTTATGTAATAAAAAGGGCCTCCTCTATATATATTTCCGGTATCTTTTTCTCGAAAAACTACTGCTAAAGTGCTCTCAGCAAATGCAACTGATGCACATAAAAAAGAGGTTGCCCATATCCAGAAAAGCACCCCCGGTCCGCCTAGATAAACAGCTAGTGCTATGCCGGATAGAGAACCTACGCCAATTCTTCCGGCCAGCGACATTGTAAGCGACTGAAAAGAGCTTATACTGTTAGCTTTATCTGGTTTCTCTGAAATTGCTTTAAACATTCTCTTTAAGTTTAGATGAATGAAGTTTAGTTTAAAAGAAAAATAAATACCGCATAGAAGTATTGCCAGGCTTGCAATTATCCATAAACCTTGAATGAATACATTAAACATACTATTATGCTATTCAAATTTGATGGGTTTATTACAAATTTGATGTACAATGTACGATGAATATAGGGTATGCCTTCGTGGCTTGGGCCACATACATCATCATACATCATACATCGTACATCATACATTATGATTTATACCGCTCCAATAAATGTCAAATACAATAATACAATGTTAAGCAAGATAATCACTCCCGCTATTATCCAGCCCAATACATTCACTTTTCTGGTGTTTGCAAATCCTCCCATAACATCTTTTTTATTGCATATTATAAGCATCGGAATTATTGCTAAAGGTAGTGCAAAACTTAAAAACACCTGACTAAAGATTAATGCTCTCATTGGATTTATTCCCAGGCAGATTATTGTCATTGCAGGTATCATTGTTATCAGCCTTCTAATGTTTAACGGAATATTTAAGCCCACAAATCCTTTCATAACAGTTGCCCCCGCCATTGTTCCCACGGCTGATGAAGATAACCCGGAGGCGAGAAGCGCCATTCCGAAGAAAGTGGCGGAAAGTCTTCCCAGAAGAGGCTGCAGGGACATATGTGCCTGCTCAATTGTGTTTACAATCATTCCATTTTTATAAAAAACAGCTGCAGATACTATAAGCATAGCTGCGTTGACTATAAAAGCAATGTTCATAGCAACTGCTATATCTATTTTCTCCATTTTTAGATGCTTCTTTTTTTCTGAAAATGTTGTATGACCATTTCTATGTTGAACAAGTTCGGAATGTAAGTATATGACGTGCGGCATAACAGTTGCCCCAAGCATTCCCACCGCTATAAATACCGCTTCTCCATTCGGCAAAGAAGGAATTAATGTATTTAGGCCAATTGCAATCCAATCCGGCTTTGCCAAGAACAGCTCAATGCCATATGATATACAAATTATTGAAACAAGCAGAATAATTATTAGCTCGACAATACGCTGTCCATATTTTTGCATATAGATGATGATAAATGTTGCTAATCCTGTGAGCAGTCCTGCCCAGACAGCAGGTATACCGAATAATAGATAAAACCCAAGTGTTCCGCCTAAGAATTCTGCCAAGTCTGTAGCAAGTGCTGCTAATTCGGCAACGATAAGCAAAAACCAATTCGTTTTTCTTTTGAATAATTTGCCGCACATTTCCGGCAGATTATGATTTGTAGCTATCCCCAGTTTGGCAGACATAATTTGGAGAAATATTGCCATTAAGTTGCTCCACAATATGACCCAAACTAAGGTATAATTAAATATTGAGCCACCGCTAATGTTTGTAGCAAAGTTGCCTGGATCTATATATGCTACGCTGATAATGAATGCTGGCCCAATAAATTGCAATAGATATTTTATATGTACTTTCACACCAATTTTCGCCTCTAATAATATATTTTGCTATTAACTATATTATTAGAGGCAAAGATTTTATGTTACATATAAAAAACGCTTCTAGTCTTCGCCAGGGTCGATGTGGATACTAACCCTGGTATTGCCCAGCTTCTCATCTAATTCTTTTTTCAAGATACCCATAAGTTCATGTGCCTCTTTTACAGTCATATTTGGCTCAAGTGTTAAGTGAAAGTCTATAAGCCTCATATTGCCTGACTTTGTTGTTTTAAGTTTATGATAATTTATAAATCTGTCTTTGTATATTTCAATAACCTCTTTTATCTCGGCTTCTTCTTCGTCTGATAATTTTGAATCCATTATATAATCAAATGCATTTTTAATAAGATGAACCGCTT
>Ga0123357_10009015_pt1 | contig 12547 bp, 12 predicted proteins | sample TergutEmb28metaG_FD_89873 | JGI IMG/M metagenome (GOLD analysis project Ga0123357, IMG submission 89873) | Embiratermes neotenicus P4 segment gut microbial communities from Petit-Saut dam, French Guiana - Emb289 P4 | ecosystem: Host-associated > Arthropoda: Insects > Digestive system > Gut ... | reverse complement strand
TCTTTCCCTCAGGTTTCCCCACTAGAACCCTGTGCACACCTCTCCCCTCCCCCATACGCGCCACATGCCTCGCCCATCTCATTCTTCTCGGTTTTACCACCCGCACAATATTGGGTAAGGAGTAAAGATCCCTAAGCTCCTCATTATTTAATTTTCTCCATTCCCCTGTTACCTCGTCCCTCTTAGACCCAAATACTCTCCTCAACACCCTGTTCTCAAACACCCTCAGCCTACGTTCCTCCCTCAATGTTAGCGACCAATTTTCACACCCATACAGGACAACGGGCAGGATTATAGTTCTACATATCTTGATCTTTAAATTTTTGGACAGCAACCTGGATGACAGAAGATTCTGCACTGATTGATAACAAGCATTCCCTGACTTCAGCCTGCTCTTAATTTCTTCCTGAATAGAATTCTGATTTGTTAACGTTGTTCCCAAATATTTGAACTCTTCCACCCTCACAATGAAACTATTATCAATCTTCATACTTAGTATAAACCTAAAATCTTACGAGCGGTTATGATACAATTTGAAGTTAAACTAGGCGATAAACAAGCGTTCACGTTGACCGTCATAAAATTGGATGTTTGAATGTAGACAGCATTCATTTTGTTCAATGGATGGCTTTTGTGTATGTGGTAATAACATTTAGAGTTCCACAAAACGTGAGAAAATGTTCGCTTTGCCGAGTGGCTTCGCTTCTATAGAATTTAAAAACCAAACCGAGATAATTAATAATATTTGGGTGGCGGAAGGGGGGTTACAGTGCATATTTTGTAATCCATGATGTGATGAAAAAGCCGAATAACTTGCAAATATCACTACGGGATAATTCTAAAAGCGACATACAGGTACAACAAATGGAATAATAGTGAAGAAAATACTAATCAAACTCAGACATTCAGTTCACTTAACTTATTTTTCTTTATACATCCGTTCCTCGTACTTCACAGTCTCAGTCCAGACTCTATAATCAGTAATATACACTTCCTCTCCTACTTCTTCCTTGTTCTTCTTCTTCTTCTTCTTCTTCTTCTTCTTATCCTTCAGTCTTTTGATTTGTTGGCAGCTTTCCATCTGGAATTGTTGCAAGCCGTTCTTTTCATTGCTGTACAACTGTCAGCTCCTGTATTTCTGACTGTTTCCCTCTTAGTGGCTCCTTTAGATGTTTTTCCCTCCGTGAAAAAGCCAAAATATTCGTTCGCGTTGTCAGAATGTCGTATTTTTATGACATTTGGCATCTCGAACCGAACTTGGCGGGACACCGAGAGTTCATTACAACCCTTAAAACTAGGCGAATATGATCTTTAGTTGCGTAGTTACTTGAATGGTTAATTCATAGAAATGATTGGCAGTCTTTTTCGAGGCCCAGTGGAAGAAATGCAGTTTTTCTATTACCATATCTTGTGGCCTTAATTTCATCCGCGCTTCAAACATTTTTAATTTATGGCAGGCGCATCATCTTGGTATGTACGGATCAGACTACGCATGGATCCTGCAAGGTGGTCCCAGTGACATCTGGTGGGAGAACGTCACAGAGTGTCCCCAGCACCATCTGTCAGCAGCTGTTGAGGGCTTGCTTCTCGTGTCCAGTCACAACAGCATCGTGGGAGTCATGCCGTCTTATTCCGGTCTGGTGAGTCGGTGGCATTCATTCAGGGTGGAACAGATGGATTTTAGGGTGTACATGGAATACTACAGTCAGGGAAATCGGCTTTCGATCTGAGCCAAAACCGTAGAACTTTTGATGTAAAAACACTGAGATATCAACCGCGAAGATCTGCCGTTTCACTATATGCTGGCAAATGTAGTTGTGATTGTTACGCAGACTAGTATTTGTACAGTACAGGATTGTCTTCGATTTTACTGAACCTCATAACTAACAAGACAGGCAATGTACTTAAAACAATGAGGCGCATTCGCGTAACCATTGTTGCCGGGAAAGAAGCAATCAAGTACCACACATTCTGAGGTTGTGTTTGTAGCCTTCGTTATCCAGCATGCAGAGCACACGACTTTCTAACAACGTTATTGAATATAAATTATGTTTTGATTTTCTGTACAACTTTTGTCTGAAATATTTCTTATTCTGAGAAGAATTCAGCGAGATGTCGTAAATGTACTTAGGTCTACGTGTAAAGTACCCGTCATACTTGTAACATTCTAACCAAATTTGAATTTTCTCGGCAGATTTTCGAAACATCCTCAAATAAAATTTAATGAAAATCCTTCCATTGCGAGCCTAGCTGTTTCATGCGGAACAAACGACGGACGGACAATTTTTCCAGATCCGGTAATTCCCCCCGCGCGCATACATAAGGAGAAATGTGGAACCAAAGTGACGCACACTTTATGAGAAAAATATTGTCAGGTACTTTAATTACTATGTGAACTTGTCTAAGAGGCCAAGCGAGAAAGCATTTAACACTCACGTTAGAGGTAGCAAAAAGAATACATTCACACGATGTGAAACAGACAAAAAACGAATGTTGCCGACGGGCAGTCCCTGACAAAAACCTAGTTCCTCGTCAAATCACCATAGTTAAACCAGATTGGGTGTGGTTAGTAGCTGGATTGATGACCAAATGTGAGCCACACGCCATCTAGGCGTATGGTTTCGCTTTAAAACTAAATGGAAGTTTCATCTCCTGTTTTATGGCCCTCGAGAGAAAGACGTTGATTGTATCTACCGTCACGTGACAGTTCCTGGTCCACAAACACACGCATACCTCCTTCTGCTCATCAGTGAGCATCCAAGGCACAAATTGACTGTTTTGTGTAACTTTGAGAAAGAAAAATTATACAGTCAAGGAAGTTTACTGAGGGAAAATGAAATAAATTTCTTTGTACTTCATGTATGATGTCGTATTTATGCCTTAACGTCTTAAAATATCTTATGTAGATTCTGTATATTAGAGAAGTTAGATTTCTCCATATAGTTGGATATTTCTCAACTAAACCTGAATGCGATAACAGGTTGTGATGGGTTACATGAATTGAATTGTCTATTTCACAGTGTGTGCGCAGGACCAGTAAGCACAAATGAACAGATTCTGTGAGATGTTTAGTAGCATGTGACATCATGTGGATCTTTGTTAAGGTGGCTGTTTCCAAAATTTTCACAGACTAACAAGCAATTTCTGGAAGAACTGGAGCTTCTGTCCCTGCCAGTGACACGCTACGCACCGCAGACATATGACGCAGTTTGGGCAATAGCACTGGCTTTGCGTGGGGCGCAACAGAAATGGGAGACAAGCGAGTTTCCCACCCAACTCCATCATTTCAATTACAATCGCGAAGACATGAGTGAAGAATTTCTGTCACAGCTGGGACAACTCGACTTTCTTGGAGTCTCGGTGAGTTCCGTGGAAAGCAGTACACTACACTAAGTGATTAATAGCAAAATGTTATTTCATAAGAGAAATTTAAGAGTTATAGATTCCCATACTCTGCACCCTGGAAAGTGAGTGAAAGTATGCTGGTTACCACTACTTTCTTGTTTTGTTTAAGGGACCTGTATCATTCAGTGGGGCTGATCGCGTTGGAATATCTGCTTTCTATCAAGTCCAAGGTAAGGACTGTTTGAGATTAGCTCTATACCAGTTTCGAGAGTTGCTTGCCAGTTCAGTCCTTAATGAAAAAATTGCACTGAATGACGAACAGAGCATACAGAAAATTGGAGGTTACGTTAATGTGCCTAGAGGAGAGCTATGACACTGAGGCTGATATAGTCGTAAGGATTAGTGAATATTCATGTTGTGGTCGACTGGTTTATGGTATTGTGTAGTCTGCTAGGTGGGTTCCAACATCTGAATGACCATTCTGACCCTCAGAATCAGGGACCATAGTTTATTTGTTACAGCATATTTTAGTGTCCTTTACAAGAGTCAGGATAGTGTGGTCAGTATAGTGATTAAGCTACAGGGTGGAATATCTGGGGTTTAATCCTGGCAGGGGAACGAGATTTTTCTCTTCCCCAAAATATACTGAATGGCTATAGGGCCCACCCAGCCCCATATTCAGTGGGTTCTGGGGGCTCTTTCTCTGAGGGATAAAGTGTCTAGTGTGTGAAGATAACCACTTACCTCCATCTACTGCCAATATTAAGAGTGGGTACAACTGTACTTCCACACTCCATATGCCTTTAGACATGTGCAGGGACAGTTTTACCTTACAAGAGTTTATATTTGAGTCTGACCTTTCCAAGTGAACACTACCCATTACTTCCCAGGATCCTCCATTAGCATGCTAATAGGCCTTACTTTAGCTGAAGAATAAAAAAACCAACTAGATATCACTTGATACTTTTATTTTCTTCTTAGAGACTCAACATGTTTCGGGTATTAATATGCCCATCTTCAGGAGTTTGTGACTATGTTGTTGAACTACCACATTGGCTGTTACATTCTTGGTTTGTTGTGTGTTGGAATTAGGGTGGGGTTCGGCTAGGCCGGTATCTGGACTGCCGGCTGAAGCACAACTCTTCAGTTATCACAATGATGCACGATCCAATAAACATCAGGCCTTACTTTGGTGTCCATTTTGCAGGTGGTGAGGTCTCAAAGGTTGCACTTTTCTACCCATCCTTTGACCACATGGACTTTACATGCCCTGACTGCAGACCGCTGTTGTGGCAGGGAGGTCAGGTGCCAATTGACAAGCCAGTATGCAAACTACGGGTAGTCACCATTGAACCTGCAGCCTTCCTCAGCATCACCTGCTTGGCTATCATCGGTATTACTCTGGCATTTGCCTTTCTGGCATTCAATCTACACTTCCGCAAACTCAAGTGAGATTTCTCCCTCATTATTATTGTTACTGAAACTGTCCCTCTTCTAGAACATACCAGGGTTTAAATCATTAATGAGCCACACCATCTCATCATGCTTAATTTTACATATGGAAGGATTACACTCGAAACTTGGAACTACCAAAATTTCAGTATCATTGTTTATGTCAGATATTGGAATTTCATGCAGGTCATTGTACAGTAACTCTCTGACATATGTAATAGTTGACCATAAAATCGACTTTATGTAAATTTTTACTGGCCAGTACAAAGTTAAAAAAAAGTTGTGGAAATGTATTTTGAGCAAAGGATGTTAGTTATACAATGTCTTAATCTTTTTATTGTACATTTTGAAGCACACGTTTGTAATTTTTTCTGTGCATGAGATAAAAAAATTGAATTTAGTAGCATTTAGGGAAATTCCAACTTACATAAAATTTGACTTGTGTAGGGTTTTGCAATGATGGGTGGATAATAATAAGATGGATCTCCAGGAGGTGGGATGTGGGTATATGGACTCGATTGGGTTGGTCCAGGATAGAGACAGTTGGCGGACACTTGTGAGTGCGGTAATGAACCTTCGGGTTCCGTGAAAAGCGGGGAATTTCTTGACTAGCTGCAAACCAGTTAGTTTCTCAAGAAGGACTCTGCACCATGGAGTAAGTAAGTAAGTAAGTAGAGTTTTGCAGAATGTGACCCTTACATAAGTTGGGGAGTGGGTGTACTTGTAAAATGTGTTGAAAATTTAAAACAGATGCTTTTACTTTCAGTCATTTGTACATATTCATACTTTTGGCTCTTTACACATGACTAGTACAAGGTTCCTTGAAGTTTCAAATAATAATTTTCACAGTTTTACAGTGCATCTTGGTATTATCACGTCTTTATTTATCCAACAGAATGCACAATTAGATCTTTGGATTTTATTCTTTGGTGGACTGTTCATATTACCATCGGAGCACTTTTACATTCTATTGGCAAAGAATTACAACTGCTTACCAGTTCATTTTTCCCATATATACATGTGTGTGTGTGTGTGTGTCCAGTGTCCATTTTGTGGGTTTGTAATCATGTTACCTCTTGAAACCCAAATGGAACAAATTCCAAGGGTAGACCACATGTAATGAACAAAAGTGTGTCAAAGTATGAACTCTCTAGGTACATCAAACTGTCATCTCCTCGACTGAACAACATGGCAGTGGTGGGCTGCATTCTTGTTTACATGGCCGTCATTCTTCTTGGCCTGGACCATGCCACTCTGCCAACCAACACACATTTCTCTGCTGTTTGCACAGTAAGTACCAGCATATGTAACCAGTCATCTAAATATATGGTGCAGAACATTCCCATTCAACTAGTCAAGAAATTCCCTACCCTTCTTATCCTGAAGATTCATTACCTTGCTAACAAAGGCTCACTAGTAGATATCATTTTGAGCCAAACCAATCTGGTCCCCCCCCCCACCAGCATAGCCCATGTATTTATTACCCATTTTAATACTGTCACCTCATTTATGTTTCACATCCTGAACAGTGGTCAGATTTTCTGATCAAAAATAGGGAATTAAAGGAACACTGTTTGAGAGTGACGAATTAATATTGTATCAAAATTAAATCAGGTAGGTTATGATGAGTGATGTATGTATAGAGATACCAAAAAAGACAGAGAATTTGGGAGAGCAGTCACGTGAAGGTTAATATTACATTTGTGCAACATTTGTAAAAGGAACATGAAGATAATAATTGTGCCACATAACTGATATTAGAAAACGAAAGTTTACCACTGATCCTGAGCCTGTTCAGACCAACTTGTGCATGATATATTACTCTAAAATCAGTTTACTATAGGCTTTCATACAGTCACAGGTATATAAGTAAGAGAGAATGTCTCTTTTTTTCACCTGTCTTGGCATGGCAGTTTTGCTGGTGGACTCTGTCATTCTACACAATAAATCCGCCTTTCACACAGAAACAATAAAAGAAACACTGAGTAGTTTCTTATGAAGATACAGTCAGAAAAATGATATCTGTTGTAAGTCCATTGAAGTAAGTTTATAAGTGTTTATTACTTTTACAATATTGACAACTGCAAATGGAAGTAGATTTCAGTGTAGTGACTGATTTTTAATTTCTTTAAGAAGACAGCTTTAACATATGACTCATACAAGAAAGTGGTCATGAATGTTAAGCAGGTAAGTATGTAGAAGTAATCATGGAAGATTTGAAGGTATTACCTACATTCACCTAGTCAGATGAAAGCCATGCCAATATTTTAGTTGTTATAGCCAGTAGCCAGATGCAGCTGCAGATTAATTGTGTCACACATGTAAGCCAACTTGACTGGTAGATTTCAAGACAAGTCTTGTGTTCTTATTGCTAGGCAAGAGTATACCTTCTGTCAGCTGGCTTCTCTCTGGCATTTGGCTCCATGTTCACTAAGACGTATCGGGTGCACCGCATATTCACACGGAGTCGCAGTGGTGTTGTTAAGAACAAGGTTAGCAAACAATCTGTGTTTTGTGTGTGTGTATGTGTGCGCATACACGCATCTGTGTAACATGCATGTGCTTGCATGTTCTTGTGCTGTTTGCTCTATCCTGCTGCATCCTTCACTGTGTACACACTTGGAACAGCTTGCAGAATAGCCACTTTGATGCAAGAAATTATTCTCTTCTCCATTGTATTCAGAATGATCTGGTTTCCATGCCTCAGCCACATAAACCTAAAAGAAACAGGATTCTGAGGGTTATGTGGCTGAGATATGTGAAGGCTTTTCTCGGTATGGTGTCAAGATTAAGAACGCATGGACCTGTACCTCCACACTCTTATGTATTATCATGTTATGGTGCATAATGAAGCATAAGAATAACCTGCTTGCAGTCAAGAGATCACAGTTGCTGTCAGTGTATGACAGGTAGCATTATTTGTAAGATGGCCTTAATGGAACATTCAGTGCCATCTGTATGCGCTGTCACCTGCTGTGTATTTGAAAGGGCGGAGAGAGAGAGAGCGTGTGTGTGCGTGCGTGTATACGTGTGTGCATGTGCATGTGTTGGTGTATGTGCATGCGTGCATGCATGCGCGCGCGCGCGTGTGTGTGTGTGCGTGTGGGGGGGGGGCTTGCTGCCACAGAGGATGTGGATCTTAAAGAAGGAATTGAAACACTATAGAGTTTACCTTTATTTTTCACTTTTATTCCTACACTTCGCATTGCTTATGTGTCAATATCTGTTTTGTATCATATATTTTGTCAGATTTCCTTAGCAAGATGCAGTTTTACATGCTGAATAATCTGAAGGAGTGGATACAATGGAAGAAAATGATGCCTTGAACCCAGGGTTTGCATTTCATGTTAATATTATAATAATAATAATAATAATAATAATAATAATAATAAATTGTACCAGTAATAACTGGAGCCACTGGAATAGTAAAAAGAAGCTTAAAGAAAAATTTGGAAACTGTACCAGGAAAACATTCGATATATTCGCTACTGAAGACAGCCATACTTGGAACATCACACATAATACGGGAAGTACTGCAGTGTGAAGCTTGAAGCCTGAGCAGTGGGGATCACCGCTGGTTCAAGAGAAGTACCAGTAAGAAAAGGCCTGTGACAAGAGACATCCATATCGTATTATAATAATAATAAGTACAATGCATTCATAACACATATACGTGTATGGGATTCCATGAAAAGATTGGTTGATTAACCATCAACTGCATATTTCAGTCACTTTTGAATGCATGCTTGTATTTATTTTTCTTCTTTCATAATGTATGATATTTATGCATTAATCATTGTGTATATGTATGGTGCACGTTATATGGTGCTTTCTACACTGTAATGTTTCTTTAAATACTGTGTCATTCACTCTAGAAATCTGTAAATAAAGTAAAATAAAATGTGAATCCCATTCAATTCTCATTTATTTTGATTTGTTAAATGCCCTTCACTTCTTAGAAAACAACAGTCTCTATTTTCCTGTTGTCAGTGTGCTTGACTTGTTCTAGCTCCTTCAAGACACACAGCTCATCTCGCTGATCTGTGTGCTACTGTTGATCGATGGCATGATTGTGACACTCTGGGTGATCATCGATCCAATTCAACGCCATTTACGGAACCTCACATTGGAGATCAATGCTTCCGATCGCAGTGTCGTGTACCAGCCCCAGGTATGATTCAATTGAAGACAGCAGTAATTTTGGAAATGTCTTAATCAGTTACACGAAGATTTACATAAAATATTGTAGATTAAATTGCATGGTAAAAAAAAAATAAGATAATTTTGACGTTTTGCTGACCGTGCATCTTAGTATATTTATCTCAGTAATTAACCAACTTGATACACAAAATTTTTATTTTACAATAAGTTTATTTCTTGCTGCTACATGTTTCCAGCACATGTGCTCATCATCAGGAGGTCAAAATGGCATTACACAACCTCTGGTATCATTACACCTATAGGTGGCCATCTCATGCATGAGATTGCCACCTATAAGTGTGATGATACCAGGGGCTGTGTAATGCCATTTTGACCTCCTGATGATGAGCACATGTGCTGGAAACATGTAGAGGCATGAAATAAACTTATTGAAAAACAAAAATTTTGTGCATCAAGTTGGTTAATTACTGAGATAAAAATAAGAGAAATTACCTTAGTAAGGCTACAATGTCCCTATTGTTCTTATCATCACTTGTTCTCCTCCTCTCTCTTCTCTTCCATCAACATTGCCTCCTGCTGCTGTATTTCCTTCTTTTCTAAAACATTCATTTTATATGGCCTGATGGATGAAAAGCCTCCAGTCTCTTTTGTCCTACCACAAACATTTCTTTTAGATTTCTTGCCAGCTGTTTCCTTACATCCCAAAATGCAACCCCGGTGTCTTTGCTGCCAGCGGTATTAATAAATATAGGACTGTTTGTTGGAATGAGGGACTGCACAGCAGAGCCAAAGAAGCTGAGTAGTTCCAAGAAGATCCGTCTAAAAGATGGCTAACAAGGATCTAATAGGAAGCTGACAGTGGATTTAAGAATGTCTGGGATACTGTAGGGTGGTTATGGAACAACTAAGGTAAACACATATATTGATATATGTTAAAGTCTTGATAAGTCGTAGAGTAGAGTACTGCGGCTGAAAAGCCGTGATATATTTTGCGTCTGTTACTGGTCTCGCTTCCGGCAATCGATTCCCGAGGAATTGCGCGGTGTAGAGCTCGTGCAAATGGCAGCGCTGGATGAATTGCTCCTGCGTTGATCCGCGTCGAGAGGTGGATCCATTAGCGGCCGGTCCAAGTCTGAGCGGGTTATCAGTGGATCGGTCAGCGTTGCTTCTTCTTAGGTGCCGATCGATGTTCTTGGTCAGTCGTGATGGTCTGTGGACAACCAGAGCGTGATATCCAGCCGGATTGTAGAGCGCATGACAGTCTCTGCTGTGATGTCAGGAATACGGAAGGCTTCCAGCCGGCGTGTGAAGCGGTCCACAGCAGTGAAGCAGTACTGAAATCCTTCCGAGGACGGTAGAGGATCGACTAGGTCAGTGTGGATGTGTAGAAAGTGGGCAGTGGGAGGGGGAAGTCGCCAAATAGAGTGATGGTGTGGCGAGAAACTTTGGAACGGTGGCAGGGTTGGCAAGCTTGGGCCCAAGTGCGGCAATCTTTTGAATGGCTGGCCACACGAAGCGTTGGGAGAGGAGCTTAGCCGTTGCCTTATTTGCGGGGTGGCTGAGAGAATGAGGGAGCTGAATACCTGACGGCGGAGAGGATATGGGACGACTGGACGTGGTTTTCCCGCAGACGTGTCACAGAACGGCTGGACTGAGGTACCGGAAATGAAGAGTTTCTCGAGCTGTTGGGATACGTTTCTCAACAGAGGCGTCCGTAGTTCTTCATCATCATCCTGAGCTGCGAGAAACGCGTCATGCGTGGTTGGCGCAGTGATTGCCTCGACCCGGACCAGCGTGTCGGCGACGATGTTGTCCTGGCCGGATATGTGGCGAATGTCCACCGTGAATTGGGAAATGGGGTCCAGGTGGTTGAAGTGCCGTGGTGAGCACTTATCCCCCTTCTGGTGGAAGGTGGAGGTTAGTGGCTTATGGTCCGTATGGATGGTGAAATGTCGGACCTGCAGCATGTGGCGGAAGTACCTCGCGGCCTCGTAGATTTCCAAGAGCTCTCTGTCGTAGGCGCGGTACGTTTTGTTATGCCGGGCTCAGCTTCCTGGAGAAGATGGTGAGAGGCTGCCAGACGCCTTGAACTCGGTGTTGAAGGACGGCACCCATTGCGGTGGTTGAAGCGTCTGTGATCAGGGCGAGTGGAGCGGTCGGATTCGGATGAACCAGAAGAGCAGCTCGAGATAAGCTCGCTTTACACTCGTCGAAAGCTGCGACGAGTGCTTCGGTCCAGGTGACGGGATGGGAACCCTTAGCTTTGGTGCCGGAAAGGACGTCGTGAAAAGGGGCTTGAATTGAAGCTGCGTTAGGAAGGAAACGCCTATAGAAATTTAGCTTTCCCAAGAAATATCGGAGTTGGCTGACGGTCTTGGGAGAAGAACAGGCTTGGAGATCAGCGACTCGTTCCGGAAGAGGCTGGGAAACCAGGGGTGAGATTTTGTATCCCAGGAATGATATTTCAGGGACACGGAAATCGCACTTGGATGAGTTCAGCAGGATTCCGTAAGTTTGGAGTTTAGTGTAGAGTGTACGGAGGTGTTGGTCGAGCTCTTCAGAGGAACGGCCAAAGAAAATGGTGTCGTCCAAATAGGCTAAACAGAAGTCCAAGCATTTTTAGAATCTTGTCCACAAAACGTTGAAAAGTTTGGGCGGCGTTTCTCAGGCCAAAAGACATGAAATGGAATTCGAAAATACCAAAATGTATGGTAATTTCAGTCTTTTGGATGTCGTCAGGGTGGACAGGAATCTGGTGATAAGCCCTCACGAAGTCAATCTGGGAGCAGATGGTGCAGCCAGAAAGGCGATGGGTATAATCTATGTATGTGTGTGAGACTGGGTAACATTCAAGGATGGTGCAAGAGTTCAGGGCTCAGTAATCTCCACAAGGCCTCCAAACGCTGCCCTTCTTGGGCACGAGATGGTGGGCGGACGACCATGGGCCCTCTGAATGTCTGGCTGTACCGTCCCACGGCACGGATTCGAACTCGACCTTGGCCACAGCCAAGCAGTCAGGAGCAATGTGGGGTGACAGAGGAAGGAGTGAGAGCTGCTGTGAGGAATAGCGGTTGCTGGATATGTGGGTGTTCCCACAGATGCTTACAGAATGATGGAAAGCCTTGGCGAATAAACAAACTGATTTTTTGGAAGAAGACATTGGCTGTACAATATTATAGCTAAACCATCTGTGTATTTCGGGTGTGAAACATAAACTACAGGAAAGAGTGTCATAACTAGTAGACAGAACACACATCCATGTCTGTCAATCATTTTACAAATATAAAATTAAACTTGAACCCTAAGCTGTCATATTTACATATTCTAAGAATAAAGGGCATAGGCTCCGTACACTCTTCACTAAACTCCAAATTTACGGAAGAAACGAAGCGGCAGAAATGAAGTTACTGAGACCTCTGGCAGGTTAAACCCTTTATGGCCACAAAACAAATGGTTACATACGCCACGAACTACGGATTACAGGCATACTAGACAAGATAGATGAATACAGACGGAACTGACTTTCACACTTGCAAAGAATGCCACAAAACCGAATCCCTTTGAAATCATACCACTACAGACCACAAGG
>Ga0123357_10009014_pt1 | contig 12547 bp, 10 predicted proteins | sample TergutEmb28metaG_FD_89873 | JGI IMG/M metagenome (GOLD analysis project Ga0123357, IMG submission 89873) | Embiratermes neotenicus P4 segment gut microbial communities from Petit-Saut dam, French Guiana - Emb289 P4 | ecosystem: Host-associated > Arthropoda: Insects > Digestive system > Gut ... | reverse complement strand
GGATCATACACAGTGCCGGTCATGGAAAGCTTGTCTTCAGCCCACCTTATATGCGAGAGTATCTGCTGAAGAAGAACAAAACAGAGTGAAGCAAGCAAAACTTCACCCCCTGCTATACTGGAAGCACCGTGACAAAAGGGGGACAGTCCCCATTTTGTCATCAGCATGAAAGGACTCGCCTCGCATGGACACAAAAACGCATCTGGCTGATTTGCTTACCGGCGCGCTGACCGCGGCGGTCGCTGACGGTTCGCTGGCTTTGACCGCCACCCCGGCTATCGAGCTGGAGCGTCCGCGCGACGCGGCGCACGGCGACTGGGCCTGCCCGGTCGCGCTGCGCCTGGCCAAGGAGGCCAAACGCGCCCCGCGTGACATCGCGCAAATCATCGTCGATCACCTGCCGCAAGACGACGCCATCGCCGCCACCGAGATCGCCGGCCCGGGCTTCATCAACGTCACGCTCTCGACGGCAGCGCTCGCACAGGTGCTCGTCGAGGCCCACACCGCGCGCGCGGACTTCGGACGCGGCGAACCCAAGGGTGAGTACGTCCAGATCGAGTTCATCTCGGCCAACCCGGTCGGCCCCATGCACGTGGGCCATGGCCGCTGGGCGGCGCTCGGCGACAGCCTGGCGCTCGTGATGGAGCACGCCGGCTACGAGATCCAGCGCGAGTTCCTCCTCAACGACGAGGGCAACCAGATGAACATCTTTGCCGACAGCGTGGCGGAGCGCTATCTTGAGCTCCTCAGTCAGCCCTTCGATGAGGGCGCAATCGGCTACAAGGGCGCCTACATCAAAGACATTGCCCAGCAAATCATCGACGCAGAAGGCGCAAGTTGGGTCAACAAGCCCGCAGACGAGCGGCGCGCGTACTTCCGCGAGCGCAGTTACGAACAGGTGTTGAATAACACCAAGGCGATCTGTGACCGCTTTGGCGTGCACTTTGACGAGTGGTTCAGCGAACATCAGCTTCATGTGCCGGATGCACAGGGCAAGACGCCCATCGAGCACTCCATTGACGAGCTGCGCGAGAAGGGCTACATTTTTGACGAGGAGGGCGCCGTCTGGTTCAAATCGACGCTCTTTGGTGACGAGAAGGACCGCGTGCTTATCAAGAAGGACGGCGTCGCGACTTACTTTGCCGCAGACGTCGCCTATCACGATAACAAGTTCAAGCGCGGATTTGATCGCGTCATCAACATCTGGGGCGCCGACCATCACGGCTACATCCCGCGCATGATGGCGGTTGTTGCGGCGATTGGCTATCCCGACAAGTTGGAAATCCTACTGGGGCAGCTCGTGACGCTCATGCGTGGCGGCCAGCCAGTCCGCATGTCAAAACGCACCGGAGAGATGGTCACCTTCGAGGAGCTTATGGATGAGGTCGGCGTAGACGCGGCGCGCTACCACCTCGTACGTATTTCCAGCGATCAGCAGCTCATCTTTGACATTGAGGTCGCCAAGGACCAGAGCGCAAACAATCCGCTCTACTACGTGCAATATGCCCACGCGCGCATCTGCAGCGTCCTGCGCAAGGCAGCGGGACTGGCCGCAGACGAGGCCGCTGACATCGACGCCGTGACGGCGGGACTGATCGCGGACACGCCCCCGGACTTCACGCTGCTGAGCGACGAGAGCGAGATCGCGCTCATGCGCAAGCTCGCGAGCTTCTCAGAGACAGTGGAGCGCTCTGCACGCGACCGCGCGCCCTTCCGCCTGGCTCACTACGCCGAGGAGCTGGCCGCGATCGTGCATCAGTTCTATGGCCGCTGCCCAATGCTTGTGCCCGACGACCCTGCGCTGACCGCGGCGCGCCTCTACGAGGCCGACGCCGCCCGCTGGGCGCTCAAGACGGTACTCGCCCTGATAGGAGTCAGCGCCCCCACGAAGATGTAGGCGACACGCCTGAAGAGGGGCCAGAAGGGGCCAGAAGGCCAGAAGGGCCAACCACCGTTTTGCCACCGGCAAAGTGACGACATGCTTGATAGCGGGCAGGGTTAACTCCCCTGCTGGCTCGGGCCATTCCGTTTGCCAAATACTTGAAGTTTTTACCTGAGTGCGCGCTTAGATTTTACATTGCTCTCCTAGACTAATTAGTGTCCTGAGCAGATTACGTAAGGAGAGCATATGAAAAAACTGATCGCAAGCGTTCTTTGTCTGGCCCTGTTGGCAACCATCCTGGCTGGCTGTGGGTCATCAAACACGGGCGCAAACGCAAACGCAGGAACCGGCTCGACGTCAAGTGTTTCCGGCAGCATCGCGATGGACGGGTCCTCAGCGCTGCTCCCTTTGGCGCAGACCGCGGCTACGCAGTTCCAGGCCAAAAACCCGGATTGCGCGATCACGGCCAACGGCGGCGGTTCGGGCACCGGACTCAACGACGTGCTGGCTGGTACCGTGGACATCGGCAATTCGGATGTCTATGCTGCAGAGAAGCTCACCGCCGCAGATGCGGCCAAACTGGTTGACCACAAGGTGGCGCTCATCGGTGTGGCAACCATCGTCAACGCGGATGTGGCTGCAGCGGTCAAGAGCCTGAGCAGCGACCAACTCAAATCGATATTCAGTGGACAGACCAAGAACTGGAGTGTGGTCGGCGGCCCCAACGAGGCCATTACGATCATCAATCGCCCCACATCTTCGGGGACCCGCTCGCTCTTCCAGAAGTGGGCGCTGGGCGGTCAGAAGAGCGTCGAAGGCGCCACTTCGCTGCAGACTGATGACTCAAAGGCGCTTCTGACGACGGTTGGCGCCACCAAGGGCGCCATCGGCTATGTGGCGCTGTCCTATCTGGTTCAGCCAAGCGCTCAGATTGGTACGGTGGGCATCGATGGCGTTGACGCGACCTATGCCAACATCTACAACAACACCTACCAGGTCTGGGGCTACGAGCACATGTATACCAAGGGCCAGCCCAAGGCCAACGTGCAGGCGTTTCTGGACTATATGTCCTCCGCGGACATGGCGTCAACGATCGAGTCGAGCGGCTACGGGGTTATCGCCAGCCTGAATGCCGCCGCGGCGGCCTCGCGCTAGATGGCATGGCGCTTGCGAGTAGCAACAGTTCATCCGGGAGTGAGACCTGCGCCAAGCGGGTCTCGCTTCACGTGTCAAGGGATGCGGGTGAGACGGGTGAGACAGGGGGACGGTTCTCTTGTCTCATTTCAGATGAGACAAGAGAACCGTCCCCCTGTCTCACCCGTCTCACCCAGGACAGAGAGATCGAGGTTGTAGTGTAGTGGAATCGAAACTCAGAAAACTGAAGACAGAATATCTCGGACGCACCATCGTGACGGTGTTCGGGATATCTATTATTGTGCTGACGCTGGCCATTCTTGCGTTCCTCGGCTACAAGGGGGGCGCTACGTTTCTGACTCATGGGCATAGCCTGGCGTCCTTCCTATTCAGCTCAAAGTGGGATCCGGCGCAGGCGGGGCAGGTCGGCACGGTGGGCTCGGCAGTCTTTATTGTAGGCACCCTTGAGGTCGCCGCGCTGGCGCTGCTAATCGCTGCGCCGTTTTCTCTGGCGGTGGCGATCGTCATCAGCGACCTGGCGCCGCGCGTCGGGCGCCGCTTTTTGCGTCCGGTTATCGAGGTCTTTGTGGGTATTCCCTCGGTGGTTTACGGCTGGCTGGGTCTGACCGTGCTCGTGCCGCTGGTGGCCCGGATCTTCCATTTGCCCTTTGGGTTCAGCGTGCTTTCTGCGGGCCTGGTGCTTGCGGTCATGATCTTTCCCACGATCACGAGCGTGGCGGCAGACGCGTTGCAGGCAACGCCGCCGGAGTCCAAAGAGGCCTCTTACGCGCTGGGCTCGACCCGCTGGCAGATGATCCGGCGCGTGGCCCTGCGCTACGGGCGCACCGGCATACTCACGGGCATCGTGCTCGGCCTGGCGCGCGCCTGTGGCGAGGCGCTGGCGGTGGCGATGGTCATCGGGCAAAGCAACTCCTTTGCCCACGGGCTGCTGAGCCCCACCAACACGATCACAGCGGTCATCACCTCAAGCATGGGCAACACCGTCAACGGGAGCGAGTACAACGACGCGCTCTGGTCGCTGGCCTTTCTGCTGCTGCTGATCTCGCTCGTGTTCATTGTTGTGATCCGCTTTATAGGAAGGCAGCGTGAGGACTCATGACCTTATTGTTATTGCGCGCAGCGCACAGCGCGACGCGGCAATCCAGCAAATCCGGATCCAGCAATGCGGGTATGGCCCACATCCGGCGGGCGAAGCTCGCGGATAAGACCATCACGGTCATACTCTCGACGATCGCTGCGCTGTTTGTGGTCTTGCTTGCGCTGATTACGGTCTATCTGCTCTATAAAGGCGCCCGCGCGGCCACGCCGGATCTGCTGTCATTTACAGGTTTTGGCGTGGGCATCCAGCTGTTTAACACGGTCTACCTGGTATTTTTGTCGCTGCTGGTCACCGTACCGATCGGTATCTGCGCCGGAATTTTTCTGGCAGAGTACGCCGGCAAGGGGCCGATCATCGCGGTGGTGCGCACCTGCATCGAGACCCTCTCGTCATTGCCTTCGATCATCGTCGGGCTGTTTGGCTTTTTGGTGCTGATTCAGCTGACCCACTCCAAATGGAACCTGCTGGCAGGCGCGCTGGCGCTGGCGATTCTTAATGTTCCGCTGATTGCCCGTACGACCGAAGACGCGCTGCGTTCGGTAGACCGCAGCTACTACGACGGCAGCATCGGGCTGGGCGCAACGCGCTGGCAGACGACCGTGCGCATTTTGCTGCGCGCCTCGGTGCCGCGTATCATCACGGGCATTATCCTGGCGGCTGGCCGCGGCTTTGGCGAGGCGGCGGTGCTGATCTATACCGCGGGCATGAACTCTGCCGTCAACTTCAACAACTGGGACCCGACCAGCATTACCTCTCCGCTCAATATTCTGCGACCTGCCGATACGCTGGCCGTACACATCTGGGCGCTTAAGACCGAAGGCATCATGGCCAACGCGAACCAGATCGCGGACTTGTCCGCGGCGGTGCTTGTGGTGCTGGTGCTCGTGTTCAGCCTGAGCGCCCGCTGGCTGGGCAATCGGTTCGATAAGAAGATGAGCGGCGGAAAATGACCGGCGAGTTGCACCCACGTGAGACAGGGGGACGGTTCTTGTGTCTCATGAGATATGAGACACAAGAACCGTCCCCCTGTCTCATCAGTACGCTGCTACTTGGAGAAGAAAGAAAAACACATGAAAACCTGCGTTGACGTCAAAGACTTAAACCTCTACTACCGTGACTTCCAGGCGCTTAAAGCGGTGAGCATGCAGATGGAGGCCAACCACATCACGGCGCTGATTGGCCCCTCCGGCTGCGGCAAATCCACGTTCCTGAAGACCATAAACCGCATGAACGACCTGATCGATGGCTGCAGGGCCACCGGCCAGGTCCTGCTTGACGGCGAGGACATCTATACCTCCGGCCTCGACCCAATTGAGCTGCGCAAGCGCGTGGGCATGGTGTTTCAAAAGCCCAATCCCTTCCCGATGTCAATCTATGAAAACATCGTCTACGGGCCGCGCGTCCATGGGAGCCGCCGCAAAGCGGAGCTTGACGAGGTCGTGGAGAAGTCCCTGCGCGGCGCGGCGCTCTGGGATGAGGTCAAGGACCGGCTGAAACGCTCCGCGCTTTCCCTGTCCGGCGGGCAGCAGCAGCGCCTCTGCATCGCGCGCGCCCTGGCTGTCGAGCCGGAGGTGCTGCTGATGGATGAGCCCACCTCGGCGCTCGACCCGATATCGACCGGCAAGATCGAGGAGCTGGCCCTGCAGCTCAAGCAGGACTACAGCATCATCATCGTGACGCACAACATGCAGCAGGCCGCGCGCATCAGCGACAAGTGCGCGCTGTTTTTGCTGGGGGAGCTCGTCGAATACGGCGAGACGGTCGAGCTGTTCCAGAACCCCCGGGAGAAGGTGACGGAGGACTACATAACCGGTCGCTTCGGCTAAGGTCTAACTCGGTCTCCTTCCGTCTAAGCCGCTCAGAGCAATCCGCATGGCCTTAAGGCCAATGCGGATCACTCTTCGGGGCTTAGACGAAACGATCCCTTCGTTATACCGGATACGGAGGATTTATGAAGTGACAGAGCACCTCACCTGATCCCGGTGGGGGTGATTGTTGGGGGTATTGAATGCGCCTAAGGTACAATCAAAGAGAGCAGAAAGGAGAGTGGGAGCAATGGCAGAGGCGGCGCGTATTTATATTGTCGAGGATGACGATGACATCCGTGAGATGCTGCTGTATGTGTTAAGCGACGACTATGACGCCCAGGGCTTTGCCAGCGCACCGGAGCTTGACCGCGCGCTGAGTCGCGCGCTGCCCGATCTGCTGCTGCTCGACATCATGCTACCGGGCCAGACCGGCCTCCAGATCCTCTCGCGTCTGCGCTCGCAGCGCCGGACCGCGGACCTGTACGTGATACTTCTGACGGCAAAGGGCAGCGAGTATGATCGTGTCAAGGGGCTTAACCTGGGCGCCGATGACTACGTGTCCAAGCCGTTTTCTGTCCTTGAGCTGGTAGCGCGCATCAAGGCAGCCCTGCGGCGCCTGCCCCGGGCGGGGCAACAGAGTCCGCAGGGCGGCGCTGCGACGGCAGACGGCGTGCTGACCATGGGTGCGGTCAGCGTCGATCCGCAGCGTCGTCGCGTCGTTGTTGCAGACGCGCCCGTTACCCTGACCTACAAGGAGTTCGAACTGCTTACCTGCCTGTTGCGCCATCCCGGCATGGTGTTTTCGCGCGACCGGCTGATGCGCGAGGTCTGGGGCTTTGACTTTGAGGGCGAAAGCCGCACGGTTGACATGCACATCCGTACCCTGCGCAAAAAGCTTGGGCCCGACGGCGACGGCGTCATCCAAACGGTGCGCGGCGTTGGCTATAAGGCTGACCAATGATCAGCATGCGCCGCACCATCTATCGCCGTATCGCGGTGATCGTCGTGGCAAGCGTCGTCTGCGCCTCGGCGCTGTTTACGGCGCTGCTGTATCGCGAGATTGTCAACCAGGTACATGACGACGTGGACTCGCGCAGCCTGCTGATTGCAAAGACGCTCGACCAGATCGACGCGAACCAGGCGCAGCAGGCGCAGGCGCAGGCAGGTGGCAACCGCGACGTCCTGCCGACGCTTACGCGCCTGTCTGCCACCAGCGCCACCTATCGCATCACCTTGATCGCGGCTGACGGTACGCCGCTTTTTGACTCGCAGGCCACAGTCGCCACGATGGAAAACCACGCGAATCGCCCGGAGTTTATCGCCGCGCGCGCAACGGGCGCCGGGCAGGCCACGCGCTTTTCTGCGACCGTCGGTACAGAAACCTATTACTCCGCAAAGCTGCTCAGTAACGGCAACGTGCTGCGCGTGGCGCAGACCACCCGTACTATCTACGGCGTGTGGCTGAGGCAGCTTCCCTGGGTTGGAGGCGTTATCATCGTGGTGCTGCTGGCAAGCCTGGCGGTCAGCCGGCGCCTGACCCGGTCGCTGGTCCGCCCGATCGCGGCGGGGGCGGGCAGCGCCAAAGGCGAAGCGATCGTCTATGAGGAACTTGCGCCCTACCTGGCGCAGCGCGAGGCGGCAGACAAGATACGCCGGCAGTTTTCGGCCAATGTCTCTCACGAGCTTAAAACCCCGCTGACTTCGATCGTCGGGCGGGCGGAGCTGCTGGAAAACGGCCTGGTCAAGCCCGCGGATGTGGCCGGCTTTGGGGCTTCGATTCGCACCGAAGGTCAGCGCCTGCTTGAACTGATCGAAGACGTCATGCGCATCTCGCAGCTTGACGAGGACAGCAGCCTGCGAATGCAGACCTTCCAGATGTCAGGTGTCATCGCAGAAGTGTTCGAGAGTCTGGCAGATAAAGCGCGCCGCGCACAGGTGCGTCTGATCAACGGTGATGACGAGCTGGAGGTCACGACAGATCGCAACATGATGTTCGAGCTGCTGTATAACCTGGTCGACAACGCCATCAAGTACAATCGAACAGACGGAACCGGAACCGTCACGGTCCGTACGGAGCAGAACATGACCGAGGCGGGGCTGACGTCTCCGGTCATTGAAGTGATCGATACCGGCATCGGGATCCCGGAAGAGGACCAGCAGCGCGTGTTCGAGCGCTTTTACCGGGTTGACCGCTCGCGCTCAAAGGAGACTGGCGGCACGGGTCTGGGGCTTTCGATCGTCAAGCATCTGGCGGGCCAGATCGGCGCTGAGGTCGAGCTCCAGAGCACACTGGGCCAGGGCGCCACCTTCCGCCTTCGCCTGACCTGACAGGCGCAACAAAGCGGTGGCTCCTCTCTCGTGAAATGATAAGATTTCGGGCGGTAACTCAAAGCGTGATTCCGGTTGCATTCCGGTCGCGCGAACGTCTCAACTTCCGTTCGCACGCCGCTTGCACGTCGCTCTCATGCCGTCGCAGGCAGGCGGCAAGCTCGCGGTAATATGCTACAATGAATGGCAGTAATTGTTGACCGAAGACGTGCGTGATTTCGTCCAATCTCGCAGGGGTTTCGCCGTCTTTTCCGCACTACAAGGAGTTCTCTATGAATAAGCGCGCACGTAACCGCCTTATCGGTATCACGGTAATCATTTTGCTGCTCTTAGGGGCGCTTTTCTATACGGTGATGAGCAAGAGCGCTGCGACGAACATGACCGTCAAAGAGTTTGCGGCCAAAAAGGCGGACGGCAAGCGCGTGCAGGTTTCCGGTGCGGTGGTAGACGGCTCCTGGAACAAGCAGACCAATCCCATGAAGTTCAAGATTCGCGATGACTCAGACAGCGCCGGAACCGGCCCGACGATCGACGTGCAGTATTCTGGCGGCCTCCCCGAGACCTTTGGCGACGGGGTTCAGGCCATCATCACCGGGACCTATGTGGCGGATGGGAACTTTCTCAAGTCGTCCACGATGACGACCAAGTGCCCCAGCAAGTATGCAAATGAGACCGACGCCTATACGGTCGAACTGTTGCTCCAGCGCGCCACTGATATGCAGGGCATTCCGATCAAGGTGAGTGGCGTGATCAAGGCGGGCAGTCTGGGCGCGCCGGGCGCCGATCCGCGCTTTGTACTGCTTAACGCGACGGGATCAACTGATGAGGTGCCCGTCAAGTTTTCTGGTGGGCTGTCAAGTGATATCAAAGAGGGGACAAAAGTAGTGGTTACCGGGGAACTGGACGCTCAGAAAACGTTCGTTGCCACAGAAGTGGCGCTCACGAAGTAATCCGGACAAGATTGAGAGTGGTCAGAGTGCCGCGCCCCGTGTGCGGTAAGCTGCAGAAAGGAACATACGTATGTTATTACTGGGACAGATAGGTTTGTGGGGCGGCAGTCTTTCCGCGCTTGCAGCGGTCGTGCTCTTTTTGATGGGGCGCTCGGGTGACCGGGCGGCGCTGTCGGCGCGGCGCGGCGGCTATTACGCGACCTTCCTTTCGCTGCTGCTGCTTACGGTTTCTGTGGTCGTGATAGTCGTTGGCTTCATGACAAAGAACTTTACGATGGCCTATGTAGCGCAGAACCACCCGAGCGGCGACTCTTCGCTGATGTGGCTCTACAACATCTCTGGCCTGTGGACGGGCCGGGAGGGCTCCCTGCTTCTGTGGGCCTGGATCATCACGCTCTTCACGGGCTTCATGGCGCTTAAGGGCGCTCCAAAAAATGATGACCTGAGCGCGATGGCCCTGATGGTGCTCAACCTTATCGTGGTGTTCTTTGGGGCGTTCATGCTGCTGGCGCGCACAATCGATCCGGTAACCCATGCGGTGACGCTCTATACTCCTTTTACGGCAACCCCCGCTAACTATCTGGTCAACGGCCAGCTGGTTGGGATGGCCTCTGGCTGGGGCATGAACCCCTTGCTGCAGCACTGGGCGATGATTCTGCATCCGCCGACGCTGTTCATTGGCTACGCCGGCCTGTCGGTGCCGCTGGCCTATGCGCTGGGCGCGCTGATCGTCAATGATGGCAGCGATCGCTGGGTGCGCGCCTGTGACCGCACGACGATATTTGCCTGGCTGTTTTTAACGATCGGTATTGGCCTGGGCGCTATCTGGGCCTACGTGGTGTTAGGCTGGGGCGGCTTCTGGGGCTGGGACCCGGTCGAAAACGGCTCGATCCTGCCGTGGTTTGTGGGCGTGGCGCTCATCCACAGCTTTACGATGTATCGTCGCAAGGGCAACTTCAAGGTATGGACGGTCATTCTTACGGGCGTGACCTTTGTCATGGTCATCATGGGCACCTGGATCACGCGTTCCGGGCTTATCCGCTCGGTCCATCAGTTCGCGGATTCGATCGACAAGCCGGTGACCTACGCCTATGGCGCTCTGATGATCGTGGCCCTTCTGGCGGTGATCATTGGCGCTCTGTATCGTCGTGACAGCTTCCGCAATACCAGCGATTTTGAATCGCTGACCAGCAAAGAAGCCGGCTACTATTTCAATAATCTGTTCATGCTGATCTCTTCAGTCGTCATTTTAGGGCTGACGACGGCCCCCGCTCTGATTAAGACGACCTATTCGACGACCACGTTTGAGACGGCTGCTCATTATATGGGCATCATCTATATTGCCATCATGGCGATCTGTCCTCTGCTGAAGTGGGGCAAGACCGGTGGCAAGGCGCTTTGGGATCACATCAAGCTGCCGCTATTGGTGACAATCGTGCCCTTTGGCCTGCTCATGTGGAACTGGATCAGCAAGCTGCGCCCGGTCTACAGCTATATGGTGGCGCAGGGCAACGACCTCTCGCTGAACTTCACGGCCTATGGGGCGCGCTGGCTGTATGACGCAACCTCAGTCATCGGGTTTTTGCTGGCGAGCTTTTTGATCGTCAACACCCTGTTCGTGTTCATTGACGGCGCGCGGGCGCGCAGCAAGGCAACCGGCGACGGCTTTGGTAAGTCGCTCGGTTCGATCATTACCAAGGCGCGCACGCAGTCCGGGGGCATGATCGTGCACATTGCGGTCGCGATCATCGTTATCGGCCTGGTTGGCGCGGTCATGTATGTGCGTGAGGTAAAAACCACGATCTCGGCAAAGTCGGGTACTACGCTGGAAATCGCTGACTACACGCTGACCTTGAAGAGTGTTGGCCAGACAAAAGCGTCCAATGGCGACACCTTGGATTCGGCAGTCTTTGGCCTGAAGAAGGGCGGACGGGATCTGGGCGAGGTGTCGCCGAGCTATACCACGCGCGCAACCACCCAGCAGACGAGCCCTCATGCGGTAATCAAATCAGAAGTCCTTCAGGACCTGTTTATCGCCCTTGACCCCCATGACCATACGGGGGATACGACCGGGCAAACGGCGGCAGAAGACACCACGACACTGGTGATGGACGTGCGCGTTAACCCGCTCATCAGCTTTATCTGGGCTGGCGTTGTCCTTATGATGGTCGGCACCGTGCTGGCCGACTGGCCTAAAAAGAAGCGGGTAGAGATCGCGGCAGCTCCTGAGGCGGCGAGTGGGTCCGGTGGCAAGTCCGGCGCTAAATCCGGCGCCGGGAAGAGCCGGAAGTAAGCGAGCGCTCAGGCGCAAGCGCAGGCACGGATACAGATACGGGCACAGGCGAGTATGCCAGAACTGACAGCAGAACCAGAGACGCAGGTCCCCGCTCTTGAAGTGCGGGGACTCTCGCGCATCTTTGGCGCGCGCAAAGCGCTTGACAACGTGAGCTTCACGCTGCCACGCGGCGCGTTTCTCTCGATCTTTGGCCCGAACGGCGCGGGCAAGACCACGCTGATCCGGGTGCTCTCAACCTTGACGCCGCCCTCGCGGGGCCTGGAGAAGGCTTCCGGCGCGCAGGTCTTTGGTTACGACGTGGTCAAAGACGCCGTTGAGCTGCGTGAGCGCATCGGCATCATCAGTCACAATCCGCTCCTGTATCCTGATCTGTCTGCTGAGGAGAATCTGCGCTTCTTTGCCGATCTCTACTGCATTGCGGACCCGCAGGCCAGAATCGACGAGCTGCTTGAAGCCGTCGAGCTCAAGCACCGCCGCATGGATCTGGTCCGCACCTTCAGCCGCGGCATGATCCAGCGCCTCTCGATCGCGCGCGCGCTGCTGCCACATCCCGACATTCTGTTTTTGGATGAGCCTTACAGCGGGCTTGACCCGCACGCCGCCGACATCCTCGACGGCCTGATTGCCAGTGTGCGCGATCAGTACACTTTTGTGATGGTCAGCCACGATCTGGACAAAGGTCTGGAACTTTGCAGCCATGCGCTGATTCTGGCGCGCGGCAAGGTCGTGCTGTTTGAGGAGCGCGGGGATATCGATCGCGAGCAGTTCCGCGTGCTCTATCACCAGACCGTCGGCCTGGGGGTGAGCTGAGGTGCCCTACGAAGACAAGGTGCTGCGAAAAGGAAAAGGGGACAGGCACTCTCTATCGCTACAGAGCGATAGAGAGTGCCTGTCCCCGGACTCCCAGCGTCCGAAGATCTCATCCTGGCGGCAGTTCAAGGCGATCCTGCGCAAGGACATCGTCATGGAGCTGCGCACCAAAGAGATGATCACCTCGATGGGGCTCTATGCGCTGCTGGTGCTCATCAT
>Ga0123357_10009012_pt1 | contig 12549 bp, 10 predicted proteins | sample TergutEmb28metaG_FD_89873 | JGI IMG/M metagenome (GOLD analysis project Ga0123357, IMG submission 89873) | Embiratermes neotenicus P4 segment gut microbial communities from Petit-Saut dam, French Guiana - Emb289 P4 | ecosystem: Host-associated > Arthropoda: Insects > Digestive system > Gut ... | reverse complement strand
TTGATATGGGGGGGGCACGCTGCAAACTGCGTAAATTCCCCGGTCGTGAGATTGCGCCCTTGAACGATAAAGAAATCGTCGGGTATTGTAGTGATAAGCTGTCATTATTTAAGGATTTAGAGAAATACGAGGTTGCATTCTCGCCCGATGGAAAATATTTTGTGTTCGCCTTCGAGCACAACTTTCGCGTCTACCGCGTGGAACCTTTTCAACTTGAGCTTGAAGGAAAAACGATCGGTAATATTTTGAAAATCAAATTATCCGAAAACGGCATGCTCGCTACTGACGACAGTAAAGGGTTTGTCCGCGTTTGGGATATCGTGGAAAAACGAATTGTTGGGCAGCACAGGTATTATGACCCAGGTGATAAGGATAGTGAGGCTTCGCTAGTATCAATGTTGTTCCATCCAAATGGTGATAAATTTTATGTAATTCATGATCATCTAAACGTTTTTCAACTTCCGAAACGCGCTACGGAATAAAACTTGCCATGTGCATCGCCGGGAACAGCGATCCATTCAACACGAACGGTTGAAGGGTGAAAACCGGAAAACCGTGGACTTGCATGGCATTAGCATATTTCCGATTGTGAGGTTGCGGGTACCGTCAATAGGGTTCAAACCTCTAAATTGGCAATGCGTGAACTGGCCAGTGACAGCCGGGTGGCCAACACGGTGAGGAAAGCCTGGTAAAAATGCATCCGGCAGGCTTCGGAGGCGCGTTCGAGAGCCTGTCCGTTGATCGTGATGAGCCGCACTACGGACGTCGCCTCGACCGAAGCGGACCGTACGCCCTTGCCTGCGGAGAACAGGGCAATTTCGCCGAAACAGTCCCCAGGGGTAAGTACGTCGAGCAGGGTGCGGTTTCTTTTGACCCTGGCCTCGCCTTCAACCAGAAAGCAAAAGTGGTCGCCCGCTTCGCCTTCTTTGAGGATGACTGTGCCAGGCTGAAATAGATCCCACTGCGAAAAACCGATGGTTTCCCACAGTTCGGCATCGGAAAATTTGTTGAAAAAGGGCAACGTCCGCAGGAAGCGGAATTTTTCAGTTTCAGGCAGTGCTGGCTGGTCGGGTTTCAGGACGCAGTTGCGGAAGGCAAGCGTGAGGTCGTGCGAGAATTCAGTCCAGCTCTGATAACGGCGCTCGACATCCTTTTCCATCGCACGGCGCACGATGATTTCGAGCGCCTCGGGAAGGTCCTGCCGGTATTCGGCAATTGCGGGCGGTGCTTCGTTGGCAATGCGGTAGACGAGGGTGTAGTTATTGTCGCTTTCAAACGGCAGGTGCCCGGTCAGCAACTGGTACATCACCACGCCGAGCGAGTAAATGTCCGAGCGGTGGTCGATCTGCATTTCGCGCACTTGTTGCGGCGACATGTATGCGGGCGAGCCGAGGTTGGCGATTTGCGTGACTTCGCCCGTCGCCTGGAAGGCCGCGCCGAAATCCGAGATACGGATGTCGCTGCCCTCCGCCGTAGAGAGCAGGATGTTGGCGGGTTTGATGTCGCGGTGGGTGATGCCCTCGTGAAAAGCGTAATCAAGCGCCCTTGTGCATTTAAAGATGATTTCAATGACGCGCTCGAACGGAGCCAGCCTGCCGGGCTGTGCCAGCGGTTCCAGGGTCCCGCCAGGAACGTATTCCATTGCTACATAGGCATTGTCTGCATCGACGACCGCATCGTAGATTTGAATGATGTGCGGGTGCTTGATTTTGCCCGCGAGCGATGCTTCGTTGATCAGGAGTTGCCGGAACAGGCGGCCACGATGGGGAGGTTTGAAAAAGGCGGGTTCGATCCGTTTGACCGCGACTTCTCGCCGGTTGAATGGGTCCCAGCCCAGATAGACACTGCTTGTTGCCCCTTCTCCAAGCAGGCGGCGGATTTCGTATTTGCCGATCCGCTCCAGGAGCATCATGTTCCTTTTTGCTCGCCCAACTCGTTGCGGGCGCGGGCAATGGCCGCACGTACCGTATCGGGAGCCGTACCGCCGGGATGGGTGCGTGCGCAAAGCGAGCCTTCGATAGAGATGGCCGTGAGCGCGTCTTTAGCCAGCCGTTCGGCTGCGCCGGGCACTTGGGTAAGCGCCATCCGCAGTTCGTCGAGGTTCAGGCGGGAAAGGTCGAGCCCGCGTATTTCGGCGGCCCGTACCGCCAGTGCCACGGCTTCGTGCGCGTCGCGGAAGGGCAGGCCTTTTTTTACCAGATAATCGGCAAGGTCGGTGGCGGTGGCATGACCCTGCGCAAGCGCCGCACGCATGTTGTTGGGTTTAACCCGAATGCCGCCGATCATGTCGGCGTAGATACGCAGGGTGTCAGTCACGGTGTCTGCCGTGTCGAACAGCGGTTCCTTGTCTTCCTGGTTGTCCTTGTTATAGGCCAGCGATTGGCCTTTCATGAGGGTGAGCAGCGCTATGAGATGGCCGTTGATGCGCCCAGTTTTGCCGCGCACAAGTTCGGGTACATCGGGGTTTTTTTTTTGCGGCATGATCGAGGAGCCGGTACAGAAGCGGTCGGCAAGGTCGATGAAGCCGACACGCGGGCTCATCCACAGAATGATTTCTTCCGACAGCCGGGACAGGTGCGTCATCAGCAGCGCGCTAGCCGCGCAAAATTCGATGGCAAAGTCGCGGTCGCTCACAGCGTCCAACGAATTGCGGCAGATTTCATCGAAACCCAGTTCGGCGGCAACCGATTCACGATCGATTGGGTAGGTGGTTCCGGCCAATGCCGCTGCGCCCAACGGCAAGTAGTTCATGCGGCGGCGGCAGTCTGTGAAGCGCTCGAAGTCCCGGCGGGTCATCTCGTAATAGGCGAGCAGGTGGTGGCCGAACGTTACCGGCTGCGCGACCTGGAGATGCGTGAAACCGGGCATCGGTAGGTCGGCGTGCACTTCTGCCATGTCGAGCAGGCTGTGCTGGAAGACAATGATAAGTTCGAGGATGTGGTCGATGGCCTCCCGCAGCCACAGGCGGATGTCGGTTGCCACTTGATCGTTGCGGCTGCGCCCCGTGTGCAGGCGCTTACCCGCGTCACCCACGAGCGCGGTCAAGCGTTTTTCGATGTTGAGGTGGACATCCTCGTCATCAAGGTTCCATTGAAATTCCCCACGTTCGATTTCGTCTGCGATTTGTGCCATGCCGTGTTCGATGGCGGCAAGGTCACTCTCGGAGAGTATCTTCTGCCGGGTGAGCATCCGCGCATGGGCAAGCGACCCTTGGATGTCTTGCGCAGCCATGCGGCAGTCGAAAAAAACCGAAGCAGTATAGCGTTTGACCAGTTCCGATACGGGTTCGTTGAAACGTCCGGACCAGGTTTTCATGGATTCGGGGGGCGGGGTGGGCTTGGCGGTCATGGCGGGGAATAAGGGTTTTCGCGTTCTATATGGGCGGTTTCAGATGATATCCAGGTCAGAGAAGGAAGCAAGTCTATCAAGTCCACCAGTATCGGACGATATGAAAAAAGATCGGTGCGGAGAAACTTATCGAATCGACGCGGTCAAGCATCCCGCCGTGGCCTTCGATCATATGCCCCCAATCCTTGATGCCGCGGTCGCGCTTGATGGCCGAGAGTACAAGGCCCCCGAAAAACCCAAGTATGTTGACTGTGAGCGCGATCAACGCGGCTTGCCACCAGGTAAATGGCGTAACCCACCAGAGCGCAGCCCCCACGGCGGTCGAAGTCAGCACGCCGCCGATGAGCCCTTCCAGTGTTTTTGAGGGGGAAATTTCCGGGACGAGCTTGCGGCGCCCCAAAAGTTTACCCCACACATACTGGAACACGTCGCTCGATTGGACGGTAAGCAGCAGGAAGACAATCAACTGTGAATTGCGCCCGGTGAAACCGGGAATATTGAGCGACAGCAGCGCGGGGACATGCGAGAGGCAATAGACGCAAATCATCAGCCCCCATTGCACCTTGGCGGCACGTTCGAGGAAGCGCGTCGTGTCCGCACCAAGCGTCGATGAGATGGGAAGCAGCAGGAAGGCATAGACGGGAATCAGGATCGAGAACAGGCCATACCAATTGATGCCAATCAGCCCGTATTGCAGGGGCAGGAAAAAGAAAAAGCACCAGAGAAGCACCCGGTAGTCGCCCCGCCGGGTGTAGGTCACCGAGATGTACTCCCGCAGCGCCTGGAAGGAAATGAAAGCGAAGAGCAGGACGACCGCCGTATCCCCGATGCAGAACGCCAGCGCTAGGATGAGCACCATGACCCACCATGCGTTGATACGGGCGTTCAGGTTGATGATGACTGGGTTCGTCCGTCCCCCGGCCAGGCATGCGCGCAGGACGAGGCCGATGATGCTGGCAACGAACAGGCTGCCAGCGAGGCCAGCCAGGACGAATAGCAAGGGGGAATTTTCCAGGGCGGTCATGGTTGATTTACTCGGCAGGTTCCAGGGCGAGCAGGGCATTCCGGCAACGGTCGATGAAATCGGCGCGGGGTTCGCCGGGTTCAAGTGTGACCGGCTCGCCTATCGTCACTGTACACAAGAGCGGCACGACCAGTATCCCTCCCTTGGGCAGGGCACGCCCGAGGTTTTCGATCCAAACCGGGACGAATTCGGTCTCAGGGCGTTTCTTGGCCAAGTGGTGGATACCCGGCTTGAAGGGCAGGATGCCATCGCCCTGGTTACGTGTGCCTTCGGGAAACACGATCAGCGACTCGCCCGCTTCGAGCGGCCCGTGCATGGCTCCGATGGGGTCATCGCCATGCTCCACGTGCCGGTTGATGAGCACGCCGCGAAATACGCGCTCGATCAGGTAACGCCGAAACGAACCGGCGAGCCAGTAGTCAGCTGCCGCAATTGGCCGGGTGACGGCTCTGAGCGCTGGCGGCAGTATCGCCCAGATGAGAATGAAATCGCCGTGGCTGCGGTGGTTGGCGTAATAGACCCGCGCCCGCGCTTCAGGCTGCGTGCCGCGCCAAGTCGCCCGTGCGCCGGTCAGTATCCTGGAGGCAATGCAGAAAACGGATGCCAAGGCTTTCTCAAGCATGATTGGATCCCCACAACAAGCCAGCCATCAATACCAAAAGAGTCAACATCTGTCCAAGCAAAGCGGCGATCTGGAGCAAGTGCAGGCGTCGCGTTCCCATTACGCGGTCAAGCATGGGTCGGCTGGCATTTGCTGGGACGCTCTTCTTCAACAGCGTCCCCAAGACGGTGTCGAACGTGCGTTGCGCTTGCCCGCACTCATCGTCCCGTAGCCGTGCCCATGTGGCGAAAACCTGCCGGTCGAAGGCAAGGCGCCACGCCAAATAGGATTGGCAGCCTGCCAACGCGAGGCTAACAATGAGCAGCGGAAAAACCATGCTGATGCCGCCGATACTCAAGGGAGCCAACAAGCCCGTGATAAAGGCGAGCAATAACAACGTAAGGCTCCAGGAGTGAGGCCGGGCAGCGGCCTCGCACACCGAAAGCCCCACCAGCGCCAAGGCATGGGCGGAAACGGTTCCGTTGGACAGAGGTTCCGGCTTATCCGGCGGTCTGGCGGTCATTGCGAAATAGCCCTTCACAAAATTCTTCGAGGCACGCGATGCTGTTTTGGTTAATGACTATGTGCGGGCGCGCTTGCCGGACCTGCTTTACGGCGTCCTGGACGGTGGCGGCCCCACCCATCGCGGAACACAGCCAGGCCGCCACGACACTGGCGCTGCGCGACACGCCCAAGGCACAGGCGACCCATATTTCACACCCCGGGTTGGCGCGTTTCAGGGCGGCCAGCCGCTGCATGGCTTCCGGCAGGTCACCGCCCGATCGGGACGATGCCGGGACAGGCGCGAGGTCGAGACAGGGCATGCCGTCGTAGGCAGCCCCGGCGGGCAATTGAGGCGCGAGCAATTCGGCGGTCAGGTCGAACAACACGGCCTTGCCTTTGCGCTGCCTTGCCCAGACGGCGAATTCACGCGCAGTGGGAAGCCTTCCAAGCCAGATGCCGTCGCCTACCGGGCTGGGGTCGGGATACCGCCGCGTCCAGAGCCGCGAGTTGATCCAGGCTCCCAATGTATAGGGCGCGAAAAGCCATTTCGCCGCGATCGAATGCTGCCCGCCCTGTTTCTGAAATCCCGCCGCGCCGGCCCAGGCGTAGTTGAAAGCGACGAGCGCTAGGGCAAGCGCCGGCCAGCAGAGAAAGAGGCCGATGCCGCCCAGCGCGATGGCGGTGGCAAGAAACAGCGCGGCTCCAAGGAAATAGTGCAAGGCCAGCCTTGGGCGGCGCGCCGTGGCTTTCTTCAAGGGAGTTTCGCCTTCCTCCGGCCAGAGCCAGAGGCAGAAGAGCCCCACGGCGAGCCCTGTCGGCACATCGATGAAATGGTGCTGCCAGGTGGTAAGCACCGAAAGGCCGATCAACAACGCCCAAGCATGGATCAACCCCCGCGTGGCGCGCATGGCCATAAATGTGGCGAATTGCCGCCAGATGATGACGAGCAGGGCAATGTGCAGCGAAGGGGCCTGGTTGTAAGGCAAATCGAAACTCGTCAGCGCGTCGAAAAGCATGCCGGATACCCCCTCAAGGGTCGGACGGTCGAATGCAAACCGTAACGGCCACAGGAAGAAACAGGCCACGCAGACCAACTGCGCGCTCAGCAGCCGCAGAGCGAGGCAGTTGGTGGCCGCTTTGTTGCGGCAGCAGAGAAACGTAAGGCCGTAGAGCAGGTCGATCGACCAATATGGGATGATCGTCCAGGGCCACAATGGGATATTGCGCTCCCAGCCGAAAACCAGGCTCCCTACGCCGGATGCGGCGTCTATCCGGGCTGCATGCTGATTGGCGAAACCGTAGGTGAGAAAGAAAAACGGCCCGAGAAAGAGAAGCCACAGCACACCGCGCACTGTGGCTTTGCGCAACCAGCGGGAGTCTTCTGCCGTTGCCCCGGCAACGTTCATTTACCCGTCCGCCGTGCAAGCGACACGCTGAAAATCCCCCACTCGTCGATCCTTTGCGTGATTTTCTCGAACCCGGCCTCCCGCACCAGTTGGTCCATCTCGGCCTGCGTCCTGCGCCGCATCACCCAGGGCACGCCGTCCCGGTGGCTCGTGAGGGCACGGGCGATCATTTCGAGCTGCGGGTGCCAGGGCTGGCCGGTATAGATCAGGTAACCGTTTTTCTCGATGGCGCCATGCAGGCCGGCGAGGGAAGCCGCGAGCATGTCGTTATCGGGGAAAAGCTCATACAAGCCGGAGACGATGCCCACTGTAGCCTTTGGGGTGATGGCCGCAAGGTTTTTGCAGTCAAATGCGTCCCCTTTCTCGAAATGGGCAATGTTTTGCAGGCCCCGTTCCGCAATCAGGGCGCGGCCTTTTTCGACGTTCAGTTCGCTGAAATCGCGTAATAAGATGGCGTCCGGGCGCATACCGTATTGCAGCGCGTCGAGTACATAACGGCCATGCCCGGCGGCAATGTCCAGGATGCGCACGGGGCGTTTTTCCTGTTCCAGGCCATTCATCACTTTTTTCAGAATTTCTTCGAGATGGAACTTGCGCTGACGGATGCCGCGCCAACCGATGGCGTTGAGATAGGCACGGTCAATGGCTCGTCCGAGGAAACCTTTTCCAGAAGGCGTGTTGCGGTAGATGTAGTCGAGCGTACTGCCAGAATCGAACCCAGTCGCATGCCCGAGCCTGACGCCATCGGACAGATGCCCCGCGAGCTTCAGGAGGAACTTGTAGGTGCCCCAGTAAAGCCCCTTGGCCGAGAGGGGAGGAAATGGCACGGACAGCTCCTTGGCTTCCTCGAACGTGTGCCCGTGTTTGTGCTCATCGCGCAGGCTGGGACGGTTGGGCGGCGCGGCGAACTGGCGCAGGATGAAATCGCGCGCCTTGCCGACTGCGTCGGCCCGATATTTTTCGCCCAGGGTGTCATGATAGAAACCCGGCAGCACATGCCTTTCCTTTTCCGTTGTGCCCAGGCGCGCGAAAAACGCATGTTGCGGCCAATGGTGCACCACCCAGTCGTCGCCGGAAATCAGCAACTGGGTCGGGATGGTGATCGCCGCCGCATCCGATACCACCCGTTCGGCGGCTTCATAGAGGCCGAGCAGGATGTTGACCGAAATGGCACGACTGATGAGCGGGTCGGCATCGAAAGATTTCTGGCGTTCTGGGTCGTGCGTCAGGTACTTCGATTTGACGTAGCTATTGACGAAGAAATTGCCACGCAGGGCACGCAAAAGCCGCAGGCCGGGGCGGGCGAAAGGTACATAGAGTTTGACCTTGAAGGCTGGCGATGCAAGTATCTGGCAGCGGATACCCGGCGCGTAGTCGTGCGCCCAGGCGCTTGCCAGCACTGCCCCAACGCTTTGCGCGACCACGGCAATGTCGGATTCCTGAAGGCCAAAGGTGTTGCAGAGGTGTTCGACAAAAGACTGGATATCGCGCACCGAATGCCCAAGGCTGGGCGAATCGCCCCGCACGCCGGGCGATAGGCCATGGCCTCGTGCGTCCCAGGCGTAAAAATCGTAATCGGGCAGGTCCAGTTCATCGACCAGATGCGCCATGCGCCCACCATGCTCGTGGCCGCGATGAAAAAGCAGGATCGCGCCGCGCCGCGCTGGGGTGGTGGCAGGCCAGCGGCGGTAAAAGAGCTGGACGCCATCATGTGTGGCGAAATTGAGGTTTTCCGCGGTGCGGGTCATGGATGTCTCCTTGACGAATTTGAAATGGCGGCCAAGCCGCTACGGACGCGGTTGAAGATATTGAGGAGGATGCAAAGCGGCACGGCGACGGCCATGACCCAAAAAACCCAATCCGGCAACTTGCCGTTGGCCAGCCCTGCCCAAAGGCCCAGGGCACCGAACAGGAAAGCCCGGTCGCTCTTGCCCATCGGGCCGTTGTACTGGCGCGGCGCGCCGACCATCGGCCCGAGCGCGCCAGTCATCTCCGAGGCCACGGACAGCACGATGACGAGGCACACGGTTTGCCAGCCAAACGGAGCGACCCACACGAAAGGCAGATAGAGCGCGGTATCCGAGGCGACATCCGTCAGTTCGTTGAGATAGGCACCAAGTGGCGTTTTTTGCCCAAATTCGCGTGCAAGCATCCCGTCGACGGCATTCAGGGCCATACGCAGGAACATCCAGAACGGTACGAGTAGGAACCATGTGGGGCTGTCGCGCCCGACGGTGCAAAGCCAGCCCCCGATGAGCATCGAGATGGCCATTGCCAGGACCGTCACTGCGTTGGCGGTCGCGCCAGCCACCGCAAGGCGGCGTACCAGCGGGCGCAGCAGCCCTTGAAAAGAGGGTTTCAGTTGGTAGATGGAGATCATGAAGTGGGAAAAAGAAAGACATGCACATGGAAGGGAGGCCGGGTCAAGGCGTGCGACAGGACGCATGCAAGCAAGCAGGACATGGACTTTACAAGGGTAAAACTTTTCATAACTATGATTTTCGACATGTTTGATTTAAAAAAATTGAACTTAAGCCTCCCGGTTCTTCCGGCCAGGATTGTACCCGCTACATGTTCAGTAATTCTGCCGCACATAGTCGGGCACGTTGCCAAGCGTTTCTTCCAGTCAGTGCCGGTTGATCCAGAACTAGACTTCCTTGCCGGCCTTTTCCGAGCACAGCACGCCTATCAGCGCGATGTTCTTTCAATGCGGTGGCTACTACAGCCCTTCCGGTTCCCGCACCCTTTGGCAAGGTTCGCTGCCAGATCAGAATTGGGTTTTTACAATGCGCAAAAATTTTGACATCCCTTGCCAAGGCTCATAGACTTTCTGTTGCGTGTTCACAATAAGGGATTCAAAGCGGACGAGCTAAGTCATTATGCATTTGGTCAACGTAAACACAAAATACCTGAAGAAAGAATTCATTGAATTATATTACAAGGTTTACGCCCGGTATCAGGCCAACCGGGATAACTTCAACTATACTACTGTCAACTTTTTATACAGAAAGGATTCCTTCAGCCGGAACTGCCAGATAGAGCCCGTATTGGTTTCTGACAGGGGGCATTTTGTTGCCAGGGCTATTTTGCTGCACCACCCGCATATGGATGCCCTGCAACTGGGTTGTTTTGAAGCCTTACCCGGCCAGCACGAGGCGGTGGATTTGCTTTTGGAGTGTGCCTCGCGCTTGGCGGGAGAGTGGGGAACTGGCAGGGTGATAATCGGAATGAATGGCCATCTCACCTATGGGGTCGGTTTCTTGAAGGATCGCCAGGATCTGCCAGCCGTTTTCTCCGGCATCTATAGCCCAGAGTATTATCCTGATTTTTTCTCCGGACGCGGCTTTATTGAGCACACCTTGACTACTTATTACGCCAATACCGCAACTTTTGATCCACCAGAAAAGTTGCTTGGTAAAGCTTATTCCAGTATATCCTACCGTTTCATCCGTTTAAATGACCTGAAAAGGGAGATGGTAATCTTAGGCGATTTGTTCAATAAAACCTTAGATAAAACACGCTTTTATTTTCATAAACACATTTGTGAATCTTACGAGATGATTCAATCGATACGGCCTTTGCTCAAGAACGGTAATATTATTTATGCCATGAAGGATGGAAGGGAGATCGGTTTTGTCATATGGTATCCGAATTTCAACGAAGCCATACCGGACAATGGCCGCATCAACCCTTTTCTGTTTTATTTACGCTGTAAACTATTTGGCGGGCGTATCAAAGAGTTTATGGTAAACACCATCGGCGTACTGCCTGAGTATGAGAACAGCGGGGTCTCATTGGGGTTGATCAATGAGGTTTTCAAACAGGTGAACGGTGTTTATGGGGGCGGAGAAACCAGTTTTGTATGGGATGATAACTTCAAGTCCAGTCTTTTCTGCCGAGCTTTTTGCCAGGATGCCTTGCGGCATTATGTGACCTATGAATGGATACTACGGTGACCATAGCGGGCATGGCATGCTGCACTGATCTTGAAGTGGGAAGGTGTGGCCATGGATGGCAAATTAATGGGTGGAAACAATGGATGGAAACAAGTGAAGCCGCTTGAATTTACGGCGGCTGCCGACCTGCCAGAATGCTGGGATCAAGGTCTGGGTAGCAATATTTACCTGAGCCGTTCTTTTTTACGCTTCATGGAAGGGCGAAGCGACGTGGAGGACAGCCGTTATTACATGTTTACGGATGGTTCTGGCGTTCCAGATACCCGTTTCATGTTGTTTACCCGTAAAAATTACGTGATTACCCAGTTCACCAGATTTTCTTTGAAAGCTTTTTCACGTTTCGTCTATGTGCCTTTGTCCGTAGCGCGGGCCGGAGTGCATCTGGGAGCGGGCAGCATTGGGCTTTTTTTTGATTTTGTGCGCAAGCTTAAAGGCATGCGCATGGTATTCAATCTGCCTGGCGAGGTCAGGCCCCCAGGTTTCGTACAAGTGATGACCTGCCCGCGTTGCGTGCTGGATGTGCGCTGGAGCAGTTTTGACAGCTATATGGCCGACTTGCGTAGCCATTACCGCAACCGCTATAAAAAGGCTCTGAAAAGATCCGCTGGGTTGAAGGTTTATAAGCTGGAGGACAATAGCCGCTTTAGCGATGAGTTATATGCCCTGTATCTACAGGTGCTGAAGCGAGCCGACTATACAGTTGAAACACTGAGCCTGGAGTTTTTTCGAGGGGATTTTTTTGATATTTTCGTCATGGAAGATGAATCCGGTAAGCCGGTGGCTTTTTATCAGTTGCTGGAAAACGGAGATGAATTGATTTTTGAATTCACCGGTTTTGATGCAGAGTTGGCACCTCGTCATGACACCTATAACCGCATGTTGATGGAAATCATCCGCCACGGCATTGAAAACGGTTTCAGGCGCATCGATTTCGGTCAAACCGCAGAAGAAGCTAAGCTCCGGATGGGTTGCCGTTACGAGTATATCTATGTGTTGGCCAATCATTCCAATCCGATTTTTAATCTCGTGCTCAAGGTTTTTTCTCCGTTGTTGAATTATAAACCGATAACAGAAAATGGTTTTAATGTTTTTAAAACCACATTTGTAAGTTAAGAAGGAGATAATCAATGAATATTTTGCTGGTGCGACCCAAGCCGCACAAAGAGAGCATCAACCTGCAAAGTATGATGATTTGCGAACCCCTGGAATTGGAATACCTTGCCGCCAGAGTCGAACAATTGGGGCATCATGCGGATATTGTGGACCTCATTCTGGAAAAACGGGGGTTGGAATACTTTTTGGCGCAAAAAAAGTATGACTTTGTGGGCTTTACGGCCTATCTGACGCATGTGGACGTAGTCAAGGAGTTGTCCGGCCAGGTGCACGCCTTTGATCCGGCCATCATCACCTTGGTGGGCGGGGTGCATGCAGAAGTGAACCCTGATGATTTTGATGACCCGCGTATTGACATGGTCGTGCACGGTAATGCCATGACCAGCATGGAACCTCTTCTGGCATCGCTGGGACTGGCCGACCTTTCCAGTCCTGAGATGCGTGCCAAAGCGATTGACGGTATCCGTTCGGCTATCCCTGGCGTATGGCAAAAGGGTAAGGCGCGGCCACCTTTTGAAATGAAATTCCCGTTCCCGTTTCCGGATCGCAGCAAAACCAAAAAATACCGCAAAAAATACAGTTACAGTTATCTGAGCC
>Ga0123357_10009011_pt1 | contig 12549 bp, 11 predicted proteins | sample TergutEmb28metaG_FD_89873 | JGI IMG/M metagenome (GOLD analysis project Ga0123357, IMG submission 89873) | Embiratermes neotenicus P4 segment gut microbial communities from Petit-Saut dam, French Guiana - Emb289 P4 | ecosystem: Host-associated > Arthropoda: Insects > Digestive system > Gut ... | reverse complement strand
GGCGCATGTGGACACGGAGAAATCGTCCAGTGCCGCTGTGTGCAACCGCGTCGTCGGCTGGCGTCGAGGAACCGGTCAGGAGGAATTGCCCAGACTTTGGGTGAGCGTCTACGTGAAATCGGACGGCGTCCCAGATACCTGGGACTTCCTGCCACTCGTCGATAGCGTGCGGCGAGGCGCCTTCCAAGGCTTTAGCTAGGTCTAGCTGTGCCACAGTGCGGTTTGCGAAGCTGCCGGCCGGATCAGAGACGTAGAACACGGAGTTAGCGTGATGCAGAGACGTCCATGTTTTTCCGCACCACTTGGGGCCCTCGATGCTGAGTGCCCCTGCGGTTGCCAAGAAGCGGTTAACGGTGGCGTCGACCAATCTGCTGCGGTACCCCCAAGGCGTCAAAGCCATGATGCGCCTCCTTATGCGTTTACAAGGTAGTATACAGTACAGTGAGTTATTTATGACGTGTACATTGCGTGATTTGGGATGCATCCATTGCGTGAAATGAGAAGCACAAGGCTGACTGCCGTGGTGGGTTCCAGCAGGTCGCAAGTTTGAGTAAGACCTATTTTCGGGGTAATTGGTGGAACTTTGCGGCCATTCTCAATGCCATTCGGTCAGCCGATGTTCACTTTGTGCGAGAACACCCCAGAACACAAACTCCGCCACACCTACTCAGTAAAGGATTCGATTAGGAAAGTGACCGGACGGACGCCGTCGGTACAACAAATGACCTGCATATGCTCTTGACTGTTCCACGGCGCAAATGTCGCACCTGCTGAGAGGGCGCTCACACTCTGGTAGATGTCAATCCAGGCCCATGGGCAAAAACCCTTAGGCATCACAGCATCACCCTCGAACAAGAAGGAATCACCCTCCTTGAGTAACGGGCATGGCCCCACCGACCTACCTTCTGTCAGATAAGCATCGGCAATATCTGCGTAGAAGCCTCTTCGAAGCACTTGCACCTTAACCTTGTTCACTCCGGTGTCCTTCCCATCACCAAGACTATCCCGCCACTGACGTGGCACGCACCAACCGACCCAGGCCTGCCCAGCTCACGAGTAAAGCGATGGTTACACATGGCCTAAAGGTGACCGAGCCATTTTCAAGGTTCTACCGATTTTCGGAAACCCTCTTTCGCTAGGGCATACAGCACCAAAATGGTCGGGGTGACAGGATTTGAACCTGCGACCTCTTCGTCCCGAACGAAGCGCGCTACCAAGCTGCGCCACACCCCGATATTGGTGCCACGCCAGCTTGGTTGGCACGTCACCAACTGCCCGAAGACAGCGTCCGCTAGTCTACCGCACTTCGACCTGGCGTCCCCAATCGTCCGCACTTGGGGAACGGCGTCACCAGCCGAGCGTCTACTTCAGCGACAGCTTGTAGCCCATCACAGCCTTGATCACTTCCACATCCGTGGCCGTCTGGAGGTGAAGGCTCACGGGCAACAGCTTCCCCGTCATGCGCTGGCCAGCGACTTGTTGACGCAACGACTCGGGCAAGTCCATGGCCTCCGCCAACACGTTCCTGTGTCGCTCAGCGAAATAGAAAGTGACGCGGGCGAACCCGTGATCGACCTGCGTCCAAAAGACCGTCTTGCCATGCAATGCGGCTTTGGCCAGCCATCCGCCGTCCGAATAGAACCGCCAACCGGCGGCCACGCCGTCGTCCTTCAACTCGTGGCACAGCGAGTGCCAGACTTCAACCGCCGGACCTAGCGCGTCCTGGATCAGCGCCGGGGTTGGCTGCACCGCTGGGTCATCGAAAACCACATCCACGGGAGATACCCTACAGGGGTCAATCGCGAGTTCAAGCCGCCGTTTCAATCTATGGCCCGCTCGTTATGGTGCGAAGGTAGACTCGTCCCGTGAGCAAAGGTAAGAACACGGCCGGTTCGGGTGGTCGCATCCGCAAGTCACTGGAGGGCCGCGGCCCCACACCCCGGGCCGAGGATCGCGTCTATCACAAGGCTTATCGCGCGAAACAGGACACCCCGGCTTCACGCACGACCCCCGATTGGGGACGACGGGGTCCAGACGGCGCGCACCGCTCCACGGACAATCCGCGTCGCCCGTCCGAGACCGCTGCTTGGGGACGTCCTCCCAAGGGCCAGCGCCCGTCCAAATCAAGTCCATTCGGTGCCAGTGCCGACTGGGTGGTGGGGCGCAACCCTGTCCTCGAAGCCCTGCGGGCCGGTCTGCCCGTCCGCACGCTCTATGCCGCCGATGGGGCCGAGCGCGACTCCCGGTTGCGCGACATCTTCGCCCACGCCGCCGAGCACTCGCTGCCCATGCTGGCCGTCACCCGTCAGGAACTCGACAAGCTGACAGGTGGCGCCGTGCACCAAGGGGTCGCCCTGCGCCTACCAGCCTTCGAATACGCCGAAGCCGATGAGTTGCTCATCACGGCGCTGGTCTCTAGTACCACACAGGACGCCCTGATCGTCGCCCTCGACGGCATCACCGATCCGCACAACCTGGGGGCGATCATCCGCAGTGCCGCAGCCTTCGGGGCTCACGGCGTCGTCATCCCCTCCCGCCGTAGCGCCTCGATGACGGCGGCCGCCTGGAAAGCATCAGCCGGGGCTGCCGCCCGCCTGCCCGTCGCCAAGACCGGCAACCTGAACCAGTTCGTCGAGCAAGCCCAGAAAGCGGGCTACCTGGTGGTTGGCTTGGCTGGGGACGCCCCACAAGAAGTGGGCGATATTCCCGAGGTTGCCGGGCCGACGCTGCTCGTCGTGGGCTCCGAGGGGGACGGCCTGAGCCGCCTGATGCGTGATCGTTGCGACATATTGGCCAGCATCCCCATCGCCAGCACCGTCGAAAGCCTCAACGCCTCCGTGGCTGCCGGTATCGCACTGTATGCAGTCGCTAAGGCTCGTCAATAAAGTCCAGCAACCCGCTGACGCCACGCTCGATTTTGCGCAACGCGATGGGGAAGCCGTCTTCGCTGCCCCACCAGGGGTCTTCGATGCCCGACCCCCTCACCGCACTGGGGTCATAGTCCGTCAGCAATACCAGGTTGTCGGCATCGGGCGCGATTTTGCGCTTCATGATGTCCAGGTGCAGTTGTTCCATACCCACCACCAGGTATGCGTCCTCCACCTCGTCGGCTGTGATCTGATGGGCCCGGTGGCCGTCCGCCCGGTATCCCAACGCCCGCAACGCCCGCTGGGCCCGCATGTCAATGGCATGCCCGATCTCGTCGCGCGATGTCGCGGCGCTGGTGAAGACGAACTCAGTGAGACCTCTGGCGTCCGCCATCTTTTGCGCGACTCGCTCTGCCATCGGCGAGCGGCAGATGTTGCCCCAGCAGACAAAGATGATGTGCTTCTTGGGTTCGGGTGTGGTCACGCAGTGGATGCTACCAGTTACAGGGATGCGGCTGCTGAAAGGCAGTCACCGTTCGTGGATTCCCTCCCTTGTCGCGAAGATGGTCCCAGACGTTCATCGACGCTTCCAGACGTGCATTGGTGTAACGCCGGTTTGGGCTGGCGACACCGCAGCCGCCCACCAAAAAACTGGTGGCCATGTATGCCATGCGGCGAGGATGGTGCCTGGGAGCCCTGGCCCGGCTGGAGCTTACGCACATCCTCCTTCATGACGACGCGCTGGACAACCCAATGAGGAGCACATGTTACTAGCATTGTTGGCATGTCTCCGGTTGACCCCACACCCCCCGCCACCTCCGCCCCGACCGACTCCGTGGCCGGGACGCCTGACCAGTCGATCATGCGGCGGGTGGTCAAACTACTATCGCCCTACAAATGGTCGCTCCTAGTCGTCGGGTTAGCCGTCATCGTGGCTGCTGGCTTGACGACGGCCGCCCCTTTCCTGACGCGATCAGTCTTCGACAATGCCCTGTTCCCGGTGGGTAAAGGCGGGGTGATCGGCCAGCCGAACATCAAACTGCTGGCCTGGCTGATCGCCGGGCTGGTGGCCGTCCCCCTTGTCAGTTCGCTGATCGGCGTCGGCCAGACCTACCTGACCACCAAGGTGGGCAACTCCGCGATGGCCGACTTACGCGTCGCCCTGTTCACACATCTGCAGAAAATGGAGCTCGGCTTCTTCACGTCCACCCGCACCGGCGACATCCAGTCCCGCCTGGCCAACGACGTCTCGGGGGTGCGCAATATCCTGACGTCCACAGCCGTGTCGATCCTGTCGAACGTGGTGACGGTCGCGGCCGCTTTCGTCTCCATGATTCTGATGAGCTGGCAACTGACGATAATCACCCTGGTGCTGATGCCCGTCTTCATGGTGATCCAGGTGCGCGTCGGCACCCGCCGCAAGCGGCTGCAAAAGAAGACGCAAGAGAACCTGTCCGACATGACCGCCATCACCGAGGAGGCGCTGGGCGTATCCGGCATCCTGCTGGCCAAGGTGTTTAACCGGGCCGACGCCGAGGTGGACCGTTACGCCCGCTCCAACCGACGTCAGACCCGTCTGCAGGTCAAGAATGCCATGACCGGCCAGATGTTCTTCTCAATCGTCTCAACCTTCTTCGGGCTGACCCCCGCCATCGTCTACCTGGTGGCAGGCTTGCTGATCAACGGCGGCACACTGATCGGTGGCCAGATTCTGACGGCCGGCACCATCGTCGCCTTCACCACTTTGCAGGCCCGCCTGCAGCAGCCCCTCGTCTCGCTGATGCGGGTGTCTTTGGACGTCCAAACCTCCTTCGCCCTGTTCGCGCGCCTATTCGAGTATCTTGACCTCAAGCCGACAATTGAGGACGAGCCAGGCGCCGTCGACCTGACCAAGCAGTCAGTGGAGGGCGCCGTCAAGTTTGACGATGTCTGGTTCCGTTATCCGGCTCCGCGCGAGATGGCAGCGACGACCGACGCCCAGGATGGGGGACGGCGCGGCTCCACCCGCTCGGGACGCGGCTATCAGGCGCTGGAGGTCCCGGCCATGGCCGCGCTGGCCGACGCCGCCGGTGCCAACGTTTTTGCCACCTCACGGGCGCCGTCGCTGGCACCGGCCGTCGCCGTCCGCATCACGGAACCGGAAACCAACGAAGCCCTCGGCGAGGATTTGGACGGCGACGGCCACATCTCAGACGACGAGCGCTGGGCGCTGGCCGGTATCGATTTGAGCGTCCAGCCAGGCCAGGTGGCTGCCCTGGTGGGCCCATCCGGCAGTGGCAAGACGACGCTGACCTACCTGATCCCCAGGCTCTATGACGCCACCAAAGGCTCCGTCTCCATCGACGGTCACGACGTCAGGCAAGTGACCCTGGCGTCGCTGGCGGACATTGTCGGTATGGTGACGCAGGAGCCCTACCTGTTCCACGGCACGATCACGGAGAATCTGCGCTACGCCCGGGCGGATGTGACGGACGCGGAGATTGTCGCCGCTTGCCAGGACGCCAATATCCATGATCGCATCATGAGTTTCGCCGACGGCTACGAGACGATCACGGGTGAGCGGGGCTTCCGGCTGTCGGGCGGCGAGAAGCAACGCCTATCAATCGCCCGCGTGCTGATCAAGGACCCGCGCATCCTGATTTTGGACGAGGCGACCTCCGCCCTCGACACTGCTACCGAGCGTCTGGTCCAGCAGGCCCTCGAGCGCGCCATGGAGAAGCGAACGACCTTCGCCATCGCCCACCGACTCAGCACGATCATCAACGCCGATGTCATTTTCGCCATTGAGAACGGACGCATCGTCGAGCGGGGCACCCACGACGAATTGCTGGCTCTGGACGGCCTTTACGCCAAGCTTTACCACGAGCAGTTCGGCGACGAGGCGGATGCAACGGTATCAGGCTGACGGACCGCCCAGCGGAGGCGGTGCGACTGGGGTGACAGGTTCGGTCCCCTGAATCGCTTTGCTGGCGAAGTTATACAGCGCCGAGATGCCGAAGCAGATCAAGCCGCCGCCGATAAAGGCGACCACCCGCATGATGGTGTTGGCGGACGCCACGTCAAACGTCACAAGTTTGAGGACGCACAGTATCGTCGCCGCCAAGCCGTACAACCGCAGTGGTTTGACCCACGACCAGAAGCCCAGAGCGATCAGGGCCAGGGCGACAGCCATGCAGATCAGGCTCAGCGGATACCCGCTGTTGATCGGTCCGTGCAGTATGACGATCATGTCGGGCACCAGGGCTGTAATGGCGAACGCCGTCGCATATTCAACATTGTCAGGCGCGTCCACGCCATCACCGAGACGGGCCTTCCGATGTGCCAAGGCCGCCAACCGGATGCGTTCGACCAACAAGATCAAACAGACCGCGCAAGCGGCGGCACCCAGCGCCTGAATTGTACGCTGATCCGGCAGATGGAGCCGCATCGTGATGATCGACTGGATGGTCAACACGCCGATAATGATGTATTCGCTGACTCGATAGGCTGGCAAGGGCCGGTCTTTCCGGGCGAAGTGAATGACAGCCAGAAGGATGATGCTGACCAGTGTGAACCATGCCAGCGCCTGGAACGGCTGCCCGGGGAGTTGGGAGAACAGCAGTCTGGCCAACGCTGCCTCAGCATAGAGGAAGGAAATCAGTTGCCAGTTCTGCGGCTTGTCCCAGCCGAGCCGGGCAGTGTCGATATTGGCGCGCGCCCAGTAGCCTGCCGCCAGAAGTGCCAGCAGGTAGACCACCTGCCACACCACACCGAAAGAACTCAGCGCGGCGTATCCGCTGATCAACATGAAGATACTGTCGCCGACGAAGAACAGTAGACCGATCACAGCGAGTGCTTGATTGCGCACGCCCACTCGTGATGCCAACACGAATACCGCCCCCGGGACGATCAGCCACAGCAGTTGCGGCATTCCTCGGGAGTCATGGGCTACCGTTACGAGGTGGATGATTTGGAACACCAACACGTATCCCGCCAGTACCGCAGCGCTAACAGTCTGCATGACCTGCGAATATTGATAGCGTCGCCGAAGCCACGCCATGACAATCAGCAACACGTAAACCACGAGGACGGCCACCAGTGCCGTGTTGCGTTCAGCGGGCTGAATCCACCAATCCCGATATGGCGACTGGCTGCCGGTCAAACTCCACGTGAGCTTGTGGATGACGAATGCCACGTCCCAAGTCAGCAGTATCAGCCAAAGCACGACGGTCAGCCACTGGAGCATGCCCTGGACCTCTGGTCTCTTGGTGTGGGTTGTGGACGCGAATAACAGGCCAGCCACGAAGCTGCCCGCCACGAACTGCACTAAGAACGCCACGACAGCCAGTGCCGTCGGAACGCCCACAGAGAAGACGGTGGTATCAGCAATCAGCAAACGTGCCCACATCACGATGCTGCTGACGACTGTCAGCCCAAGCGACACGTAAAGCCCGAAACGATACATAGCCTTGAAGCCCCACAGATTGCCGCCGATAATCACGGCACAGGACAGCAATTGGTAGATCATCAACAGTGCCAGTCGGCTGCTGTCCAGTTGCGCATACCCGGCGCAAATCGAAATGATCATTCCGGCGTGGGCGATGATCACCACCAGAAGAGAGCTGGCTTGCCGGGCTAGCCACATGGCGGCGACTGTCCACACCAAGAGAAGCGCGAAGGCGGCAATCTCGTTGAGGGCATGGAAGTACAGATGCGTCACCATGATTGATATGAAGAAGGCACCTACCCCGGTGCCAAGCAGTGTCTTGGTGAAGTTATTGCCGAAGCGGGCGTTCAGCAGATACCCGGCTGTGGTTAGCGCGGCGCTAAGGACGAACATCAACAAGATCTTGATGGTATCCGTCAGGTAGGGAACGACCAGCACGCCGAGGAAGACTAAACCGATGAACACCAAGCCGGAGGCGACGACGCCCACGATATTGCGTCCCAAAACGTTTTCCATCGAAACACGGGGTTTTGGTGGGGACGGTTGCCCATTGGCTATCGGCATTTGAGCAGGGGCTTGGTAGCCGACGCCCGGCGCCCAAGACGGCGCCGGTATTGGTTGGACGGTGACGAATAGTGGTGGGCTGGCCATGGCGGGGCTCACGGTTGGCCATGCCGCACCTGGCGGTGGTGTTGGCGGCACCGGGGTGGGTGCTGGGTTGGCATTGACTGACGGCGGTGTCACCACGTTCGTTGTTGGCGCTACAAAATCGGGACCTACCAATACGGGGCCGACGGATACCGCTTCTTCAGGCGAAGATCCGATTGCCTCTGCGTCGGCTGTCTCTGCCTTGATCGAGGCTGGTTCCAGAGGTGTGGAGGCCTCTGGCGCTAAGTCGGTTGGTACTTGGTTTGGTGTTGTGGCAGCCATCGGTATTGGGCCACCCGGCGTAGGGATCACTGGCATAGGGGTCACCGGCATGGGACCGCCAGGTATGGGACTAACCGGTGTAGGAAACACCATTGGCATCGTAGGCACTGGGACTGACTGACGCGGTTGTACAGGCGGGTGTTGGGTCCTGGCGATGTAATCGACCACAGTGTTGAGCCGGTTGACCCCCTGGCGAAGCTCGCGGATGTCGGTAAGTGTGACGACAACTAGGACTATGACAATGGTGCTGACCAGCAGTGTGAGAACCGTGATGAACATGGTGGCTCGATACCTCCGTTCCTGCCTATAAGTCTTGCACTGTGCTAGTGGCAGTCGCATGGCGATCAGCCTCCGGTCGGCGTAGTGTGTGGTTATGGGCGTTTTAACGTTGTACGCACTGGAGTTGGACGACGTTTGCGGCTTTTTCGGGGCGTCCGAACCGTCCGCCACCCGACAGCTCGAGTGGGCTGCGGAAGTGACGAGCGAACCGATCAAACCGAAGCTGCTTGGCAAAGTGGGCCCGCTGTTCAAACACCCGGTGGCACCCATCATGGAGATACCAGTGCCGACAATGGATGATGCCCGCTCCCTGATCGAGGGCCGCACCCCAGCACCTGAACGATTGCGGCTCGCTTGGGTCATCGTGCAGCATTGGTGCAAGAGGCTGGCCTTGGGATCTGTCGAGATAACACTCGATCGTCACCAATTAGCAGCCATCGACTTCGCGGTGGTCAGCCGCGGGTTGAGCAGCCAGAACAGCCTTGAGACGATATTGACGCGCAACCCCCACCTGCCACTGTTGCCGCCAGCCGGTTTGATGATCGGCTGGATGCCCCACACGCACGTCGCCAAGGCGGCCTCACAATGGCCGTCGGCAGTCGGGACGGCCACCGCGGACGATGAATTGGCCGACGACTTGAAAGAACCGGCGGACCGCCTCGCGCGCTTCTTCGAGCAGGCCCAGACATGGACGATGACGGATGTGCTGGCGCTTTACCAGTAATCTGGTGGGGTGAATCAAGCCACCACTGCCTATCAAGCCATCCTGTCGCTGGTCGATGCGGTCGAACCGCGCGTCGGCGCGGCCATCCGCCAAGAACTGACCGATCAACGGGAATCGCTGAAGCTGATCGCGTCCGAAAACTACGCCTCGTTGGTTACTTTGCTGTCAATGGGCACCTGGCTCAGCGACAAGTACGCCGAGGGTACCATCGGGCATCGCTTCTATGCCGGTTGTCGCAACGTTGACACCGTGGAGTCGCTGGCTGCCGAGCACGCCCGCGCCCTTTTCGGTGCCGAGCACGCCTACGCCCAGCCCCACTCGGGCATCGACGCCAACCTCGTGGCGTACTGGGCCATACTGAGCCAGCGCATTGAGATGCCGTCCTTGGCCGAGATGGGCGCCAAAACCGTCAACGACCTGGATGAGGACGACTGGAACGCCCTGCGCATCCTGCTGGGCAACCAGAAGGTGATGGGTATGGCGCTGGACGCCGGTGGCCACCTGACGCACGGATTCCGCCACAATATCTCGGGCAAGATGTTCATCCAGCACTCGTACGGCACCGATCCGGTCACCGGTCTGCTTGATTACGACGAACTGGCGGCCCAGGTCAAACAGTTCAAGCCGCTGATCCTGGTGGCTGGCTATTCGGCCTATCCGCGTCGGGTGAACTTTGCCCGCATGCGCGAGATCGCCGACTCCGTGGGTGCCACACTGATGAGCGACATGAGCCACTTCGCCGGGTTGGTGGCGGGCAAGGTGTTCACGGGTGACGACGATCCGGTGCCCTTCAGCCATGTGGTGACCACCACGACGCACAAGTCGCTGCGCGGTCCGCGCGGTGGCTTGGTGATGTGCACCAGCGAATACGCCGATGCCGTCGACCGCGGCTGCCCGATGGTGCTGGGCGGGCCGCTGGGCCACGTCATGGCCGCCAAGGCTGTGGCCTTGGCCGAGGCGCAGCAGCCATCCTTCGCCGACTACGCCGCCCGCGTGGCCGCCAACGCCAAAGCACTGGCTGCCGGGTTGATGAAACGCGGCGTCAAGCTGGTCACCGATGGCACAGACAACCATTTGTGCTTGTTGGACGTCGCCCAGAGCTTCGGTTTGACGGGACGTCAGGCTGAGAACGCATTGCTCGATTCGGGCATCGTCACCAACCGCAACTCCGTGCCAAGGGATCCCAACGGTGCCTGGTACACATCCGGCATCCGGATCGGGACCCCAGCCTTGACCACCCGGGGCTTGGATGAGGTGGACTTCGACCGCGTCGCTGGGTTGATGGTGGACGCCCTGCGCGCCACCAAGCCGACCTCAGCACCGAATGGCGGCCCGTCCAAAGCCAAGTACGCCATCGAGCCTGGTGTTGCTGACCGCGTCCACCACGAGGCCGACGAGCTATTGGCCGGGCATCCCCTGTACCCCGAATTGAGCCTGTGAGGGCGAGACAATACCGGCCAAAACCCGGCTTCGGTTCTGACGAGGTGGGCGATTGGGCACCTACCGTACCATCGCGAAAAACACCGGTCTGGGCACCACAGCGAATCAGCGTATAGTGATAATTGCTTGTGGACGTGACACAGGAGTTCAAAATGACGTGGCGTCAGCGTTTAGCCGGTGGGTTGGTGGCCGGTTTTGGTGTCGGCTTGGCCGTCGCAGTTTTCACGTTGCCCGCCTACGCCGGATTACCCATGGATGGCGACGACACAACGTCGACTGATGTGCCGACGTCAACCACCGACACCCCGAGCATGACAGTATCGCCGACCATCTCGCCCACGTCAATACCGTCCACCAGCCCGACGACATCGCCGCCCACTTCCACAACGAGTAAGGCCACGCCAACCAGCAGTCAAACGAAAGCGACATCGCAGCCGCCCACCCAAAAACCATCGTCAACCAAGCAATCGCCGACGCCGACCATGCCGGACAACACGGATGGTGTCTACTCCGTAGAATTTGCAGTCGACGCCGCTGAGGGTGCCGTTGTCGCTGCCGATGGGATCGTGGCTGTCGTCTGTGATAGCAAGGGATGTAAAACGGTATCGCCCACATTGGTCTCCACCGATTACATAGACCCGGTTTTAGCTTCAGATATCCAACCGGGGATTGACAGCCCGGAGCCATTGCAGTCTTCGACCCCTATGATTTCGCCGTCACAACGGCCAAACGACGCCGATGCTGTGGCCACCAGTTTGTCAGGAGTATCGATCACGGTAATCGTCCTGATCGCCGCCGGGATCGCTGCACTAGCGGCAGGTGGAGTCATCCTGTGGCGTCGCCCGTGGCGGGCCGATCCTGATGACGAGCCGGACGGTGAGTCGATAATCCCTGCCGATGTCGAGATGCCCGCACGTCCACCAGTTCACCTCTCACCCGAGCAGGAGGCGCCGTACCGTCCGCCAGTCAGACCGACGCCACACCACATTGCCTGATCACAACCGTTCGATCACCCAGTCGATGCACGCGGTTAGGGCCTGTACGTCGTCTGGCTCGACGGCGGCATAGCAACCAACCCGCATCTGGTTCGGCCCCGCGTTGCGATACGCCTCAATATCAACGATGCCGTTGTCGCGCAGCACCTTGGTCAATTGGTTAGCGTCCACCACCTCGTCATAAACCAATGTGGCGACGACAGGGGAGCGGTCGGCAGGGTTCTGCACGAATGGCCGGACGAAATCCCGGGCGTTGGTCCAGTCGTAGAGGATGGACGAGCTGGCCGTTGTCCGTGCTACAGCGAAATCGAGCCCGCCCATGGCGCTCAACCAGTGGAGTTGGGCGTCCAGAAGCATCAGCGTGGCGATGGCCGGGGTGTTCAGCGTCTGATGCTTGGCGGCATTCTCTGCTGCCAGTGTCAGGTCGAGAGTGGGCGGCACCCAGCGTCCGCCACTTGTCAGACGGGCTGACCGCTTGAGCGCGGCTGGCGAGCAGAAGGCCACCCACAAGCCACCGTCCGAGGCGAAGTTCTTCTGGGGGGCGAAGTAATAGGCGTCTGTGGCACCTATGTCGGCCGCCATGCCTCCGGCAGCGCTGGTGGCATCGACCAGCATTAGCGCATCCTCGGAAGCCCCCGCGACCCGCTGGACCGGGAGGCAGACGCCGGTAGAGGTCTCATTCTGTGCCCAGGCATAGGCGTCGCAGCCCTCGTGGGCCACCAGCTTTGGTGACGCCCCCATCGGCGCGTCGTCGATGGCCGGGCTGTCAAGGAAAGGCGCCGCCGCGACAGCATCGGCGAACTTGCGGCTGAACTCGCCGCACACCCCGTGAGCGGATTTCTGATCGATCAGGCAGCAAGTCGCCACGTCCCAGAATGCCGTGGCTCC
>Ga0123357_10009010_pt1 | contig 12549 bp, 9 predicted proteins | sample TergutEmb28metaG_FD_89873 | JGI IMG/M metagenome (GOLD analysis project Ga0123357, IMG submission 89873) | Embiratermes neotenicus P4 segment gut microbial communities from Petit-Saut dam, French Guiana - Emb289 P4 | ecosystem: Host-associated > Arthropoda: Insects > Digestive system > Gut ... | reverse complement strand
TTTTCTCCTGATGATGGGCATAAAGATGCCCGAAACATGTCGAGACAGTAGTCAATATTAAACATCTGAATTGACAATAAACATCTATATTGTTGCATCTTGTTGGTATTCTTTCTCCACGTTAAACTGAGAGTCGTGTAAAATCTGAAGTTCTCAAGGTCACCGAGAAATACTTCGACATCTACCACACTGGTATTGGGGAAACATGCGAAACTTTGGAGACTCCGATTACAATTAGGGACTAAAATATGGAAGACAACTAGTGTTTCGAATTGCGAATTCTATGGATATTGTTGAATGACTGAGAAGTCTTAATGCATCACAAAAATCCATCAGTTAAATAATGTAAAATCCACCATCAGTCACTACTACACTACTGGAGTTCGTTTTGCGTCTGAAGACGAAAGAATATTTACCTGGAACTCTCTGTACCTGTATACGGACACAGAACTTAGTGTCGTAAAAATATACGAATGAAAACACCAACAGTTGTTATATTGTTGACACATGGAATAAAAAATGAAGCATCAACGAGAGTGTCCCCACCCCCCCCTCCCCCGTAATAAAAACATCATTTCCCATAACTTTCGTAAAATTTCTTCCCGTAAAAGCAAGATTTACTTTTAAAGTTTACTGTCACTTAGGTAAAGTTTAATTTTCGTACAGAATGTTCCCTGAAAGCAAAAAAGGAAAACCCTACCTCGTGCATTTCCTCATGGGTAAGCAGAAGTTATGGTATCTTCTAAGTTGCACTTACGTACTAGGAACTGGGATTACTTTCGAATAAATTAAAGACAAAACTTTATAAGCAGACATTAAATGAGGTAACTGAATTTGATGACGTATTCAGAAATTGACTCTCATTGGTTCATAAAACAGAAAGACAGACGTATTATGACATGGATACGAGAGACGAAGAGGTTTTACTCTGCTATTACTGCTACTACAATAATTAATAAAATTGATTATCATAATTTTTTTTCTTCGCAAGTTTAAGTTTCATAAATATGGCCTTATGACCTTTCTTTGCTCCCCAATACATTTTGGAGACACTTTCACGAAGAGGGTTTAGTTTTAATCCTGGTGGTGCATATACTAACCACTAGGTTTTAAAACATGTTCATAGCAAAATACCCGAAAAATTCATTAGAGTATCGCTGAACAGACTTTTAAATATTGAAACAGAGGGGAAGACAATGTAGAAAGAAATGGGATAGATTTACGGCCGAAAGCAATAAGCATTTATAAACCTGGAGGTAAGAAGTGAGAAGTCAAGTAAAGGTTCCTGAGTGTCGTGAATGCAACGGATATCCTAACAGAAGAAGACAATTGTATAAGAAGAAACGAAAATATTATACAGCTGATCGCTCTGACATTACACGTTTTTTGATCGGAGGCATCACGATGTGCTAGAAACGTAATATAACGCTAAATAGTGCACGTCAGCACTACTGTTTTATTACACAAAATAATTACATAGGCTACATGTTTCGACTATTAATCAGTCATCTTCAGGCCTATTTTAAACGGTTTAGTCACAAGATGCTTTGCACACATTGGGATCCCAGCGCGTTTACATCAATGTATACATAAAACTAAATAATTTGCCTCGAAAGGTGTGATGTGCAATTTGCACATCACACCTTTCGAGGCAAATTATTTAGTTTCATATATACCACTGATGTAAATACGCTGGGACCCCAATGTGTGCAAAGCATCTTGTGACTAAACCGTTTAAAAAAGGCCTGAAGATGACCGATTAATAGTCGAAACATGTAGCCTATGTAATTACTTTGCGTAATAAAACAGTAGTGCTGACGCACACTATTTAGCATTATATTACACGTTTTGTAATAACTACCTTGTTTATAGTGAGGCGGTCCGATTCATTAGTCCAGTGTTTAGCCGTACAGATGTTGGCAGACTGTTGGCACTCAAATAGAAGATAATATCAACAAAACATAAATAACAACATGTTTAGTACTATAGACAGGACTGACCTGTTAATTGATTACTCAGGGAGGCTGATTCCCTTTGACAGCTCCCACATATTATACCGCATGTAAATTTAATACCTTGTACATTATTTTAATGAAATAGTACAGTCATTACAATACTACGTCCTGTTAATGGCATACGATTAAACAACACAGATCCGACAACTGATCCTTAAAAAAAAACAGGGACAGGAAAATCCCTTTATAATGGCCACGGACTCTGTTCCCTGAGGGATAGGAAATGAATGTTTTATGCAATTTTATTTGGACATCAGTTTTCACTTGTTTTACCCGAATTTAGTTTTGAAACTGCATTTCATGAAGGCTTAAATATATAGTTACTCAACATTACAGATGGTAAATTCGATGGACATAGTTATTAACAAAACAGGCAATGTACATACATCATAACACTGAAGCGCTTTCATAAACCGTTGTTGCAGTGCAAAAGCAGTTAAGCAGTACATATTCCGAATGTGTATTTGTAGGCTTTGAGATCCAGCATGCAATGCGCATGCGTCATATTGTAATCTGTGGTCTGCACTGTACAATATTTTTCCACATTATATTATCAACGGCGCGATTTTGGAAGAAAGGTTATAGCACTTTATACATTGTATTTGTACTGTCATTTTCTCTACAACTTTTGCCTGAAACGCTTCTAATTCGAAGAAGAAGAAGAAGAAGAAGAAGAAGAAGGAGAAGAAGGAGGAGGAGAAGAAGAAGAAGGAGGAGGAGGAGGAGAAGAAGAAGAAGAAGAGGAGAGGAAAATAAAAAGAAGAAAAATAAGAAGAAAAGAAGAAAAATAAGAAGAAAAGAAGAAAAATAAGAAGGAAAAAAGAAGAAGAAGAAAAAATAAAAATAAGAAGCAGAAGAAATAAGAAGAAAAAGAAGAATAAAAAGAAGCAGAAAAAGAAGAAGAGAAAGAAAAATAAGAAGAAAAAGAAGAAAAAGAAGAAGAAAAAGAAGAATAAGAAAATAAGAAGAAGAAGAAGAAAATAAGAAGAGGAAAAATAAGAAAAAGAAAAATAAGAAAATAATAAGAAGAAGAAGAAGAAGAAAAAAGAAGAAGAAGAAGAAGAAGAAGAAGAAGAAGAAGAAGAAGAAGAAGAAGAAGAAGAAGAAGAAGAAGAAGAAGAAGAAGAAGAAGAAGAGAGATGACCAAAAAACATAGCATATTTGTATGTTTTCTCTGACCCTCAAAATAAGTGCCTATTATTTCCATACATAACATTAACCGTCTTTTAAAAGACAAGACTACGTTCTCTGTGTGGTGGGCACTGAAATTTCGTATAAAATTTAGGGGAACATCGAGTCGTCAAACATTTAACATGAATCCATTTTCTAACAGCATTAAGCAACGGCATGAATACAACGGTCTGTGTTTTCATAACAATTTAATTAAAAACATGAAATAAAAATGGCTTCATAGAATACGTTCTCCACAAAATACTTACACCGTAAAAACGTTTTCAATAAGGCAGAGGATTCTGAGCACATCTGTAGTGTAACATCAATACCTCCCGTGTGAACACCATCAGAATCATTTTTCAAGCTTTTGCGTTTAATTATCATTTCCACCAACTGATGAAGACTATAAAGAATGAATGAACCATTTCGAACCCACGAAACTGACTAATCACTTTCACGACCGCTTTCAAGAGTAATACGGTAGGCGGATAAAAGGTCAGTTGGCGCCTCGGTTTTCTTTTCCTATAGGCTGCTTAGAAAGCAGAAAAGTTTCATGTGTGAAAAAAAAAATGTAAATTTTAATTCAACTTTCACAGGAATATTTACTCTATCTTGTTAATAATGCGACGTCACTGAAAACAGGTGACCGAAATTCCTTAAAATAGAATTTATAACACTTTCGAGCCCTTAAGGACCTCGAGACATGTTAGCATTTTACCTAAATTTCCTTAGTGCTCTGGAAGTTCGATATATGTTCCTCGTTTCGGAGACAGTAAAACATACGTGCGACTCCTTCCCATGTTCCTTAGCATTATCATAACCATTCTAGGACACGACACTAAGGTCTTGTTAACATAAACAGAATGAAACAAAATTACAAATCGATCTGCAGACCCTAACGGTGGGCTATATGCATTAGGAAGATAGGTTTAGGTTTCGGTTCGAAACCTTTGTATCAAACTGAGTGAACTTCAGTTCTCAGTTAGTTGGTAATAGCAAATACAAATACCACGTAAATTGCCTTTAATCTGAATAATGATATAGCGATAGAAACGGAGAATACACCCTCTCACAATTTGCCCTCATTTGTACTGCCGCAATGTAAAAATATTCTTCGCGGCAAAAGACACAACGCTTCCTTCTTTGGCAGTTTGGAGTGAATAAACAGGTGTGAGCTTCCTCGTTACGGTCCACGTGTAGTGTCACTATAAAACCTTTGTCTGCAGTCACTTTAATTAGCATACCAACCAATGCACTTACATAAAATTTCACATTAAAACACTTAAATTCGCTCCAACATATTTCGATCCTAAGATCATCTTCAGGGAGCTACGCTGTTCCTTGCTCAAGTCACATTTTAAAAAGATTCACTAATTAATTCCCTTATATTAACAGGGTCTTGTGGCAGCATGTCTTATTGTGTAAGAGTACATTGTTGAGAATGCGCTGTTAATGTGAGGGAATTAATTAGTGAAGCTTTTTAAAATGTGACTTTAGCAAGGAACAGCGTAGTTCCCTGAAGATGATCGAAACACGTTGGAGCGATTTTAACTGTTTTAACGTGAAATTTTATGTGAGTGCATTGGTTGGTATGCTAATTAAAGTGACTCTACGAAATGCACGGTGCAACAATAGAGACTTTGTCTGCAGATTACTCATTTACGTATCTGCAGCGTCCCGACGTTGGTCTTTGTAAGAATTCCATCGGTCATTTCACCAACACACTCGTAAATTACTGACTCGTGGAAAATATCTTAGAATGAAATACATTAAGCTTTATTACATTATACTGAATTGTAATGGTCCGGTAACCATCAAGTTACACGCAAGTGTAACAGACGTTTGACGGGTGTATTTTAAAGATAGAAAATTTTAATAACTTCTCGACGTAAAATGCAACTACTTGGAAATTACAGAGAAGGTAAAAATAAAGCAATTCCTGTACAAACGGCACGGGCCCTGAGGGTACCAGGAGTGTGAGGCACTAAGGTGGTAAAGTTGTTGAGACGACACTGTGGCCGGAAGGATTATGTTAATGAAGATTTCCAATGACACCCTCGCGAATCGAACCCGTGACCTTCCCTCTGGTAGCGCAGTGCATCAACCAACAGCGCCAATTCCCATCCCCAATATAGGGAAAACCCCGTTGAAGTATTCAATGTAAAGGCAATAGCAGAGGCTCTTTTAAATTTCTTAATAAAGTCAATGTGGAATAAGAAACCAACTAGATGTCACTTAGTATTATATTTATTTCTCCTTTATAAGTTGCTCAACATGTTTCGGGCACAACGTGCTACGTACTCCCCAATGGACACACAACCAGCCAACCGGATCTGACAGCCTACACAGCCACGGCAACAACACCACATGTGGCAAAAATACCACTAAGTCGTCAGTTCCTGAGGATGGGCACAAGGTAGCCCGAAACATGTTGAGCAACTTATAAAGGATAAATAAATATAATACTAAGTGACATCTAGTTGGTTTCTTATTTCACATTGAACTACGATGCACGGTTAACCACATATCAAATTCTTATAAAGTAACTGACAAGAACTGCAAATAATTTCAAACAAGCAACTTTTGAACACAAACTTCGTTATGAATGCCTACCCGCAATCCAGACTTAAGAGACAGTCTCAAATTCGCCATCAGTGACAGTCTTTGGCTGAATGACTGGGCCTACAAATACGAAATACACTACGGTAGACTTAATAAATTTCCTTTATAGTTTTTTTTTTATTTGGCCAACATAACTTTTGATTTGCCTACGCACATTTCGGCACATTCTCGTGTAAAAAATTGTGCATGATATAAAAAAGAACCAATACGTGAATACGTACTATACAGCTGTTTCTGTTAATACAGCATACTGACCTGCCTTTTTCAGCTTCATACCAACCGATCAAATAAGCTATTTAAATCCCTAATTACAGTTTTCACAGAAAACATCTACACTGATCTACGCATAAAATAAACCACAAATTTAACAAATAAACACACTCTTAAAAATCCTTTCCTACAATGATTGTATCTCACTAGTTCTGCCCTCTATTGAACCAATCAATAAACACAGAGGGACACAAATAACGTTAAATCACAAATGTGGGTCACAGGATTTATTACGAGATACAGCTTTAGACGGTCACAGTGCGGTTATTAGAAGTACCATATACACTAAAGTTCGTTTTACATATGCTTGGCCAGTATCATTACTAATATTTTTGATCAGTAATAATAATAATAATAATAATAATAATAAAACAATTTACTTGCTGAATCACATTACAGAATTTCAAAGGCGTCTCCTAACACCAAGTTTTCTGCAGCAATCCTAAGTTCTGCACTCATATATTTTATCTGCTGTTTAATCTACTACTGTCTCATACAATGTTAATAGCCCATTATTATCTGGGTTAAAATTCTGTCTTTTCAAGCTTGTGCATAACACTGCTAAATTATTTTGAGATTACTATGTGTACTGTTTGTGTACACACTTTCCTCGTAATTGCAGTAATATGTATGGTTTATATATATATATACTGTTTATCGGTATATACCCCTGTTTGTCACCATTCAAGTTACATACTTGAACTTCATATTCGGTTTTCTGCTAATACCCTTATTTGTATATCAGTATATTGCATTTGCCGTTCCAATGAATTTGTTATTAGTAGTGGGTCTGAATACAGAATTTTTGTTTATTTAAACCACAATATATCCAGAACGAAAAGGTATTTAAACCACGAAGTCAGCAGAACGTAAAGTAATTTACACTACGCCGCATGCAGAACTCAACCTTAGGGCAGGTAAAAAACCTGAGTTACTGAAACCACACCACATGAAGAACGTAACATTATTTAAACCACACAATACGTACAGTAAATGAAAGACACCCTATGTAGAACGTGAAATTCTTCTAGCTACAAAGTAAGCAGAACGTAGAGTTATTCGAACCACAAGGCACAAAGAATATAAATTTCATAAGCAGTCAGATCGACTGTCTTTATCTTGGTTGTCCCGCTGTGCAGAAGCAAGGAAATCAGTAAGAGAGCATTTCGTTCGACACAATTTATTCATTAAAAATAATGTAGCTACAAGTTTTAGCTTTATATCGAAGAAACCACCAAGGTAAAAAAAACATTAAAAATACAGAGAGTGAATATTTTCCTTTTATCTGAACGTTATTTTCGACCTGATGATTACGTCGATAGAAAAACTTAAACGCATAGATATTTGATTTCATAATAAAACCGTATGACTGATACTTATAGAAAGTAGGTGTTCGCCGCTCGCCACCTGATTTTTCAACGTAAATACGAAAATAATTCGGTAGATGGTGGTAAAACAAAGACAGAATTTCAAATCATAAACGTACATATAAATACACTGCTATTCTAACACTATTACATTCATAAAAAAGTTTGACTCAGATTGACAACAGAAGAACCAAGATGAAGCAGCTGAAATTAAGTTCCTGTGATTACTGTGATAAAAAGTGAAATGGCTATACGCTATTATAAATAAATAATCAGAAATGTATTTGTTTATATTGTACGATAAATACGGCAAGTTTCACCCTAGAACTTGCCATGAAGGCACAGAGGGGGATTAAAAGTATAGCTCTACTCTTTCTTCGACCTTGGTGCTAAATGGGGATGGGTGGTCAACTTCGCACCCCTGTGGCTTTTCCCCCGGGAATGAGACCCTGTACGCATTGTGTAGGAAGCAGGGTAAGCCCCAGGGCCGGCCTGGACAGGTGCGGAAAATCTCACCCCTCTGGGATCCGATCCACGGGCCAACCACACGGTAGCGATTCGCAACTATCCCGGTCCACATACGTATATAGAACAACAAGAAATTCACTTAAAAATTTTCTAAAAAATAGTGTCTTGTTAAAAAGCAAGTCTAAAATATTGAACTTCATATGAGTTGCGACGTTTAGTTCTCCAGGTACCTCTTCGGCAAATGGTGCAAGATATCAAATGACCGAAATATAGGCGCCACGTAGTGACAATAGGCTGTGTATTCGAAATAGCTTCCGTCCATTTCATGGCATAAGGCTGTGCGTCGCTCGCAATTCTCTAACGTGCATTAAAGCGTTGACAAAGACAGGTGTTGCTCCCACCCGGGCCACTTAATCTTTCACGGTGGCACCTAATATTTGTGGGTCCTGAGTTTGGAACTCCTCTCTTGTCAGCCTTCTGTCGCCTAGAATTTTGAGATGGCTCCTGCATGTTACGAAAATTAGTGGACCTCTGGGTACGGATTTGATTGATCGTGATGAATTGCTTCGACGACCCTCAGTTGGTTTATTCCAAACTGTCGTACCAGAGAGCGTTATTTTTTCTACGGCTTTCGACCTACATCTTCAATGGGTAAAATCTCTACGGCCCACGAGCGGCCTTCCTTCTCACGTGCAGTATGTCACACTTCCCGTCTTCCACAGACACTGCTCTAATCGTCGAAACGCATTAGCGTCTCTATGACGTTCAGCAAGTTAACGTGACGCGTATTTCAGTGCTTATGTGCCAGCTCGACCCTTGCAGGCACCAAGGGATTAGGACAATGGTTCTGAAGCGTGCAGAAAATTCCTGTAGGTATGCTGTGAAATTGTGGCTGTTGTAACATTTCATGTAAAAGAACATTTATAACTAATTTAGTTGGATGGATCTATGAAGGATGAAGGGATATCAGTGGAAACCGCAGCTGCAGGTGGGAATTTACAGATGTCCTTTATTAATGTTCAATCCTTAACTTCATTCTTCTTAATTCTTAATGTTTTTCTCTCGTATATGTATATATATATATATATATATATGTGTGTGTGTGTGTGTGTGTGTGTTTGTATTTTTGTTGTCAGTGCTTAACGATGGTTTATGAAAGTATAAAGCCAAAAGCAAGTAGAACAACTTTGACAAGAAAAGGAATTTTCTACAGAAAATTTCGGGTTTACTTTATAAATCCAATTTCTTTCGTTAAAAATTATTTGTCTAGTATGTAACTAAACCTATCATTTTTAAGAAAAAACAGTTGTGGAGACGGTGCTATTTTCCTCTTTTTGTTACTGTATTCATTTCACTCTAAAACAAAAGCGGGTTATTCCATTTTAACATTAAACATATCTGACACCCGAGTTGCCAGCAAAACACATTAGATTGATTATTGAGAAGGAAGAGAAGAAAAGAAGTTTCCTACAAGAATTTTACAGCAAAATGAATACATTTTGTAACATTTAGACAGGTCATATTCCAGTTAAGGTCTAATCAATGAAAATGCCTGTATTATCATCATCACCGTTAGCGTCATCATTATTGTCGCCGTGTGACCACAAGGCCACAGCATTACAGCCGAACCAGTGTCATGTAACAGCGGTTCATGCACCGTTACAAATAAACTGCAGATTGTATAAGATCAAGGAAGACTTTGGGCATATATTTACAGCCCTTTCAAAAAGTAGCATCATTCTGTGGTTCATTATTTAAACTTGGTAAAAATGGTTAGCAAAATACCCTAGTTCAACTTTCATGTTTATAATAAATTACATAATCGAAGAAAAATGTTGCTTTTAATTAACGATTTGAAGAAAAATTGACGTTAGAATGTCCAAACGTAGCCACCATGCTAAAAAAGTAAAACAATATTATAATATGTGCAGTATGCCCCTCGGCTAGCGACTTTTGTACACTAAGGAATATATTGGCTTTCATATTTATTGCTGAATTACAAACCATATTTTAAGTGCTAAAATAAGGGCAGCTCAATTAGTTTAGACTAAGAGTTAAGACCTTTTCGCACAGAATAAAAATAGCGTGTAGGCTCCAAAGAGCGTCCGGCTGATAATCTGACATGTAAAAGGTTCAGGAAAAGCGACAGCAATATTACAGGTTATGACAGTGGAAAGAGAGCAAAGTCTAGAGGAAAACGACAAGAGGGAGTGGCAACTCGTATCGTGGTAAGGGGCTACAAAGATACACTGCCTACTCAGGAAGAAGAAACGAAGGAGGGAGAGACGAAACAAGAAGATAGAAGAAGACGGACAAGTAAAACAAGAAGATGGAAAGGAACGATCGCGATAGTAAGAAGAATCTGAAGAAGGAAAAGGAAGATGATGAGCAGAGGAAAGAGAAGATGAAGCAAAATAAGACAAAATAAAAAGGGAAAGTGTAAATTTGCAAAGAGAAGTAATGAAATAGGAAAAATACACAACGATAAATGAGATAGGAAAGCCGAGTAATAATATGACAAATGAGGAACGAATAATGTGAAATTCCATTTCTTTGTATACTGGAGAGCTGTTTGTCATCCTTCCAGGTCTGATTGAAGTTTGGGTTCATACGTACTGAGCCAAATGTCATATTTCGGAATAGTACACAAAAACGGCTTTATTTTTAATGTTCTTGCGTGCATCAATATTGCAACACGTTCATCTTTTAGGATGACATGTGCAGGTCTCAATACAAACCTTGTAATTTAACACCTCTCTGCGCAGGTGCAATGCGATATTCATATTGGGAAACATCGATCAATAACAATGGTAAATTGAAAAGGCCTTTGTAGATGAGCCAAGGTGGCTGAAAATTCTGTTTTCAGGTTAGATTATCTGCATCTCTGCCACAAAAAAAGGTTTTACTGTCACAAAAATATCCAAATATACACTAAAATACACCTGTTAAAATCCCCAGGGATTTTTCGAAACATTACGTGTGTATTTTTTACTTAGACGTCGGAAGATTTAGCGTAAGTCAAATTTTATGCCTAATTACTGATATCAGTGCCATGAACTACACGGGAATATTAATATATATGATTACTAAATGACAAATATGTCCTTCTATATAATACAATATTATATTTTATTCCTGACTTCTTTTAAAGTCAGTAAGTTTTCACGTTATGCGTTATTTGTACAAACCAGTAATTGTGTAATTCCTTTCATGTGGCGTTTAACATGATATCCTACTTCGAGGAAAGAATAAGATTTACTAGTGTCTGCAATCAAAGTGCTCAGGAAAATATCTGGACCTAAAATGGCGGAAGATCGAGCAAATTATGATACTACGTACGGGCAATTTCGTGACTTGTACAGACCATGAGTGTCATGAAATATAGGATGCGATGATTTGTTGCGGGTTTTTTTTTTCTAGGGAAACCAGTAATGGCCGCACTCCCCACACTTCTCGAACGCGTTAAATAAATGCGACACAAAATATATCAATTTAAATTTGAGAAATTAAACTTCCAAATTAACTGCATTAAATTTGAAACGCTTTCTGATAAAGTTTTTTTTTTCAGTAGGTGCGAAACATTCATCCATAAAGTAACCTAGGAGACGAATTATTACTACTTATCTGTCCGTGTGTCTCTGTCTGACTTCGAGTTTATGTTAACTCGTGTCCACACCGTAGTATTTCGCACGTAACATATCTGTAGCCTAGAATGAGTCATCTGTCGGCCAACATAATTCGTGCTTTTAACAGAAAAAGGATGGAATTTGTACAAGTCACAAAAAATTAACGAGAACCGAGGAGAAAATAAATTATGTTTTCTCACTGTAAATATTTCTGGTTCTACATGTCCATTAATATTACTTTGTTTTATTTGATTTCTGTGAAAAACTGTGTACTTAAACGATATTCTGCCTTCGTTATGTGTGTCAAATAAAATTACAAAAGTTCGCATTGTCACCATGTTTGTAATTGTTAGTATTCCAGCTACGTCTCATATTAAACACGTACGTTTGTTCAATATTCATCACAGTACCAACTTGACGCACCGCTGTCACTTTTCTTTAGTTATGGCTATTAAACAACAACCAAATATATTTATTCAAGACAGATATATTTTCATTTTACATTTCACGTACCAGTTTCCAAAATATTGGATTTTTTTAATTCGTCACCACATACTTTCGCTAACGCTTGCCGGACAATTCAGATTTTAAGACACATTAATTCAGTGAAAATAAAGCTTAATTTAAGTATGAGTATAAAATGGATTTCTGCACGTATCACGTGAAAGAATAATAAATTTTGTCTAAAATTCCATAAGAGATTCTTTCACCAAAGTGTGTCGAATATATACTGAATTTTCATTGATTCGTAATATAATTTTCTTTGCTTAGTTCATAACCTTTTTCACAGTTTTACCTGAGCTTCGATGTGCGACATTCTCTCTAATTTTCCCATCTTTTTAACAGCACTGACCAACGTCAAGAAATGTCTTTGTTGACTTTATGTACAAGAGAATGGAACGTAAGGAATGGAGGACGGCCTTTCCAAAATTGTTACTTGGATAGCGGACGAATTTGTTTTGTAGTTAATAAATATCTGGTATGAATGAGATGGTCTGGACATGTGGC
>Ga0123357_10009009_pt1 | contig 12550 bp, 9 predicted proteins | sample TergutEmb28metaG_FD_89873 | JGI IMG/M metagenome (GOLD analysis project Ga0123357, IMG submission 89873) | Embiratermes neotenicus P4 segment gut microbial communities from Petit-Saut dam, French Guiana - Emb289 P4 | ecosystem: Host-associated > Arthropoda: Insects > Digestive system > Gut ... | reverse complement strand
TTGTTACAGAGGCTGAAAGGAAGCATGTCAGGCGACGCGCGCGATTTCAACAACATGGAGACGCGAGCTGTTATCAAGTTTTTTTTTTCCTGCAAGGCAAGGCACCGAAGGAAATTCACGCCTTTCTGACAGAAACATTAGGGGAACATGCACCGTACGCCACCGTCAAAAACTGGGTGACCTAGTTTAAACGTGGTGATTTTTCCACCTGTGATGCACCTCGTCCTGGACAACCCAAAAGTGACCACCCCGGAGATTACTGATAAAATTCACGAACTAATCTTGGAAGACCACCGGATTTCGGCTAAATCAATAACTGAGCACCTGGGCATCTCACTTGGGCGGTTTGGGTCCATCATTCATGAAGATTTGGACATGCGGAAGCTCTCCGCGAAATGGGTCCCGAAATGCCTGAATGCGGATCAAAAACTTCAACGGTGCCAATCGTCTGAGCAACTTTTGGAATTTTTTCGGCGCGATCCAAACGACTTCCTGTTGTGAGTGGTGACCATGGATGAAACCTGGTTATATCACTATAACCCGGAGACAAAGCAACAATCATGGGAGTGGCAACATAGCGGCTCACCCCGCCCCAAAAAATTCCGAGTGCAAAAATCCGCTGGAAGAGTTCTCGCCTCGATTTTTTGGGACCAAGACGGCATCCTCCTCATTGATTATCTTCCAAAGGGCCATACTATCAACGCAGAGTGTTACTCATCTCTGCTGGTACAATTGAAGAACATTTTGAAGGAAAAACGCCGCGGTAAGGTCACCAAAGGGGTCTTGTTCTTGCACGACAATGCCCCGGCTCAACGGACACTTGCAACCCAGAAGAAACTGGCCTACCAGGGCTCCCAGTGCCTTGATCACCCACCCTTTTCTCCGGATCTGGCCCCGTCGGACTACCACCTGTTCCCTGGACTGAAAAGCAATTGAAAGGTCGCCATTTTTCGTCCGACGCGGAGGTCATTGTTGACGCGGAGACCTGGTTGGACGGACAACCTTCTGAATTCTTTTTTTTTAGTGGCTTGCAAAAGTTACAGCAACGGACTAAGAAGTGTATTGATCTTCGTTGTGATTATGTTCAATAAATCCCGAGTTTGGTCGTTGTAGCTTTTTTCCTTCCTGGTCGGGCTAAGGACTTATCGACACCCCCTCATAAATACACTGCGTGAGCAAAATTCAGATTTTCTTAATGTTACTGCATGTATCACATATAGTTACCATTAGCCTTTAAAAGGTTAATGAGCACAATATTATCACACCAGCATCATAGTCTGTCACTGAAACATTGCCGCTTGCTTCTTGAGAAGCTGATTGCTCCCCAGGTAGTCGAGAAATTGCGTGCATTATGTGAAATTCGAATGTTTATTATTGTGTTTACAAGCTCCTGTTATTGGTCTGTATCCTGGGTCAGAAGATGCCAGTCCACATCCCCCATCCTATATTTTAATGCCCGTTTTAATATCAACCTTCCGTCAATGCCAGGGTCTTCCAAGTAGTCTCATTCCACACCAGAAAAAGCATGAATTTCTCTTCCCACCCGGCCAGTGTTATCCTGTTTAATAATATTTAGCCTGAACCATTACAACCCAATGTAGATCATGTGAAACCACTCAAAGCTACTTTCTGAAGTCCCATAACGCGTTTTGAAAGCCATAAACTTCAAATTTCTCGAGTTAGTTGCCTGAAAAGAAGAGTGGTGAAGAATATTTCGGAATACATTTTTTTCCAGTATTTGTTTACAGAGGTATGCAAGATTATTAGCTTAAACAATGAAGTCTTCGCTGTTCTGGGTTGTCATGCATTGTATGTTGGTAGTTGTTTACCGACGTTTCGGGATAGCCTGTCGGTGCCATTTCAAATGTCGAAATGCAGAGAAGAGGTGCAAACGTCATTATACAGAAGGTGGTGTTGGCAGTGATTGGTTTACAGGGAATGAACCAGTCAGGGTGGAACACGGGGGAAAAGAAGATAAGAGGTCGGGGAGACTTCAGGATAACACCGGAAAAATGTGAAAAGGCCCAGAAAAATTTAGACGCAAGAAAGACGGGGTTGGAGGAGCGTATAAAGAACACTGGAGGAAGGAGAGCCGGCTGGGCACTGGGTATCATGTGTCGGTGTGTGACACAACCACTAAGACGTGGGGAAATGGAACAGAGCCCCCGAAAGGGAGATGCCACATTTACTCCGGAGGGGGGGGGGGAATGAAAACAGGCACAGGAAAGGAGGATTTCAGTAAACAAATGGTAAAAACTGAAGCACAGAGAATGTGAGGAAGTACAGCCATCTGGGCAGGGCGTAGAGGAAAGAAGAAAGGACAGATGTCAGGGCTCAGGGGAAGTGGAAGGGACAGAGAAAGGCAAGCCTTAGAGCCAAAGCCAGAAGGAGCAACTGTAGAATCCGAGTAGCAGGGGAAAGAAACACCAGATGAAGGACCTTAAGGAGCTCTTGGGCATAGGAGGCCAGGCAGTAAAACAGCAGATGACCTTAAGGAGGATGGAAATAGGAAAATATTTTTGGTTTTGAAAAGCACTTTGAGCATGTCAATCAACAGCATGATAGGGTGAGTTCTTTTCACAACCACAGGCTAAGGCAGAAGAGTTTGGTGTTCATCTGTCATGATTTCCCCTACTACTCGTACATTGCATAGCCACTCTACAACTGGTAGTGCAGAATAAATAAAAGACTGAAGGGAATCAACATGACTTCAAGGATATTATGCTAAAATTTCAGCTAAAATGACTGATGGAAGTCATGAAAAACCAAAGTGAAATAGTGTCCCATGTGATGTGTGTACTCACAAACATACAGAATACAAGTCAGACATGGTACTGCTAACAAACCCATCTTGCCTTTTTGTATCTCATCAATTCACTTATCCATATTTTTGGTTCTTTAGCATCCTGTTAAGTCCAGATTGGTTCTCCCAAATATATATTACAGTCCTGCTGTCAATAACTTATATACACACAAGTACACACTTGTATACACATATGCGCACACACATCTGTTCAGGAATAAGTCTTAGTAGTGACTGTTTTCCCTGTCCACATAATCTTGAAGATTCTACAGCACGTGAAATGTCAGCTAGGCATTCAGTTGTATCAGGATGGAATGGACTCACAAAATTTGTGTGTGAATGATGGAGACACTGACAGTTTCCAAAACACTTAATGTCCATCTTCACCAAGTATTGCTTGTCTGAGATGACTTCAATTGCTTGTCTGAGATGACTTCAACGACCAGTCGCCAAATACTTCACAACTGCAGTAAATGGAAATGGCTTGCTGTGAAGTGAAATGTCACTCAGAACCCAGTGTGCAATACTGCACCAATGTACACAACTGTTTCAAAGAAACCAGATCCAACATATCCAATGCAGATGTAATGCTCATTGTAGATGCATGATGATTCTAATTTTTATAAATTTTGTTGAATATAAATGTTCACAAGTAGTCTTTTCCAAGTGCTTTAAAAGCTTCCATGGTGACAGAATTCAGTAAATCTTACTGGGTTGACAGCCTCATCACATGATTTATTTGAACTTCCTGAAGGACCTGTCAGCCCAAGGAGATTTTATTACATACAAACATGTAAGTTTACAGTTCCATACCGCACACCTGACAATGGACACATAATATTATGAAATTTCCTCACATGTAGCAGCCTCAGCTTTTGAAGTAATGTGGAAGTACAAATATTGCAGGGGCGTACTCAGGTGTAATTCAGATCCTCCCAGTATTAAATTTAACCTTTAATGCTAGCCTCGGTGCACTGTACAGAACTTCAATTCTTCACATGCTGCCAGCCTCTGTGCACCATAGAGAAGCAAAGGCATTTAAAGGTTACTATAAATTTAAAACACCCCCATCATGGGCAGTTGTTGGATTTTAAACCCCAACATCATTGAGATGTTAACTGCATGAATAAGATTAAATTTCCTTATTTGGGTGTTATTTCTTTTTTAGAGTTTACCTACCATATATTGTGATATTGGAAAGCAACAAGTATGTAGAAAATATATAATAAAACAGAATCATCATCCACATGAGCCAACCCTTCGCAGCTGGGCTGAACATGTTATTGTTGTTACAGATTGAACCTGTACCTGAAATTGTTCATTGTGATGGGAGTAAACTGGATAATGGAAGTCATCTCATGGGCAGCTGGAGGCCCAGAATATTTTTGGTATTTCACAGATCTTGGAAATATTCTTCAAGGAGTACTTATTTTCGTTATATTTGTGTGCAAACAAAGGGTACGTCATATCCTGGTGAGAAAATTCAGTCCACGGTATGCCAACCGATCAGGATCTCAGTTCCGCAGCAGCACAAAATCTCGGCAGGCCACATCACACATGTCCTCCTACAGCTACACAACTACCACCTCAGTATGCAGTCATGAACAGTTTCAAATGAAACCAACTGTAACAGTTCGTACTAGTGATGTGCGTTGATCAATCTAGTTGTCAGCCAGCTAAGTCAGTGCATGACATATACAGCTTTGATGCCATCAGCAGAAGCACTGCAAAGATTGGCAGGACAGAAAGGTGGAAATCTATACACCCCATAGATAAAAGGTACGAAAACCATGAAAAATTTCCCAAGGTGCAGATTTCTATATATATGTTTACTCTAGTGCACTTCATGGAACCGCAATTTGGATTAGAATTGTGTTTATTATAACAAATTCTCAAAAAAAAACTTGTAACTGTTTGTATTAGAACACATTCCAGTAAAATGCGACAATTGTGCAATTCTCATTGACAGACCATAGTTTTCTTTACATACTCAAGGAAAACAGAATAAGGTAGTTGTGCAAATATTACAATTGGAAATGGTTTCTTATCTGGGGAAAGATAATACCAAAATATTACACCAGTATCTATGAAATTGGGCCTGAAAAGTCTTTATAATTTCCCAGCTACAAACAGGTTGTTCATTTCCTTACCAGGTACTTTTTATGAAAAGTTAAAATGATGATACTGCTTTAGCATTCATAAAGCACAAACTATGGAAGCTGTGTAGTTAGTGAAAAAGGGAATCTTTTTAAGGTAAATACTTCCCCATTTGAGTATCATGTTTTAAGAACAGAATTAAGTTGGATTGTTATAAGAAAATGACTTGAACTTATGACATAAAATATCTTTATAAATATCTCATATTTTACATTTATTTTTCTCAAATATGATATTGCATATGGTACTTGTTATTTTTTCTGGTGTTCCTACACTTGCAAATAAAAGGAAACAGACATATGAAACTGTAAGGTAGGATCCTAAATGTGTCATAATAATGTATAAGAAAATGCAGACATGAGTATGTACCAAACTGAACAGGCCTTTACTCCCACTGAGCAGGGTTTCCATGAAATTTTGGATATAAGAATTGTAGAACTGATGATATCTTTTTATGTAGTCAATGAGCTATCACAAGGAAAGTATCTCCTGCTATTTTTCTGAAATTTGACATGAAAAGGAGAATTTTAAAGTGACATGTCTTTAGAAAGAATTTCAGGTACAGCCGTTTGGATGCTATGTTCAGCACCTAAGATTCTGTATGAATGTAATACTAGTACCGTGGGCTGTGATGTGTAGCAGTTTTGTGCATAATGTTAGCAGTTTTTCATGAATTTATTACCACTATTGCACACAGTAATGTTTCACAGCTCTGCATCACTATAATACTGATATTATAAACCATAATGTTTAACAGATTTGTTGCAAGATTTGTTGCAATGTAAACTGAACTTTCTGACACGTTACACTGAGTAGATGAGAACAGGAATGATTGCTTAAGGCTAGCTTCCAGTTCAACGTGTTTCATGGAAATTTCATTTCAACCACAATCACGTTTTTTGTTCTTTTTCCATCCATCAGAAAAACTGTTCCAAAGAGATTTTTTATTCATATATATATTATAATGTGGCATTGTAAAACCAGGATACTTCAGCAGTTCTTCTGTGACAGATGCTCTGTGTACATGACACAGAAGTACCCCTTCTTCTGCACTGTACTTCATGTGTTCACAACAGAAAAATAGTGCCATGAATGCAACAGGGACACCAATTGGAACATAACTGCTTCTGGTTCAAGGATAAGAAGTTGCTGGTACCGGTTCACATGAGACAAAATATTTTAACAACAATTTTGTATCACATGTTTTTTTAAGTGTTGTGCTTGTGAGTCATGTACATATTTTTATTTATAATTTATATATTTGCATTAAACTTTCGTTTTGACAGTGTACTTAAAATACAATGTATGTATCACTAGAACCTGCTCTAATCCTTCCACCTCCACATTTTCCAAGCAGTGCCATGCACATTTTTTAACAGTAGGCCTACACCCAAACCACTAGTATTTCCTGTTCATCTCTTGATTGTGCCTGGAAAAAAGGTTTAACCTGTTTAACTAATATTTGAACAGGCACAGAACTTCAAACTACTTGTAATTATGGGCGTGTTCAGTGTCTTTGTGAAGACAAAAAATAACAAACTGAAAATGGATGCATTTAGGGTTGACCCAATAGACATGCAAAGTATGTTTAGGGTTGACCCTGAAAAGGTTAAAAGCTTTTGCTGCATTTCAAGATGTTTTCAAGTTATGAACATAAAGAAGTTACATATTCCTGTGTGGTGCCAAACAGCTAAATGTTTATGAAGTAAAATTTTCTAAGTTGCTTACTGTTAATGTTACCAAAGGTAGAAAATTTATGAATGTTACAGATACATCCATTCTAATGTAACAGAACTAATATTGTTATACACCTAATAGTGAAGGTAAGTTTGGAAACAATGATAGAAAGTTTAAATGATGATAAAGGTACAAGAAATAGTGTTAATGAAATACCACAATATACATTGCTATCTGAAATATGGTACTAAATTTTGATCCTCTACTTATAAAATCTTTCATAATTTTTGCCTTAAAATTTGACAATGCAATCTAAAAACTCCCTGCTTTTGGAGTGTTTCTTAATGGACCATTTTAACAATTTGTAATGTAAGTGTATAAATTATTGTATCAGATCAATATTTGTGAATTATATAGTGTTATATAGCTGTCTGTAGTATCAATAAAATCATTCTCTATAAACACACTTGTATTCAACCAATCAGTGTTTCAGTAGGGAGCCGTAGGATTCAGTGTTGATAACACCAAAACTTCCTGCTGGACAAGAGCCTGACTCATTGCCATCCACATCACATGCCCCTAAGATCCACCTTAATCCCCTAATTAGTACAGATGTACCCTGAAATATGACAGGTTTCTGTTCAGAAAACCAGGTTGTAAGGTGATACTGTAAGACAGAAATACCTTTCACACACTCATCAGCTACCCATTACCACTAATCATTTGTAATTGGTGGTACTCATTGTTGTACCTTAATTTCATAAGCAAAAAGATCATAAGCAGGTAACTAATGAAGGAATGTAAATAATGTAATTCTGTATAGTAGCTGCACTTCACTTGTTACTGTTATATGCACATATGAACTGAATTAACTGGAACTGCTTCCTCTTTCTTTTCCCACTATCACTATCATGTACAATTTCCCTCATATTTGCCACGTTGGGTTCAAGAAAATATAATAATTTATAAATGCAGATCGCACATCCAAATACAGCACTGTATGCAGCATAAAACTAAACTGACAAAAACAAAAATGGAGACCAAAACACAACAGAAATTAATATGCATGTGCATTTCATTGATTATTTGTGGGGCTTTCTGCATGTAATATGGCTGTAATTATGAGTGGTCAGAAATTAATGGTGTCAGTGAGCATCTGTAGTAATGGTAGCCAAGAGGTTTCCTCTCTTGAGATTTGTAAGAATTCCTTATCTCCCTACATTCTGAACTTCACATTACCAAACACTATCAGTGGTGCCTCCAATTCAGAAACCAGCATACCATCGTGCTGATTAGAGCCATGAAAATTAATTTGTAATGAAGTTCTTACAATTATAATCTGGGTTGTCACACCAAGGTAGATATATACCACCAATAGTGACAACAGAAGTTCCTTCTGAAACACTGATATCTGTATACCAGACCACATTGTCACATCCCAGAAAGTTGGTCTTAATGTTCACCACAGTGAGAACTTTAGATCTGACTAAAGTGTAGAGGAAAGGTAGTAACAGTAAAGTTGTCCCCATCGTCAATTAAGCACACTAACATGAGGCATATGAGGCAGTGGAGGTATAGGTCCATGCATTAACCTCAGCACTACATAAAGTTGTCAGCTTTGCACCCTAACCACTTCATTTCTGACAACAGCACTCTGTTACCCACTGAATACAAGGATAGCTCAGTGGCAGAGTCTGTATCAATTGACACACCTAGAACAATGCATGACTCCACAGTCACCCAGCACACATCATATGATACCAAACAGGGCTGGGATCCAATTCAGATTAAGGTAGTGTAATGAATGTCAAATCTGTATATTTAGTATATAACAGGTACCAAAATTTGTACAATTAACACATAGGAAACGATCGATCATTCAATCACAGCAAACCCAGCAGTGCTAATAAAGTTCACTACACTTTAGAAACACATGAGCTTGCCATATGATGTGAAAGTTCACCAACTTTTTAGATATGCCTGCTCTAATTGTTTTGCTTCTGTATAAGTCAGTACAAATAGGTAATTCTCCTCACTCGTTCATCAGCTGTTATGTGCCTATAACTTTGAAGAATTTAATAGTGAAAGCAACGTATATTTGGCGTAAGTTTGAGACTATGATGTTTCTAAGGCTCATCTGCTTCCTATTAATGAAAGGTAAGTTGTGCTAACCATAACAGAAATTTATAATTTGTTTTAGTTAACCCGAATTTAGCAATTTTGGTAAACTAAATAATACTACATGTTTACAAGTCTAAAATTTAAATAAATAGGTACTGGTTTGCAATAAAGCGAGATAATTATTTTAACTAATTTAGTAAGCTATTTGAGTATGACTGAATTTATACCTTAAACTTTCTGTATGTAACAATCTACTTTTTTATTTACCTTTGTATTACAATATTTAGTAATTTTAGAATATATATATATATAAAATTTGATAACAGAACGATTATTGGATTGCATCACATTTGTTCAAAGTTTCTACATATGCACAGAACCTTTTACAGAAGTGAAAGCAATAACTAGATATTAGCGAGTTGTCTGTATTTTGACTGGTGGCAGCAACTACCCGGAGACTAGTTAGATAAAGGTAGTTATATTAGAAATTTGACTTATACCTAGCAGGCACTACAAATTGGTGACATCAGTACATTCACAACCCCTGTAGCCACTACAGAAGAATACATGTCTGAACACAAATTATTATTATTATACGATATGGATGTCTCTTGTCACAGGCCTTTTCTTCCTGGTACTTCTCTTGAACCAGCAGTGATCCCCACTGCTCAGGCTTCAAGCTTCACACTGCAGTACTTTCTGTATTATGTGTGATGTTCCAAGTATAGCTGTCTTTTGTAGTGAATCTATCAAATGTTTTCCTGGTACAGTTTCCAAATTTTTCCTTAAGCTTCCTGTTACTATTCCAGTGGCTCCAATTATTATTAGTACAATCATACATTTCAGGTTCCACATTTGTTGTATCTCTATACATAAACTCTTGTATTTTAACTTCTTTTCTGCTTCCTTTTGCACAACATTTCTGTCTGCGGGTATTGCCACATCTATCACTGTGCATATTTTCTCTTTTTTGTTTTTAATTATCATATCTGGCCTGTTTGCTGTAACTTCTCTGTCTGTGTGTACTGCTTGATTCCACAACACTGTAACATCTCCATCTTCACACACTGGCTTCAGCATGTGTGTGTACCATTTGTCTCTGGTTTCAATGCCTAAGGCTTTGCATGTTGAGTAGTGCAAATGTGTACAAACTTTATTGTGTCTCATTAAATATTCATTCTTTGCCAAAATGGGGCATCCCGAGGTTAAGTGGTCAATAGTTTCTTCATGTTGCTTACATAACCAGCATTTACTATCAATTTTTTCCTTCAAAATTTTATTCTTGAAATAGTTTGTAGGTATTATTATTGTTGTTGTTGCTATTATTATTATTATTATTATTATTATAACATTAACTGGAACAATTTTGAACATTATAATAAACAAACCATTTTATAAATACAAATAATGCACCTTAGGCAAACAAATCTTCCCTGCTTGCTCCCACTCCATCTCCATCCTCAAGTGATGACAAGTTAAGGAAATGTGCTGGACGGTGAAACTCATGGTAAAATTCTTTTGGATTGCAAAGTTGCAACTCATACTTCATGTTGGGATCTTGATGGACACCTACAACGGTATGTTCTGATTATTCAAAACTACAAGAACAAACATTTCAATTCAAACTTATTTTTATATCCTGGGCCTACCAATACAGTGCTATCTCCATACTGTGCTCCTCTTTATCCTCAAGTTTTTGAAGATTTAGTCTCAGTTCTAAAAATATATGCCAGTTAACACATATTTACATTTGGCACAATTTCTGTTCTATGGTTCCTGGCAATGGTCTCATATGAGGTGTAAATATACACTTACCAAGCTTCATGTATCCACGCATGAAATCCAGCAAACAATATGTAACATACGAACCTTTCAAGACAAATACAACTACTCTGATCTTGGATAATTAACCACGCTGCAGTCATGCTAAAAACTGACACTTTAGATATTTATGTTCCTTCCTTCCGTCCATCCAGAGTCTTCAAACATTGGTCTTGAGCTTCACCATGATATGGCTGATTGCTCAAGAATGCAACTGTATGTTTAACCAAACCAAATATTCCAGTTTATCAATTAAATTACTCCAGTCAATTCAAGGTACTGTTAAATGGACACATCAGGATCACCCACTTAATAAAAAGGTGGCTTTATCACCACTTAACATGTACTTTGTAATTCAGAGCTCCTGTTTTAGGTTAGCTGCAATAATTAATACATACCCATGAAGTTGTAGTTCCAGGAACCCTGAGTTGGAACCATGAAGAATCCAAGGAACCTGTCTGAAAGTAACATCCGTACCTTCTCATAATGGCTTGGTAAGTAACTTTTTGGGTTGTTCCTTGTATTAGTGTTCTGTTGACCCCACTCATATCCACTGCAAATGACAGAAAAATCTTACACATTTTGTACAAATATAAGCATGGCCAATTTCATGAAAGAACAGATGAAAAACAGAAGCAGCCACATCTGGATGATGAAGAACTTCCTACTTCAGTATTCAAAGAGGAGTCACTGTACATGCAGTTCTTGCACTCTTCTGTCAATTACCTGAACATCTATTTTGCACAAACCTTATGGTAGTGTTTTTTAAATTGTGGTGTTGTGTGCCACTGGTGGTATGCAAAGAAATACAGGAATTTTTTTTAATACTTAAAATTTATAAACATTAAATGCACCATTTTAAAAGAGTTGACATGTAGAAAAAAAAGACACTTATAAAGTGTACACCAAAATACCTTTTCATTGTTCCAATATAAATACACACCCTCCTCCGCCATCTAGTCATGTTAAATTAGCAAAGTAGCAACTATGAAATATGTGGTTTCCACAGTCTTGTTGTTTTGCTGGTCAGCAGGTATGAAGCTTTCAAACCTGCCAACCAGCAAAACATTCTGAAAGACGAGTAGCCTGCAAGTAGGCATTCATATTCACAGTACCCAATGTTAACACACACGTTTTGTAATTCGATATTGGTACATGTACATGTTTTGCGTTGTGCCAGTCAGATAAGAGAAAAAAAAAGTTTTAACAGCACTGCCTTAAGGAACCCAACGCTCTCATACACTGTTGAATACATTAATCCTTGGCTAACATTTAATTCTGATCCAATTACTGCGATAGTGAATATTCTATCCTCCAGAACCATGACTCTGGCTTTTTTCAGTTTCTCATTGCTGGTATATGTTGAGGAGAATCTCAAGCAGTCTGCATGTCGAGCCTTTCTTGAACACTCCTATCACTTACATACAAGTCTCTTACGCACAGCACTGTTCCAATCCAACACACATAAATGTGCACTTCAGCACCTGGCACACCTGATGCTCATAAAAAATGTGCCACACATATCTGTTCTTCTTTGGTACAAACCACAAGTGGCACAGCCATGTTCCCTGTTTAACAGAACCTCACACACCAATAGGATGGTCGAGACCATCACCGTGCTCACATCTCAACCAGTCACAGTGTTGCCAGTTCCCATAAGGTTTACCTCATACTAGTAACTGGCAGAAAAAAAGAAGTGCAGGAACTTATTTAAGATTCCCTTTATGTCAATCAATCAATCAATGTATTTATTTCCCTTGATCTTATGTACAAGATATGGAAAGCGTCATAATCATAAATCAGAAAAGTATTAATTAATATACACACAGCAATAAAAATATTGCTGCTAATATACACATATATGAATTGTTCGTAGTGATAATCGACAAATCTATAGGTTACTAGTATTACAGGTCATACACACAACTGATGATAAATAAATGAAGAAAAAGAAAACATGTGGCATTGGCA
>Ga0123357_10009008_pt1 | contig 12550 bp, 11 predicted proteins | sample TergutEmb28metaG_FD_89873 | JGI IMG/M metagenome (GOLD analysis project Ga0123357, IMG submission 89873) | Embiratermes neotenicus P4 segment gut microbial communities from Petit-Saut dam, French Guiana - Emb289 P4 | ecosystem: Host-associated > Arthropoda: Insects > Digestive system > Gut ... | reverse complement strand
CTGCATATTCCCAAAAAAATTTGAAGAAGTTTTCTAAAATTTTCCATTCTATTTAGTATGCCTAACCAAAATAAAAAAAAACATTGAAAAAAAAAAAAAACTGCAAAAAAAAAAAAAAACTGTCAGTTTGAGGAACCAAGGCATATTGTCAGAAGAGCAAAGAAAATCAGTTGCATGGAACACAACAAAGAAAGCTTACATTAATAGAGGCTTAAAAAACAAACTTTTAAAATGGGAGTAGCAAATTATGTAAAACATGTATATACTTTTTGCATTCATGAATACAGTGTAATTTTACTGAGGCCAATGCATAAAATTTCATTGGTCTGTCATATGAAATACTTCTTCCAAACTTAGTTTTCTGAACTTATAATTCTGAGATTTTTAAAATTGTTCTTAAATTGTAAGGCACTTTTATATCGATATGGGGAGCTGCAATGGTATAGTCAGTGTAGTAACTAGGCTTTCAGCTGGGTGATACAGGCTGTGATTCCCCACAGGTGCAAGAGATTTTAATCTCCTACAAACATCCAGACTGGGTCTAGAACCCACGATCCTCCTAACCAATGGGTACCAGGTTACACCTGAATTCCTCACGTCTTCATGGTGTGCAGAGGAACAACCGTACCTGTACCTTTAAATCACCAAGTTACATTATATCCAGCATCATTTTCAGGATCAAGTTCCTCCTACTACTCTTCTAAGTCCTGTTCCTAAATCTTACTCTCTCTGGACAGGTTCCACTGACATGCTTCCCACCCCCCTCACTCAAACAGAAAGAGACAAGTTCTTCTAATGTCTTTTTCATTCATCCTTATCAGCTAGTGCTTGACACACATACAGGTGGTGGTCAGGTACTGTTAATATTGGCAAGGACCATGGGGTAGTCACTTCACCCTGAAGATGGAGACATTAGGGGGGGGGTCTGAAACCTATGGCCCACTTCTGCATGCTGGCATCACTAAAAAGTGGATGAACATTAACAAACTGCCATGAAATCATCTATAATGACATGTGATTAAGATACAGTAAGGTATGTGACAGGAATACTCATCGCAAGAATAGGATCAAGACAATCACACAACAGACAGTGACAGACTTCTTTAAAATTGCTGTGAATCTTTCTTTTTACCAGTGGTTATTAATCCTCTATTCAAATGCTACAGAGAACAAAGTATTTAGGTTTTATTAATTTTACCTGCAAGTATTTCTTTCCTCTTACAGATGTCAAACGCTTATCTTGAATTATGAGAATATTATCAGCCTCTTGGGTGGCTTTTGCACTTCCAAAGATAGAATTAATAGTCAGATCTTCTATATCTTTCTCTTTCCTAGGATGCATCACTAATGTAACATGACAGTTCTTCTTTGTAGAAAATGTACGAAAACTTGCTATAATAGCATCTTGCTTCCAAAATCTGTCAGCATTCCTAGGCTCTTCTGAGATTCCCATCATAAACTGCACATTATCAATTACCACATGAGCAATGTCATGTACATAAGCTGCATGCTCTACTGCCTCCATGACCACTTTAATAGACTGCTGACCATGGAATGTCATGAAATACAGAGGAAGACATTCAAATTTATCTGCCCACATGTCAAATTGATCCAAATGAGCATCCAGAGGTACTCCTGCCATTTGCTGCAGCATTGTACGAGCCAATCTAGCATTCCGGATCTCAAAACTCCCCCATAGTGTATTTACACCCTGCATTGCCAGATCTAATGAATATTCACTCATGAATGTTGTTTTCCCACATCCTGTGGGCCCAGTAAGAACTGTAAATTCACCACGACGATGTCCTTTAAGAATTCGGTTTAGAGCTGGATATCTTTTCCACTTCACCCCTTGTACCTGTACATATTTCAAATTCTTGTAAGAAAATAAAATTCTACATAAATAAAAAAAGATACATTACTGTACATATGCACAAAATACTGGACTACATAAAATGTCTAAGAAAATTTCACTGTGCGATGTGTGAAAATCAATATATCTGACAGTAAGCCATCATCACACATTTACACACAAAACTTTACATATCATTTTATTTTGTTCTATACATGAGTGTGAAATATCATATTTCAATGTAACAGAAAGACATAATTTGAGGGTGTTGTGGAACAGGGCACTCAGGAAATCGCTTGGCTTTACATCACAGAAGGAATAGTAGGAGGGAGTAAATACATTCGTAAGTTTCAGAATTTTATTCTTCATCAAGTATTATTAACAGGATAAAATTAAGGGGTTTGAGATGAGTGAGGCATACAGCACACACAGGTGAGATGAAAGAAATTGACGCAAAACTTCAGTAGCACAACTATATAAATTAAAGCATCAACACATCAAATTTGATGTTCACTAAAGCAACATGTTTCAAACCACATGGGTCATCTTCAGGCTAAACACATGTAAAAACACTTAATGGCAGTACACATTGTTTCCTGTGAATCCAGAAATTTTAATTTACAATTTATCCACGTGGGTCGAACAATGTTGCTTTAATACACACCAACAAACATATCAGATTAACAAGGCATTTGTCATTCCCTTTCCACATCTCTAAATCTTACATGCATGCACTGATTCAAGTCTTCACTGTAAAATTAAATTTAGCAAAATCAAATCAACAGTAAAACTTTCATGCATGCATTGCTGGTTAAATGTGTTATGATACTGTACATTGTATTATCATGTTCCAGTTTCTTTACATAAAGAAGTGAAGTCATTGAGAAAAGTGCAAATACATGGAACGGAAATAAGACAATGTATAAGTGGACATGTCTGCACACATTAATGGCTATTTAAAAAGATGGATAATAGCACAAACAAATCTACCAAAGGCATCTCGCACAAGATGAACCTGCAAGGAGTTCCAATTTTCTGAAACGTCATACATCTCTTCAAGCCGTATGCATGCTACTTTACTGCCTCTCATCACCTTACCCATCTAGACCAGTAACACATAAGAGCTAACCAGATAAGTTCCCCATCAGCCCATTAGATCCAACAGTGTTCCAGATGAGTCTCTAATATACAAAATACTTGGAATATACATGCTGTATATTGGCCTGCAGTTCAAATTGTGGACTCAGTGGGACGTAGGTTAACTCTAAAAGTATTAGCCTTATGGCTGTAGGAAATGATATGACTGTATTACACTATACAGGAGAAAGCAGCTATTAACAACTTAATTATTCAGCATAATATGCCAAATTTTCAATGTAGCACCCCTTCCAGAACGTTTTACAAATGTGTTCAAGTTTATTAATTGTTAGAACAAATCAGCACCTTATTCTCTTAGCTTACTTTTTCATTATTTTGAAGATCTGATAGAACATCTTGCCTTAAACTGGAAAATTTTGTAATAGCTTGATGCCATATTGGCTGGGCACTTGTTATAATCGCCTTCAAATCTTGCTTCTCTAAGAAAGCCACTAAAGGTGAAGGATGTTTTTCAATGGGCCTAACAAAATGACACCTATTTTCTCCAAGTTTCTTGGCAAAAGTCCTTGCTGCATCCCAAGATCCAATATCATTACCAAACCAAAGTATAAGCTTGGTAAATTGTTCAAGTGATGGTAAGACTTGTTGCGGCAAACTTGCCAGACCTAGAAACATGACAATGAATGCAATCAATAGTCATAACAGACAAGACAACAGAACAGAAAAAGAAATACAACATGTAAAGCAAAGTGGAATGTTTTTAGTGATTTTCATAAGAATTTTTTCATATTTATAGTGACCAGTGCCTGTAGTCCTGGTTTAAAATGAACAAAAGTATGTGTTGGAATGCAGAACTGTTTCAATACAATGAATCCTAACACAACTGGTGGTACTTACAACTACGAGCTATATCAATAGAATGCAGGACCCTTAATTTATTTCAAAAAAAAAAAAAAAGTTTAGTAAACCTAAGGCTTGGATTGCACAAGCAAAAATTTCATACCATGCAGTATCTCCAGAACGTAACTCTGTTACTCACAAATGTCATGTGAAATGCCAGGGTTTACTTACTATAAATTCTTGAGCTGGCTTCTATGACAGGACTATACAATAAAAACAAAAAAGTGTAGAAAGTCAGCACTCACCATGAGGCAAACAAACAATATAATGGCTTGTTTTACATGAAGCCAGTGCTAAAGCATCAGCAACTCCTGGGACAATCACAGCTGCAGCTTGTTTCACACTTCTACCATGATGCAAACAAATGATTCCACCACATCCTGTTGCAGGTACTGTTTCTTCTCCATCTATATTCATCTTCAAGATCTTGAACCCCATTTTCTGACCTTCATTATTATGAAGTGGTACATACAATATGGACTCTGCATCATTTACACGAATTTCACATTGCTCTAATCTTGTCAACAGGACATCCTGAAATATGATAGATTGCAAATAAATTCTTTTCTTGAATAATGATCCCACAACAACATACACTTCACCAAGGTTTAGGCTACCATATGTCTGGTGCCTCTCAATAAGAGGTCTTTTGTTTATGCCGAGTTCTAGTGTTTCTATTTAAATGCAATGGCATTCTGTCTATAACAATGAAAAGTAAAATGTGTTCTGTGTTAATCCACAAGCCATACAGATGCTTTACAACACAGCTCATTTCGTACAAAAGACAAAAGTAGGATTCCCTTTATTGTTACTTTATTGTATTGTTAATGCCTGACTTTTTCTCTTCATACCTTCATGTTAAAACTACGCAATATCCAGATATTGTCAACACACAACCAGTATGGATATAAACAAGAATCATATTATTATGAACAGTTACAAGGAATATTTAATGTTGCAAAAAGTGTGTGCAGATGTACGAAGAGAAGTAATATCAATGAATATCAAATTTACTGATGCATCTTATAGTCAAAGTTCATCATCAAAATCTCTGCTACTTTGATTTTGAATTCAAAATAGTTTATCCTCCAGATAAGACAAAGTGAGAATTCTACTGTGTTCATTAAACACAAACTGCCCACAGCTTACATGTAAACAGACTGACAATGCATTAGTAATTATTTAGAACTAACAATACATTAATTTATGTAATACATAATGTTTCTGCGCCATCCACTATTTTTATATGAAGCTGTCTATAAGAATTAAAATGACTTAAAGAGTATGCACATCCACACACTCCCCCTGCAATACACATAAGCTTGTCTAGGTTGCAAAGAACTTTCTGCAAACCTTACTGGAAGTCTGAAGTTCCTCAGAATGTTCCTAACTGTGTCATCTGGAAGAGAAGTTACCAACTGTGTGGTCTTCTCTAATTGTTCCCAGAGAACATCCACCTTCCTGTCTGTAACTGTTTCCTTCAAAAGCATATCAATGTCCTTGGCTGGAAAAGATTTACTTTTTTTCGTCTCACCAAGTAATCTCACAAAAATGTCCCAGGCCCCAGACTGCCTGCAGTGATGGCACATGAAGAATCCTAGAAGCACACAAAGTACACAGAAGAATCAAGGCTAATTGCAAGATGGGACTAATATGTATTTACTAACGGCACAATATTGTAAATAAAAAATGCAGATTTAAACTTTCAATGCCTGCCTCCAAGTCCTGCATAGAACTTCAATTATTTAACAATGCCACTCTTGGTGCACATGCATTAAAACCCCTCAGTCCTGAACAGTAGTTGAAATTTACACCCCAGCATCAAAGGGTTAATGACATAATTCCTAATACTCCCAAAGTTCAATCATGTAAATGAATTATAAACTCTGTACTCACTTGTTAGTCAACACAAAGATGTTCTACATGGGCAAATAAGCTTTCTTTGTTGCTTCTTATTTAGGAAACAGCCATATTATGTTTCAACTTTCATGTAAAGGCTCCTCATTTTTCAATTATATGGATTGCGTTCTCATGTACTTGCCTCTAATATACTCACTTATTCACATAAGAAATAAGGAAAATCCAGGAACCACTTTTTTTTACCAGCTTCCTGTCTCCTCTTCACTCTGTTTTCTTGGTCTCCCCCTCCTTTCCCAAACCACCACTTTTATTTTTATTACCTTACTTCCACCGTCTCCCTGCTCCATCTGATCCCTTCAACACCCTCCTATTCATTCTACCTATAAAGGGTGCTTTTAAGGACCCCACCTTTTTTCTTCACACTCTTTCACTTCCCTCTTCCTACTGGCTTGGTGACAGGTCTTCCCTCTCCACCTTGTAACTATACCCACATCTTTTTTGGAAGCACTGTCAGTCAGTGCAACTGAACATGGTTACTAGTATTATGCTCTAAAGAGACTGATATTATTATGAAGGTACAAAGAGACTAAACTGAAACTTTTTTGGAAGCACTGTCAGCCAGTGCAACTGAACATGGTTACTAGTATTACGCTCTAAAGAGACTGATAATATTATGAAGGTACAAAGAGACTAAACTGAAACTTTATGTAGCAAGGTAGGTACTAAGAAAATAACATGAAACTGTGACCACTGCAGCATAGCATTCACTCCACTGATCTACATGAATAAATCACGCAATCAAATACCACATCCAGGACAAGAAACAACATGGTCACCTGACTGCCAATGGTGATGAAAAAAATATGGATGACAACTAATTTCCTACTCAGTGCTCTCTGGATCTGTCAACCTGCAATCATGATAATGACTCGTTTGTCAGGTTTATTTTAAATCAAGTCCAATTGGGGGGGGGGGTTGAATTTTAAAATAACAATTACATTAATGTTGCAAAAATATAAATCCAAAAACCACCAATACAGCTCATGAAACATCTCTAGTTACACTACTTTTCTCATCCAGCCTGGCCAACAAAAAGCAATTCTTTTGAACATATCGTATACAAGGCTTTGCAGTAGATTGGCCTCTTACCCAGGCAGTTTAGTTTTTGCCAACATTCATAGCAATATGCACAGATTTCAAACAGAGAGTATTCTGTGATGTACTATTTCATGAATAACCACAATGAAATAGGTCCAGGAAGGAATTAGATCCTGTTGCTTTACAGACCTCCCTTAATTTAATTACATGAGTTTTGTACTGCAACCAAATTCAAAAGAATATCCAATATCCAAAATTTGTACTTTGGAGAAACTGTGAAGAAGTTTCAACTAGTTTTTAAGAAATATTTACTGAGGGGTCATAGTTCAGATCATGTTCATGTAAAAGGTTTAATTCAGGTTCAGATCTGGCAAAACTGTGCACTTCGGTCCAGTCTTCTTTTATGGATTGGTCTGGTTATAAAAATATCCATTTAAACAAAGTTTTTTTAGACAATGTCTATCACTGTGGGTTATACACACACAGCATTTCAGAAACAGAGGTTCTGTCATCAGATGTATATTGGTAAAGGTTCCTACACAGGTAGACCCACTAGAAAGAGCTAGTCTCAGTCACGCAATTTATAATTTTACATCCAATGAAAGAAAGAGACTATATTTCCCTAACATTACCTTTGAAGAGCTCAAGACAATGGACAGTGTTCAAAACAACAATCAAGCATATTGCAATATGCCACTGTGAAAAGCAATTATTCAGTATCACTTTAATCAATCTCCCTACTTTCACAGGTGGGTCAAATTCAACAAACTTAGTGTACAGCAATTGTCCCCTGACTGAATCACAAGCTTTCGTAAGGTCTATAAATATTGATGTATTGTCCCACTGTACGTACACTATTTCTCCAGTAACTGACAAACACGTAAGATACTATTTGATCTATGACAACATCATTCAAGCTGATGTACCCGTCAGTGTTATTTACAAGTACAATTATCCTTGAGAGAAGTCTGTTACCTAAAACTTCATATGTTGTTGTTTTTCTACCTTTACAGTTTCCATTTTTAAATAGGATATCTGATTCCATACATTTTGATAAGATATTCCTTGATATTTACTGGTCAGTTTTATTACCCTTCGTAGAAATACAGATTCCTTCCACAACTCCTCCTAACCACTCCACATAGAACTAAGAAGTGGATGTCAGAAAACAATGATTTACCTCCTACACAGACCAGTTCTTATGAAATTCTATTAATTCCTAGTTATGGGCCCCTCTGAAAACTACACTGAACCAAAGGGTTACATACACACAATTGGAATAATTATCAGCTGCTTAAGGAGAACCTTCAGATATAAAGTTAATTATTATTATAAAATATATAACATCCTTTATAAACCTTAAAAAATACTATTGGAGTGCTAAAGGCTCTTGATACTTTCTTCCACATGACAAGACACGTCAAATATAGTACCATGAACTGTGGCACTTTAATCAGTATAAACACTTTACCTGTCACTTTATTAATATACATTCTTCCAATTTTACTTTTAACATGTTGCTGACATATCGGGCACTCGATGACCAAACAAGTAAAGCCATCAGCAAAATTTAATCCATAACCTCTTAATGTCTTCCTAATTTGAGACTCTGACACAGGAGGTATCTCGTCCACATTCAGCGTGTTATAACACCGATATAGAGTTCTGTATCTACTATTATGACATGTATTCACTGTGTTCAATACCTCACTTAAAAGAGGCTGATAATCCGTTCGCAAATTTTTGTTGTAACATGTATCGTACATAAGCCCTCTGTAACCTTGTAAATTCATTAACACATGTGAAAACTTCATGGCATTTTTATTCTGAAATCTTGATTTTCGATGAGAATAAATTACACAACAGTGCATTCTTGAGTCAAATGTGTTCATAATTCCACTGGTCTGATAAAGATGCCATGGACGTATACAGTGGCGCGCAAACATTTTTTCACCATTTCACACAAGGTTTTATTAACACAACATAATCAATCACATCATGCACCACTTCGAAAGCCTTCAAATAAATAACTAAACTAAATGTAACAAGTACTGCCCGTGCCTCAAAATACCGGCTCCCAAACAACTATCATACAACCGCCATAAAACAGCTCACGCGGCCGAAGTAGAAATAACACCAGGATCAAAAACAAATGACGGCTCAACTCCGCTCATTGATGACCACGGCCACGGATCATTTCTAAAACGTCGTCGTATAACCAACTGCAAATAGTGTCATGTACACTAATACGTAGCAATACACGAGGAGCTTACAACATTGACAGTGCACCGCACAGTAGTTAATTAATTAATTAGCCACGTCCTCTTTGAAATTTGATGGGTATTAAAAGTCGATTGAGAATTTCGGAACGTTTACAAACTGTCACTAAAATTGTGTAACAACTAAAAATATTGAAATGTGTGTAAGAATAACTCATAAAAGTAAACCTCGAAAGTAGCCAGTAAGTGGAGCACTGGAGAGCGTCATATATTATTACAATACATTACAAGAAATTAAAGGCGACAAAGAGAACACCATGGTTCGCAGCCTTTTTCAACACCGCAATGATCTGTGACATGTAGAAATGAGTACCGTATAGCGGACGAAGATCAAATGTGCTGTGCCCGCTACGAACTGGATCACCGATTACTACTTGTAGGTTCGGAAGATTTCGACTTCTACACCCCCGGTCTTTTTCGGCCGCGCAATCATAGCAAGTGAACGACTGCAGACCCACTCCTTAAACCGCGCGACAACTATTATCGGCGATCCCTGATAATTGTACATTCAGATAACAGGGCAGTATTTCTACATACACAGTTCACTACAACGGATTCTTAGATACCTCCATGAATACTATAGGCATGACTTGGACATGTAGTAATCTGTGATATAGTAGCAACGTAGGAATTATGGGTATCCCTCACTTTAGTTCGAAGTTTATAAAAACTCTGAATCTGATATATTTTGCTAGAAATGCTCCGTTTTTATGCTTCATTTCGTTTGCAATGAGCACCTACTATTTGTACATCGTAGCGCTTTTAATGAAATTCTGCATTTGTTGAATGCAGACATCTAATGTTGACCAATCATGTTGTCTTCTGCTTAAAAAACAAATAAAACATTTACAATTCAAATTAATCGTTATGTGCTTGCTGAAAACTGAGAACTGACATTGCGGCATTCGCGAACTATTGTTTCGTAAACGCTGTATGTTTTACTTAAATGAAATAGTTTTAAAAGCTTTTATTTCTCGAGGATAATGACATTTGGATGTGTTATAATTCTTGTTGCATTTATTAGCGTTAATAAACGACGTTCTAGATAGCTCTTTTATGTGACATCCAGTGATGATTAGTGAAACATGAATTGGAAAGGGTGTGGAAAAACGACAGTGTCCTACTTTGGGTGTTAGTCCTGGGATTTTCTTTGAAGGACTAAGGTAGGCCTCAGTTTCCATACCCGTTCGTCCAGCAGAGGTATGAACTCGGGACTACTCAAATACAGACATGCAGAGTAATCACTGGGCAATGTGTACATGAGTAACGCTGCTTATTACAGGTGTGTCTTCTGGCAAGTGTGAAATCATAAATGAATGCTCAAAATGTCAGGTCACATTGAAGATTATGAAGTGTTAAATGTAATTGGAACAGGTTCGTTTAGTACTTGTTACAAAGTGAAAAAGAAAACCAGTGGCCATTTGTATGTATGGAAGGCTGTTGGTTACGGTGGAATGAGCGAAGAAAAGAAACAGGTATATTTCATTACTGGCCATTTTCTGTAACATATGCTTCTTTTTATTACTTCAATTCATGTATTAAAAACAATTGAAATTTTATGTCATCTCTATCATTTATATGAAACTTCATTAACTATTCTGAATGACCTACGCTCCTAGTATGTATCTGAAATTAGGTTAAATGTAGTTTTACAGTCAGATGTAAACATTTCCAACTTTTAACCTTGTACCCTTTACAACATTTAGAGGGACTATATTAGTCAGAGATAATTTTGTTAATGTTAATTTTTTTCCCCATTCAGCTTCTCGTCTCAGAAGTGAATTTACTAAGTGAATTGCGGCATCCAAATATTGTACAGTATTTTGATCGAATTATTCACAAAGAAACTGCTACACTTTATATCATTATGGAATGGTGTGAAGGTGGAGACCTTGCAACTCTGATCACTAAGTGCAAGAAGTAAGAATTATGTTCATTCTGTACCACTAAAACATTACTCAGTTTTAAGTTATGTTTTGGAAACACTAGTCATTTAATAGATATGCATAATTAGTAAACTGTACAAACTTCAATTTTCAGAAGCAACAGCTTTCTAGATGAAAGCTTTATATGGCGTGTGCTGTATCAAATGTGCCGTGCCCTCCATGAATGTCATCGGAATGTCCCCAACATTACTATACTGCACCGAGACATCAAACCAGCAAATGTATTCTTGGATGGAGCAGGAAATGTGAAACTGGGTGATTTTGGACTTGCCCGTATCTTGCATAAAGATGCTAACTTTGCTCAGACAGTAGTTGGAACTCCTTATTACATGAGTCCTGTAAGTACTGTTGGCATAATGTTGAAAAGTTAATGCAGTGTCTTTCACAAATACTGCAGTTTAAAATATGCAAGCTCATTGCAGTGATATTGTCAAGACAGGAGTTTAAAAAATATGATTCGGGATATCTCCAGAAGGAAGAGGAACATGTAATAGGATGAGTGAAATTTGTAATACAAGCAACTGCATGGTTTGAGAAAAGCACTTCTGAATTACAAAATGTGTTATCATGCGTTATAGTAATAGGATCACACATGAATACGTGGCTCATTCTTTATTTCTTTAGAGACAAAACATCAAAGGTTTTTGTCCCATTGCCATATTGGTCCTTTCCTACACATAAAAATCACTTCATACACAAATTTGTGGACATGTGTTACATCTTACACTGTACATTTTACTTTAATCAGCTACACTAGTTAATAATGATCTTACAAATATGCTTTTCATGAAGGTTTTTATAATCTTCTACATCAAGGCACCACACAGTATTGTAGGAGTAAGTGCCTTTGACCGTGAAAATAGAGGCAATATGTTCATTCATAATGTTGTTATGCACCTACTGAACTACACAGTGTCAAAACCCAGAAGTCCATGATATGAATCTTCACTCTTGTGAAAACCTGAATTCTTTAATAGATTACTTTCTGTTTTCAGTACAACTGGTTTTAACAAATACTGAATATTTTCCTAATATCTGTCATAATACACAATATCAGTATAATATTTTGAATGGTGCCTTTTTTAATGTTTCCTTAAAAATGAAGGGCCACCATGTTGGCATTATCAAAATAGGATTTTAAAAAATGTTACCGGACTAATCTCCAGAAAGAAGAAGTAGGATCACTATAAGCTGTTTCTTTTTTATACAGAAACCTAATGACATACTGTTTCATTTTGCATGCTTGCTTAAATTTGTTCCCCAATTGAAGCTCTAACAGGAAGGTATTGGTCATATATATATATATATATACAGGGTGAGGCAGAAAGAACACCCCGATTTGGGAGGGTCATAGCTTCGGGTGGGGAGCGCGTCATCGAACAGCGGTGTACGTGCCGTTTTCAGTGTACACCATGGCATGGTTGGGAGAACATCGAGCCTTTATTGTTGAGGAGTTTATAAAAAATGGCAGGTCGCCAGTAGCAACACAGCGTGCATTTCGCATCCGCTTTGCACTT
>Ga0123357_10009007_pt1 | contig 12550 bp, 6 predicted proteins | sample TergutEmb28metaG_FD_89873 | JGI IMG/M metagenome (GOLD analysis project Ga0123357, IMG submission 89873) | Embiratermes neotenicus P4 segment gut microbial communities from Petit-Saut dam, French Guiana - Emb289 P4 | ecosystem: Host-associated > Arthropoda: Insects > Digestive system > Gut ... | reverse complement strand
GCCCGCAGGTGTGAGGCAGGAGCCGAACACCGGAGGGGATTCCCGGAGGAGATGTGACAAAAAAAAACCCGCGAGGTCTTTTTTTGTCCGGGGGTTTCCGCGGCAAGCGACGGCGGCGGTGATAATACGGTGCTGGTAAAATATGATTCAAATGGTACAGCGCAATGGGCTAAATCGGTTACTGCAGGAAGTAATATTTCATGGTTCAATGCTGTGGCGGCTGACAGTGCCGGCAATGTGTATGCGGCAGGTACCCAGTACGGCGCAGGCATTAACGACTACGGCACCGGGATTTCCGCGGCAGGTGTTTATTTATATGGCGAAAATTTGTTGATTGTAAAATACGATTCAGGCGGTACGGCGCAATGGGCAAAGTCGGTAAGCACCGGAAACTTTGATTCAAGGTTCAATGCATTGGCAGCCGACACTTCCGGCAATGTGTACGCGGCAGGCTGCCAGAACGGTGATGGTACTTTTACCTACAGTCCAGGAGTAACATTAACAGGAACCAGCTATTTCGAAAACGCGGTGCTGGTAAAGTACCAATAAAGGGTGAAAAACCTTTATTTACATGTAATTTTAAATTAAAAAAACATGTAAATAAAGGTATTTTGACATTAATATTATACTGCAAAAATCGCCATCACTCCAAACTTCATTTTCCACTTTTCATTCTTCACTTTTAACTCTTAACTCATAACTTTTCACTTCTCACTTCTCATTTATTTTCCCTGTTCCCAAAATTCCTATTTTCTGCTACATTAATAAAAAATCTGACCACGGAAAATTCCGGTCTATCCAATGAGGCAATGCAAATGGGTAATTTCACATTGAACAGCCGTGTGCAGAAGAGCAGGATCGCGGCGCGTACCCGCACTATATATATTCTTCTTTTGGTTCTGGTTTTAACCCTGATTACGGCTACAGCAGCGGTGATGATCACAGGCATCACAAATGACGCATCCCGAAATTTTGCGCGGCTGTATTCGGTTGAGACGATGGATAAATTCAATTCTTTTATGAACCAGGAGTTTGTTCTGGTTCATATTATTTCAAATACAAAGGCGATTACAGACTGGTATGCGGATGAGGATAACCAGGCAAAAAAAGAAGCTGCCTATAATTTAATTATGAGCTATACCGGTATGGTGCAAAACCCGTTCCTGTATTTTTGCATCAACCGTGATTTGAATGAATATTATTTGTTCGGCAATTCTTCTTTGGATGATTTTATTCCATTTGACCGGATAAACCCGTCAGACGCCTACAATCAATGGTACTTTGGCTGTATTGATTCGCCGGCTGAATATTCAATGAATATCGATAATGACAAGGTTACAGGCATCGCAAGGTTATGGATCAATCACCAGGTAATGGATGATAAAAAAAATATCGTTGGAGCGCTTTGTTCCGGGCTATCATTTGAAGAAGTAAACCGCAGCCTGTTCGCCGGTTATGATGTTAATAAGGTTAAAGGGTACATTATCGACAGGAACGGATTTGTCATGATGGACAGCAGCCAGCCGGAGTTTATTGATAATGAAACCCATAGCATGATCCCGGAAACCGTTTCCGATCCCGCTTTGGCCGCTGCGATTAAAAAACGCCTGGACAAAATTGACGGCTACTTTAGCGCCGATGGACAGCCGGAAATAATCAATCTAAACAGGGGCGCCAATAAATTCGTCTCCATTGTACCGATCACTGGTTCAGACTGGTCGGTTGTTACATTCTTCAACAGCAGTTCATTGTTCAGTGTCATGAACCTATTGCCCCTGCTTATTGTCATACTGTCGGCATTCATTCTGTATGCCCTGGCCGTAAACACCATGATTCAGCGTTTTTTGCTTGTGCCGATAAACCGCCTGACCAAAAGCGTATCTGAGTCCGGACTGGTTACATCAGGATTCTTTGGCCATGATCGCGATGACGAGATAGGTATTCTGGCCCGTACCATACAAAAATCCGCCGCCGACCGGCTGCACCTGGAGCAGCTTTTACACGCGGTTAATTCCGCGTCGGCAATGCTTTTGGCGACGGCCGATGAAAATAATTATGAATCTTCGCTTACAGAAGGTATGGGAATAATGGGCCGCTGTGTGGACGCGGACCGGGTCAATATTCTGCAGAATGAATCTTTTGACAGCGGGCAATTTTTTATTCAGCAGTTTGAATGGCTCAGTGAGGCAGGCAGAACCGGAAGAACTATCGAGAAGGGAACACTGTTCAGGTACAGTCTTATCGTTGAGACCGGAGTGCAGTTTATTCGCGGCGAATGCCTTAACGGCCCGGTAAAAAATATGCAGCAGGAAGCAAGGGATTTTTTTGACTCCCTGGGTATTAAATCAATTCTTGTAATACCGGTTTTTGTTCAGGATAAATTATGGGGAATGGTGAGTTTTGCCGACTGCCGTACGGAACGTTCATTTACGGAAGAAGAAGTAAACATTCTCCGTTCGGGAAGCCTTATGATGGTCAGCGCCCTTAACCGCAGCATTCAAGCAAAGAACCTGCGCGAAGCCCGCGAAAATACCCAGGTGCTGCTGGACGCGATGCCTGCCGCCTGCGAACTGTGGAACAGTGAACTGGAAATATTTGACTGCAACGGAAACGCGATGGAACTTTTTGAAGTTAAGGACAAAGAAACCTATATCCGCGAATTTTTCAATTTATGTCCAGAATATCAGCCTGACGGGCGGCTTTCAACAGAAGCGGGTATAAGTTATCTGAGACAGGCGTTCAGCGAAGGCAGATGTTTTTTTGAATGGATGCGCAGAACTACAAGCGGTATTTTCATACCTACCTATGTTACCCTGGTCCGCGTCAGGTTCGGCGATGAATTTGTTGTAGCCGGTTATGCCAGGGATCTGCGCGAACATAAGCAGATGATGAATGAAATCGAACAGCGCGATCGCCTCCTGAACGCGGCCAATAACGCGGCCGCGGATCTGCTCCAGGCGGAAACCGGTGAATTCGAAAGCGGCCTTTACCGCTGTATGGGCATGCTGGCCGAGCCTGTTGAGGCCGACCGCGTTTTTATCTGGCAAAATCAAACTGTTAACGGACTGCGCTATTCCTCGCTGCTGTTTGAATGGCCGACGAGCGTACAACTGCGGCAGACCAAAAAATATTTTGAAAATGTTTTATACAGCGATGTTGCTCCGGGATACGGCGAAATTCTGGCACGCGGAGACTGCATGAACGGCCTGGTGCGCGATATGCCGCAGCAGGCAAGGGAGCAGCTTGCGCCGCAGGGTATATTGTCAATTTTGTTGGTGCCGGTGATTGTGCGGAATGGATTCTGGGGATTTGTCGGATATGCAAATTGCCACAGGGAAAGGATTTTTACCAAAAACGAAGAATCGATCCTGCGCTCCGCCAGCATGCTTATGGCAAGTTCATGGCTCCGCTACGACATAACACTTAACATCCGCGCAACAGCCGCCAAACTTGAAGCGGTAATAGCCAATTATCCGGGCATTATCTGGTGTGTGGATAAAAACAAAATGATAACCCTGTTTAACGGCCGCTACCTTAATGAAACCGATTTGAAACCTTCATTTTTTGAGGGCCGGTTATACACTGATGTTCTGCAGGAAGAAAGATTCAAAAGTATATGTGAATGCACAGAAAAAACTTTTACCGACGGAATCCAGGACAGGAATTACGAAATCGGCGACAGGGTATACAGGCTCCGTACCGCGCCGATCTGCGACGATGACGGCGTTATTGTCACTGTAATCGGCAACTTCGATGACATCACCGAGAGAACCAAACTGCAGGCTGAACTCAAAGCCGCGCTGACAGCGGCACAGGACGCCAGCAGCGCCAAGACTGATTTTTTGGCCAACATGAGCCACGAGATGCGTACTCCGTTAAACGCCATTATAGGTCTTTCGGAACTGACCCTGGGAATAAACGCGCTTGACAGCGAGAGCTATTCCAACCTGGAAAAAATAAACAACGCCGGCATGACATTGCTTGGCATGGTTAACGACATCCTGGATATTTCCAAAATTGAGGCCGGTAAATTTGAGCTGGTGCCGGCAGAATACGACATGCCAAGCCTGATGAACGATACCATTACACAAAGCATTCTGCACATCGGTGAAAAACCAATCAGGTTTAACCTGGAAATCGGCGAAGACCTGCCGACGCGCCTTTACGGCGATGATCTGCGGATCAAACAAATCTTTAACAACCTGTTAACCAACGCGTTCAAGTACACCAGCAGCGGTACGGTGGAACTGGGTTTAAGCTGCGAGCGCGACGGCCAGATTGTCTGGCTTACAGCCAGGATAAGCGATACCGGCATTGGCATCCGCAGCGAAGACATCGGCAATCTGTTCAAGGATTACACCCAGCTCGACATAAGGTCCAACCGTAAAATCGAAGGGACCGGCCTTGGCCTGCCCATTACAAAAAGCATGGTTGATATGATGGACGGGACAATCTCGGTGCAAAGTGAGTACGGCAAAGGCAGCGTTTTTACAGTCAGGCTCAAGCAGCAGTTTGTAACCGATGAAAAAATCGGGCCGGAAGTCGTAAAAAATCTTAAAAATTTTACTTACTCCGATCAAAAGCGCAAAAACAAATCCCGCATGGTCAGGATCAGTCTGCCTTACGCCCGCGTACTTGTGGTGGACGATGTTTCGACCAACCTCGATGTGGCCAGGGGTATGATGAAACCTTACGGAATGCAGATTGACTGCGTGTCAAACGGACAGGAAGCTATCGACGCAATACGGGCCGCAAATGTAAAGTACAACGCTGTATTTATGGATCACATGATGCCGGGAATGGACGGTATGGAAGCGACCAGAATTATCCGCGAAGAAATTGGAACCGAATACGCAAGGACTGTGCCCATAATCGCGCTCACGGCAAACGCAATAGTCGGGAACGAAGAAATGTTTTTGGGCAGGGGGTTTCAGGCTTTTATTTCCAAACCAATTGATATGGAACGGCTTGACGCCGTGATACGCGAATGGGTAAGGGACAACAAGAAAGAAAAAGAACAGCCTGTTAAGGAAAGCCAGGCAGTGCAGGAAACCGCCAGCAAAACTGACTGGCAGTCAATGGAAAAATTTTGTGATTATATAGATATTAAAAAAGGCCTGGAACGCTTTGGCAGCAAAAATTCTTATCTGCAGATTCTGCATTCGTTTATATCAAGCTCCAGAGGTCTGCTGCAAACGATCAGGGAAGTAAATCCCGATACCATAAAAAATTATATAACCGCGGTCCACGGAATAAAAGGTACTAGCCGGGGAGTCTGCGTTTACGGAGCGGGAGACAGGGCAGAAGAACTGGAAAAAGCCGCCAGGGAAGGGAATTATGATTTTATCACCGAAAAAAACACCGCCTTTGCCGATGATTTGCAGAATATAATTGACCGCCTGGATGAACTGCTTGAACAGACAGCGGCGGAAAATCCTTATCCAAAAAAAACAATGCCGGACAGGGATGTCCTTGAAAAATTATCCCAGGCCTGCGGCGCCTTTGATATGAACGGTGCGGATGAAGCAATGATCGAGATCGAAAAATATGAATATGAATCCGATAATGAGATAAAATTTTGGTTAAGGAAAAACCTAAATAATATGAATTTGGGAGAGATTCAGGAAAAGGTTTCTTTGCTGCTGGCTTCAGGATAAGAGCCAACTCCGCAGGAGTTGCCCCGAAGGAGTTGACGAATTTGATCCAACGCCTGTAATATATAATTACGTACCTGTAATATATAACATCGCATGGAAGGATACACATGCCTGTAAACTTTACGGCAAAACCAAACATCGTTTTTATAGAAACAGACAGCATGGACGGCAGGGCTTACGGCGCCATGGGATTCGGACCGTTAAAAAACGGGACTCCCGCTTTTGACGCAATGGCAGCCTCAGGCGTGATGTTTGAAAATATGTATTCGAACAATCCTATCTGCGTGTGTTCCCGGGCAAGCATGATCTGCGGACAATATACCCATAATTGTCATGCATGGAATAACTACAAGGGAATTCCGGAAAGCCAAAAAAACATTTTTACGGAGTTCGGCGCATCAGGGTACAATATGGGCATCTTTGGTAAAACCGATTATGTTTCCGGCCAACATTCGCAAAGGGCCCGCGTCACAGCCTGGCTGCGGACAGCAGACCTGCATCTTCCCGAATACAGGGAAAGTGCGCCGGAAGTTCTGGACAATTATGAAAAAAGGGTAAGAACTGGTGACTGGAAAAAAATGGACGACTGTGTCCGGTGGCTGGATCAGAACAGTAAATCCGAAAAACCATTTTTCCTTTATCTTGGACTTAATTTGCCGCACCCGGAATTCAGAACTTCCAAATATTATCTGGAAAAAATTGACCGGGACAAAATAGAAATACCTCCTGCGGATACTTACAAACACCCTGTTATGGAATACCAAAAAATTTCGAAAAACTGGACCCATGGTTTTGATCCGGAGAATGTAAAAAAAACACGCGCCGTTTATTATTCGATGATTGCGGAGGCGGACGCAATTACAGGCGAATTGATTGAAGCCGTAAAACAACGCGGCCTGGACAAAAATACATTTTTTATATACACCAGCGATCACGGTGAAATGGCAATGGAACACGGCCAGTTCTACAAAAGCAATATGTACGAACCGGCGGTGCGGGTCCCCCTGATAATTGCCGGCCCCAATGTAAAAGCGGGTTTAAGGATAAAACGGGCAGTCTCCCTGGTGGATATTTTTCCGACCCTGGTATCCATGGCGGATATTAAAACCGGCGTTAAACTCGACGGCCATTCCCTGACCCCGGAAATGCAGGGTTACGGCAGCGAATTGCCTGATTGTGTGTTCAGCGAATACCATGAGTGCTCGGTAAATGCGAGCACTTCGATGATACGTGAAGGAGACTGGAAACTTATCGCCTTTGCAAGGGGATTCCCGCCCCTGCTTTTTAACCTTAAGGAAGACCCCTGGGAAACAAGGGACCTTGCGGCCCTGCTGCCGGAAAAAACTGCGGCGATGAAAAAAAAATTGTACCAAATTTCTGACCTCGATATGGTTGGAAAGCTCGTTGAAGAAAACGGCCAGGATTGTTTTAGGGTATGGCGGGATGAACAGAAAACCGCGGGTACATACGAAAAAACAATGGCGCGGATTTACGCCGGCTGGGATCATATAGGCGGGGATGACAAGATACCTGTATGGAGCGATGCAAACGAAAAAAAAATAATCGGCTGGCTTGAAAAAATGCCCGGGGAGTTTTAATGGAACGCAGGAATATTCTGATTATCTTAACCGATCAGCTGGCGTGGAGAGCCCTTGATATTTACGGCGCGCAATACGGCAGTACGCCCGCAATTAACAGCATTTGCAGGGGCGCCGCCGTTTTCGATTCCTGCTATACCCCCTGTCCTTTATGCCAGCCTGCGAGGGCATCATTCTGGACCGGCATTTATCCGCACGAGACAAATGTCCTGTCCAACGGAATGAAGTGGCCGGTTGAACCTGTAAGCGAAAGTATCAAAACTATAGGCGAAGTATTCAGGAACGCGGGATACCGCACTGTTCATTTTGGCAAGAAACACGACGCAGGTTCATTGAGGGGTTTCGACTGCGCGGAAGAAGATCAGCTGCCGGTGGAAGACCCGGACTGGCCGCTTAACAACGATACATTTAAAGATCGCTATACAGCGGAGGAAATCGTAAAATTCTGGGGCGGCCTTAAATACGGCCATGATAATGACAACCCGGTTTTTATGATCGCCGACTTTGTAAATCCGCACAATATCTGCGGATACGTGGGAAATTACGCCGGAGCGCATGAAAATCCGGCGGTAATAAATCTCCCGGAACTGCCTCCGAATTTTGAATTCAGCGACATTAACAACCGCCCGCTGCCTGTGCAGTACATTTGCTGCAGCCATAACAGGCAGGCCCAGGCCGCCGAATGGACGCCGGAGAACTACAGACATTATCTGGCGGCCTATTACCGCTATATAAATTATGCTGACAGCGAAATCAAAAAAGTCCTTGATGCCCTGGAAAAAAGCGGCAGGGCAAAAGATACCCTGATCATCTTTACTTCCGATCACGGCGATTCGATGGCTTCCCGCCGCAGGGTTACAAAAGACGTTGATTTTTATGATGAAGTAACCAGGGTCCCCCTCGTCTTTAAGGGGCCCGGCGTCAAAGACCTTTACATAAAAGGAAAACCTGTCTCGCTGCTGGATCTGTTCCCTACCCTCTGCGGTTACTGCGGACTGGCAATTCCGGCTGAATTAAGAGGCAAGGATCTCTCGAATACGATCAGAGGAAGCGGGCTGCCGGCGCGCGAATATGTGGTAAGCCAGTGGCACACCGAATGGGGCTACACCGTAGAACCGGGGCGCATGCTGGTTACAGACAGGTACAAGTATATAAAATATGCCTGCGCCAAAGATGACAGCAAGGCTGAAGAATTTTATGACCTGGGCAGTGATCCCTGGGAAATTACAAACCAGGTTTCCAATCCCGAGTATGCACAGGCGCTGGAAAATTGCCGTGCCATGTTCAGATCATATCTGGAGGAAACCGGTGACAATTTCGAAAATCTGGAATTCTGTGCCGATCCAATGTGGCACAGCCATAAACCCGGATACGAAAACCACGAAGGCCCCGCTGCTCCGGCATGGTCATGGGAAAAATACGGACGGCCCGGCCAGGACGGTAAACGTTAAGTTATAAATTCCACAAAATCATATTTATTTGTATAAGGTATTTTGATAAGGGAATCTTTGATAATCGCGTCCGCAATTTTTGAATTTGCTGTTGCAGCATCTGCTTCCCCGGTATTTTCGCATCCATGCAGTAAAACCCGGTATGTGCCGGACGGCGGCAGGGCCAGCCGGAGGCCCGCAGTTTCAATAACAGTTATTGAATCTTGTTTTTCCTGCGTAAAAACCGCCTCCCTAATATCCAGAACATAGGGCCGGCCGAGCATTGCCTGCGCCTGGGCCAGCAGACCGCCGGCAACAGCCAGACGTATGCGGCTGGAATTTATCGGTTCATTTGCCTCGTTCAATACCCCGATGATCTCGGTCCGGATATTTTTTCTGGTGTTTATTTCACGGATTTTTTGAGCGTCTGTATCCTGGTTATAACCGCAGCGGAAGTTTTTTCCTACAGCCAAAAAACCCATTCTGCCGCGATCCCGCAGGATATCCAGAAATTCTTCGCCCCTTAAGCGGCGAAAAGACTCGCTTAATTCCGCGGCGACAACTATGGAAACACCCATTTGTTTAAAGAGGAAAATTTTTTGTTCAAAAGAAGTTAAATCGCCGGGATAAGCGTTATTGCTGTTAAGTGTCTTGCCCTTGTGATTCTGCCTAAAGGTAATTATAACCGGAACCATTTTTTTATCATAATTGATAATCCGGCTGATCAGGGCCTGATGCCCCCTGTGCACACCGTCAAAAACCCCGATGGTAACAGCGGAAGAAACATCAGCCGCAGGGAGACCTTTTTCCAGGAAAGTCTCCCATTCAATAACCTGCATACAGTTTTTACCGGCTATTGTTCCCTGACCAATAATTGCCTTGCTAAACTATCCAGCATATCCCTTGTATCAGTTGCGGGGAGCATGCCGATTTCCCTGATTGCCCGGTTGGTATAAATCTGCGCGCACTGGCCTGCAGCTTCTGTACCGCCGCATTCGCGCACAAGACTGAAAATGAGTTCGCCTTCTTCCGGAGTAAAAGAATTTTTGGAAAAAATCCGGCGCAATGTTCCTGTGCTGTCAAGTGGCATTGCGCAGAGTACAGGCAGTGTTATCAATCCGGCCGTAATGTCATTTCCAAGTTTCTTGCGCACCTGTTCCTGATCGCCTGAGTAATCAAGAATATCGTCAATAATCTGGAATGCTATTCCTATATTATAGCCGGCCCGCCTTAGTCTCATGCAGACTTCATTGGAGGCTTTGGCTTCTTCCGCGCCTACATAGCAGGCCAGGGAAAAAAGCATGGCGGACTTGCCCATTATTTTGCGGAGGTAGCTGCGTTTGGAAACATTATTTCTCCAGCGGTCATTGTTCTGTTCAATTTCCATTGTGCAAATGATCGCGATCATACGGGCAAGATAAAGCGCGTTTTTTGGTGACGTATATTCACCGGTAAGGACAAAGCAGCGCGAAAGTAAAAAATCTCCTATAAGGACCGCGTTTTTTTTGCCGTAACGGGAATGAACAGAAGGCAATCCCCTGCGCAGAGGCGAATCGTCAATTATATCATCATGAATCAGGGTCGCCACATGCAGCATTTCAAGGGCAGCGGCGAGTTTATAATGTTTATCCTGAATACCGTTTTTACCAAACCTGGCGGACAATAAAAGCAGACCGGGCCGCAGCAGTTTTCCGTTCCCGTCAAAGAGATCGATTAAACCTTCGTTGATTATGGGATTTTCAGAATATGAAGATTCCCTGATAATGCCGGAAACCTTTTCGAGGGCCTCCGGCATACCGGGGAAATTATTCCAGAAAGAAGTCATAGGCTTATTTTACAACAGCCTATTTGGACGGTCCGTCAGTATACCAGTAACGTTTGCGGGCAAACCTGGTTCCGTTCCACCATTTCTTGAAGAAGGGGACTACCCAGCAATCCAGTCCGAATGCCCTGCCGGCGCCGCCGAGCAGGAGGAAGCCCGCGAAAATAAACCATACCTGGTTCCAGGCAAACATTCCCGAAATCGTAAAGACCAGACACATGATTATGGATATAACAGCGGCCCACCATGTAAAGAGCCCGCCTATCATCATAAGGCCTATTCCCATTTCAACCAGAACGATGATTAGCTGGAAAAGTCCAAAGTGAATATGGGAAGCGATGCCGTCCATAAAAATTGTCCTGAACCAGGTCGCAACCGATCCGTTAACATTGAATATTGACTTTGTTGTATCCCAAACATCATGGAAGGCACTGACTGCCGCGCCTGACGCGGCGCTTACGGCATCAGAGGCGCCGGTGGAAGCGCTGCTTACAGTATCTGCAACAGCGGTTGAAGCGGAACTGAACGCGTCCGCACCGCCCGCACTGAAGGAACCAAACAGATCGTCAACAGCCGCCGGCGCTGCCGAAGCTGCGGCTGTGCTTGCGCTGGTCGCAGCTTCCACGACTGTACTGGCGCTGGTTGCGGCGTCGGTTAAACCGGCCTGTACAACACCCTGGGAGAACATCCATGCGGATTTACTGCCCGAGCCCCAGCTAAGCCAGCCTTCGCCTATCTTGTTAATGCCTTCAAAAACCCACATGAGCCCCAGCCAGAGCCTTAACGGCAGTGCCCAGTAACCCCTGTTCCTGTAAGTGCCAAAGCCAAAAAGGAAGGTCCTGTGGTCATTGCGATCCAGGAATTCATGCTTGAGATATTCCCAGCACTGGTTAAGACCTGCCACACTAATCAGGTAATGCAGGTTTACAAAATGCTTCATAAACATGGCAAAAAAACCGGAGAGTTTTATTCCCATGGCATTGGAAACACCGTATCTGGAGCCGACAGAAACCATCAATCCGTGGTAATCGGGTTTAAATTTTACAGTAGGCGTACCGACTATGGCGGCTATAATATTGGACGCCGCTGTTCTTCCGGTGATAAGGGCAGTTTCCACGATCTGCGGCAGGGGCTGATCCTTGTCGACGAACCAGCAGGTATCTCCTACGGGGAAGACATTTGGATAATCTACGGAACGTATTTCCTCGGTAACCAGCAGTCTGCCTTTCTTATTTTTCTTTTTGGTCTCCGCTGCTTCCTTGCCAAAGGGGCCTTTTGCCAGATTAAGGGATTCGGCAAAATTGCTGCCGCAGATTCCGCAGGTCCAAATAAAGGTATCGGTACTAAGGGTCGAACCGTCCTTGAGTTTAATTACTCCCTTATCTGCGCCGACGATTGGTGTATTTGTAAGAAGTTCAATGCCGTGCTGCTTCATGTAATAGGAAATCTTGTCGCGCAGATCTTCTTCGAACATCGGCAGGATGTTGGGCATGGCTTCTACTACGCAGACACGGACTTCGTTCTTTGCCACAAGCCATTTGGCGCACATGGCGTCCCGCCATTCCAGAAGTTCGCCGGCCATTTCAATGCCGGTAAAACCTGAGCCAGCGACAACAAAGGTAAGCATGCTTTCGCGCCTTAGCCGGTCAGGCTCCGCGACTGCTTTCTCAAAAACATTATCGATGTGGTAACGGAGCTTCATCGCGTCATCAAAAGACCAGAGGGTAAAGGCGTTTTCTTTTATACCGGGAATTCCGTAAAACTCCGGTTCGGCTCCGGTGCCCAGAACCAGGTAATCGTATTTATATTCCCTTATCCTGGATTTTAAGGTACTTGTTGTAAAATCAATATCGGTGATGGTATCGTTTACTACTTTTACTTTGGAAGCTCCGAATATTTTGGAAAAAGGAACCCTGACAGAATCCGGCTCAACCCTGTGTCCGGCAACTTCGTGGAGTTCCGTCATAAGGGTGTGGAAAGGATTGCTGTCAATAAGGGTGATATTTACATCGTGATCTTTTTTAAATTGCTTCGCAAGTTTTT
>Ga0123357_10009006_pt1 | contig 12551 bp, 5 predicted proteins | sample TergutEmb28metaG_FD_89873 | JGI IMG/M metagenome (GOLD analysis project Ga0123357, IMG submission 89873) | Embiratermes neotenicus P4 segment gut microbial communities from Petit-Saut dam, French Guiana - Emb289 P4 | ecosystem: Host-associated > Arthropoda: Insects > Digestive system > Gut ... | reverse complement strand
TAAGTCAATTCTCACGGGAACCACTCATCCGGATCTAGAGGAACGAATTGAAGCGCTGCTGCCCCCTGGACGGTGTCAGTTTTTCGTTGCCCAGAGAAATGAACATACACTTCCAGACGAACATTTTGAATCCTGCCTACCTTTTTCTTTACTTCCCTTCGATTTAGACTTTTCTTTCTGCAACACTATTCCATAACACGTTACGCTTCTGTGCTTAGACGAAAGGTAATTGTATTGGTGTAGAACCACAGACGGAACCGTTTTTCGTCAATTCAAAGGAGGATCGACTTCCTTTATATCATTGCAAAGTTCTGCTCTTGAAGAACAAGTTCCTTTTACGAGGGTAAAAAACTTCTGAAGAATTCAGCTATATGAAATTGCAGTCTCTTTCGATTTTCTTGTTATAATATGTATAAAACACACACACACACTCACTTGAAATAAGAATATGTAAAATGCCTTTCTGCCGATAAGAGACAATTATAATAAAGTATTTATCACACAACATTTTTTATTAGGTTAAGACTGGAGCTAAAAACGGTCGGGACAGCGTAGTCAGTACAGCGACTCGTTGCAGAGTGAACGGTCCGGGGCTCGAACCCAGGTGATGAAAAGTATTTTCGTACTCCCGAGGCCCACACATCCTCCTAAATAATGGGTAATGTGTCCCTTTCCCTGCGGTAAAGCGTCCGAGGTTTAACGTTGACCAGCTACCCCCCACCTAGCGCCGAAGTTCAAGAAAGGGTTCCACTGCACTTGGTCCTTCCTTGACTTCATGGCATGTTATAGAGAAAACTTTATAATCTTTATAGGGATATGACAAATGTTGTCTAAAAGCTTGAATCCAAGAAGCCAATCACTAAACATGATTGAAGGCTAATATTTAAATTTCTCTTAAAGGAATATGACACGAAGACGTACACTGGACTGAATTGCTTCCAGAATCGGATTCTATTGACCATGATGGCGAATGTTCGGGTTCCATAAGAAAAGGGAATATTTTTTACCGGGTACTACTTATTAGATTCTCAAATAGAACACTGTTCTATTGGGCACCTCTTCTCTCTTCTCCTTCCTCACTCCTGAAAAACCCGCGCTAGACCCACGTTTTAGCAACAGTGTGTAATCCGTCACTTGTCACGAAGCCACATCCGGTGCCCCGTCAAATATTCGTTGGTTAAAGTGATGATACTCCTGGGCTGCACACAGAAATGAAGGGGGTCAGCATGCAGTGTCTACCTGCGCTCGGCAGTGGTACCAACCAAGCCATTGATCCAGCTACATCTCTGCAGTACAAAGGCAGGGGTTTCTTTGACCAGCTTCCGAGTCCAGCATAGCTGAGGCGGTAAAAAGAAAATGTTACTCAACATGGTTACTGAGGCGACGGATTGAGTCTTGGCTTCTTGCACGACGTTTTTCAGTCGCACGCATTCGTTATGCAGCACCAAATAAGAGAGTTGTTGATATTGAACCCGAAAGGATATAGAGGGGAAAGACTGTGTGCATTCTAAGAAACTAGCCCGCACGCGTGGGGTAACTAAGAAAAATTATGAAAAATAAATCATTATAATCGGTCTGTTGACCGAGATTCGAAGGCGAAGCCTCTTGAATACCACAGCTGGAACATAAAACGCTAGACCGTAATATGAGAAGAATGAAGAATAAATTGCATAATGAGGAGGCTCATAATTTGTCATTACTAGTGAAGATGCTGCACCCTTAAGCCTACTTGTACAGGACTACGGAATCACATTTTCCGGCACATATTAAGATAGATGCAACGGAATCTGTGATTAAAACGTGTGGGGTTGCACGTCCTGAACTTTCGCCTTTCTGCACGGTGATTCCACACACACACACACACACACACACACACACACACAAAGTACAAAGTACAAAATCGTAAAATTTCTAGGCGAGAATATTAAACATTACGATGTATAGATTCTGATCTTTCCATTCGTAAAATGTTACGTATATAACATTCATTTTATAAAATGTTATTATTTCTTCTGATTTCTAAAACATTACATTCAGAGACACTCTTGGGAAGATGAGAGTTGCTCAGCCCGTCAAGGAATTACGGATCAGAAGTTCTGTTCTTGTGGTGACAACAGCCTAGGAGTGAAGCCCGTCTCAGGCCACTTGAATCCATTCCACACCCTCACATCTTATGGATGATGATAGATTTCGCAATTATTTGGATAAAACTATGCACACCAATAAAATCTGTTACTTGCATCCATTCCTGTTCGTACACAAATACGATCAGGTACATCCCAGGAAACTAAAGTACAGTGTAAGGCCGAATATGAAGGGGGCTTTTTTTAGAAGTAGCCGCAGAGAAATATGGGGCCACATTTTATACGAGGCCTTAAGGCATCTTCTAGTAACTCGCCAGGAACACGTCGTTTCCAAGTAAACAGTGAATAATCGCTGTTCTTTTTCACTCAGTATTTCAATGAGAGCTTTGTAATTATTCACAGTTTAGTATAATGCTTTTCCTAATCCACAGATTTTTTTTTGTTCATCAATTTCAGCTTTTTATTTCCTTTAAATTCCCCAATGGTAAAGAAGGAGTCGCCATACGTTCTGAGCCCACTTATACGGTATTTAAATTCTATCTTCCTTATTGTGCCTTGTTACTGTGACGTTAACTAGCGAATTAGGAATCTTGACATTTAACTGCTAAAGGAATTGTACTGAAAGAAAGCAGTTACACTGTCATTGTTCGATGGGTTCTTTCTCCTGGGCCTCGGATGGCCGCCAGAAGACAGCTGCGTACTGAAAACAACATTGCAGACAGCAAATAACTAGAGTCAGTGTCTTGGAAGTGTGGGCTGTTAAACCAGCTTCATTGGGTTTTGCTTAGGCGTCAAATGTCTGCTCTTCTGGACATGAAGTTGACTACTGGGATTAAGTAAGATAAGAGAATTCTCTTGAGCAGCTGAGTGTCATCTTCTTAAAAACAAATCTGCCCTGTAAATAGCTTAGAGTTAATCATGTACTACGAATGTTTTGTTTCTAGCTTTCAAAAGTAAAACTGGGTACTAAAAATACCCTGGTTTAACATGATATCCATCATTATTATAGGACTTTATTTTAGAACATTTTCAAAATTTATTATTAAATAAGCCAGGATATTTTCACTCCCAGTAAACAACGTTCAGCCTGCTTTACTTATCCTATTACTCCAAAGGAAGTAGACCTGTTTTCCGTGCCTCTCCGTGTACAGCTCAAAGCCACTTCCCTCCATGTACTTATATAAACGTAACCAGTAAACAAAGCCACGTGAAGATACAAGGCTGCTAAACTGACACAGTTCCCTTAATAAAACTATGACACATGGCTCTCTTTAGTCATCACGGCACATATATCACCACACACTTAAACTAAACTGTTAATTTTTCCCGAATAGGCCTAAATATTACTTTGTGCAGCCGTGAGAGTAAAAAGTTGACCCAACAATGTCAATTATCAACGCAAGTAAAAAAAATCAAACATCATCTGACAACCTTATTTTAAAAAAATTACTCAAAACAGGACAACAAAAGAGAATGTAATTTGTCAGTGCATTGCTGTCATCTTATACATAAATAGAATCCTACAATGCAATAAAGTTCTTTCTGTTGCTTACATCTTTAGCAGTGCAGACGCAAGATAATGGTCAGGCGTCCTGTAGTGCAAAATTAAGCTACGTGTGTGAGTAGATGTTTCAATGTTTCCAAAATATTCAATTTGCAACACCTTTACTATTCGGCCTTATGACTGCAAAGGATGAATATGGGATGAAAGGAATATACGAGGGAAAGTCAAATGAAATCCTTAAAAATTAACACACAATTTCATTACAATATTTAAGATTTTCGTTTGACTCGTAACTTTACAATGCCTTCATGATGAATATGCAATTTTATTATTACAGTATAAATTATTCTAAGATATTCAGAGGGGCGAGACGGAAGGTGGCGAGCTTCTAGTAGTCCGGCATAAGTACACTATCTGTTATGCAATTCCAATACAGATATTAATATTCCATTGCATAGTAAAACACTATTAAATAATAAAATTTACATTAAACAACAGCGAAGCTTTCGAGATTCAACTGTTAACAACCTCGGAGAAATCAGGTAGTATAGACAACAAACGAAGTAGTTTTGATGTTTTTCTGACCGTGCATCTCAGTACATTTTTCTTAGCAATTAACCAACTTGATACACAAAATTTTTGTTTTACAATAAGTTTATTTCATGCCTCTACATGTTTCGAGCACCATGTGCTCATCATCAGGAGGTCAAAATTGTATTATACAGCTTCTGGTATCATCAAACCTATAGGTGTGATGATACCAGAAGCTGTATAATACAATTTTGACCTCCTGATGTTGAGCACATGTGCTCGAAACATGTAGAGGCATGAAATAGCCTCTGGTATCATCAAACCTATAGGTGTGATGATACCAGAGGCTGTATAATACAATTTTGACCTCCTGATGGTGAGAACATGGTGCTAGAAACATGTACAGGCATGAAATAAACTTACTGTAAAGCAAACATTTTGTGCATCAAGTTGGTTAATTACTAAAACAAACGAAGTAACTTTTAATTCTTAACTAAAAACTTCCACGATATTTTATACCTAGACTTTCGTAATATGTTAATGTACCACCACCCATTACTACCTGAAGTTAACAAGCCAAACACACACTGTTTGTTCATTCTGGTTAATCCTTGCATTTTACAGTATGACCTGTACCGGAGGCTGCGGGTACAGTTTTAATACACCTGATGATGGGTGCTGTGATACCCGAAACATGTAGAATAGCTTTGCAGTAAATAAATATCTGCATACTGTTGCATCAGTTGGATTTTTATTCACATTGAAACGAAGTAGCATTGTGCATTTTAATAAGAAGTAAGAAATACACTATCTAAATTGCTCATACATGTCTCCCGTGGTATGAGACAGAGAAGGGGAATGGCGGAGAGATGTTAAACAATGATTACTATTCACTGTTTGTGTTCCTCCTTCCATACAAATTAATCACTCGGTTAATTAATTACAACATTCCCTCTATTACATTTCGAGTACACTACTTCATCTTAACAATAGGAAGCAGTTTCCTTAGGGACAAATACATTCACGTGCCTACTTTATCAGATAATCTTGTGGAGCTAGAGATCCTGCAATTCAAAAATAATAGTTGGGACATTATGACGTAACCAAAGTGCAAAATACCACGCTTCTCAGTAGAAATAAAGAATCCAACCGCGAAACTAAGTTTCGTACAAACTGCCTCTACTTAAGACAAAGCGCCGTATTTCTTATCGCAATGTATGATCACTAATGCATAAAACTATAAATAATCACGGAGTTTCTAGCATAATTTGAAAATAATTAAAGAGGCTGCAGGTTTCAGTAAGGTGTGTTCGTGTGCCATTCGGTCTGTTCATGTGCCATTCGGTCTGTTCCTGTGCCATTCGGCCTGTTCATGTGCCATTCGGTCTGTTCATGTGCCATTCGGCCTGTTCATCAATTAATAAGCCGAATTTATTTTTCTGGCACAGAACTATTCGCAGAGTCAGCCCTTAACACATCGTGGCTGCTTCCGTGTGGTTACTTCGAGAAAGCTTGTAACAAAATAATCTAAGAAGCATACAGCAATTTCAAACAAATAATGAAAATGAAGACGGCAGCATCATAATGGAAACAAAGTTGTTTCTCTCAACATGGTCAAGTGGATTCTTGCGTGTGTTCCAAACCATGAATGATATTTTCAGCATGTTTTGTGACAACTCATGTGTCTTATACGTCCAGCGAAACATTAAGTGTATTTTCTGTTATCAACAATATTCAACCTGCAAAAACTATTGACGATATCTAGCTCTAGTCTTTCAGTACCAACGGCTAGAAAAATTAAATTCAAACGTCTTATGTAATAGTGAATATAAATGTTTGAATTCAGTTCTGTGCATCTAATACGAAAAATAATTTTACCTGCATTGTAATAAAGGGTATTGTTCCGAGACTATTAAGCGCTCTGTCATACAGTAAACAGTAGTAAGGAGTGGGAAAACCGAATTTCAGTTCCTTCGTAACAAACAAAAACTTAAAACAGCTTCTGAGCCTTGCAGGTTGCTGTAGCGGGATTTTTTAAGACTTCATACTCCTGACAACTGTACTTCTACTTGCAAAAAAAGATGTTGTAGAAAAATATTGAGCCAGATGAATCTTGCTCCCAACTTCATATATTTATTTCCTTAGTTCATCCTAATATCTGAAACCAATGTTCTCTTCCAATATATAGTAGTACTGTGGTCTATATAATGAAATGTATCTCCCCCCCCCACCCGAACCCTCGGGCTGAAAACCAATCCATGTCGGCTTCCTGCGACCGCATATGCAACATATTTCCAGCTTCCCGCATATATAACAGTACGTTCATTCTAAATTCTTTGTGCTGTGTTTGGTTTCCCAGGTGACATAGACCTGCTAGGGAAGACTCGACCTTTTGACATGGAACAACGACCTGACAAATCCAGAATTCACATTTGAGCGTTCATGTAATCCGATTTGTACCAACAGCTGCTGCTACTTTTCAGCTTCATGGGACTCCCCTTCACCAGCTCGGTTTATTTTACCTTCAGAGAAAAAAATATCGGCTTTTCTGACAATCTTGAAAGTAGTCGAATTGAACCAGGACAAACAGTCTTTTAACTCCTAAGTGATTGCTGTTACTGCATGCCATCAACATATATCAGAGAAATAGACGTAGCATATGCCAGAACAACAAAATTATCGTTTCTTTGGGATGGATTGCATTTGTTTGCTTTTTAAAATATCACATTACATACGGCTATGAACTAAAAATCCTAAAAAGATAAAGTCGACCCTGTCCACGCTCAGAAATCATGTAGAGAGAGAAGAGGTATAGTTCCACTTATTCTTGCCTACGGCGCTAGAGGGAAGTGAGTTGTCAACCTCACACCACAGCCCGACCAATTCACTTCCAGGAAAGAACCCCGTCCCCACTAAATAAAGAAACTACCTGGACGTTTTATAAAATAGAAGAGTCTTTTATTCTGCCTGGATTTGAACCCCGGAACTTTAAGCCCGTAGCCTAGTCCCTCTGTCACCTACACTAGTTCGGTCACACATGAGTCGAAACTTTATAGAAATGACACCCAGGTTAAGGAATTACAATATTATTTTGACAGGACAGACAATGTACGTAAAACGTAACATTATGGAAGTAGAAAAGCAAAAAGTATTACATATTCTGAGTGTGTGTTTGTAGCCTTGGGTACCAATCTCGCAATGCGCATGCGTCACAATGTCACTTGTAGTCTATCCGGCTCTCCAGTATTTTTCCACATTATCTCATAAACGAAAAAATTTCGAAAAAGAAGTTATTTGATTGTTTTGTTTCCTCTACAGCTTTTGTCTACAACATTTCTTATTCTTAGAAGAAATGAGCGAGATTTTATCATAAATGTATATTGGTATTCACATAAAGTACTTGTTGGTCTTGTAAGATTTTAATGAAACTTGAATTTTATAGAAGGTTTTTCGAAAAATACTCAAACATCAAATTTTATGAAATTCCTTCCAATGATTCCTTGCAGACGAAAGAATAGAGAAGCAGACGCATGATGCAGGCAATGGTCGTTTGTCGCAATTTTGCGAACGCGCCCAAAATCACTCGGAAATGAGGATTCGGTTCAGATTTAAGCGTGTCTCATTACACTCACAGCTACAACAATACAGTTACATTTTAGGTAAGCACGCAGTGTTCCGCGACCAAAGAACTAAAGGTCATGATCGTATTCTAAACGTTATTTGGAACAAAAATTTGATATAAACTAATGGACAATTCGAGACTTTAACTATGGTCGAGTGGAGGGTTAGAGTAACAGTGAGCTCGAAACTCGATTTTATTGATGCTCGAATACCAAGTTGTAGTATTAACAGGGTAGCAAGTTGTGACCCTAACCGAATTCGATTTAAGAGCAGCAAACTCTAAAGACCACCGAATTTTTTTTTATATCAAACTGTAGCAATGTAAGCAACCAACAAGATGCAACAAATTCTGTTTATTGATCTTTTTAAATCAGCTCTACATGTTTCGGGCGAAAAACTCGCCCATCCTCAGGAGCACTTTTTGATTGTATATACAGCTTTTGGTACAATATCGCTGCATTGTACCAAAAGCTGTATATACAGTCAAAAAGTGCTCCTGAGGATGGGCGAGTTTGTCGCCCGAAACATGTAGAGCTGGTTTAGAAAGATCAATAAACGGAATGTGTTACAATGTATTAATTAAACCGTCTTTACACAATACATACAATAACAGTTGCAATTATTACAACTATTCAACTAAGCAAAATGTTTCGGCCTTATTCGGCCATCATCAAGCTTAAAAAACAGTGTCTTATAAGCCTGATGATGGCCGAATAAGGCCGAAACATGTTGCTTAGTTGAATAGTTGTAATAATTGCAAGTGTTATTTTATGTGTTGTGTAAATTCGGTTTAATTAATACATTGTTACGTATACACAACGGCATGGAAACTATCCAATTTGGAATTTGTTGTATTTTGTTGATAGCTTTGGTCTCACAAACATCAAGCAAACTGTAGCCTTAATCGAGATGGTGTTAAGTTTCGGAGTGGCAAGCTGTAAAGATTTCAGTTTTTTTTTTAATAGCAAACTGTTAACCTTAATTGAGTTAAGTTGCAGAGTAGCATACTGTAAAGGTCACCGAGTATTTTTAGAGTAGCAATCTGTAACCTTCAACGAGTTAAGTCTTAGGGAAGCAAGGTGTAAATTTGTGGAACTGAGTTGCAGTAGCTTGCTGTAAACACTGTCGAGTTGAGTAAGTGTAAAAAGGTGTTACGTGAATGGAGCTGTGTTGCAGCAGCGACGCTGACACAGTCGTAATAAATTTCAAATAGCACTATTTTCCTTGGTAAGCATTACACTGACAGTCGTTTCATCTCCGCATTAAATACAAAATTATCATCTAACTATGTGGTATTAATAACCTCCCACAAACACATATATTTCTTTCTTTTCAGGATGGTGAAATATTACATACAAACTACATACGTGGTAGGACAATTAAGTTCGCGAACTCGCCACCGTGTGCTTGCGGTGGCAGCACTGGACAAAAGCCTTAGTATGGTTTGATGACGTTGACATATCAGCGTTTCACAGCTGTGTTGTTGTTGATCTATGGCACATGCTTTCTGAGTGGCATCTATTAATGTCTGCGTGTGTTTTGGTGTGCCGCCGCGAGAATGTCGGAACTTGAATTAGAGCAGCGAACGAACATTAAATTTCTTGTTAGACTTGGAAAGAATGGAAACGAAATTAGAGAGATGTTAGTGCAATGACTTTTTTCTGTTCCCTAAGATAAAGGAAATATTGAAAGGAAGGCATTTTGATGACATTGGTGACATCAGGAATAATACAACGGCAGCTCTGAAGGTCATTCCACAAAACCAGTTCCAAAATTGTTTTAAAGGATGGACTAGGCACTGGCATCAGTGCATAGCTTCCAAAGGGGAGTACTTTGAAGACGACCACGGTGGTATTGAGCAATGAGTTATGTAGCACTTTACCGCGATGAGTTCGCGAACTTTATTGTCCGACCACGTAGAACATTTTTTATATACCTGAATTACAAACATTTTTTGTTTTATATTTTAATATGTATTGTAAACCATATATTGTTGAAACTTAGTATTTTACACGTGTGCGTGGGTTCACAAATTTTGTAATATTTCGATATATGCATCCTTTGTGATGTACCTCCTTGAAGAAGACCACAAGAGTGTCAGAAACAAGTAGGAGGCATACTATGTTTGCAATATAAGATAATTTTATACATCTATTTGCATTTGTTCAGTGGTTAAGGTGCTGTGGTACAAATCGGAAGGTCACTGGTTCGATCCCAGCTGGTGTCAGTAGATTTTTCATTTACATAAAATCCTTCTGATCGCACTATGGCCCTGGAGCCGAGTCAGCCTCTAACAGAAATGAGTACCAGGAGTATTTCCTGGGGGTAAAGGCAGCCGGTGCGTAAGGCTGACAACCTACCACCATCCTGTGCCGCTGTCACGAAATCTGGGAACCTTAACTTCAAGGAACCCTCTGGGCCTGTCCAGGGCTGTAACGGGACTGCTTTACCTTTACTTTTATGTGCATTTGTTGGTTTTGTTACCATATCTAACTGCCGTAATGGCTTCGTTCTCAGTCCACTTTTTATTCTTGGCTGCCGTGATTTCGATTTGTACGACAGTAATGTTATTGGAAATGGTTCAAAGGATTAAAGACGAGGAACCTCTTAAAATACATTTTATATATGGTTTTGAAACGAAAAATATGTGGCTTCTGCAACGGAATACTAGCAATGATATCTTGGTAGCGTATTGCCACAACCAAAACACGTCGAAGGCACACAGCACTGTGAGAAAGGCTGTTTCCATCCTACTAGCGAATGCAGAATGTGGGCAACCACAGCCCGGACGATATTTTGGACGCACTGGAGCGAAGCCCACTTATAACTGTTTGCAGAGTGTTCATGAAGACTGTTACTATACGAACAGTAAGAAGATTTTGTACGATGATGATTTTCATTCGTACTAACTCCAAAGAACACCATGTCAGTGATATATAATTCTGCTCCTAGAAACCGCGGGTATCAGTTCTACCTGCCATATTGCTTAAGGATAAGTCTCTATTTACACGTGATGATACCAAAAAAGCAACGAACTCTCACTGTTAGTTGCAAGAATATCAATATGAGATATTACAGAGTAGTTTCAAACAGAAGCCTTCGGAAAAGTACGGAATAGAATAATAGGAAACTACTTCGGCATTTCATTGACAGACTTTTAAAAAGAACTACCTATTACAGGAAATTTCTAGAATGTTTAATCACTGCTTTCTTTGGAAGGGTTAACACTTAAAACATGACAATGAATGTGGATAAAAACTGAAGGAAATCGTACACATTTTGACAGAAGAGATGCAGAGTACTTGAATGAAAACTGTAAAGGAATATGGACAAAAACTTTGTACCAGTGGAATGGCCAGCCCAGTCACCAGACTTACACATGCCAGATTTCTTCCTCTGCAATTACATAAAGCGAATGGTTGTAACACAAGTTCAAAATACGATACCGAAGATGAAGTGCATAGAAGACAAAACACAACATAATAAGTAGGAATATTTAATATACATAAGTCTGGCTACATGCATGCAGCGGCGAGGTGGACAGTTAGAAAAAAGATGGTGTTGCTTTAGAGGCTTAATATTATACAGATTAATAAAGGTTAACTAAAAAGCGATACAGTATTCGTTACTGCCAGATATGAGTGCTTAACTCTATAATGGTGTCGAAGCGACCTTCGATTTATAGGAAAAGTTGTGCTCTAAACGACTTCAGAACGAGCTCCTAAAATTTGGTCCATTTGTAGCGGCATATTCTGTATGTATTAAGTACAAGCTAGCAAATAGAAGGAGAAAAATACACACTACACAGATCTTGACAGTTTGCATCACCTAATCTTCTAAAAGAGAAGAAAGAGCGTGCAAAATTAATTGAAATGAGTTTTGTATAACTGTAGAAAATGTCCGAGAGAAAATTATATTTACAAAACTAACAAATTACAAAATTTAAAATATGCACTACTACACAGTAGTATTCCTTCAAACTTTGCTATCAGATTCATTAACAGCTGGTCCTTGTAATTCACAATCAGTGTTTTTACTAAAAATTTAAACAAATATTTTACACATTTACAACAATCCTCAGTTATAAAATATTAAATTAAATGTCATCTGGGCGCTAAGCATGGTAATAAACATTATGTAATTGTGCATTACGCATTCAAGAATAATATAATATGTTATGTTCGTGAAATTTTGTCGTATTTTGTAATTCATCACATTTGTAAATTTTTTGATAGAATTGATAATTTAATTCCCTTGGCTTTTATCTCCGTATTCACAAAGTAACCTGTTCCGAGCTGCTTAGTATTTATCGCTTGTTTACGTAATGAGCTCTAACAGGAATCTGATGCTGCGGTGTCCTGTTAAAACAAACACATGACACTACACAAGTATACAGTATGCCCCGAGAGACGGTGGCTAAATGTCAGGCGAGTTCAGATGAAGGCAAGAGGTTGAAATGTTACATTTGTGATGAGTTATGGAATTGTGGGTATTTAATGTTAAACAATAAAAAGAGTAAATCTTATATATATTGCACCTGCATTATTGTGATAGTTGAAGAATAAGAGACAAAATTGATGTCTCAGTTTATTAAGTTTTATTTCACTTCTTCTGTGCTCAACATGTTTCGTACATTAATACATCCAACATCAGGAGCCTGCGACTTTTCTATTGTATCAACACACTGGTTGTGTGCACAGCTTCAGCCTGCCACACGGATATTACCCCAACCAGCCACACCGAAACTCCGACACACATCGAAACAAGAACACACAACCAATGTGGTGATACAATAGAAAAGTCGCAGGCTC
>Ga0123357_10009005_pt1 | contig 12551 bp, 9 predicted proteins | sample TergutEmb28metaG_FD_89873 | JGI IMG/M metagenome (GOLD analysis project Ga0123357, IMG submission 89873) | Embiratermes neotenicus P4 segment gut microbial communities from Petit-Saut dam, French Guiana - Emb289 P4 | ecosystem: Host-associated > Arthropoda: Insects > Digestive system > Gut ... | reverse complement strand
CAAACGCCTGTTTCAACATTTCAAAAGTTTCACTTCCCGTTTTACCCAATCTCACATAGAACTTGATGCACACTCTTTGTTCGTAAACTTCTGCCATACCACCGATATCAGAAAACTGCAGACGGCTGATGCAATACACACATAAAGACATGTGCAACAATCAGACGCTTCCACATCCGACCACGCCACTCGGCACACTCACTCACAAGACACCACTGCTACACATCCTAGCAGGAAACTTGCGAACTACAAGCGACTTGTGTGTTATGAGCATTGTCCTGGGACTTTTGGATACACCTTCATATGATCAGAGAGAGGTTCTCCCACACCATATGTATGAACAAATTTACAATATGACAGTACTTAAACAAACAATTAGTATTGCATACAAGTAAATACTAGCGTGGTAGTTAAAGCCCAGGATTTAAATTCAATTTCAAAATCCAATGAGCATTTCAGGTGTCACAAACTGTTCTTACTCATTCAGCCAGTACCACATATTTATCAATATGTTACTGTAACTGCACCGATGTATTATTTCAATTCATATGCTTTACTCTGAATTAATATCAATTCATTTACAGAATACTGGTAAATGCTTATAAATGCTTGACTATGTGTCATCATCAAAAGCAGTTCATCACTAACTTGTCATTTTTTTTATTTGTATAATGTGTAGCTTTCCACTCATCCATGGTGTAGAGTTGCTTGTGTTCACTGCCATAAGAACCCGAGTTTACTTCCCATTCATGCAGGTATTGTGCTTCATACATATGTAGAATTCTTCCATCAAGGTATCCAAACTTTTTGGCTTTAAAGGATATATGGTACATTCACAGACAAGATGGTCAGCGTAAAGAGAAGCAGGTGAAAAATGTTGTAGTTTACGTGTCAGTCACAAAGAGCCAACACTTAAACTGCCTATGGAATAAACAAAGTTCTGTTCTGCAAGAATATGTTGTGCATTTGTACTTAATTCATCAGTGCATATTTATAATTCATTTTCAGTGTAATATCACCATAAGTTATATTTATTAGCATATGGGTGTTCTTACTACACAAAATTAAAGAAACGTACAAAAAAAAACACACAAATTACAGTTTTCATTTGATTTCCAACAAGATGCTACTTCCATCATTTATATTTATTACCAGGGGTGCATCCATTTCTTTTGAGATATTGTCCAGTTTCATATTCTCATACGTTTCCATGTTGAATGCATGGTTCTACTCCTAATGAGTTACATGTTTAAATGCCCACAGTGTTTTCCATTTAATTTGAAAAGGATGTACATTTAATGGGGACACCCTGTTCTTCCATTAAAGGTTCAGTAGGTTAAATTCATAGAGGTATGGTATCATCCAAAGTACAGGTGTATTTTGAGGAACAATAAGCAACAACTCTTCAAAAAACCACCTTTGAAAGGAATATTTTTTGAAGAAAACCAGTGTGCCATCTTCTGTTCATTCCAAACTATTTCTTGCGTATAGCTATGTGGTAAGGCACATTCCTCAGCACTACAAGCACACTACTTTCAAGCAGACTATGAACAATTTAAAACTGGTCTTCATAGCATCAGGTAGTAATTTCATCATGGTAATCCCCATCTTCTTCAGCTCATAAACCTGCATAATTGTTGATAATTCTATATACATCCAGTATATCTCTGAGGCCTAGCCAGCATTCTGTCCAAGAGATACCAGGGGCTGTTTTTCCAGGAATAAAGTAGAGTGAGCACAAATCCAAGCACTCACATCCATCAAATGCCACATAATGAATATGGGGAGTTTCAACTCCACTCATCTGCAAATCTTTAGAGTATGGTGTCAGAGGTCTCCTTACCTCTACACCATTAATGATTAATGGTATCAGATATCAAAGTGAAACCAAAAAGGGCCATTGGACATGGTCCAGGAATGCTTCTAATAGACATTAAAGCCACACGCATACTGATGTGGTGGGCTATCATCATTCCTTATTGTATTCAACATAAATTCTCTTCCTTGGGAACCACATGGAACTCATGTCCATATTAAAAGATCATTTTTATTGTCCAGAAATACAAAAAGAAAGATGTGTAACCCCCTACATGTTACGTAGGTTAGCACAGTCATGAATTTACTGAAGTATAGTCCACATTTACGGACATTTTAAATTTGCCTTGTAACTCCAAATTCTCCCTTGTGGTTAATGGTACATATATAAAAATGCCCTGTACACTGCATAACTGACAGCAATGTCTGGATCATGTTCTTGATAATATCCATGCTAGGTCCTATAGCATGTTGTTTGTCTCAAACCCTCATCTGTAAATATGATCAAAACTTTGAAATGACGCTTATGTTTCGAGTAGTATATAGTTTTGTTAACTAACAGAACAGTGACACATAGCCAGCAATTAGTCATGTGAATGTTATGCCAGCATCCCAAATGGCAAATCCAAGGTTACATTTATTTCATAGTCTGTCTTAAGACGGGTCCATTGCTTCTTCCAAAGCGAGTTCTCCACGGAGTGCAACCCAGTGCTTCCTCTTTCAATTTCCAGTATTCTCTTGTTTAACTAAAGTCATCCATCAACTGGGTATGTCTCACTAATCCTACAGTTGCCTTTTACAGGGTACAGATGAAAAGAAATATGAGATGACACAACTGAAAAATGGCCTATGTCATGGCACAATAAAACAGTAACTTTGCTCTTAGCACTTTCAGCATGCAAGTATTGAGTTGGAGGGTTTTGTTACAATACATTAAAAAAACAGAAAAGTGGGATGGTGGCAAAAGCCTGTAAATTTTTCCCTAACAAATACAGTAATACAGTGTAAAAATGTTTCCACATACTGGACTCATAAATTGCACTCCCCTAAATAAAGAATGCCAATGCATACTTCAGTTGTGATTTTTTGGCTGTTTCCCTGCTCTGTGCTTAGTCTGTCCACACACTTTGTAGGTTTACTGAGAGTGTCCTTTCACTTTTGTTTGTGCTGCCAGAATTTCTTTCATAACTGCAGTAATTTTTTTTTATAGGGGCCATCCCATTGTGTAGTAGCTAATATATGTATTTTACTGTCTAAAACACAACATAGGTATATCAACGCATTGACGAAATATCAATTACATCTGGGCTACATGTTTTGGCTGAAACATGTAGCCCTGATGTAAATGATACTTTGTCAATGCGTTGATATACCTATGTTGTGTTTTAGATGGTAAAATATATACATGAAGTAATTTTCCCCCTTCTTGTTAATTTAACCAAAAATAACTGTTTCATTAATTCTTTGTTTACCATTACTTTGCCCATGCTTTTGTATTCCATGCCTGGAGGTGGCTGAAGAATTTGGGGCTATACAGCTAATACATGGTACACCCCTTATTCTTCTGCTGAAAATAAATGTAGTGATGAGCTGCCATTAATGTGGGTGTGACATATCTTTCCATGGTTGCAGTTAACCACTTTTTGCCCCATACAACTGAGAAATTTTGATTCCCTTGTGTGTATGCTACACAGAAAGCTCCATTCCCATGACTGGTATATTTGACAAATCTTCGTCACTGATGGATACTTGTTACAGCATGGGAACAGCATGCTTATATGAATACTGGGCACTTTGCCAGTGATTAGCAGTAAATGTGAAGAAATCACCAACATTTGTTTATTTATGAAACCAAGGCTCATTTTCATATTCCCATAACACATTTAAACTTAACAGGCAGACAAGTGACTTGCATGTGGAAAATGTGTACCACCTGGCATGTTAACTTGTGAGGATTTGTCTTGCTAGTATATTTTTATTTTGAAGCATCGAAAATACTCTGAAAAATGGAATGCTCAAATGCAGCGACTTTAGAATTTTAGCATGTATATGAACAAGAGACCACTATTTAGAATCCACAAGAATTCTTGCACAAAAATCACAACCGATTGCCCTTCAGAATCCAAAAGAACCCTTGTACAAAAATGACAATGTAATTGCTAATACATGGCAGGAGGGGGCTGATGGTCATTAAGCATGAAGTGTAAAAGAATTAAAACATAATAATGCATCACTTACAGCAAATTTTAGCTCGCTTTTAAATAATGGGAGCGTCAACATGAAAACAGCCAGTGATGCACATGAACCACACAAGCCAAAACAAAATGGGTCACCTTCCAAACTATGGCAAAATTTACGTGGAAATTATCAGTCAAGAAACACAATAAACACACAGGTATGTTTTATTCTTATACATTAGCACTGTAGAGTGACTACAGATACTACATATCATCATCATCACAACAATTCAGGTTTAGATCCATTTAAGGCCTTTCCCTCTTCATATGGAAGGTGCTTTTAGTCTTTTCATCTTTTAGTGTCCCAGATGACATCATCTGCTCAGGTGATACTGGCAAGCCAACAGTGGAGATGGTCTTCCATTCTTACCACTGTTTCTTCCATGTCTGTTAGTACTCAATGATGTCTTCAGCAATGTAGGATACTTGTGATTTTTTTCACAGATCCTAGTGTTTGTTTGTTTATCATGCCTGGGGGTGTCATACTTTATTGTCTGAAATTTCTGACTTCTGATAAAGGCTTGGAATCACTCTCTGTGGGCATACTTGCCTCCAGTATGATTTTCTATAACATTTCTTAATTCAAATCATCATATGCTTAACCAAAAGGATCTGAAGATATAAAGGATTCAAAGGTTGACAACAGTGCAAATGGAAAAAGGTATATCAGGAAAGGATGTAAGTTGCCATGTGGAATCAACTATAAAACCAAGGAACTAAATATATACCTACAAGATAAATATAATTTATGAAAATGTGTATCACAATGGTACTTTACCACAAGTTGCAAAGAAGTCAGCAAATGCTTCTCTAATTCTGTTGGCGGCAAATTCTGGTTTCCCAGGCATTTTACGCAGTGACAGAAAAGAGGACAGGTCTTTTTGATCTTGCTGCCATGATCCTGCAATAACCTCTCCCCCTTGTTCAGTATCAAATGTACCTAGAGGCAAATATCTTGAAGATGAGGTTTTACTCGATATTAAGAAATTATGTAGTAAAACACAGGCCATGGTGATATTTGAAACCTTATCAGGTTCAAGTAACATTGGTTTTCTGAATACACGAAACACAGAGGCCATTCTGCCAAAAACATTTTCAATGACCTGGTGAACACGTGAAAGATGATAGTTGAAAACTCCATCCGCACACCCCCTGTCACAAGTTCCAGGATATGGTGTCATTAGATGTGTGCTTAAGGTGAATGCATTATCTCCCACAAACACATATGGTATAGGTAGTAGTTGTGATGGCAGAGGTTGATTTGGTGGAAGCATCAGCTGGTTTTCATTAAGTTTCTTGAATAAAGTAGTATTTCGAAAAATATCACCATCAATTATTCTGCCTTGGCAGCCAACATCAACATATATAAAACGATAATTAGCATCTACTAGAGCCATCAGTACCACACTGAAGGTACCCTTGTAATTGCCAAATTCGCATCCACTGTGAGTTGGAGACTGAATTAATATATGTTTACCATCCAATGCACCTAAACAATGAGGGAAATTCCACTTCTCGTCATATTCCTGTGCTATCTGCAGCCACTCTTGTGAAGTTGTAGGCATCTGGAAGAACATACGAAATATTGAAATGCCACAGGAAAAATTATTTCATTCTATTATTATATTAATTTGCAATAAGCTAAGGTGAAAAATTTCTATTTAAAGCAATCTACCATTTGACTTTGGAAATGGAAGACGCTACAAGCATGGATGAAAAAAGCAAAATGATGAAGAGGATGAACACTCCAGAGCTGTGGATCACACAGAAAATAATGATGCAATGAAATACATTCCAAAGAAGTACTTTCTAATCCAAAGAATATCTTCATGGTCCTTGCAGATATATGAACTACTAGAAAACAAAAAGAAATGAAGATTGAAACAAATCAGAACTGTATGGGGACAAATACCAAATCTTTAAAAATATGTCTGAAAATCTGATAAAGATGAATATTATCTGAATGCAAAGTTACTCACAAAGAAGTTAAGATCCTTAAGAGTCAATACATGTGAAATTATTGTGTAATTAATAAACTTAATGTTGCATGCCGAAATGCAGAAACAAAACCCAGTAACCCTGGCAGTCCTGTATTCTACTATTCCTACCACTAAACTTGTAACTACCAACCATTTTCCTGCCTGCATCAAAATTCACACATTTCTATGCCCACTCCTCCCTCACAACCCTTTCCATAAATGTTTTGGAAACATTTCTCCAATACAGTCTTAATATTTACAATCTTACATGGAGATAATTCCACTTCATAACTGGCAATCAAGCATCGTCAATGTCTATGGGTGAAACTGCACCTGCCATAACACTTTTAGGTAGTAATCTGAGTAATAAGCATTGCAGTTGCAATTTAAATTATTTTAGTGAATTAATATTCATAATTTGTAATACTTCAATAAAACTTATAAAATGAAAAACTCCCTACCTTTATTTCAGCTCGTAATACATGAATCAAAGCACTGCATACATCAAATATGCATCTTGATACTGTTTGCACTGAGAAGTTGAATAAGACAGACAGACTTCTAAAACTGTCTCCAGATGCCAAAAATCTAAGAGTCACTGCAAATCTTTCTTGAACAGGGATTGCTTCTCTCATGTTTGTATCGGTCTTTTGTATAATTGGACCTATTTTATTGAGAAGATACTCAAAATCTGTTGCAGACATTGTACAAAAGTTCTCAAATCTGCCAGAAGGTTCTTGTTTTATGTCACTTAACATGTCTGAGGGATTATACCTGCCGGCAAAAAAAATAAAAAAAAAAACCAAATGTACAATTTATGTCTTGTCTTGCAAGCAACATGAACAAATGTTTAAATTATTAAATAAAAAATTGCAAAAAATGCATGGAAATATCTTGTTTTGAGAAGTTGATGTTTAAGAGTGAACAGAGTGTAAAAAACTTACTTAGTCCGACTTTTATTACTGGATACCATCCAACACCTCCTTTTGCGTTTGCTTAATTTTTTCATTTTCAAAAATTCATAGCTCATCACCACATATGCAGTGCTGGCAACAATCTTCTCCTGCTCACTATTCATTTTCAGCTGACCAAAATGGGAGTCCCTGCGACCACCTCACATTCTGTGGCTAAGTACATGAGTCAAGGAAATGCAATCACAATGACCAGGCAAACATGACAACTGTACCCCTCCCGGGCACAGGTCTGCAAAATACATCAGCTGTGCAAAAAGTATTACAATTACCCACTTGACTCCTTGTATGTACAATGCACATATAATGGCGCATTTGTCAAATACACAAGTCGTGAAAATGCTCCACATAAACATGGCCTCAAAAAGCACACACAGCTTCACTTATGCCAAATGCTTCACGTGTATACTTCATACAATTTTTAGGTTAGGCAACTCGGCAAAATGATAGAAAATTTTTAAACTGTAAGATATGATATCTGGTGTTTAAAAATCACGAGTGTATGTATTAAATCAGTCACACACAATATTAGTTGCTATTAATTTTATTCACAGCTACATGTTGTGGCTCTAACTACCAGCCACCATCAGACCTTCTACAGATGCTGAAACAGGAAAAATTATGTACTACACAAGAAGGAGACCTCCTCTGTCATATTAAAAATACTTTGTAATTCCTTCATATTTAACAAATATTTAAACGGTTTTATACATTTAAAATGTGTTTTTAGTGTGATTGAGAAGATCTCCTTTCTATTCAGTACATGTTTTTTCTTGTATCAACGTGTAATGTAGGGTCACAATTAGAGCCGAAGCACGTAGCCGTCAATAAAGCTGATAAAATCTAGTGCTGTATGCGACCGATTTAATACACCTACTTGTGACATAAAGACACAATTTTTTTTTTGTGGTATGTAACTTCAATTTCTACCATGATCCCTCTGAACACAAGTTTGTCATGCTCACAAATGTTTCTTTCTACCCACATTACACAACCTAGTGACAACATATTACAAATAAAAAAGTCTCCACGCAATCTAACCATAAAGCACGTTCCAGATGTTTTAGGGCGAATATACTAACCATCACCAAATACAGTGGAAGTGCATCTGACTTCGAAACTATGCATGTGTTGAACCTTACATACTCGCCAGCACACCCACTTTCTTGACACATGCCGTCCAATTCTAAACTACGCCAACGTACACAGTTCACAACACAGATCATATATAACACAACACTCACGGATCAGATTGACAGCAAAGTTCAGTGGTGCACAGCAACCGAAAGATTGACAGTATCATCCATGCAAGGGATGGCCTCTATTAGGTGCCAAACGAAGTAGACAGCATTGTTCTCGTGCATGTATGCAGATGCACTTCTTTACGTACGTATATAATGGCCTTTACGATCTAACATTTAAAACACATTATTTTACACTGCCCAGAGCCGATACTCAGCACGCCAACGCATACAGTTTACGCCAGGACTGACAACATTGATATCATCATCCGTAACGAGTTAGGCGCTAATAGACCTGTTTCGACCTCGTCAAATAGTCTATTGAAAGGTGTTCCACGTCGTCTTCGTTCGTTCGGTCTACATTTCAGCAATATTTTTGGCATCCTGTTTGTTCTTGTTATGTGTCGTAGCCAATTTGATTCTCATCTTCTTAGTTTTACGTCAACTGGGTCAAATTTCAACTATTCCAAAATTTCTTCATTCATTTTCTAACACTGATAGTAACTGTCTTTCCTTCTTTCTTTTACATAATCACGGCATGACACTAATACATTCATAATTTTTTACGTATGCCCTGTCATGTTTATTACTACACCGTAACACGATTAAAGTGGAAGGGCTCAAAACGCTTGGAATCTGGCACCCATAACCAAAGGTTTTTGCTTGAAAGACTGTGGAATTAACAGAGGTCTTTGCTTCCTTCTACGATTACAGGCACATCACCATTTTCGTCTAACCGCTTCTGGGGGCTGCTATTGTGCTGAGTTCAGAGTACAGTCACTGCCAATTTATGTCTGTTGTAGTGGATTGGCAGTCCCTTACTTTAAATTACTAAAATGGTCTTTTGTGAAGGAGATACAAAATTAACTGCACAAATACTGCTTTTGTTGGAATAGGATTTGTGCAACACCAGCCAATAGAACTGTAACTTTCATAAATGTTGCAATTGATAAAGGTACAGTTCACCCTCGAACAGGCCATGTAGGCCCAGAGGGGGAGTAGATGTGTAGTTCTACTCTTTCTTTAACCTCGGCGCTAGATGGGGTGGGTGGTCAATGCCACTCCCCAGTTGCTTTAACCCCATGAAAAACTTGGTACCCATTGTGTAGGCTTGGTAGGCCTGGTCTGGGCAGGTGCAGAAAATCTAGTCTCCACCGGGATTCGATCCCCGGACCATCCAGTCCGTAGTGATTGTTGGAGTTGACTTTTACATATGTGCCTTGGTAAGAATTCACAATCTGAAATTATAGCACTTAACAAGTCTGATGCACACAAATATATTTTGAAAACCAGTTATTCTTTATTATCAACTATTGAACTTAATTATAATACTGTAGTTATGACATTTAATTGCCAGAAGAGACCTTATACACCTAACCTAACCTAACCTTATACACCTAAACTTCTTGTGTTCTGTCCTGCTTTGGCCAGTGAACGATGTCTGTTTATATGGAATTAATTTAGCAAAGTAAAATGGCATTTTCAGTTATCAAGTTTAGAAAAGTACTCAGTTATGCTGAATTTTCGTGGAAAGACTCTTTGATGCATATTGTTCATTTCACACAAACACATGCTTCATTCGTTGCTACACCCCCTCACCAAGGTGAGGTACAGAATACAGGACAATGGGAGGGTGGGGAGGTATATTAAACCCAGGTTCAATTTTAGGAGGATTTTATGTCCAAAATAAAGTGTACTCGGTCGAACCCCTTTCCAAAGCTGATACTGGTTTAACAGGCATTAACTGAGAGTCCACTTATTGCCTCTAGACTGACAATGAGATGGAATTGCAGTCTCTTCTTGTAATCAACAATAACAGCGTGATTTGGAATGACAGCCCAAATATCTTTATTTCATCACTCCAGGCAGTGATGTGGTGCCATCTGGAATTGCTTGTAATGACCTGACACGCACAGGACAATGATGGCTCCGATTTTTGGAGATAATGAATATGTTTAAAATATTATCTCATATATTGTGGTCCCTATAATGACATTAGAAATGTTAGGAACCATTAAAAAAAAAGCTTGCTGAATTCTCATCCAAAGTAAAACTGATATATAAAAATACAAACAAGGTCACACTTAGAATTAACAGTGAGACTAGAAGGAACCAAAGAATACAGACCCTGCAGGCATGCCTCACTGGTGTTCTGTTAGTTCATTCAGGCAGAATAGTTCTTGCCACACAATGTGCAGCTAGCTCACAACAACAAAATTCATTACATAATAAAATACATGAAACTTAACAACACTGGTATGGAGAGCACAAAATAATATAGCACATTTTGGAGCAGTTGAAGCTTGCACACCAGAGCCTGGCACTTGTAGCTCCATGCCAGCTACTGGAAATAATCTTGTAGTCAGACTACAAATCAATTATTCTGGTAATGCAGAAATTCCAGTCAGACCTTGAAACAGCATGTGAACATACACCAATGGCGTGCAAGATTCAGATGCTACCTACAGAGGTTGGAGAGTGTTTTGCTGCCAAAGACATGGTTCAACTGGGGACTTGGCTGGACCATATCAGGCTGGTGAACACTCCCAAACCCTATACTAGATGGATGCAGAATGAATGCAGAGAACCTATTTTGCAATTTTAGCAGATAACATAAGAGCCAAAACTTCTGCAGACAAGACTTTTAGGTACACTACATGTTTCAGGTGATATGCAGTATTCTGGCACATTCACTGCAGTGTCTGGGTAAGAGAATATTCTGAACAAGAAGCCTCCTGAGTATCCTAGGCATTAGCAGCAATACTCGAAGGTAGACAGTCACACATTCTGCACTACTTTCCATCCATAACTGGTATGGTTTGCTACACAGCCATAGTTTTGTGGTACTAAACAAAACCTGTCACTTTCCTACCTTTTGCTGACAGCTGAACATGCTTGTCAACCCCAGTAAGTGGCAGCTCCATAGTCAGGAACTGGTAACACTTATCTGATTTCATGTGCCAACACGCACTTGAGTCAAATTTTGCACTGTCACTTTAACTTTCACTTTTACATTCACTTCTCAAATCCCACATAATTTCATCACATTTCCAGTAATGAGCAGCGCTATAGCCAGTAACCAATAATGCTTGTTTTGCTGTAAGTTCACCTGCAAAACAACTGGGAGCAGCAACTCTGCCATTCTCATTTTTTGTTTTGTGGTCTTCCCCCCACAATGGACCTGATACATCACAACATAACTGCTTGACACTGCTGTGTATATAATAAAATTTACAATAGTTGGCCCAGTAATGACTGAGCCAAGAATTTTGCTGTAAGAAAGGAATTGTGTAACCCTGTTTCAGAAGTTTTCAGTTTGTATGCAGACTTTGTTAGAGTTCAGAAATTTGGGGAACCTTGCTGCATGAATTTGGTATCACTGATACTAGACAAAGATAATGAACACCAAGAGACAAGAAAATTCAGGGTAAAGGAAATTAACATTTAGAAGAGTGCACTGCAAGTTACATTGAAATAACAGGCAGAATGTTTTGTTTATAGGGTGTGTGAACTATAAGACTACTTCTGCATGTGGTAATTTTACAAATGAACTTGCCACCATCTTTGGCCATGACATCACACACATAAAGTGGGAGAGGATTGTCATTTTGACATGTAACTCATACCCCAATACATATGGCAAATTTAATATGAATATTAAATTAGTAACTTCCTTTGCTTTGAAAGTATACATTCTGTACATCAAAACAATAACTTTTGTTGATATAGACCAGAAATAAGGAGTTTATATAAACTGGCATGTCTAGTAAAATACAGGGAATGCACATTTGTAATTTCTTAAGTTTCAGTAGGTCGATACATACGTAGAATTTTGTAAACAACATGCTTAATTTCCAAAAGCACATAAAATTCAACTTCCTGCAGCCTGCAGAGTTCAACTTCAAATACTTACATGTCATTTCTCACACAAGTTTCTTTATATGTAAATGTGCACTTCACCGTTACATTAGCGTAGTCCCACAACACTCATCCTTGTCATGTTTTTTGTCAAAACTTGCAGCTACACATTTTCAGTGTTGCTGAATCTTCAATAATCTTGGATGTTGAGCAGTGCAGTATATTTTCATACTGAACCCACCATCCCCAAGGTCTAATATTTGCATTTGGTGATATAATTGTGTGTCCATACTACTGTTTCTGAAGGTCTGCATAAGATGAATACTATAATGCAGGACACAGAACAGGGAAATTAATATATACTGTTCAGAAATCAACCAAGTTCACAGTTTGGGGGGGGGGGGGGGGGGGGAGTATCTAAATAAAAAAAAAAAAAGGAAAATTTTTATT
>Ga0123357_10009004_pt1 | contig 12551 bp, 6 predicted proteins | sample TergutEmb28metaG_FD_89873 | JGI IMG/M metagenome (GOLD analysis project Ga0123357, IMG submission 89873) | Embiratermes neotenicus P4 segment gut microbial communities from Petit-Saut dam, French Guiana - Emb289 P4 | ecosystem: Host-associated > Arthropoda: Insects > Digestive system > Gut ... | reverse complement strand
GTGTTTTTGTTTTTTGTTTAGTGGTATAAAGAATAAAAGTTGTGGGGGGGGGGGGGGGGGGGGGGCGGGCGTCATTCTAGTGTTAAAATTCATAACAAATTTCGTGAAGATCGAATGATTTGTTTAAAATTAAGTGGGAAGTCACGAAAACAGACAGCATAGCATGATTTTGATGTTCGTGTGACCGTGCATCTTTAATATGAAATGATCTGTGAGACCAACTTGATGCAACAATTATGATTTATTAATCAACCATTAGCTCAACATGTTTCGGGCACCATTATGCCCATCTTCAGGAGCGCAAGGCCATATATAACTGCATATGGTTTCCAGCACTTAATGTGCTGAAAACCATATGCAGTTATATATGGCCTTGCGCTCCTGAAGATGGGCATAATGGTGCCCGAAACATATTGAGCTAATGGTTGATTAATAAATCATAATTGTTGCATCTAGTTGGTCTCACACATCATTTCAGTATAGCATGAATTTATACCATCCTTTTTATTTAAATGAAAATAGCTTTTTAACCAATAATTAAACACACCAGTTACAGTACAACAATATTTACTTTCAAAATATTAGCACTGAATTCAAACTCTGCCGAAATATTCATGTTTCCAGTGCACGACTCTGTGGACTTAGCCTTCATCGCTGCAGGTCATGGACCGACAGATCGGAAGCAGGTCAGAAGCCTGCGGCAAATTGTCCCATCCATTAGAGAGAGGTTTCCGCTTCGTTCTATTAACTTAGACAAACAGCTTCATGTTTCTCTCCGAGTATCCTCACTAGTTCACTGGTTGCACGCGACTCATTTTATTCCAATTGACGACTGCAACAAATTAAGACTTACTTAAGGTTCAGAGGAAGCAGTTTCAGGGATACTAATTTCAACGTTCATGTTGTGAGAGTCTTGGTCTGCTTCAGACCGTGTTTAAAAATCTCCAGTGATTAACCCTTTGACGTCTAACGACCACTATAGTGGTCGTACCGCACCGCTAACCTCTAAACGTTGCATTTTATATATTTATTCAACAAATACAGGTACTGGATGTTTTAAACATGGTATATACTCTCCGTTTGTTTCTCTTCAAAATGCAGTTTGTTTCATAATTCTAACATATTTGGTTCCTGTTTTATTCATATTTTATATACAGGATGTGCTAAAATAAAAAAGAAAAATAATTCCGGCGCCAAAAGGTTAAGCGCCAAATACCACGGTTTTCTCCAGTGTTCCGTATATTTTACAATTCACGTGATAATGCCTGCCTCTGTTATTCCAGTTTTATAGTTAATAAATACGCTCGTTGAATGAATTTTATATACATGGGTCCGTGCATCGTGAATCGAATTTAATAGTTTTCCAACAAGATGCGATTTATTCAGTTTATTACATTTCTGAAGGCAGCTCTACATGCTTCGGGTGTTGCCACCCATGGTTGTAGATCCGGTTAATCAATACCAGAAGCTGTATTTGTAGTTGCACAAGCTCCTGATGATGGGTGTCAAAACCCGAAACATGTAGAACTGCCTACAGAAATATAATAAACTGAATAAGTCGCATATTTTTGGAAAATTATTAAATTAAGTTTGTTGAATGATTACTGCTGTTTCAATATGTCTGATCTGCTATGGACTTTGAAACAGACGTACTCTTCATATGAATTGTATTTTAAGTTTCTTTCTTTTATAATGAAAGGCGAATGCATGAGGTAATATGCTGTCGACGAGGGACTGACATCAGTTACCGAACACAACATCTTTCACGAAGGATACATATTAGTTGAAAACCTTTTGTTAAACGAGATTTCGCTTCATGAAAACGAATTTCTAGTGAACTTAACAGCAGTACTTAGCGGGAAGGTTACATGCATAAATAATACGTACATAAATAATAGTACAAAAATATAAATTCTTGTAGTAAACATGTCCATAACTAAGTTGTTTAGTGACTTATTTACTAACTCCAAAGAGCTGAGCCCTTGGACGATTGAAACTTCCTAAGCTAGTAAGGACATTCCTTGCCTTGTATGGCACACGGAGGTGGAATACCACGTTTAGAATTCTCACCACTGGGTCATAAACTGAGCCAGTTGAATCCAAACCACACCCAACCACACGTAGAAATTCCAAGGGCAATAAAAATGCCGAAGAACTCGCCAACAAACGGCTTGTCGATTGATTCACAGAACACGAATCGGTAGGCAGCATCTCAAACCGACTTAAAAGTGTGTCATAAGAGACTGGACAACTAGAACGATGAAAGTTCGCGACTGGACAGACATGTGCAAGTGTTGCCGTCAGGAGCCTTCTCAGGAAAGAAGTGGATGTAGGAAATGTAGCTTCCTAAGTAATTAAAATATGAAATATTTTAACTCTTGAACTTAAAGAAACGACCTGCATCCGACTGGACATCAGTCTCTCTCTCTCTCTCTCTCTCCTTTTTGTTCATGGTGTTATTTTATTAACACTTTCACATATATTTTGCGGAATAAAAAATAAATAATTAACTCTGATTACTAAATCATAACTTCATCATCGAGTTGGTTTAAGAAAATGCGACACTTTCACAGTTTCTGTACATTACAGCCTAGCAACGTACTCCATGGAATAAAACTATGCTGCAAAAACATTGACGTCATTTGTAAATACTTCTATACCGATTTATGCAGTAGGAAAACTAACAGAAAGCCTTCAGATCTTCGTTAATTTGCCGAAGAATATGACATTTCCATCTGCAGCTTTCTCCAAATTACAAGCTAATACGATGTCTGTTTAGTAAAAGATGCTGTTCCAATGTTATGAGAAAAGAAAGTTGATGGGAAGTTAAATGTCCTACGGGAATATCGGGACCTATACAAATGCCCGGAATGGTCCAGCCGACCAAAACAAAAGAAAGCACCTTTTTACGGGCGTGTTAATACAGATCACAGATAAATGAGGCAACTTTACTGCTATGAACAGGCCTACTGCACTGACATCGAGAATTTTAATGAAAAATTAATGTCGCTTTAGTTGCTCTCGCTTCTGTCCTGAGCGTTACGGTATAAACAACTTGCGAGAAACTTCCTAAAAATGCTCAAGAAATCGCTAATATATTCCCATTCGTTTTACGGTCCACAGAGTGTTACCGTAATATATACAAGAAGTTTACAATCTTATATATTATCTCTAACTTTGAAAATTTAATATTAAATTTGTTCAAAACCGATTCAAATTTAATTTTCTAGTCTCACAGTACTTAGAGGCGATTTCGCAGTTTTATAATTTTAAAACGCTGTGCACTTAGTCCTTTCTTGACAATAAAGCAGGATCTATGACAAGCTTCTGACAAGAACTATAGAAATAAGTTAAACCTTAACAGCTTATGTTCAGTAAATTACACATGAACATGACCTATATGGCCGAAACATATCGCTCTGAATTTATATTGTGTACGATTAATTTTAGGGAACTGTCAGTGTCTCGGATTATGTAGCGTCAAAAGGTAAATTAATTCATAAATTATGAGTTGGAAAGGATTTTAAAAGAATAGGTCGAGGTCTAATCGGGATATTATGCGGTGTTTACTAACAGGGAGTGCTCTGTACTTTAACAGGACACAATCCAGGGCTGTTACTGGTCTTCTTACTGGACATAATACCCTGAGGAGACATCTTCACCGAATAGGGCTGTCAAACAGTCCACTGTGTAGGAGGTTTGGAGTAGAGGATGAAACCTCGGCCCACAGTCTTTGTGAATGTGAAGCTTTGGCTTCACGCAGACATGTGTATCTGGACTCCTTCTTCTTGGAGCCAAAGGACATCAAGATTATAAGTCTGGGGGCCATCTGGAAGCCTGGCAAAGCAACAGGGCTCCCATAAATCGGTATGGGGCAAAAAGGATCCGTCAACTAAGGCCTAGGTGTATCGCGAACGTAAGGTCTCGAACCCAATCGCAAGTCAATCAGTCATTTAACAGGGAGTGCGAAAAACCACGACAAGCTTATTATGATACTGACGGAGACTGAATACAGCAACTCCCGAACACAAGTCTTTTGTTACCGGATACAACAGTTTGCTTAGTAAGTCGCACTGAACATGTTGCATGATATGTTTAATTTTGATGGTTATTAAATTACATTTGTAAATGTTTAATTATTTACACAGCGACTTAGCAAAGTTCTGGCTTCCAGTGTTTTGTTATTCTGATTAGGTGTGACAGTAACAAATACACAGTCCACCTTACGTTTATTGCACCGTGCATCATCTTGATAGTTGAATAAAGAGAGACCAACTTGATGTCACTTGGTTTATTATTTCATTATTTAATGCTCAGCATGTTTCGGATGTTAACCCTTTGACACCTAACGACGCCTATAGTGGTCGTATTGCAGCGCTAACCTCTAAACATTGCATTTCATATATTTATTCAACAAATACAGGTACTGAATATTTTAAACATGGTATATACTCTCCGCCTTTTCTCTTCACAATGCAGTTTGTTTCATAATTCTAACGTATTTGGTTCCTTTATTATTCACATTTTATATACAGGGTGTGCTAAAATTAAAAAAAAAAATAATTCCGGCGCCAAAAGTTTAATACATCCATCCTCAGGAGCTTGCGACTTATTTGTTGAGTTATTTCATGGGGTGTATTGCTCTGGTTCGATGTGTGTTGGTGTTACTTTGTGGTCTGGCTGTAGTGGTGTGGTATCCGTATGCAGGCTGAGGCACTAGTGCCTATATACGGATACCACACCACCATAGTCAAACCACAACGTAACACCAACACACATCGAACCAGGGCAATACAACCTACGAAATAAGTCGCAAGCTCCTGAGGATGGATGTATTAACATCCGAAACATGTTGAGCATTAAATAATGAAATAATAAAGTAAGTGACATCAAATTGGTCTCTCTTTATTCAACACAGTCCACCGCTTGCATGTCCCTCCACGCTTCAAACACATCTTTACGCAGCGAAGCTGAAGAACGACACGTGGTGTACAAACCGCATCACGTCGCTTCCCTGTTCCTTTCACAACAAATAAAATTATTACTAGAACAGTAATTTACAGTTCCGTAAACTTTCGCTGTCACGACAAAAGCCCTGTTAAGGTGTTAAAGTGTCTGCTTTCTGTACCAAACCTCTCAACTTTTTTCTCGCAAGTTTGGAAATTCAGATATAGCATTTACCTCACGCCATACCAGATTCTACGGAGACATGTTTAAAATATTCAAGAATTCACATGTTGCCCGCCATACAAAAAAAAAAAGGTCGTAAAGGGCGGCGTTTAAAACAGAAATCTAACGTCATTAACAGAATACGAAAGTAAAAATATCTCAGCTTAAAACAATTGTATAGACTGTAATGCTGAACAAAATAGGAAATACAAGCAATATATGACACAAAGGTGCGCTCAGATCTTTGCATCTTGGACACTTGTCAGGCGGTCAAACCATTTAACCTACTGCGGTCACCTATTGTTTTTTTTTTCTGTTAACAACCGTGCAAAATAGAATATTATTACTTTTGTTACGGTTCATTACCACATTTCGCTGAATGACTTGTTTATTTATATTTCCCCGTTGATTATTTTAAATTGACAATCATATATATATATATATAAACTCAAATATACATACCATCGATATGTATTTTAACTGCTGTCCTGGAAACAATACTTCGTACACAATTTGTACGTACAATGTATTCATAATCTGCTTACACACCAAACGTAATATCCACAGACGTAATAAATAAATAATAATCCGTAAGTATATTTTCCTCAGTCATAAATCGCGAAAAAAAAAAAGTCAGATTACTCTCGGTTGCTATTTATTGTTAGCGGTTACCGTCGAATCAAACACGTAACATACGTAAACAAAATAGTCATAAATGTGTGCAGGTCTTCATGTACAACGCCTTTTATTTCGGTTCTATTTTTACTAAACTCCAATTTTCTGGGCAAATTATAATAAAACTATCTTGTTTTGCTAACATCTCCAAGTACAGCGGTAATCTGTTAAAAAAAAAATCACCAAAGCGAAACTTATTTCTTCAAAGATATTCCTTAGTACAGGCCCGTAGGGAAAAAGCGATTCCTAAATCACGCATATTCTGACATTAAAATATCTGAGCAAAAATTTCTTCAAGCTTTCAAATTTTCTAGTCAGAGCGTGTTCTGGCGTTGAAATCTCCCAACATGAACGCATTTTGCATTACGATATGAAAGTACAATTGTACGTGTATTCTGGTTTTAAAAACCTCCGGTGTTCAGTGCTGTAGTTCCAGATGTGTTGTCCTTAAGAATGTATCCCGACATTACGATATCGATGTACAAGCGTGTTCTTGTGTTCAAATCTCCGAACACAAACAGGACCCAAACTTGAAGTTCTCAGCAGCAGCTTATTGAGGCCTTAAAATTTCACAATTCGTGTCGATTCAGGGTTTGATATCTTGCAGAACAAGCGTGTTCTGGCACTGATGTACACGTATAGCACAACAAGCGTGTTTTGGCACTCATATTTATCAGACAAAGCGTGTTTTGGCACTGATATCTTACAGAACAAGCGTGTTCTGCTACTGATGTATTGCACAACAAGCGTGTTTGGTAACGATATCTTGCACAATAAGCGTTTTCAGGCACTGACATCTTACAGAACAAGCGAGTTCTGGTACTGATGTATTGCACAACAAGCGTGTTTTGGCACTCATATTTATCAGACAAAGCGTGTTTTGGCACTGATATCTTACAGAACAAGCGTGTTCTGACACTGATGTATTGCAAAACAAACGTGTTCTGACACCGATATCTTGCACAAGAAGCGCACTGAAGCGTTAACTTGTGTCTTACAGCTTTCGAAATTTCCGCATCGAAAAGACCAGTCATTAAAATCTCTATGACAGGAAGAGTAACATAAGGAAGGCATCTCTTCATGTCACATATGCGAACGATACTAGAAGCAACCAAGAATAAATCACGAAGTGTAGTTCGGAACATAAAACATAATACACTTTAAAAATATAATCTACATTCCCAGTTACAGCACACTTATCCGGTCTCGTTTCGAATTGCATGGATCTCCTGCATTTGAGGTAGTGTCCAAATTCCTCCACCAGGCAACACAGGGGACTTAACCTTCTGAATCACGAAGTTCTTATATGAAATGTCTAAAAACTGATTTCTCAACTCACAGCACACAGGAGTCCATTAAAAGGATCAACAGGTTAACGAAGTGCACAGAAATAACCATACGCAACACATACTCGTATGTGTAAATACACTACGGGGCAAAATTCAGTTATTTAATGTGGACACTGGTGACATATTTTAATTGCCACTGTGTTTTACTGAGGGTATTCGGTGGCGCAGTTAGTTGAAGCAATGTGCTACTAGCCGGAAGGTTGCGGGTTCGATTTCCGATGGTGTCACTCCTTCCGGCCGCACTATAGCCCTGGGGTCGATTCAGCTTCTAACAAAAATGAGTACCAGGAATATTTCCTTGGGGTAGAGACGGCTCGTGCGTAGGCAGACAATCTTACCACCTTCATGTGTCGACTGTCTTGAAATTTAGAGCCTCTAACTCCTGGAAACTTCAAGGTCTATCCAGAGCTGTACAGGAATTGCTTTACCTGCTTTACTGGCTTTTAGAGAGTTAAACATCCTATTCGGATCCACGACAAACTAACAGCTTAACCAGTCATCTGAACAGAGGTCTTCAGGAGAATCTAACAATCGCCAAAGAAGTCAAGAAATTCATTGCTCTTCTGGAATCAATTTCACATCGTTGTAAAAGAGTCCGCCAGTTCTCCACATCACGAAACTGAATCACTCTGCATCCTACAAGCTTGTTTCTTTAAAATATGTTTCAGTTTTTCCATGTAATTTTTTCATTCGTATTTTATTGCCAAAATTTAAATTTATTTCGTAAATCTCCCACACCTGTAACTTCCTTAATCTTCATTGACTTGATCACTCAAATAATATTTTGTGAACAATTACTTACTTACTTGCTTACTCCATGGAGCAGAGTCCTTCTTGAAAAGCTAATCAGTTCTCAGCTAGTCAAGAAATTCCCCGAATTTTATGGAACCCGAAGGTTCATTACCGCAGTCAGAAGTGCCCGCCACCTGTTCCTATCCTGAGCCAGCTCGATCCAGTCCATGCCCCCAAATCCCACTTCCTGAAGGTCCATCTTAATATTATCCTCCCATCTACGCCAGAGTTTTCCAAGTGGCTTCTTTCTCTCAGGTTTCCCCACCAAAACCCTGTGTACGCCTCTCCCCTCCCTCACACAGAGCCAATTTACTTTCCTGAGATTAAATCTTTCCCCATCAAACTTCTGTGCTGTTTGTTTATTCACTGTCAATCTTTCCTTAACTTTTGCAACCACTGCATAGTGATCAGTATCACAGTCAGCTCCCCTCAAAGATCGCACATCAAGTACACTCGAATACCACCTCCTATTTATCACTGTGTAATCAACCTGGTTGCGAGCCTTCCCGTCAGGAGAGGCCCAGGTGTACTTATGAATGTTTCGGTGCGGGAACATCGTGCTATTAACAACTACATTTTTGACGTGACAAAGTTTACTAGTCTAACACCATTATCATTACTATCCTGGTGTAGACTCTCATTCCTAATCGTCGGTTTGAAAATATTCTCTCTCTCCACTTTTAGATTGAAATCTCTAATAGAATTTTCATGTGGTACTTAGGACAATAATTGAAAAGCTGCTCTAATTCCTCATAAAACGTTCTTTTGAATCATCACTTTTCTCCTCACTTGGTCATGCACATTCAAAACAATGCTATTACACCAGCGACCTCGCAGTGCTATAATTCGTACTATTTAGGACGGAAACATACGCACGCTGATGGATGGCGTTCATCTGACGCCAGTCCAAGGGGCTCAGTATTTGTTTGATATTCATACTTTTTTACAATTTTGGGCCCAATTACATTATCAGTTGAAAGTCACCTGATACCATTCATTTTAGTAAAGTTGCCATAGTATAAAGAACTATTTTCAAATATCAGACCACTTAAAATGTTTGAAGCACCGAATGCCTTCCCACTTAGGTACTACTGCTTTATCAACAAGCGTCTTTCTCGTCGATTCGTTCTCCATTCACGCAGTTCGTCAATGAAAATAAAAGCCGTAGCTAAAATAACTGCTGACATTGCCGACATTCTCATGATCTTCCTCTTCACCAATTATGCCAGGGGGTCTCAACTGTATTTGCCCACGTTCCGAAGTCCTAAATAACACCAGCCTTGCGGCCCGAACAGTACCACATAAGTGTACCTACAATGATTTTAGCCATAACACTTGTGTGGTTCTTTTGACAGTTAAGGAATCAGAAGGCCCTCGCGGCTCGAACTTTGGTGGAGACATTGGGTTTGAGAATCCCTGAATTATGTGAAAGAAGCACGAATTGAGTGAGTGGTAGCGAAACAGTCGGTGAATTATTCAGTGAATTATCTTATCCAAACGTGAGCACGAAAATTTGCGAAAGCTAATGCCTGTTCGCCCTCTTTGATATTGTACTTTGCCATGTCTGCAAGCGGCTTTAGGTCCAAAGATTCCCCTCAGTACCATATTATCAAACACCCTCCTACCTTCGTATAAGAAAACATGCTTCACATCTATACGAAATAGCAGGTAAAATTATGGGTAACGGCGTAATTTAATATTCACAGCACCAATATTAGTAGTTTCCGGACAGGTAGATTTTCATAACTGAAACCAAAAAATAACATAGGTTACATGTTATCTAGTTTACGTTAAAAAAACTTATAATTTAAAGGCAAAGATCGCCCCGTTATATGTCATAGATGACACAAAAAGGGGAGTAGTCATGTACCTCTACTCATGCTTCACCTCGGCGCTAGGTGGGTGTGGGTGTTCAACGCCACTCGCCGTACGCATTACCCTCGGGAAAGAACACCTGTACCCACTGCAGAGAGGACTGTGTGGACCTCAGGGCCGGTCTGAACATATGAGGTAAATATACTAAGGTCATTTTTTAAGTTTTCGGTTGCGGAATTTTCAAGCGGAATCCAACGAGTGAGTCACTTGTACTATGTTAGCTGCAGTAGATTGACGGAAGAAACGAAATAAATAGCTTGACCTTGCCACCTCGCGCACAATCTGCAGATTGTCGAGCATACAGTGTAAGTTTTGATTATGCTGACAAGCAAATACTCGTGTACTGTGCGTCACTATTCGTCGGTGTTACGGCCAAAGGTGCCGTTATTCAAGTAGATATAAACAGAATACCTTTAACATATATATACATACATATATGTGTGAAAAAACAGGCACACTTGCAAGTACTTGTATTGATAGCACGTTTGTTAATCCACTGTGAGTCGCAGTATCTCAAAAAACAGGTAAATAAGTGGCAGGGAAGATAGCCTCTAAATGTTACTCCCTTGTAGATGGTTTGATTTAATTGATACCGCCATCACAAGCAGAGTGATTCTACGGGCGAAGTCTTCATTCCTTGTTCTTACATTGCGTACATCCTGTGGGCAGGATTTGTGTTTGCAATACAGCGGTTTAACGTGAGATACGTTCTGGGTTAAAGGGTGCTGTGAAGTCACAATTTCATTGCCATCCCTTCAAATACGTATCCCCACAAGTCATTCACTTTCAGAAGTAGCAGAATGTCTACAGCTGAGGGAGGTTCACTGAACAAGAAAGGCGATCAAGATTACTTTATTTCTACTGCTGTTCCAAGTGGTCACTTATGTAATATGCCTTCGCAAGTGATGAAGCTCGCGGACCGCAATTTGTTAATCACTAGACAACCAGTCACTGAAATGCGTGGTTCACTGATAATGGAAATACATGTTATTTTCTGTCGAAAGGAGGTCACAATTTTCTTTGCATATCCCCTTCAACTACATATCATGCAAAATTGAGTCAGAAAACACGGAAACATATTCCAGAAGTTGGGACACATCGGTTGGCTAAATGACTTGATTGCTTGCTAATTTTAGTACCACGACACAGTTTCAATGCAAATGATTACCCCACCACAGACACTACTACCAATACTAGGACATCAACAGACACTTGTTTCGCGCACATCCCAAATTCCTTTGCTCTGACTAGTTCAGGAGTCACCAACTGGACTTAAGAGTAGGTTACCACACTTTCTCGCGATACCTGTACTTCATAGCATTTCCCGACACCACATCCTTCTCCTTTATCTGCATTCTTATGACCCACTTCGTCTTAATGGGACGATAATGAGTGTCTATCTGCCACAGAGTGAACCTACTGATTGGACTTCAAGATGCACGCGACAGAGGAGCCTTATCCGCGTTTTCGTTGCACAGCGACCGGACCACCAACGTAACAGGCAATCCGAGACGGATGTTGCCTTGCCCATATGACAACAGACTTTGTGTGTGTGGAACTCGGTCTGACTCACCGAACAGCCGAGTTACTCTGACCCGTGGATCTCCAAACCGCTCCCATCCAGTTTGTATTATGCAGCCTGCCGCCACACTTGAATTACGTGCCTACCCAAAAAAATTAGACAATAATGTCGGCGGTTAGGTATTCCGCTTATCGTTATTTTTTCCACGTGCAGACCACGAAAACGGGCGTGACCCAGTGCCATGTACAGTTTGAACGCCCATGTTCTAAACATATACAGTTATGCGAGTTTTTAGGCTTTCGTAGTGGTCCAGTTGAGGTCTCCATTTTTTTTTTCTGGGATTTGCCGCAGCGTTACGTGGTGATTGGTACACCTGCAGTTTCGAAACAGCGTGGTGGTCCCTGCTTCAAGGGTTAAAATACCCAATGGCATCCCGTTATGTGAGACTGCAAGGTATGCTTTAATCTCCAATTTATGAACAAAATATATGTACGAAAGTCTACCGTCGCTATAAGCAATATATTACCACAAATACCACACAATTACCATGCACCTAGGCTACAGTACATATGTACGTAAAAATGAAATGAAAGTAACAGCAACATGTTCTGTCTTCACATTGCTCCTGCACACGGCAGAGCCAGAGAGACCGTGGATAAACGAACACAATATGGTACAGAGAAGATTCGATGTGCATGTCGGGTAATAATATTTAACATTAATGTTTTCCTCTGGATGAATCTTTTGGGTTAAGATGCACTTTTTATAACTGACAAATAAGGCAAAAAGCCTGCAGTTATCACACTTAATACCTTCTGTGGTTCTTATGTTTATTGGACCGTGTATCATTGTAATATTTGAAGAATAAAAGACCAACTTGATGTCACTTGCTATTTTATTTCACTTCTTATGTGCTCAACATGTTTCGGGCATTAATATATCCATCATCAGGAGCTTGCGACTATTCTGTTGCATTACCACATCGGTTGTGCTTCAGCCTGCAACACGAACACCACTCAAACCCAGCCGCACCAAATCTCCAACACAAAACGAAACGAGAACAAAACAACCAATGTGGTAATTCAACAGCACAGTCGCAAGTTCCTGATGATGGATATATTAATGTCCGAAACATGTTGAGCACATAAGAAGTGAAATAAAACAGCTAG